>Ga0210398_10000008_pt1 | contig 298905 bp, 276 predicted proteins | sample IncBWC4OmetaG_FD_161047 | JGI IMG/M metagenome (GOLD analysis project Ga0210398, IMG submission 161047) | Forest soil microbial communities from Barre Woods Harvard Forest LTER site, Petersham, Massachusetts, United States - Inc-BW-C-4-O | ecosystem: Environmental > Terrestrial > Soil >... | reverse complement strand
CAACGGCCCGGAGCCGGCATACGCCACCGAGAAGCTACGCCGCGCACACGCCGCGAGCGTCCGTGCGCTCATCCATAACCTGCACACCGACCCGCAAGAACTCATCGACACGATCACGAAAGAGAGAACGCAGAGGACGATCCGCCAACATGAGGCGCGTTGGCGGTGGGGAAGCTGCCCCGCCGATGGCCGTGCGTGTTGACCTTTCTACGAAGGGATCAGTCTCGGACGCCGTTGCGGGCTGCTTTGAGAAAGCGCTGAATGCAGATATTGACGAGGGGGCTGGGCCCTTGGCGTACATTGCACGTGATAGGAGGCTCGCCGCGGAGGTGGAGGGTAAACATGCCGTTGCTTATCGTGCACCCATCAACGACCGCCAGCGGAATCTTTAGCACCTGCTCATTGATGCGAAAATGCGCTGGAGCGCCTTCGTTCAGATCTTTCCAGGGCTTGTCGTTCTCCATGCCGCCGAAGTAGACATCGTCAGTGGTCACCGTGAAGGAGCAACTAACCCGGCGGGTGAGTGGTAGCCAACACGCGCCCAGAACGTGCTCCTGTGGCAGCAGAACTGCCGCTACGGGCTCTAGACATGCTGTTCGTGGTCGCGATAGTCGGTCGGCTTGTCTTGCACCCTGCAACAGACGGTCGATGGCCCAATCAGGCACCCCCTCCTGCGAATGGCGCCGCGGCTTCTCGACCCATGCTACGGGGCACGCCGAAGTCGCGCCAACGTATCCACCCACAGTCGCGAGCACACCGAAGCCGATGGTGAGGACCTCCGCAAGGCCACTCAAGCCGAGGAGGCCGAACATGAACAAGCCGAGCCCGACCAGATAGACCGGATAAAGAGCCCAGGCTCTAGCGGGGAAAGCGGTATTTACCAGTCCAGTTGACATAAACGTCGGGCGCGCCCAGACGCGAAACCAACCTGCAGCGAAAGTCGCGGCGGCGAGGGCACCCAGCGTCTGAAAGAGGAATGGGAGCCACTGCAACGCGATTCCACGCACCACGCCGAATCCCACGGCGACATTGACGACCACGAAGCCTGCAAGGACGCCAGATGTCACGTTGGTCACCCACACCGTAATGCGCAGATCAGGAGGCACCATCGACATCGGCGAAAACGTCAACTCCAGGAGCCAAAACTGGCACATCAACAGTAGAACAAACTCGCCAACGCGATAGTGACCGGGATGCCCAGTCACACTGAATTGCTTCGCGAGCACTAGGTCGGCGCCTACCAGTGCCCCTGCCACGAGGCTGGCGGCGACACCAAACGCGAACTTGCCTTGCCACCGCGTGGTACGGGGCTCAAAAGCACGGCGCTCCACCGTATGCGGCGCTGCGCCTGTGTCACCCTCCGACATAATCACCACGGGTGACCATCAGCGAAGCCGAAGCTGTGCTGCAGGGGGAAGCACCAGGGGCCGCGTGCCGAGCGTCTCAGGCGAGCCAGCCCCCGCCGCGGTGCCCGCCGGGCAGACAAATGAGCCATGAACGGCCGGTGAGGTGACCGACCGTTCGCGGCCAGACCGGGCACGACCAGCCCAGTCGCCGACTCGTGGTAGCGGTAGAACACAGAAACGGCGGCCAGGCCGCTACCGACCGTGCCATTGGCAAGACGACTCGGCACATCCGGTGCGGACGGCAGCCGGATGACTTCATCCGATGGTATCCCCTTTTGCAGCCAGCTTATGAAGCCCGTCGCCGTCGCAATGCGTGGCTCATCCCAGGCGACCCCCAACCCGGCGAGATACCGCCACCACAGCCCAACGCCCTGCGCGTAGGACTTCACCGTATTCGGCGAGGACCCAATCACCCGATGGTGCTCAAGGAACTCCTCCACAGGGGCGACTGGCAGGAAGTCAGCGCCCAGCACCGTCCAGGTCTGCTCACCGCCCGGCAACACGACGCTCTGCACTCTGCCGACCGAAGCCGTCAGTTCCATCATGGAACTCCTTCGGTGGAGGGAGACGGAATGATGGCGCGCCCGCCGGACGGGTTCGTCGCCCCCTCCGGGGCTCCTCGCCGTACGCGGCACCATTGCAAGCGGCCGTTGCCGTTCCGCCGCAGATAACCCGTCCGCAAGAGCCCGCCACGCCTCCTCGCCGGTCCCTTGTCCTCCGTCACGGAGCCCCTCACGCCACCTACAGATCAACATGGGCGGCGCGGATGGCGTGCGGCGGCGGATACCGCTCGCGGCTGCAGCACAAGATGGCCCGCAACTCGACTGCGCTCTACCGCGCCGCCGGTGGCGAGCGCGTCATGCGTGCCTATCCGCCCGGCGGATAGAACCGTCGCAGCGGCGCGCTACGGTTCACTGACCGTGAGCGACCGGCGCAGGATCACCCTCGATATCAAGCTCGACGGCCGCTGCGCTGAGAGCGAGACGACGTGCTCGTGGGTTGGCCCCTACATTCTCGGGATCGTGACCGTGTTGCCCGAGCCCGGTCTCGCGCTTGAGGTTAACTCGACATTCGTCGGGCACGAGGGCGTCCCGACGTGTGCGACGCATTTGACGCTTGGCCCTCTCGGGCACGCTCCGTTCATCGCGACCGCTGAGCACGGGCACACGAGCGTCGACCCGATGATCCGGGCGCGGGAGTGCGCCTACGAGCACGCCCAGGCGGTTCTTGAGGCGTTGAAGGGTCTCGGCTATCACGTCGGCGTCGATGTCGGCGATGGTGCCTTCGTGGCGTTGGAGCGCGTTGAGCGCTAGCGCCGGTCGGCCAGCGGTTCCTTCCTGACGATTCGGGGACCTTCGGCTGCGAGTGTCCGCCCCCTCCCCTGACGTTCGCACGCCGCGGCGTGCAGGTTGGTCGGGAAGCGGCCCCGCACCGGGCACGCCATCCCGGTCTTCAACCTCGCCCGGGCCGAGCACGCCGGCCGCGTCCTGCGCTGCTGCACCGATGGCTGAGCGCTGCATCGCACCAACACGGCAGTCACCGGGGTCGGGCGTGGTCGCCCGTTGCGGGAGCGACCCTCCCGATCGTCGCACGCTGCGCGTGCGTGCTGGTCGGGATCGGCTCCCGCAACGGGTGGGAGCCACGTGTGAAAAGGAGAGCCAGATGGCTACCAGCACAACAGAGAACGCCAGCAACGGCCACGCCGGCAACGGCAGTGGTCGTGTGGAGCTGCGCGAGATCGCGCTCTCGCGGATCGTCGTACCCGAGGGGTTCAACCCGCGCGGCGAGGTCGCCCACGACGCGGAGCTGGAGGCGATGGCGGAGACGATGCGCCAGCGCGGATGCCTCCAGGCAGTGCGGGTCCGCGCGAGCGGAACGGGTGAGTACGTGCTGGTCGCCGGCGAGCGGCGCTACCACGCGGCGGCGATAGCCGCACTCACGCAGATCCCGGCGACGGTACTGCCCGCCGGCGCGGGAGACGAGGCCGAGCAGCTCGATCTCCTCACAGACGCAATGATCGAGAACGAGGTCCGCCAGGACTTGAACCCGCTGCGACGCGCGATGGGTTTCCAGGCAATGATCGACCTGGGCCTGAACGTTCGCGGCGTAGCCGAACGTCTCGGCGGTAAGACCAAGCGCAGCTCCCGCGAGAAGCGCATCCGTGAGCATCTGGCGATCCTCACGCTCCCACAGGACGTGCGCAAGCTCGTCGCCGAGGAGAAGGTCCCGATGCTCGCGGTCAAGGCGCTCTCTGGGCTCGCCGCGATCCATGAGGAGCTGCCGGCCTACGCGGTCGCGGCCGTGCTCGACGAGGACAAGCACGTCGAGCCCTACACCTGGCAGGAGGTCGCCGAAGGCGCGTTCGATGTCGCGTACACGCGCTGCGCGACTCTTCCGGCCGGGGTGTTCCTGTCATCGGAGAGCTACCCGCTGGGTACGTTCGAGCTGGGTGAGAAGGCGAGCAAAGACTTGGCCGCCTATCAGAAGCTCGTCGGACGGGAGATGGCCGAGGTACGGTTCACCACCGAGTCCATCGAGCGGGCTCGCGTGCTCGGCGCTGCACACCAGACCGGGTACGGGACGTTGATCGTCGGCCAGGACGTTGCAACGTTACTGGTCGAGGACTGCATCGCCGAAGCTCTCAAGGAGGCGCGCGCGCAGGCACGGCGCCAGCGCGAGGTCGAGAAGGAACGCCGCGCCGATGGGGCCAGCGACACTGCCAGCGCCGGCGCCGGCGCTGGCGCCGGCGATGAGGGCGATGGGTCGCAGGGGGCCGAGGGCGGCGAGTCCGTCGAGCAGGACCCCGAGGCGCAGCGTCAGGCCGAGTGGGAGAAGCGCGAAGCGGCGATCCGGTTCAACCTCGACCTCGGGTTGTTCGCGTTCAAGTACCTCCCGAAGATCAAGGCCGACGAGCGGGTGCTGCGCATCCTCTCCTCCGTCGATTTGGTGTGCTCGCTGCGGGAGATCGCCTCGCGCGGAGCGCGCCTGTGCCTCCCCGGTTGGGTGACTCAGACCACGCAGCGCAACGAGAAGGTGCAGACGACCTATATGGAGACCTTCGACGCGGAGGCCCGCGCCGCTGGTTTCCTTGAGGGCGCCGAGAGCGCAGGGGACATCGCCGGCAGGACACTCACACTGATCGCGCTCGCGTCGCTCGCCAACGAGCAGGACACGGTTGCGTTCTCGAGCCAGAGCCACTACGAACTGACCTTCGGTGGGCCGTGGGCGGCGCAGGCCCACCGGGACCTGAACGCGATCGTCCGCGAGCGCATCAAGGAGGGCCAGCTCCCGGCACTCGATGCGATCCTCTCCGAGCGGGTCGCCAAGGATGAGCAGGCAGTCGCACACGAGCAGGAGATCGCCAGCGCGAGCGCTCGGCTGCAGAACGTGAACGGTCGTCTCTCCGAGCTGGATGAGAAGGAGCTCGACCAGGCGCTCAGCGACGCCGAACTGGCGTGGGGCGAGTCTCACCCCAAGACGCGGGAGCTGCGCACGCAGATCGACACGGTACGCGAGCAGCGCGCCGCCGCGCAGGCAGGCGAGCACGCAGGCGAGCAGGCCAAGGTCGCCGCCTGAGGGGTCACACGAGGGGCTGCGGCGCGGGATCGCCTCCTGCGCCGCAGTCACCCCTCCGCAGTACAGGGCGCTCCGAGCCTTACACGAGCCGGGCAAGTGAATAGCGCCCGGTTCGAGCGCCTAGCTTGCTTCCGTCTCAGCAGTCGGGTTCGAGCCCACCCCTTAAGGCCAGCAGACCAGTGCTGGCGGCACGCAAAGCGCTGCGCTTCGTGTCGCCTGGCGGCGATCCCTGGCGGGACAGCGCTTGACGTGCCTTGCCGGCCCGCTTTGGCCGGGGCGTGCTCAACCCCGACCGACAGGAGAAACCAGTGAACAGCTACGCAAGGCGATCTGACGGTCTGCTCGTCCCGGCGCATGTGAATCGCGGAGCGCCGCGCGTTGTGCATTGCAAGCGCGAGCGCCACCACGTTTACATCGGGCGCAACCCGAAGTGGATGGCGCCCTCGAAGTGGGGCAACCCGTTCGTTGCCGGCGAGCATGGCGCTCGCGGCGAGTGCATCGCGCTCTATGAGAACTGGCTGCGCCAGAACGACGCGCTGCTCGCCGCGCTTGATGAGCCGCGCAGGTTCGTGCTCGGGTGCTGGTGCGCCCCGCGCGCTTGCCACGGCGATCTGCTCTTGCGGCTCGCCAACGCGACCCGGCCCGAACGGGAGAACTGGATCGCTCTCGCAGCGTGAGCCCAGAGCCCATGCGGCACACGGCGCGGCGCTGAAGTGTCGGCGTGGGGCCGAGCGCCCATTATCGCACCCCTATCGGGGTGCGGAGGGCCGCCATCGGCGCCCGTATTGGAGCGGGAGCCAGAACCCAAATGACCCCGACGAGAAAGGGCAGGTCAAATGAAATCCACCACCGGACAGCTAACGGGAGATGTTGTGCGTGAGATGCAATCCATTCGGAACGCAGAAGCCACGATCCTTGAGGAACGGCGACGCGAACGTGAAGACAAAAGTGAAGCTGAGCGCGGGCGACGTGCCCTACGCGAACAGGACGACTTGATCGCCGCCGGTGTCGACCCGGACGAGGTGGTCAGGGTATGGGAAAACTGGTAGCCGCTCCTGCCGATGAAACCAGTGAGACCTGGTAATCCCTCAGAACGAGTGGCTTGTGCGGCGCTCGTGCTCTCCCGATGATGGCATGCCCCGGTGGGGGCGTGCCAGGGGGTTCGCAGAGCGTCCACCGCCGGGGCGGTCGCAAAACCACGGAGACAGGAACTATGGGTTCGACCTCTGAAGCGGTTCTCAAAGTCGTTCACGGCGCTCCCCGCGATCAGGCGCGAGCCGCGAAAAGGTGACACCTTGCCCGCGCTGGCGCCCGGTGGATGGACGTTCTTTCTAGGCCTGCATGAAGTCAGCTGGCTTGAGCGCGGCATCGGGCCGCTGTTCGTTTCACACAGGCGCCTGAAGCGGCGTGCGCGGCTTCCGCGTGCAGCCGCGCCGTGGGCACTGGACTCCGGCGGCTTTACCGAGCTGCGCCTGCACGGGCGCTGGCTTACGAGCGTCGATGGGTACCTTGAAGCGACGCGGCACTACATGCAGGAGATCGGTGAGTTGCAATTCGCCTTCTCGATGGACTGAACTCCGCCAGTTGAGTTTCGCGGTCGCGCGCCCGATCTACCGTTCGCGCCGGTCCTGTAGGGCTGGCGGACTATTTGCGCTGCGCCGAGTTGTACCGCGCCTGGGGTTTTGACCTCACCGAAGAGCTAAGGGTCGGCGTGGGCTCGATCTGCACCCGCCAAGGCACCCCCGAAGTCGAGAAGATCCTCTACGTGCTCGCCGCCGGCGGCCTCGCACTCCACGCCTTCGGCGTCAAGCATCGCGGTCTACCCGGCTGCGCCGGTGCGCTGGTCTCCGCGGACTCGACCGCCTGGTCACTACAGGCACGCTACGACGCACCGCTACCCGCCTGCCGGCACCAACGATGCTCGAACTGCATCAGGTACGCGGTGCGCTGGCGGGACCGACTGCTCTCCCAGCTTGACACGGACCCGCCGGGTGCGCGGTCTCGCCGGGGCTGGCACCCACATTCAAGCAGGCCACGGGCCTGCTGATGAGGGGCGCCTACTCACCCCGACGAGAAGGAGCGCCGCCATGAACAACGCTGGCCGCATATTGCGGATCACTTACACCGGAGAGCCGGTAAGAGTGAACCCGGAGCGGATCACTGAGAAGATGTCCGTGCCGGACCTGGGCTGGAGTGACACCCGGCCAGGCAACGAAGCCGTTACCCTTTTCACAGAAGCCGAAGCAGCGGGAGCGCTAGTAGTTCCCGAGGGTATCACCGTTGACTGTTATTCTCGCGACACCGATGAAGCGCACGACTTCATGCTCGTTGCCTACCCCGCTGGCGGGAGGGGCGCCGGTATCACTGACGGTTGGTTTGACGTCGAACTGCTCACCGAACGTGACGGCACTCGTTCGCATAACGATCGGGCCGTGGTGCGGGAGGCGTTGGAAGTCATGGCCGCGAAGATCGACGCGACGCTGAACGGCGAGTAACGGAGGATCGGGGCTCTGGCGAGTTCACCGCAGGTTCTCTCCAGTCGGGCTTGAGCGCACCCCTTAAGGCCAGCAGACCGGCTCTGGCGGCGCGTAAAGCCCTGCGCTTCGCGTCGCCTGCGGCGATCCCTGGCGGGACAGGGCTTGACTCGCCTTGCCGGCCTGCTTCGGCCGGGGCGTGCTCAACCCCGACCAACAGGAGAAAACAATGAGCTCAGCCACGCACGTTAAGTTCCCAACCTCACCACAGCTTCACTTTCTCAGGTCACTCGCCGAACAAACCGGCACGACTTTTATCCCTCCCGAGACGCGCGAACACGCAAGTAGTGAAATCGAGCGACTGCTGGCGCTGAAAGAGTCCGGTTACGTAGAGCGCGCGGTCAGATCGAGCGACGTGGACGCAGAGCCAGAGCCCATCGACACGGGGCCTGTGTATGCGACTGGCGTTCAGCCAGGCGAGGTCGTCGGCTTCGGTTCGGCTGCGAGCTGGCGCAAGGCGGCACCCGAGCAGGCAGCCTCGGCGGCGGCTGAGCCGCAGGTGGGGCAGCTCACGGAGCTGGATCGTTACAGCGTAAGTGGCGGGGAGCGCGTCCTGTATGGGCAGCGCATCAAAGGGAGCGTGAGGATCACCGACCGACCTGCAGCGGGCGCAGGGCGCGCGTATCTCGTTGAGCGCGAACTGGAGCAGGACGGCTACTCGGCGTTGAAGGCGCTCGTGGCTGACTACACCAGCCAGGCACGGGATCTGGACGCGATCCCGATGGCGAACAGCATCGTTTGCCGCGAGCTCCAGCAGGCCGCGGCGTAATGCCAGGACCAATCGGGCCGCCGCTGCGCGCGGCGGCCCGTCGCCCTCTACAGGTTGGCACGCCCTGCGGGCGTGCCGTCGGTCGGGCTCAACGGCCCACCGCCAAGGGCCGTCCCTGTAACTCATTCAGAGAAAGGCAGGTCCCTCATGGGTATCGCAGAGTCGAGCACGCTAACAGCACCCGAACAGAACAGTGAAACCAGCGGGCACATCGTCATTGCTCACACCAACAAGGAGGGAACGCTTGTCAGCGGGACCTCGCGCGGTGACGGCTCCCGTGACGCGCTACGCGCCACGGGCTTTCGCTGGTCGCGCAACCTCGGCGTTTGGTACATGCGCCAAAGCCGCGGATTCGCCCCACGCCACGAGCGAATCAACAGCCTCGCCGCCGCCCTACAGACGGCCGGCTTCACCGTTACCGTGGACATCGAACAGTACGACCCGGCCAGCACCTTCCAGGCGCGGCAAGACGCCAGCGGCCAGCGCGCTGACGCGCACGCCGAGCGCGCGAGGAAGGAGCGCGAGCGCTACGGTGCGCGCCGCGAAGCCGCAAACGCGATCGTGGCGATGATCCCGATGGGGCAGCCGGTCCTCGTGGGCCACCACTCCGAGCGCCGCCACCGCCGCGACCTTGAGCGCCATGACCGCAACATGCGCAAGGCGATCAAGCACAGCCACAACGCCGACCGGGCGGCTGGACGCTCGGACTCGGTACGCGCGCAGGCAGAGGCCCGCGAGAGCCCGGTCGTGATGGGCCGCAAAGTCGCTCGCCTTCAGGCCGAGCAGCGCCAGCTCGAAAGACGCCTCGCGCTCGCCACCGGCGAATACGCCGAGCGGCTGCGCGCTCGCCAGCACGTCATCGAAGAAGACGTTGCGTTTCTGCAGGAGGCGATCGAGTGCAGCGGCGCGCGCGTCTACACCCGCGCCGACATCCAGAAGGGCGACCTCGTGCAGCTCCGCGGCCGGGCTTGGCAGCTCGTCGTCAAAGCCAACCCGAAGACGGTCGCGGTCAAGACGCCCTACTCGTGGACGGACAAGTACCCCTACCACGAGATCACCGGTCATCGCCGCCCGGCCAATGAGCCGGCGGCGGGCGCTGACGCCTAGATCGTGCATCCGCTGAGTCTCGCCGGCGGGCCTTGCCACCCTGCCGAGTTTCGCACGCTGCGCGTGCACGGCACGGGGCAAACACAACAACGTGACGAAGGGAGTGCCATGAATATCTCCAGCGACGGACACAAAAGAGAGAATGACCCGCCGGCGGCGCCGAGGAGCGTCGCCGCTGGGATACATGAACATCTGTGCGAGGAGGCAACCGAAGCGCCGAGGCCAGCGGTGCAGCGTGGCCGCCCAGGCCCACACCGCGACCGTCGCGAGGCCCTAGCGTCCGCGCGTCATCACGCCTTCGAGATGCTGCTCGCACTCGTTAACGCAGGCGAGGCGACTCAGGCGTGCGACGTCGGCCGTCCGTGGGCGCTCGCGCGAGAGTGGGCCGTGACGAGCGCCGCTAGCAACCTGCGCGATTGGGAGCGCATCACCTCCCCTATCTCGCCCGCAGTAGGCCGCGAGGACCCGCCGAGCGTCGAGGGCGAAACTGGCCGGGTCGTAGTGGCGGACCTGCGGACTCCTGGCACGATCGACGTTGGCCTGTTGCGAGAGCAGCGCGATTGGCTGTTGAGTCTCGCTAGCGCCGCCTCGCCTGCTGAGGTCGCGCAGCTCGTCAAGGTGGACTCGGGGCATCTCGACGGGCTCGTGAACTTGCTCGACGCGATGCTCGACAGCGCAGAGGGATACCCGATGCCCGGCGCAGGTCTCGCGCGACCCGCGGCCGGCTGCGCTGCGGACTGCGCTGTTCGCGCTCGCTGACGCTCGCGCATCGGGGCGCTGCGGGCGAGAGGGGCGAGAGGGCTGGGCGGGCCGTGTCCCTCCCGATGTTCGCACGCTGCGCGTGCGCGGGAGGCGGGGCAACGGCCCGCGTCCGGCGGGCCGCGTCGTAGGCGCTACGCCGCTGCAGCTCGATCGCCACGCCGATCACCGTGGCGCCGTCGCCGAGGGGTGATATGCGATCGGCATGGCGTCAAGCTCGGCCCACAGCGCCGGAAGGTCACTCTGCTCGATTTCGCACAACGGGGCGCGCATCTTAAACGGCCTCGAAGGCCAAGCCGCGCGGCAGGCCGAGCCCCTGACGCCTGCACTTCGGGTCAGTCAGTCGCCCGCACCACCGCAGAGTCTTCCACAGGCGCGTCTGGACCGCTGGCTTCGCCGCGGCCAGCACGGCGACCGCTTTGTGGTCGGCCTTGGCAGACCTTTGATTCATCCCGCGTGGGGCCGTCGCCCTCTCCAGCGTCGTACGCCCGCCGGGCGTGCGGAGGTTCGAGCACGGCGACCCCGCGCGGGGCGGGGCGCACCCGACCAAGAAGGGAGCAGTGTCGTATGAGCGCGAACGCGATCGACACCACGACACCCGAGGTAGTCACGAACTGTCTCGGCGAGTCTCGGCCCGTCGCGTCCTCATGGCCTGACGGAAGCTACGCCTGCCCGTTCTGCGAGGCCCCGGTCTCACCCTCTCATCGCGAGCGGCCTTGTCCGAACCCGATGTGCGAGGCCAACCCGTACACAAAGCCGGAGGAGATCCTGCGCCGGCGCGAGCAGCAAGCCGAGCGCGAGCGTGAAGCCGCGCGACGCAAAGCGCAGGCGGAGCACATGAGCGCCTACGCTCGCAACTGACGCGAGCGGCAGGCCGCCGAGGTCGCCGCTGCGCGCGACGCCGGCTACTGCACCACCTGTTTCGTGCGCTCCGGGCACCGTCGGCGCGTCCGACATCGCACGTCCGACTACCACGCGCAGCGGGGTCGCTGAGCTCCGCCATCCCGCTCGCGCGCTCGCTGACGCTCGCCCAGCTCCCTTCCCGTTAGGGTCGCCTTCGCGCGGGCTCGCGCCCGGCCAACGACGGCCTGCGGCCGGCGAACACGCAGGCGCCGCGTGCTGCCGTTGGAGCCACGGCTCCCCGGCTCTACGGTGACAGCCGAGATACCAATGCGCGGGCTTCGCCCGCTGTGACCGAGCCTCCCTGCGGTCGGCTCTCTGATCGAACCCGGCGCTGCACGCCTACTGGTCTGCTCGCGGCTGCTGCGCCTTCGGCTTCGCAGGCCGCGCGGCCCGGCCGCTCCGCGACCGACCCGACGCATCCCTCCGGCCTCACGCGCTACGTCGCGCCAGCCGCCTGACGGCGGCCTGCGGCTCCGCGCACGGCGCACAGCACCAAAGGCCGAACAGACTAGATGCACGGCTGTGCCCGGACTGTGCGATGGCTGTGCAATCCATTGTCCGTTTTCGAGCGCTCACGGTCAATAACCCATGTGATGACCGCAGCCAGCATCGCCGCCGGGAAAGGCGGGGGGTACGCCCGGTATCTGGAGGGCAAGACGATCGAGCCCGAGCGCGGCGACTACTACCTCTCGCCGGAGGGTGAGCCGACGCAGGCGCCGGGCCGGTGGCTCGCGACACCCGACACGCTCGCGCGGCTCGGGATCGAGGGCGCGAGGGTGGACGGTCCTGAGTTCATTGCGCTGATGGAGGGACGCCACCCGCGCACGGGAGGCTGGTTGCGTCCCGAGGGCGCCGGCGGCGGCCGTGGCGGCGGGATCGACCTGACCTTCTCAGCCCCGAAGTCGGTGTCCGTGGTGTGGGCGCTCGGCGACGAGCGTGAGCGCCGGGAGATCGAGGCCGCGCACGCCGCCGCCGTCTCGGACGCGATGGCTCATCTGACCGAGACGGTGCCGACCGTGCGTCGCCGCTACGACGGCCAGGTGGTCGAGGAGCACGCCGTCGACCTCGTTGCTGCGGAGTACCGGCACACGACCGCGAGGGGAGTCATGGAGGGCGACGCGCCCGACCCGCAACTCCACAGTCACGTCGTCATCACGAGCGCGATCCGAGAGGACGGCCGGATCGTCGCGGTCGCCTCCCGGCCGGTCTTTCGCTCCGCGCGGGAGGTCGGCGCGTACTACCGTTCCGCGCTCGCGCATCAACTTCAGCAGCGGGGGTATGAGATCGAACGTGGCACCGGCAAGGAAGGCCGCTACTTCGAGATCCAGGGCGTGCCACGCGGCATGTTGGACGCCTTCTCCCAGCGCAGCCGCGAGGTCGCCAGGGCCGCCGAGCGGTTCCGCGCCAGGTGGGGCCGAGCACCCGAGCGCGGGGAGCTGCGCCAGCTCAAGTTGGAGAACCGCAAGGCGAAGATGCTCGTCACGAAGGCCGACCTGCAGCTCTCCTGGAACGAGACCGCCGCGCGCTTCCAGGACCCCGCCGAGCGCAACCCGAGCGTTGCCGAGCGCGAGGATCGCCGGCCGCTTGCCGATCGCGTCGAGGAGCGACTGACCGAGCGCGCCGCGACGTTCGAGCCCCGCGAGCTGCGTGCCGTCCTCTTGGAGCAGTCCGTCGGCGACCTCACCCCACACGAAGCGCTCGCGTTCACCCGGACGATGATCGCCGAGCGGCGTGTCCTTGCACTGGAGGGCGGACTGATGACAACCTTGACGGTTCGCGCCCGCGAGGAAGCGATCGAGCGACGGTTCACCGTACTCGCCCGTGGCGCCGGCCGGGACGTGGGAGAAAACGCTCGCGCAATCGCAAGCGACAATCTCGCCGAAAGGATCGGCGGCCGGCTCACACGCGAGCAGACCAACGCGCTCCAGGTCATCACCGGCGCGGAGCGCGGAGCGATCCTCGTCGGCCCCGCCGGGACCGGTAAGGGCGTGGTGATCGACGCTGCCGCCAGGGCCGAGCAGCACACCGGACATCGCACCCTGGGGATCGCGGTGTCGGGGTCCACCGCGCAGCGCCTCGGCTATGACAGTCCGGCGCTGGCCGGGCAGACCCTCACGCTGGACGCGCTCGTGTCCCGCGTCGAGCGGGGCCAGCTCGACATCGACCCGTCTACGACGGTCTACTTCGATGAGGCCGGGATGGCCGACACCGACCGCCTGGACCGGCTCACGGATGTCGTGGAGCGCACCGGCGCGAAGCTCGTCGCGATCGGCGACGCGGCGCAGCTCCCCTCGATCGGCGCCGGCGGCATGTTCGAGCGGCTGACCCGTCTCGCACCCACGGCGGAGCTATCAAACATTCGCCGCACACTCGACCCCGCCGAACAGAAAGCATGGGCAGACCTCCGCGCCGGCCGCTCAGACAGGGCGATGGCGCACTACCACTCCCGCGGGCAACTCCACTTCAGCGACACACGAGACGAGGCAGTCGAGCAGGCCGCCCGTGCGTGGGCGGAGCTCACCGAACGCCACGACCCCAGCGAGATCGCGCTCATCAGCGACGCTTCTAACCAGGAGATCCATCGCCTCAACGCCCGCGCCCAGCACTTCCGCGCACAGCGCGGCGAACTCGGCGACCTCGAAGTCCCGGTGCCCGGCGTCCACTACGGCGCCCGCCAAGGGGACCGCGTAGCGCTCATCGACCAGCACCACGAGCCCGGCCAAGAACGCATCGAGAACGGCAGCCGCGGCCAGATACTCGACATCACCCCCGACGGCAGCGTCCTCATCGAGTTCGATATCACCGGCCGCAAACGCACACTCGCCGGGGACGACCTCGCCCACCTGCGGCTGGGCTACGCCCAGCACATCCACCGCGCCCAAGGCGCAACCGTCACCCGCACCTTGGTTGTGACCGGCGGCTGGCAGACAAGCAAGGAGCCCGCCTACGTCGAGGCATCCCGCGCCCGCCAAGGCACCAACTGGTACGTCTCCCGCCAAGACCTCGGCACAGAAGGCCACGACACCGACCGCATCCAACGCCTCGCGCAGAACATGCGCCGAAGCCACGCACAGACGCCATCCCTCGCGCACCCCGAGCCACCCGACATGGAATACGGCACAGGCTACCGGCCGACGCTCGCACCCAGCCGCCAGCGGCCGATCCCAGGACTCGCGCGCGCCATCCACCGAATCCTCCAAGCACCCGACCCCACCCAGGAGCGCACACGATGAGCCGCAAGATCCAGATAGTCCTACCCGACCCCCAAGCCGACCAACTCGCCGAGCTCGCCGCCGGCGCCGGAGAACCTCTATCCACGCTCGCCGGGCTCTTTGTCCGCACCGGCATCGCACAAGCAGCCAAGGACGGCAAGGTCCGCCAGCTCCGACAAGCACCCATAATCGTCGTCGGCGGCGGGGATCGCGCGCGCTGGCTTGAGCCCTACGGCGGCGACCCGGACTGGCGGCAAGAAATGTGGGGCCAGATCGTCGCGCTACACGGGCGCTACCCCCGCGCCCTGGCGAACCTCAAAGACGACTGGTGGACCGACGACGCCCACACGGAGAGGCTCTGCGCGCTAGCGACCTGGCGCTCAGAACTCGACGACGCCGGCGTGGACCCCCGCGACGAGCTTGCCTTCCAAACCCAGCTCAACGACTACGCCCACACCCTCCGCCAAGAAGGCGGCGGTGTCACAAAGACCTGGACACCCGGAGCACCCCCCGACGAGTGGGGGGGGCCGTCAGAGCAATCGGGGTGAGCAAGCAACGGGAAGCGATGCCGACGTGGACAGGGGCGTCCGAGGCGCCGTGGCGCAGTTCGCTCGGCGTGTTTTCGACTTGCGGCACGCGTGTGGCTGTCTGGATTGCTATTGCGCTAGCGGCTGTACACTGCTGTACGGAAAAGCCAAAGATTCCGGGGGATGAGATGGTCAGGCTCTGTTGGTTTAGTATCCGGCCACTATGGCGAAGACTCGGCCGGGGGATGCGACTGCGAGCATGGCAATGCTGGGGTTGCTGATCCAGCAGCCGGACACAGTCAGTGGGGTGGCCTCGCGCCTGAGGGAGACATTTCCCACGGGGTCGTGGTCGCGGTCGATTGCGCATAACGGCGTGCCTAGTCTGGAGAAGCAGGGGTTCGTTCGCCCGGTCGAGCAGGGTTCTGAGGGGTCGCCGAATCGCTACGAGGCGACATCGGCGGGGGCTGATGCGTTTCGTGAGTGGTTGCGTGCTTCGTTGGAGGTGCCGCTGGCGCTGCTGGATGCGTTGCAGCTCAAGCTCGGGCTTGCTGGCGATGAGGACCTGCCATATTTGGCGGTGGCGGTCAGGGAGCAGGAGGAGGTGAGTGCCCGTCAGAGCGAAGCGGCGCAGTTGCGGCTCAACCAGGCAAGACGACGGCAGCCGCCGTTGAGGACGGGGCAGAGCGCGATGATGATCTACGAAGTGGCGGTGTGGTCTCAGGCACGCTCGCGGCTGCAGCGTCTGCGTAAGGCTCTGGAAGGTGAAGACGATGCTGTGCCGCCGGGTGGCGGTAATGGGTGAGTTGCTGTCCCTGGAGGGGGTCTGCAAGGGCTTTCGGCGAGGAGGCAGGCGGGTCTCGGTGCTGACGGACGTGACGCTGGCGATTGGCTCGGGCGAGATCGTTGCGGTCGTCGGCCCGCGACACGCAGGCAAGACGACGCTGCTGAAGCTGGCTGGCGGACTGGAGGAGTCGGATGCTGGGATCGTGCGGTTTGCCGATCTCGATCTCGCGGGGTGCTCGGATGAGGAGCGATCACGACTATTGGGGCACGAGATCGCCTGGGTTCATTGCGAGAGTACGAGGGTCAAGTTCCAGGTGCTTGACGATCTCGCGCTACCGCTAGTGATGGGCCGTGGGCATGGCCGTCGGGAAGCTGAAGACTTGGCGATGGAAGCGTTGGAGCGCGTCGGGATGGCGGAGTGTGCCAGGCGACGTTGGGAGGAGTTGTCCAACTGGGAGCGCGTGCTGGTCGGACTAGCGCGAGGGTTTGCGTGCCGGCCGCGACTTATGCTCGTGGACAATGTGATTGACGGGTTCGGAATGATGAAGACCAAGGAAGCGGGCGATCTGCTGCTTTCGTTCGTCGCGGACACCGGGTGTGGAGTGCTGATGAGCGCTTCGGATATCGAGCCCGCGATCGTCGCTGACCGAGTGTGGGGCTTTGAAGGTCAGCGGCTGAAGCTCCTGTCGGACCTGGCGCAAAGGGGCGCCAAGGTGATTGCGCTACACGACGATTCTCGTCGGCGTCACGGTTCCTCCGGCGCGGGCTGATCGTGCTCGAAATCAAGGACCTCGTGAAGCACTACCGTGTCGGCGGTGGCGAGCCGATCCGCGCGGTGGATCGGGTCTCGATGAGCGTCGCGGCGGGCGAGTTCGTGGCGCTCTATGGTCCGAGCGGCTCGGGTAAGACGACGCTGCTGGAGTTGATCGCCGGGATACGGGCGCCGGACAGCGGCGACGTGTTGGTCGATGGCCGCGATGTGTTCGCGATGTCCGAGCAAGCGCGGGACGAATACCGCTTGAGGGACGTCGGGATCATCGGGCATCCGCAGAATCTGATTCCGGGTGCCCGCGCGATCGAGAACGCTGTTTTGAAGCTGCTGTTGAGTAACGCGCGTACCGCGAACCGGACGATCGAACCATTGCTTGAGCGGCTGGGTCTCGGGGAGCGGCTGCTGCATCGCACCGAGCAGCTTTCGATGGGTGAGCGCCAACGGGTGTTGATCGCTCGGGCGCTGGCGCTCGATCCGAAACTCGTGCTCGCGGACGAGCCGACGGCGAGTCTCGACACGCAACGCACTCGCGAGGTCCTTGGAATCATGCGCGAACTCTGCCGAGATCGGGGCCTGACGGTGCTGCTCGCAACACACGACCCGCAGGCGGCGGCGTTCGCTAACCAGGTGCACGAGCTGCGGGACGGATCGCTCGGCGAGTATGTGGCCGCCGACCACGACCGACCGTTGTCCGAGGCATTTCGGGAGATGTGATGAGGGGGCGGCTGAACTTGGGGGAAGTCCTGTTCCTGTATCGGGCGCGACTGCGGGCGAGGAACGTGCTTGTGCAGGAGGGCTTTGCGATTCTCGGGATCGCAGTGGGCGTGGCGTTGCTGTTCGCTAGCCAGGTGGCGAGTACGAGCCTGACACGCTCGGTGACGCAGCTCACCAGGGAGATCGTGGGTGACACACAGCTTCAGCTGGTTGCGCGTGGACCGGGTGGGTTCGATGAACGACTGCTCGGCGATGTGCGGCGCATACCTGGCGTGCGGTTCGCGTTCCCGGTTCTCGAGCAGCAGGCGAACGTGATTGGCCCACACGGGCAACGCTCGGTCGATCTCGTTGGTACTGACCCGCGCTTCGCGCATATCGGTGGTTCTCTTTTGCGCCGTTTCTCCTCCGCGCAGCTAGCCGCTCAGCGCGCGATCGCGTTGCCGGCGCCGCTGGCGCAGGCGATCGGTGCGGGCTCCCTGGAAACGATCAAGATCCAGTTGGGGGGGAATGTCCAGCCGACGCTGCTCGGCGCGATCCTCCAGCCAGGGGACATAGGCACGCTAGTCAATAGCCCGGTCGTGCTTGCACCAGTCGCCTATGCGCAGCAGCTCGCAGGGATGACCGGCAAGATCACCCGGATCTTCGTTCGCGTGCAACCGAGCCGCATGCATGACGTACATGCGGCCCTGGCACGGTTGGCGAGAGCAGTGAAAGTGAACCTTGAGCCCGCGACGTTTGATTCCAAGCTGTTCAGCGTCGCCTCTGAACCCGCGAGCAATAGCGAGACGTTGTTCTCGGCGATTAGCGCCCTCGTTGGGTTCATGTTCGCAGTCAATGCAATGCTCGTGACGGTTCCCGCCCGGCGCAACTTGGTTGAAGATATTCGGCTGCAGGGCGCGACGAGGCGGATCACGCTACAGATCCTGCTGTTCGATGCCACAGTCCTCGGGGTGCTTGCCTGCATCCTCGGGCTACTGCTAGGCGAACTGCTATCGGCAGGCGTCTTTCGTGCGACTCCCGGCTACCTCACGTTCGCTTTTCCGGTCGGAAACGGCCGAATCGTCACGTGGCAAAGTGCTGCCCTCGCTGCCGGTGCGGGCCTGACGGCCGCAGTAGCGGGGGTCTTGTGGCCGTTGCGTCATGCCCTGACACGTCCGTTGAAGACCGACGGGATGATCTCCTCAGATGAAGTGAAACAAGGCCGAGTGGTCGCCCGCCTGGCTATCGGGACCACCTTTCTGCTCATTGCCGGGATCACACCGTACGTTCACGGTCCGGCTGCCATCCTCGGCAACATCGCATTGATTGTCTCGCTTGTCTCCCTGCTGCCGATCCTCTTTGATCGGTGCGTGGCGCTCTTTGAGCGCGTACAGCGCCCTTTCAACGGCGCTTCGCCTGTGCTCGCCGTCATCGAGTTGCGCACGCCGCAAACACGGGTACGTTCGCTCGCAGTCGCTGCTACTGCCGCAGTCGCAGTATTTGGCACCGTCGAGTTTCAGGGCATCCAGAGCAACCTCACGCGCGGCCTGGACGCATCCGCTCACGGGATTGACTCAAGTGCCGACGTATGGGTTACGCCGCGCGGCGAATCAAACGCATTTGCGACCACCGCGTTCGTCAACCATGATGCGAAAGCGCTTACACGCCTACCTGGCATCAGCAGCGTGGGTCTATACCGCGGCAGCTTCCTCGACTGGGGTGAACGCAAGCTATGGGTCCTCGCCCCAAGCAGCAATGCCAAACAGCCGATCCCCATAAGCCAGGTCGTGGCCGGCACACCAGCACTAGCCGCCAGAAGGGTCCGTCAAGGCGGCTGGGCAGTGCTCTCGCAGATCCTCGCCAACGAATACCACCTCCAGGTCGGCCAATGGTTCACGCTGCCCTCGCCAAAACCAACGAGGCTTAGGGTCGCTGCTCTGAGCACAAACCTGGGGTGGCCGCCAGGCGCGGTCGTGCTCAACTCTCACGACTACGCCTCTGCCTGGGGCAGCACCGATCCCAGTGCGTATGAGATCCAGACCAAGCCCGGCGCCTCTTCGGCGAGCGTGCGATACCGGGTGCTGCGTGCGGTGGGGTCAGAAACAGGTCTTGCGGTGGAAACGGCCAGCGAACGAGAGCGGCGCCATTATGTGCTTGCCGCACAGGGTCTATCGCGGCTGACGCAGATCAGGCTGCTCGTGCTGATCGCAGCGATACTCGCCGTGACTGGTGCGATGGGCTCAATGATCTGGCAGCGCCGCGATCTTGTGGCTTTTATGAAGGTCGACGGCTACCGCCGTGGCATACTGTGGCGATGGCTTGTCTTTGAAGCGGCGCTCCTACTCGCCGCCGGCTCAGTGATCGGCGCAGCTCTCGGCCTCTATGCCCAGCTCCTGGGAAGTCACTTCCTAGCCAGCATCACTGGTTTCCCTATCGTCTTCAACGTCGAATTGCTTGCCGCTGTCGTAAGCATTACACTGATGAGTGTTGTCACTGTCGCAGTTGCGGCGCTGCCGGGCTATCTTGTTGTGCGCGCGCCCGCTAGGACGACCAGCTCGGCGCACTAACGGCTCCTGCGCTCCACTGGCCGCCGTGGGTGCCCTACCGGCCCTGCACTGCTCTCACCCCAATCAGGTTGCGGTTCTCCTTCCCGCGTCTGCATCGCAAACTTCCTCGGCCCTAAGCCGTCACAAAGCCCAGACGCAGGCTAATGATCGCCCGCCGGTACCCGTAGAAGCGCTATCCGCAACGACCCCGCCGCGCAGTGACCCAGGCGAACTTCCCTCACACGGCAGGTCGCCGACTTGAGCGGTCCCTTCCCATCTAGGTGGATCGCATCACACCAAATTCGGCTACCTATACACAAGTTCAAGGAGTCAGCATGCCCCTCACCCGCTTCTGCCCAGTCACAAAGCGTCGCGTGGACGGACTGCCACCTTCGGCGCCATTTCCGGCCATGCTTCAGACACTTGCCTGCCGTTGGTCGCCGTTCGGGTACCTAGAGTGGTGCCGTGAACGCTTGGGTGACAGCTTCACCGTGTACCCGATCAATATGCCACCTCTTGTCTTTCTCTCAAATCCGCGAGATATCCGCACAGTTACTACCGCGCCGGCCGACATTTTGCATCCAGGGGCCGGCGGCGCCATCATGAAGCCTATCTTTGGCGAAGGCGCGTTTGTTTTGCGCGAGGAAGCCGAGCACCTGACCGGCCGAACCGCCGTCATGCCAGCCCTTCATCGACGTGTCGTTCAGGAGCATAGCGAGGCAATCGCCACACAAATCGGCAGTGAAGTCGCGTCTTGGCCCACAGAGACCATCTTTGCCCTCGACCAGGGTCTCCGTTCACTAACGCTGAAGATCCTGTTGAAAGTTGTTCTGCACACTGATGATACCACACACGAGACGCTGCGGCACCGTATGCTGGCGATGCTCTCAGTCATGCCAAGCCCTGTACTCCAAGAGCCGTGGCTACGCCACCTGCCAGGCTGGCACAGCACATGGAGAATGTTCACCAAACAGCGCCAAGGGGTCCACGATCTCATCTCCGCGCTCATCATCGAAAGGCGACGCAACAATACGCATCACGGGGACATGCTCGATGCGCTTATCGCGGCTCGAACACCAGACGGCCTTCCATTGGCCGATGACGAGGTGCGCGACAGCTTCGCCTCGGTTCTCATCGCCGGACACGAGACGACGGCCGCGCAACTCGGATGGGCATTCCAGCTCCTCGCGCACAACCCGATCATCCAGCACCGCCTGGCGGCCGAGATCGACCACGGCGCTTGTAATGAGTACATGACGGCGACCATTCAGGAGACGATGCGACATGGACCCGTCTTCTTGTTCACGCCTCCCCGAGCCGTGGCCAAGCCGATAAAGATCGGAGGCCGGATCTACCTGCCACCAGCACAACTAGCCGGGTGTATCTACCTGATGCACCACGATCCAAGGCTGCATCCGGACCCACATACATTTCGGCCGGAACGATTCCTCGGTCAACATGCACATCCGGCCACATTCCTGCCCTGGGGCGCAGGGCGCAAGCACTGCCCCGGTCGACATCTAGCCCTCGCCGTAATGCAAAGCATACTGCACCACGTGCTAGCCACGCGCCACGTCCGTCCTGCGAGTCTCCGCGTCGAGTCCCCGCGCTGGCGCAGCGCCATCCTCGCCCCCCAAGCTGGATGCCGCGTCGTACTCGAAAGGCGCCGTCCGCCGAGCGCGTCTCCAACACGGCCGGCGAAGCGCTGCATACGTAGCCTAAGCTCCGCAGACCCCGTCGATCGGCCGCCGTCGGCTTCTGATTAGAACAAGTTTTGTTCTAATCTCAACAATTTGTTTTAGTCTAGAACACATTACTTGCGCTCAGCGTGGTCATGGGCGAAACTGCGGCGGTCATGTGCCCGAACTTGCCACTCCATCCCAATAGTCGCACGCCGCTGACACTCCGATGGCCGACGAGCCGCCATTTGACCCATCGCCAGTGCGTCGCCTCGGAGTTGGGATGCACTGGGGTGCCCGCCGCGAGAACGGCGGCGGGCCGCCCGCGCGATGTATGCGCCCTCAAGCACGAACAGCCCTCTTCGGCGTTTAAGGTCGGCTGGTGGGTAGCGCGGCGCTTGACCCGCAACCCCGGTGGCATCGTGCCTGAGACACGGGTTGTGGATCAGGTGGTGACCGCCTGCCGGCCGATGCGCTCCGCACGCCGCTGGTCTGAGCAGTCGGCGCTGATGTGCCCGGTGCGCGGGCATCCGGAGCAGCCTTTCGGTCGTGAGCGTCCTTTTGATTCTGAGGTTGCCGACATCGGTCCGAGGCGCAGGGGCGCCTCATTCCAAGGGCAGTGCAAGGTCGATGTCGGCGATGGGCTGGGTTCGTGCCCGGCCTGTCCACTGCGCGGCTGCAGGCGAGCGCCCTCTTGCTTGTGGTCGCGTGGTGGGGAACTGAGCGGATCGTGCTGCCAGGGAGGGTTGTCTGGTCGTCCGCGGTCGGTGTGCCAGCACGCCGAGAGGTCCGAGGGCGCCGGGAGCTGCCGGCGGGTCATCACGGCACGGCGGCGTGCCCGCAGCCAAACCTGGTGCGTGCGCGCGGCCCGACCCCGGCACGGCGAGGGTCTCGTGTTCGTGACAGGCGTGGTGAGGTGATGGCGGGGCGTCCGGTCTACGTGCGGTTGACGGGGGAGCAGGTGGCGTCTGTGGTGCAGGCTGCGCAAGCTGGTGAGAAGGCCGTCGATCTCGCGGCGCAGTCATCAGAGACGGCGTTTCGTCAGGCGATACCGCCGGTGTCTGTGTGGGAGCAGTACGAGCGGGCTGCGCCGGAGGCGCATGGGTCGCTGGCGTTGATGAGGGGTTTGCGGCTGCTCGCGCTGTTGGCCGGCGGAACACCAGTTGGTGTTGTTGATTTGGCGGCGGATCTCAAGCTGTCCGTGACCTGGGCCAGCAGCTATTTGCAGACGCTTGTGATTGTGGGTATGGTCGAGCACGATTCTGATACCGGCATGTATCGGCTGGCGAGGTAGGCGTGGCCAGGAGGTCCGCTCAAGGGCGGGTTGTGCTCGATCCAGCGCACCCGGGTCGGTATTCCGCATCGTTGATTGCGGGCCTGGCGGTCCTTAGGTGCTTTACCCCGGAGCTTCCGCAACGGGGGCTCGCCGAAATGGCGGACGAGTTGAATTTGGGCCGCTCAACGACGCATCGGTACGCAAGCACGTTGGTGGCACTTGGTCTGCTTGAGCAGACATCAATGCGTAGGTATCAGCTTTCAGCGCGAGCGTCCGACGCGGGGATGACGTTGTGCGAATCGCTTCTGGTGTGGCGGGTTGCGCGTGAGTATGTGCGCGCTCTACGAACGCAGACCGGCTACACAGCCGCCCTCGCCGTTTTCTCTGCTGGAGAGATTGTGTATCTCGATTGCTGGCGTGGCGTACGTCAGGGGCAGTACGCGATCGACACGGGCATGGGGCCGGGCACGCACCGGCCGGTGTACTGCACCGCCGCGGGTAAGGCGATCCTCGCGGGCGTGCCTGCCGATAAGCAGAACGAGCTGGTTGCGAGGCTGAAGCTTCGACGGCATGGCCCGAAAACGATCAAGGGCAAGACCGCGCTACGCAAGCATCTTGAGGACGTTGCTGTTGTCGGCCGTGGGATCGCACTGGAGGACGAGGAGCTCCTTGCCGGCCGGCGTGCGCTGGGCGCCCCTGTACTGGACAGCGACGGTGCAGCTGTTGCGGCCGTTGAGCTCGTGGTCCCCGTCGGGGCGGTCACACGTGAGGAGCTTGTGAGCGCGCTTATGTCTCCGATCCGTAAGGCAGCGAGCCAAATCACGCTGGCTCTACTGCGGGAGACCAGTCAATCCGCGTTTGCCGAAAGTCCCTCATCGGGAGAAGCCGCATGAGAGATAGCATGGCTGGGCATGAGTCGATGATCCTCGTTTGGGGATCTTGTGCCGTCGCCCGGCCCGCATTTGGTCGCCACGGCGGATCGTGTTTCGGCGCAGCCGGGGTTCCGCTGCGGAGACGAGTTGCCGGGCCGGTCTATGGCTGGCGGTGGCGTGGTGACATCACGCGCGTTTGCGTCTCGGCGCCGTATATACGACGTGGTGCGAGTAGTGGGAAACACCGTTTGCGTGGCGGGCCACGTCAAATTAGCGTGTCCGGGGGATATTCGTAGCCCGTCGTTTCTCGGCGATGCTGCGAGTGAAGCCGGACGGTCGATCAATAAGGGGAGCTTGAATGAGCGGTGTGCGGATCAGGTCGTCTATTTGGAAGGGCGTCATTTGTGCGTTGGTGGGTGTTGCGCTAGGCGCAGGGTCTTCCTCTGCTGATGAGTCGGTGGCGCCTGGTCGGGCGGGTGGTTCGCCGCTTGGGGGCGAGTTGGTGGTGCCTGACGCGCAGTCGTTGCTTGGGCAGGAAGCGGCGGCCGATGCTGAAGTGGCTGAACGGGCGAGCCCGGATGCGGTTGTGGCTAGGGAGGAATCGCAAGCGGAGTGGGAGGGTCTGGGTACGAGCGAGTCGGCGCAGCTCGCAGCGCGCGTCTTTCCGGGGGTGATTGATGATCCAGATGGTGGGTCGCCGCCGCTGCCGGTAGATGCGCGTGTGACGGGGTTCGCTAGCGAAAATGTTGAGCAGGTTGCGCTTGCTGATGGTCGGCATGTCGTTGTTGAATCTATGCAGCCGGTGGCGGTGCGGTCTGCGGTGGGTGGTTGGTCGCCGGTTGATTTGGGTCTGCGTGAAGCTGGTGGGGTTTTTGAGCCGGTGAGTACGGTTGGTGAGGGTGTGCGTGTCTCGAAGCGGTTGCAGGAAGGGGTGAGTTTGCCGGGTGTGGGGGTGTCGTTGACGCCAGTGGATTCGACTGGTGCTGCGGTAGCTGGGGCTGAAGGGCAGGTGGTGGGTGCTGCGGTTTTCTTTGGTGGTGTTGGTGTTGGGGATGATGTTGATATGGCGGTGAAGCCGACGCCGTTGGGGTTCGATAGCGAGGTTTTTTTGCGTAGTGTGCGGTCGCCTGAAGAAGTTGTTTTCCGGGTGGGTATGCCGCAGGGTGCGAGCCTGGTGCAGGCTGCGGGTGGTTCGGGTGTTGTGCAGGTGGTGGAGGAAGGTACGGTGATTGCGAGTGTGTTGCCGCCGAGTGCTCGTGATGCGGCGGGGACCAACGTTCCGGTATCGATGACTGTTTCCGGTGACTTGTTGAAGTTGTCGGTAGATCTGAGTGGAGCGGAATACCAGTTTCCTATCGCGATTGACCCGTACGTCAAGGAAGATGAACAGGTGACGGGCGCTGGTAAGCCGACGAACTGGAAGTTCTGTACGAGTGTGTCGAGTAAATGCGAACACGAAGAAGGCGCGTTCAAGTCGACCGGTTGGGGCGGCGAAGGGCTGGTGGATTCGGCGCGCTCGAAATACGTGGCTAACGAAACGGCAGCGTTCATTTACCAGACGCAGGGGGAATCGCACATCTATTATTTCCAGGCGGCTACCGCTGGGGAAAACGAAGGTTCAAACATCGAAAGTGTGATGCAGATCGTCGGAGAGACCGAAAAAGAAGGCAAAAAAGTAGAAGAAATCGAAGCGACCAACCGCTTTCCGAATAAATATAATGAAAAAGGTGCCGCCGGGATATATATGTGCCCGCATGAAAATTGTACGGACTCGGGCGGCACGGCGCATAATCTCGCGCGTTTTCAGCAGACCGCGACTGGTTCCGGGGAACATTTCTCGGACACACTCTGGACGGCCGATGTCGAGGTTGCACAACAGAACGAACCGACGACACCAAAATTCAATAAAACAGAAAGCAATATCGCACAAGCAGGGAACCGTGTCAACGTGCTGTATGGTGCTGGTGCGTGGCTGGGTCCCAGCAACGGGGCTTTTGAAGTGGAACAGACTGATCCCGGGATCGGGATTAGTTTCTTTGGTGCGTCGCTTGGTGAATGGCACGCCGAACACGCATTCTATGAAGAAGGTAAGTGTTCTGGGATTCAGTGTTTCCCGAAAATCAATGAAGCGTTTACGTACAGCAGCAAAATGCCTAACGGCGAAGACGTGGTGTATGCACATGGGAAAGACCTTGCGATAGGGGCGGGTTATGGCCCGCAAGGCGAAGCTAAAATCAAAGTTGATGGGAAGGCCCCGGAAGAATTGACGCTGTCGGGGTTGCCGACGAGTGGTGAAATCGACGAACGGCCGTACACGTTGGAAGCGAGCGCGAAAGATGGGTCCGGTTCGACGAAGAGTTCGGGAATCGCCTCGCTTGCCTTGGCGATGGACGGGCAGGAAATCACGAGTGGTAGCGCGGGTTCGTGCGAATCTGGTCCGTGCAAAGTGAGCGGGAAATGGACGATCAACGGGGAAAGTTTCGCGGCTGGGCAGCACACGTTGATGTTGATCGCGACCGATCACGCCGGGAACGTCGAAGTGGCCGAATACCCGGTGGTGGTGCATCGCGCTCCGGCGGTGAGTGTAGGGCCAGGGTCGGTCAACTTGACGACGGGGGAGTTCGATCTGAGCGCAACCGATGCGTCGATCCCATCGGGTGGCCCGTCGTTGGCGGTGTCTCGTAGCTACAGTTCGCGGCACTTGACCGTCGGTACCGAAGGGCCGCTTGGGCCGCAGTGGAGCTTCAGCTTGGGCTCGGAGGAGAAGATCGACGAACTGCCGAACGGAAGTATGGTCATGGTCGGCTCAAACAATGGGGAGACAATTTTCTGGAGCAACGGTAGCGGCGGGTTCGACCCGCCGCTTGGCGACAAGGACCTTAGTCTCACGAGTGTCAAAGAAGGCACAAAAATAACGGAACTACTTTTGAAGGATTCGGGGCAGGGAACGACGACGCGCTTCACGAAGCCCAGCGGGTCTACCGGTGGGACGTGGGTGCCGACGGTTGCTGAAGGGGTGGTAGCGACGGGCACCGTGACGTACACCGAGCAGACGGTTGAAGTGGAAGGCAAGAAGATCACCGAGCCGACGGAGGCGCTCGCGCCGGTGCCGCCCGGTATCTCGTGCGCGCCGAAACTGGAACGTGGCTGTCGCGCGTTGACGTTCCTATACGCCAAAGAAAAAACCGCTACCGGGGAAGGACCCAAAGAATGGGGCGAATATAACGGGCGGCTGATGCAGGTTGACTTCACAGCGTGGAACCTGGCAAGCAAAGAAATGACGACTACGGCGGTCGCCCAGTACGCGTATGACAATCAAGGGCGGCTGCGGGCGGAGTGGGACCCGCGGATCTCCCCGTCACTGAAGACGACCTACGGGTATGACAGCGAAGGACACGTGACTGTCGTCTCGCCCCCGGGCCGGGAGCCGTGGTTAGCGCACTACGGCAGCATCGCCGGCGAAGGCGACCCAGGCCGGCTGCTCTCGGTAATTCGTCCTGCGGCGACGACAACAGCTGAACTTAAAAGCGCCGAGGAAAAGAAGGCGCCAGTGAACACTGTCGTCCCGACGCTGTCTAGCTCCAGCCTCAAAGTCGGCGTGAAGATCAGCGTCGCTACGAACGGGTCGTGGAGCAACAGCCCACTGGTATATGAGTACGTGTGGGAAACCTGCAACAGCTCGGGTGAAGAATGCACGCTGATCGCAGGGGCCGTCAACCAAAGTTACTATCCAGCGAGCAGTGACGAAGGGCACAAGTTGCGCGCCACTGTGCTGGCGACGAACGCAGACGGGACGGTAAGCGCCCAAAGCGCCGTGACGAGCGTGATCGCGTCGGGGACGCCCAACAATCCCGCCCCGGAACCGCCGAGCGTGGGGACCAGGTCGGTCTGGACGATCGACTACCAAGTACCCGTCTCGGGCAGCGGGGCGCCGAACGCGATGGGCGCAAAAGAAGTCGAAGAATGGGGCCAGGAAGACGACCCGGAGGAAGCGACGGCTATGTTCCCGCCGGATAAGCCGATGGGCTGGCCGGCGAAAGAATACACGCGTGCGACGATCCGCTATCTCGATAGCACGGGGCGAACCGTGAACGTCGCTACGCCGGCAGGCGGGATCGCGACTACCGAATACAATGAAACTAACGATGTCCGTAGGAGTTTGAGCGCGGACAATCGTGCGGCGGCTCTCAAAGAAGGTTGCGAATCAAAAGAAAAATGCAAGTCCGCTGAAGTCTCAAAGCGACTGGATACTGAGAGCAACTACAACGAAGAAGGGACGCAGCTGATTGAAACGCTTGGCCCCGAACACACGGTCAAGCTGGAAGGCGGCTCTGAAGTGCAGGCACGCAACCGGATCCGCTACTTCTACGAAAATGGGCTGGTGATCAAGACGATCGACGGGGCCTATATCCCCGGGCAGGAAGAACGCAACCAGCGCGTCACGACAGACTCGTATTCGGGGCAAAATGGGCTGGGGTGGACGCTGCGTGAGCCGACGTCCGTCACGACCGACCCGAAGAACGGTCTGGAAAACATCCTTGAGTACACCTGGGGACATGCAGGTTCAGAAAATGGTCAATTCTCAAAACCACGCGGCGTAGCGGTGGCGGCGAACGGGAATGTGTACGTGGTGGACACCAACAACAGTCGCGTGGAGGAGTTCTCCTCGTCGGGAGGCTACATGGGGCAGTTCGGTAAAGAAGGCAAAGAAAACGGGCAGCTCAAAAAACCCGAAGGTATCGCGGTCGGGCCGAACGGGGATGTGTATATAGCCGATACAGGTAACAACAGGGTGGAGATTTTCAGTGAAAGCGGCGGGTATGTTGGGCAGATCACGGCAGCAGGGACAGTGAAACTCAGTGAACCCGTCGGTGTGGCGGTCGCTGCGAACGGCAACATCTATGTACTTGATGCGAAATCCGGGGGAGAACCGCAAACTTACGCGTTTGAGACGAACAACAAAAGCGAACTGCTAGCCCGTTTCGACCTGCATTCTGAAGTTCTTAAATGTTCGGCCGGCGCTGAAGCGTCGCATGGTATCGCCGTCAGCCCAAGTGGCTATGTATATGTCGTCAGTGCCGGGAATAACTGTGTGATGCAGTTCGGTGCGAAAGGCGAATACCTCAAAAACTTTGGTGTTAAAGGCTCGGGTAACGGCCAGCTCAAAGAACCCGACGGGATCGCGGTTGCGCCCGATGGCGGTATATATGTCGCCGACACGGGTAACAACAGAGTGGAGCAGTTCAGCGAAACGGGAGGCTATGTCGGGCAGTTCGCAACCCTGGGCGAAGGCGAAGGCGAAGTCAAAGAACCAGCTGGCCTCGCCATAGCGGCTTCTGGCGATGTCTACGTGGCGGATACCGGTAATAGCCGGATGGAGAAGTGGGGAGGCGCGTCGTCTGGGCTCAAGCTCGTGCACACCACGGTATACGATCCGGCAAGCGGTCGCGCGGTCGAAACGCTGCCGCCCGCAGCCAAAGAAGAAAGCAAAGGCAACTACACGGTCAAGTTCACATTCGGCAAAGAAGGAAAAGAAAACGGGGAATTTGCAAAACCACATGGGGTGGCGGTCGCACCTAATGGCGACGTCTACGTCGTAGATACAAACAACAGTCGCGTGCAGGAGTTCTCGTCCTCCGGGGGATACTTGGGGCAGTTCGGTAAAGAAGGCAAAGAAAACGGGCAGCTCAAAAAACCTGAAGGTATCGCGGTCGGAGCAAACGGAGACGTCTATGTAGCCGATACGGGCAACAACCGCATCGAGATCTTCAACGAAGCCGGCACCTACCTGAACCAGATCACACACGCCGGCACGGTGTCGCTCAGCGAACCCGTGGGGGTAGCGGTCACAGTAAACGGAAATATTTACGCGTTGGACGCGAAAGCCACAGAACACTTCTACGCGCATGAGACCAACGAAAAAAGCGAACTACTAGCTAGCTTCGACCTAGAATACACGTCGCCAAACTGCACTACCGTCTTGGAATCGGCGCACGGCATTGCCGTGGGGCCAAATGGCGATGTATACATCGTGAGTGGCGGAACCGCAGGAAATGACTGTGTAACAAAGTTCGAAGCCAACGGTAATATTCTCAAAAGCTTTGGGACAAAAGGCTCAGGGAACGGTCAGCTCAAAGAACCGTCAGGGATCGCCGTCGCACCAAATGGAGACGTATATGTAGCCGACACCGGGAACAATCGCGTCGAGGAGTTCAACGAAACGGGTACCTACCTCGGCCAATTCGGGACCAAAGGAACAGGCAACGAACAGTTTCAGCTACCCGACGGAATAGCAGTCGCGGGAAGCGGAGACCTATGGAACGGCACAGTATACGTCGCTGACACCACCAACAACCGCATCGATAACTGGATTCCCCCGGCGATCAACACGGGCGCTCACGCCACCCAAACCATCTACTACACCGCCCAAGGCGACCCCGCCTACCCTCAGTGCAACAACCACCCAGAATGGGAAGGACTGCCCTGCCAAACGCAGCCCACCAACCAACCCGAAAACAGCCTTCCTGCACTACCTGTCACCACAATCACCTACAACATGTGGGACGAGCCAGAAACCACCACGGAAACCATCGGGTCAATTACACGCACCAAGACCGAGACCTACGACAACGCCGGACGCGAACTGACCGGCGAAACGACGTCCACCAGCAGCGACAAACCCGTGCCGAAGGTCACCAACGAATACGGTCAAGAAACCGGAGGGCTCATCAAGCAAAGCACCACCGTCGGTGAAAAGACAGAGACAATCACGAGCACCTTCAACACCCTAGGCCAGCTCGCCAGCTACACCGACGCCGAAGGCAACGTCGCCGCCTACACCTACGACGTCGACGGCCGTATCAAAGAAATGACCCAAGGCAAGAAAGTCGAAAGCCTCACCGAAGGCGAAGGCAAACAAACCTACACCTACAGCACCACCACCGGCGAGCTGACCAAGCTCGAAGATCCAGCTATCGGTACGCTGACCGCCGGCTATGATGTCGAAGGCAAGCTCACCACCGAAGGCTACCCCAACGGCATGACCGCGACCTACACCTACAACCAAGCCAACGAAGCCACCGGTCTCACCTACACCAAGACCGCACACTGCGGCGAAAGCTGCACCTGGTTCAAAGACACGATCGCCCCCTCGATCCACGGCGAAATGCTCACCCAGGCCAGCTCGCTCGCCAGCGAGACATACAGCTACGACAACGCCGGACGCCTCAGCGAAGTCCAAGAAACCCCCACAGGCAAAGGCTGCAGCACCCGTCTATACGCCTACGACGAAGAATCCAACCGCCTCAGCCTCACGACCCGCGCACCCGGCTCCAAAGGCGAATGCGCCACCGAAGGCGGAACCGTCGAACCACACAGCTACGACGAAGGCAGCCGCCTAGAGGACGCCGGCGTTGCCTACGAATCGCTCGGCAACGCCACCGACGTACCCGCCGCCGACGCCGGCGGCCACGAACTAACCAACACCTACTACGCCGACGGACAAACAGCCAGCGAGAGCCAAAACGAACAGACAATCAGCTACACCTACGACCCCGCCGGACGCACTCTAGAAACCATCGCCATAGGCACAACCAACTCAACCGCCGTCTCCCACTACAACGGCCCAGGCAACGCCAGCACCTGGATCAGCGAAGGCTCAGGATCATGGACACGCGAGATCCCCGGGATCGGCGGCGGACTCGTCGCGACGATAAAAAGCGGCTCCACAGCCACTCTCCAGCTGCAAGACCTCCAAGGCAACATCGTCGCAACGGCCGGACTCAACGAAACCGAAACAAAACTCCTCAACACCTACAACAGCACCGAGTACGGCGTACCGACAACCAGCAGCCCCCCAAAGTTCTCCTGGCTCGGCGCCGAAGGCATCCAAACAGAACTACCATCCGGCATCGGATCCAACGGCAGCATCTCCTACGTCCCACAACTAGGCCGAATGCTACAAACCACGGCAGTCATCCCACCAGGCGCCGCCCCAAACGGAACCTACAGCGGCGCACCATACACAACCAGCCTCGAACCGTGGGCAATCCAATCAATGGACGCCTGGGGAGCCGGCGGAGCCGAACGCGAAGCACAACGCCAACAATCAGCACTAATAGAAGCCGAACGCAAGGCCGCAGAAGCACGCGCATACCAGGCCGGAGAATCACCGGAACCCGAGGAAGGAGGAGTGGAAGAGGGAGGTCTGTGTGAAGGCGCCAAAGCTCTTTGGTGTGACGAATACGGGGTTGAGACAGGCCAGCTACCGAGCGGTACCGACCCGTATATCGGGCATGGCGTGTACGTGGCGTTCGTGTTGACTGACAATGGGCTAAAGATCCAGGTTCACTTCAATGAGGCAGACTCAAAGATTATTCTGGCCGCAGGTGTGGCTGGCGCCGCGACAGTCGTCGCTGGGTTGTTGCCGGAGGATGTGTGGTGGGCGGGCGCGATTGCATCAATCATCGCTGGATATGGCGCGTGGAGCCTGGAACATATAGAACATCACAACTGTATCGGTGCGGAAGTCTATATTGGCGACAAGGGGCCAAAGGCGGGTTATTATCGGAGCAAGAAAGAGTGTGGATAGGCCGCACGATCTGATGGTGTTAATAATGGTCGCGAAAGAGTCTTGGGGAGCCGTTGTGGGGGAAATGCGTATTAACGCTCTAGTGATACTTGTATGTGGCGTAGCGCTGCTTCTTATGGGCGCCGCGCAAGGGCTTTCAACGGTTTTGATAGGTACTGTAGGTGGGGTAGTGACGGCCCTTTTTTGGTGGTGGATCAAGTGGCAGCCAATGCTTCGTAAGTCAATTGCAGGGATTCAAGTTGTTGTGGGCAGAGTTGAGGCAGAGTCGCCGAAATGTACCGTTCTTCGCGCGCTGATGAGGATGTCCTTGGGGAGCGGTACCGTTTCTATGGCTATGATCGTAATGCTGCTAGTGGCTGACGATCCACACAATGTCTTGCACATTGGCGACGGCTTCGTGGCTGGTATGTGGTTTTCGGTTGCCATATTTTATCTGACCGGCGCACAACGGCTGAGACGATGGGAGGTCGAGCACGACCATTTGGTTGTACGTGATATGCGGCGCTGGAAATGGTCAATTTGTGAAGCACATGGGCAACGTCCAGATGGTGGAAGGGTGAGTAGACGTAGGTGGTGTTTTTTTGCGATACAGCCTTGCTGGCGGGTAGCCACTAGTTAGGAGTCGATATGTTAGCGATGAACTTCATGACGGCCGTGATACTTAGCGTCGCAGCGGCGACGCCTACGCCGGCCCCTGGTGGCGTGGAAAGCGCACTAAGACGGCGTGTGCTTAATGCGAACGATATACCTGGGTACACGGCAGTGTTGTCACATGAGCCACTGCGGACCGTAGGGGATTTTGACGAAGAAGTCGCAAGCCTATGCGTTAAGGTTGAGTCGCGTCACCGGTTGAGTCACGCTGGCTTTGTATCGGGATACGAGGAGAGCCTAGGCGACCGTTCGCCAGCTACGGGCGGTGTCGCATTCTCGATCGTCTCGCGATTCGCGTCAGCTATGCGAGCTGAGACCTTCCTACAGCGAGACCATAGGCTGTGCGGATCGCCGACGATGCGGCAGCGGTACAGGGCCGGCGTAGCAAAGCTTAAGGTGATGGGAATTCCGGGTTCGGTGGGATATCGATTGAGCGCCAGTGGGAAACAGACCTACTACTTGGTGATGTTTGCCAGCGGCTCGTATATATACACTGAGGCATTGATGAGCAGGACACCGGCGGGGCGCCGCTTTACGTCGGGTGTAGACGCTTTGTATGAGCGTGTGCGTGGAAGGTAATATGTGAAGTCGTCTCAGGGGGATGGTCGTTGAATGTGCTGGTGAAGGTGATGAAGTATAAGGTCCTGCGTAAGCTCGAAAGCTGGTCACTGCTTGTAGCTCCACACCCGGAAGGCGAACCGGCCGACCTCCTCGGGATCGGGCGGGCGGCCGGGCGCCGCCGTCGCGTCCCTCACGACCTTCGCGTGCTTGACCGGGTCTGGCTGAAAGGCGCGTGTGAACGCGTCGGCCTGCTCGGATGCTGGGCGCGCGTGCAGGTAGCGACTGGTGGTCGACAGCGCGCTGTGGCCCATCGCCTTCTGTATCGTCACCACATCGACGCCACGCATTGCCAGCAGCGAGCCAAAAGTATGGCGAAGATCGTGGAAGCGCAGAGCATGAACGCTGACGGCGGCTTGGGCGCCCCGGTAGCGCCGACGCAGCGCTGAGTCATCGAGTGGGCGACCGTAGACGTTGCAGAAGACGAGGTCGGTGGGGGAGGTGAAGTGCTCGCGTCGGCTCATGCGATCCAGCGCGGCTGCTGCCTGATCGGCCAGCGGTACCCGGCGCGTGTGGCCGGACTTTGTAGAGGATTCGACACCTGCGCTTATGGCGCGGGCGATCGTCAGCGCTGAGCCTGAGAAGTCCACATCGTGCCAGCGTAGGGCCAAAAGCTCACCCTGCCGCAATCCTGCGTAGGCGGCGACGCGTACGATCTCGGCGTCCTGATGGTTCTCGAAGTGCTCGACTTGTTGCTCTTGCTTACTGAGGGCCGTCTTCCTCGACCCGCGATGGCGTCCCTTGGCGAGAGCGCGTGCAATCGCCTCGATCTCCTCGGGTGCGTAGAACACCAGAGCGCCCGGGTGAGGCTCGCGGCGCTTGTCGGCGTCCTTCGCCGGGTTGCTGGGTAGCGCGTAGGTCGAGGGCTTGCATCCGTAGCCATAGATTGCCGAGATCACGTTGCGGTACTTGTTGACGGTACGCGGCGAGGCGCCCGTGTCGCTGATCGTCGTGAGCACGCTCTCGACCTCGCGGGTCGTGACCTTCGCCGCCGGCCGATCCCCGAGAGCCGCCATCACAGGCCCAGCCGTGACACCCTTGCCGCGCTTGTGCGGAACACCCGGCTCGCTCAACACATTCTTGTGGTCGCGAAGGGTAGCCGGCTTGGCGCCGGCAACAACCTCCAGCCAACGCAGGTAGTCGTGGGCGACCTCGCGAAAGGTGGCACCCCTCGCGCGGCGCTCCTGCTCGGCGCGCTCCAGAGCGACGCTCCCAGAGACGTATTCATCTACGAGCCTGGCAGCGGCCACATGCGCGCCGCGCTCGTCGTAGGCGCCCTCCGCGACGCGCCCACGATGCCGACGCCAGCCACCCGTGTCGGGATCGCGTTCGAGCCAGGCCGGGCCGACGCGACGCTTGACCTGGCGGCCCCGGTAGCGAAACTTGGCCTCATAAAACGGCTGCCCGCGATGCTCGCGGACCACGATGCTAGCGCTAGGCTTCGATGCTGACATCGGCATCGGGTACCTCCGTCCGGTGTCCGCGCCCGCCAGTCGCGCGGGGGCTTCTCGTTACTGGTCGTGGACCACTCTACCACCGTGGGTACCTCGTGGGTACCATGCCTGCTCGTGGGTACCGCTTCGGGTACCAAACGAGCCAAATACTTTGGCTACAAACGATATTGGGCGCCGCCAAACCAGGCCAGAATAAGCGGATCGGTGGAATTAGTACGGCCTTTCAAGCCGCAGGTCGGGGGTTCGATTCCCCCCAGGCGCACTGCAAAGGAGCCCTGCAAACGCGGGGCTTTTTTGTTGCTGGAGGGCCGTTGGGAGGGCCACCGGAAGCGCCGGGCGTAACAGGGGCGTAACGCAAGCGGTAACACGCAGCGCTGGGGTGCTCGTGTGGCGTCGAACCGACTGTGAGCCATCGACCGCTGCGATACTTGGGCGCGTGAAGACGACGACCTACAGTCGCGATGAGTTGGTGGCCGAACTGGCTTCTGTTGCGCAGCGCCTTGGTGAGCATTCCGTATCGCGTCGCATCTGGCTTCGTGAGACCGGGATAACCTCGTGGCAGGTCTACCGTCATTTCGACTCGTGGAATGAGTTCGTTGTCGCCGCTGGCCTCGTAGCCGACGACCGCTCTCGGGCATCAGATGACGAGCTGCTTGCGGCTCTCCGTGATGCCTTTGTTCAAGCGGGCAGTGTCACCACGAAGCATCGGGTCCGTAAGTTTTGCCGCTACGGCGGCGACGTCTACACGAAGCACTTCGGTAGCTGGCCCCAAGTTTTGGGACGACTCCGCGGGTGGGCAGAGGAGAACGATCCAGACTTCGCCTATCTGGATGATCTTCCCCAGGATGGGTCCGCGGCTGACCGCGGCGCAAGTAGGGAAGGTGCGGTTCAGGCGATGCCGAGCTGGGAATCCAGCACAGACACGCAATACGGACCCCTCCTCAACTTTCGAGGTCTGCAACATGCACCGATCAACGAGCAGGGTGTCGTCTTCTTGTTTGGAATGGTGGCGCGCGACCTCGGCTTCATCGTGGAGGGGGTACGGGCGAGCTACCCTGACTGCGACGCGAAGCGGACCGTCAGCAAGACGGGCCACTTGGCGCGTGTGCGAATCGAGTTCGAGTTTCGCAGCCGCAACTTCAGCGATCATGGCCACGACCCGGCTGGCTGTGATCTCATCGTCTGCTGGGAGAACAACTGGCCCGAGTGCCCGGTCGAGGTGCTTGAGCTTCGCTCAGAAATCGAACGACTCTTCCGTGACGAATCCGCCTAGACTGTGGTCAGTGGCGACCGCCGATCGGACAGTTCATGTAGGGGCACGGACCTACGCGATGCTGCGCGAGGAGGCCGAGCGCCGTCACCGGGATGTCGATGCGACCGCCGACGATCTGCTCGCCGAGCGCCTAGCGGCGTCCCTGATCGACACGGCGAAGTTGGAGCGGACGATGGAGCGCGCCGCCCAGCTCCGTGCCCGCCTCCCTCGCACGGACGAGGCTGCGGCCCTGATCCGTGAGGGACGCGACGAGCTTGAGCGGCGCCCAGAGCGCTCGTGAGCGTTGTTATCGACTCAAACGCGCTCGTTGCGTTCGTGACCAACGAGCCGGTCGCACCGAAGGTCGCCGAGTTGCTTCATGGCTGGGGCTCGGAGGGGACACCCATGAACGCGCCCGCGCTCGCCCGCTATGAGGTCGCCAACGCGCTCACCAAGAAGGCTGCGGCTGGGAGCATCAGCGAGGACGAGACGCGCGAGGCGTGGGATGTCCTTGAGGAGCTGCCGATCGTCTACCACGCGCTGCGTGACGGGCCGAGCGTGGTGCAAGCGGCGCTCGTCCTCGAACGGCGCTCTGCCTACGACGCCGCCTATCTCGCCCTCGCCCAAGACCTCGGCGCCGAGCTGTGGACCATCGACGGACCGCTTGCCCGCAACGCCAGAACGCGCGGACGTCGGGTCCATCTGATCGAGTAGCAAGCGTAGGTGAGTTCATTGTAATCCTTCGCAAGCGATGACTCAGGACAGCAGCCAGGGCGCCGTAGGGCCGGCGCCGCAGCTCGAAGGCAGGGGCGCTCGATCGCGGGTCGGGGCCCGCTGGCGGCGCCCAGCTCGGGGCGCCGGGGAACTGTTTGAGCGTGCCCCTGTCGATGATGAGCTGACTACGCCCGAGGAAGCCGAGAGCGCACGCGAAGCCACTCGCTTGTCTTGCATATTCGTTTGGGTGTTCGTCTATAAGCCGAACACCCAAACGAACACCCTGGCCGCCCGCTCGCTCCCGAAATGTGGCTCTGCTGTTGGCCTAGAGGAAGGGGGTCCCCGCTTCTCCGCTTCGCTCCAAACCGGGGACCCCTTCCTCGACACACCACAACACAAATGTGCAGGGTGGGGCCAGGTGCAGAGTGAGCGTTGGGGGCGAGCGGGCGGCCAGGGTGTGAGATAGCTGATGGAAAACGAAGGAGGGCAACCTGGGGGCGATGGAGCTGGGTTGATGCTGGGGACGGTGTGCCTCGGGGCATGATGCGGGATGGTGTGCTCGGTGATCTTGTGGCGGGCGTGGGCTGCTGGTGGCATTTGGGAGGAACGGACGGGAGGCACGCCGGGCGGTCCGGCGTGCAGTGACCGGCGAGCTGAACTCGCCTTCCCGCGGGCGGCCTGATGGTGGTTCCGCCTTCGGCTTCACGCTCCCGCGGGTACTCCCTGGCGGGGGGCCGCCCGCTTCTGCTCCCAGGGGTAGATCAACGAGGCTCCCGGCGTTGCGGGTGACTGTGGCCATCTCGGCTCCACGGCTCTTGTCGATCCGACGCTTCAGTCGGGGCCTGGACGTACGGCCCGGAGCGCTGCTGGGCGAGGCCACGACCGAGTCGGGGGCGATGCGTGATAGCCGAAGCTGCGCGCCCCTAGCCCGTTCGATTATAGTCCGACGGTCGGAATGGCTCAGTGCAACAAAGATCGTCAGTTACGCTTGGTGAGAAGAACATTGTCCGCACACACTTCATTGTTTGTGCTCGTTCTGTGCACCGTTCTGGTCGGCTGCCCACCCGCATGAGGGGTTTGGCCGGGCTGATCGGCGTGCTTGGCCTGATCTTCGCCGCCGGTTGCTCTGCGAAGACAGCGACAGGGAGCGAGACGCATCAGTCCTCATCCTGCATACCGCCTGCGTTCAGGCTCTTTGGACCCCAACCGGCGCTCCCCAAGGAACTCTCGACCCCGTTGGAAGCCACGATCCTATCTAGCTTCGCCATCTTTCGCAGGGGAGCGCTGCCGAGCGAAGAGCTTCCTGGGGTGAGTCCGGTGGGCGGCGGGTTGGACCATGTGCTCTCCAGGGACTACGAGCTCTCAGGCTTCTATCCCGCCTATCTCCGCCAGGTGAGGCGGCTCCCCGACGGCCGACGCTATTTCGTGATCCCTGCCTTCGCACGGCCCGAAGCGGTACCCCTGGCGCGCTGTTTCCGGGCCGGGGTGCGACGCAGATTGGTCCAGCAGCAGCACCGACGTCTGACCGAGCCCGTCTACTGCATCATCGAGGTAGGTGGCAGCAGAGAAGCACCCGTTCCCGGATGCGAGCCCTTCGCCCAGGTCGCCGAAAGCTTTCAGGCCTTCCATGTGAGCGACTTCCTCGGAGAACCGACCATCGAACTCGTACCGGACGGCATCGCCTCGGTGCGAATCGTCTATCCAAGCCACGTCCAGGTCGTTGCATCCGTGAGCGAAAACGCATTCCTGCTCACGCCGCCGCCGACGCCGCGTTCTCGTCTGGACGTATACCTCAGGCGACTGGCGCGCAAAATCGGCGAGGGCGATCGTCTCCCCAAGGCTGAGCGCGAAAGAATCACCCGCCAGTACAACAAGGCTTATACCGGCACTTACCCGACAAGGATCGAGTGGCTCGACAGCGCTGGAGGACTGGTGCGCGCCATCAGCCCGCCCACCGCTGAAAGCGACTCCGCGACCTCGGTCGGCGATCTCCGCGCCCCCATCGGAGGATGACCAGCCGGGGGCGAACGGCGCCGCCGCCGCCGCGTCCGTAGATCAACTGGGCTCCGGCGGTGCGGGTGGCCCCGGGCAACCCTGGCTCCCCGCGGTCGCGGTCGGCATCGAGCCGCCTGGGCGTCGTGGCAGTGGGCGCGCGAGGGATTCGCTTGCTCGGAGGGGGCCGTGCTCGGCTTACCTACAGAGAACCGATGCGACCCCACGGGCACAGACGAACATGAGCGCGGGCGCCCTGGAGCTGCAAGTCCCCGATGCGTTCGTGCAGGCCATCGCCGAGCGCGTAGTCGATCTGCTCGCCGACAGCCTCGCAGGAGGAGGCCAGCCGGAGCCCTGGATCGGCGTGGAGCAGGCAGCGGAACACCTCGCCTGTCCGACGAGTCGCATCTACGACCTGGTGAGCCAGCAACGCCTCACGCCGCGCCGCGACGGGCGCAGGCTCCTCTTCAAGCGTTCGCACCTTGACGCAGCGATCGAGGCCCCGGCGTGAGGATCGCCGTCTCATGCCCGCCGACCTCGACGCCTACGTGGAAGCGCTCGGGCCGCACGAACGGCTCTATCGAGTGGAGCCCAGCCAGAGCGTGCCTAACGCTCGGATTCCACGGCTGCCGCCAACTCCATAAGCGACACGCCCAGCGCGTCGATGACTCGGCACACGCTGTCCCAGCTCGGAGCCGTCTGCGCGTTCTCGATCTTCGCCAGCGTTGCAACGGCGATCCCGGCGTGCCACGCAACCGCCTCTTGCGTCATCGGGTGCTCCTCGCGCAGCCGTTTGAGCACGGTGGCCAGGGCTTGGTCTGGAGCAGGCGAGCGCGGCACATCGGCACCTTCTCACGGTGCAGTCGTAGGCGCCATGCCTTCTTTTACCCCTCATTGACGCGGGCTTATCTAAGCGCTACGCTGTCCGGGACAAAACATCATGGCGCCCGCGACAGCAGGACTGCCCGGGCGCCGTGGCACCGAGGAGCGTGAACTCCAAGGCGCGTCAGACACCCTACCGATACGGGCCGGTGTCTTCCTCGCCATAAAACCGCCCCCGGGGCCTCCAACGACAAGGAGGAACCGAAGATGACCGATGAGCAGCAGGGTTGGACCGATGAGGAGCAGATCGAACGCGCGATCGTCCTACAGGTGTTCCGCGATGACCACCCGGAGCGCTGGACACGAGCGGAGCTGGAGAACGAGGTCTTCGACTTCGACCCCTTGACCATCGACGAAGCGCTCACCCGGCTGGCAGCCGACGGCGTCGTGATCCTCGACGGCGAGCAGGTGCGGGCGTCCGCGTGTGCCCGGCGCATAGACGCGCTGGAGCTGACTCGATATGAGCGCCACCGTCATCGAGCCGTTGAACGAGCTGCGCAAGTTCGAGCCCGTCTCCGACGCGGTGGTGCTCGCCGCGCTCGACCGCGCGGAACGCCACCGCAGGGGCACGGGCGAAGGCGTGATGGGGTCCACCCTCGCGGAGCACCTTGGGTTCGTCCGCGGCCCCTGGACCGCGCGCGGCCTGCGGCCCCAGCTTGACGCGCTCATCAAGGCCGGGGCGCTTGAGCGTGTGAAGCGCCAGGGGATGGTCCGGCTGGTGTTGACCGAGAAGGGACGCACACAGGCGGCACGAGCACGCCAGACCGTCGCCCTGCCGGAGTCCCCGCAGCATCGGCTCTGGAGGCAGACCCGCAGGAAAGCGGTCGAGCGGATCGACGGGCTCCGCGAGGACGCCCACCGGGCGGTGCAGGACGCCGGCCGGCTGCTCGACGCGGGGGAGGCCGACTCCGAGGCGTTGTTCCTTCTTGCGGTGCGTCTGAGGGCGGTGTTGCAGTATCTCGGGTGCGCGACGTACTGCGCGAGGGAGTGGGCCGAGCCGGATGATGCCCGCGCCGACATAGAAGACGATGCGCCGGCGTATCGCCTGTCCCGACGCTCGACGGTTGGCTGGGGGCGCTTGACGGGACCGGGCACGGAGGGCGAGGTGTGATGGCTGAGCGCGGACGGGAGCGGGTCGCGCTAGGGCAGACGATCCGCCGCGAACGTCAAGCCCGGCAGCTATCGATCGAAGCGCTCGCGTTCGAGGCCGGGGTGTCCGTGGCGCGCCTTGGCCGGATCGAGCGGGGGCAGGGCAGTCCCAAGGTGAGCGAACTGCTCGCGCTGTCGAATGTCCTCGGCGTTACGCTCGGGGACCTCATGGTCGCCGCCTGGGGGGAGGCGTGATGGCCGAGCATGACGGCAACTCCTACGACGCCTATACGGCCGAGCGCGCGCGGCTGCTGAAGGTGTTCGGGAGAACCTGCGCGGCCTGCGCGAGCGGCGGGAACTCGCGCAGGAAGGGCTCGCGGAAGTCGCCAACGTCCACCGCAACGAGATCGGCATTCTTGAGCGGGGGCAGTGCGAGCCGGGCCTTCTCACGCTGTTGATCCTCGCGGACGCGGTGGAGGTCCAGCTGAAGGGTCTGACGGAAGGGGTGCCCGCGCCGAGGGAGCGCAGGCCCGCGAGACACCCCAAAAGGGGCTGGCCACGAGGCGCGACCGAAGGCGAGGCGTGATGGCCCGGCATGACGCCTACACGGTCGAGCACGCCCGGCTGCTGCTCGCGTTCGGGGAGAAGCTGCGCGCTGAGCGCGACCGCCTGAACGTCTCGCAGGAAACGTTGGCGGATATCGCCAACGTCCACCGGACCCATCTTGCCGCGCTTGAGCTGGGGAAGCGGGACCCGCGCCTCACGATGCTGCTGATCCTCGCCGACGCGCTGGAGGTCGCGCCGGGCGCCCTGCTCGAAGGTCTGGCCGTACCGACGGAGCGCAAGGCCCCGACGCACTTCAAGCGCGGGCGACTCGCACCCGAGGCGGTGCAGCGGCAAGTTCGAGCAGGACGCGAGCGACCCGCGGCTCTCGACGGTCCTGCGCCTCGCTCGCGGCGTGGGCGTGAAGTCCGCGAGCTGGTACGGGCTGGACGGGAGGTGCTGGCAGTGACGACCAAAGGGAGCAGATGACGACATGGCTTCGAAGCGTGAAAAGACCAAGACTCAGGGCATCTACAAGTGCGGCGAGCGTTACGCATTCAGCTACCGGGTTGACGGACAGCAGCGGTGGGAGTCCCGCCGTACTCTTGATGAGGCCCGCCGGGCGCGGCGAGCGCGGACAGCGGACATCGACCGCGGCGAGTTCGAGTCCCGCTCTCGCCTGACGCTGCGTGAGTATGCGCTGGAGTGGGTGGAGCGCTATCAGGGCCGCGGCCGGCGTGGGTTCCGTGACCACACACGCGAGGAATACCGCCGGCAGCTTGAGCAGTACGTGTTCCGGTACTTCTCGAAGGGCGCGAAGCTCACGGAGATCACCCCGTCGAAGGTCGCCGGGTTCGTCGCGTGGCTGTGCGACCCCGCCAAGCAGAACGGCCGGGCGCTCAGCGACAGCACGATCCGCAACATCATCAAGCCGCTGCGGGCGTGCCTGGCGAGCGCTGTGCGCGAGGGCCTGATTCGCTCCAACCCCGCCCGGGATGCGGACATGCCGCACCGGCCGACCGCCGAGGGCTCCGAAGAGGAGGTCCGGGCGATGACCCGCGACGAGCTGGAGACGCTGCTCGCGCTGTTCCCGGAGCGCTGGCGGTTGTTCTTCGCGCTCCTTGCCGCTACGGGCCTGCGGATCAGCGAAGCGGTGGCGCTCCAGTGGCGGCACCTGGAACTCGACGGGCCGGTCCCGCACGTCAAGCTGCGCCGGGCGCTCGTCAAGGGGAGCATGGGGCCGCTCAAGAGCCGCTACGCCCGCCGGGAGGTCCCCCTGAGCCATTCGCTTGTGCTGGCACTGCGCGAGCACCACAAGGCTACGGAGTGGCCCGGGGATGAGGACCCCGTGTTCGCCGCATCCAACGGGGGATGCCTGGACGCCGAGAACCTGCGTCGCCGGACGCTCAAGCCGACCCGTGAGGAGGCGTGTCTGGAGTGGGTCGGATTTCACACCTTCCGCCACACCTGCGCAACGCTGCTGTTCGCTGAGGGACGCAACGCGGTACAGGTGCAGCGGTGGCTCGGCCACCACTCCGCGGCGTTTACGCTCGCCACCTACGTCCACCTGCTCGACGGCGACATCGGGCATCCGCTGGAGTTCCCCGGGCGTAACGGAGGCGTAACAGACCCCACAGAACTCCACGCCACCACGCCGGAGAGCGCCTGGGCGGATGCCCTGCACTAGAACCAAAGCAGCCGATCCCGAGGCACCCCACGACACGCGCGATTCCGCCTTTCAAGCCGCAGGTCGGGGGTTCGATTCCCCCCAGGCGCACTGCAAGAGAGTCCTGCAAACGCGGGGCTTTTTTGTTGCTGGAGGGCCGCGGAAGCGGTTGCCAAAAGGCGGGGTGTAAACGGAAGTGCAAACATGCCGCACGCTGGGGGATGCCGGAGCCCCTACACGCCGTGTCCGGCGTCGCGCAGCGCGTCGAGTAGGTCGCCGGTCGTGAAGACCTCGATACGGGCGTCGGTGTGGTCCTTGTCTTGGGTCCAGACCGGGAGGTAGAGCTTGAGCGCGAGCGCGACGGTCGGCCAGTCGTCGGGGTCGCGGTCCGCGATGCGCTGCTCGGCCTCCTCGCGGTGATTCTCGTACTCGCTCCCGGCCTTCCACTCGATCGGCATGACCTGGAGCGCTGCGAACAGCAGAGCGGGGTCGAGGTCGCGCTTTGACGCGAGGCGCGGAATGTGCCGGGCGATCTCTTGGGCTACGGCATCCGCGGCGATGCAACGCGGTCCGTGCTCGGAGGCGATCACCAGGCGGGCGCGCCCGCCGATGAGGGCCGAGAGGACGACGTTCGCGTCAGCTACGACTGCGGGAGGCAGCGAAATCGCCGAGCACCTCTGGCTCGTTGATGCCCTTCGCCTTCAGCTCGGCGCCGATCTGCTCTGATAGGCGCAAGAAGACCTCGCGGCGAACCTCGACCGGCAGCTCCGGCGTATCCCATGGGAGGAAGAACCCTGCGGGGGTGCCTTCGCGTGTCACGAGGATCACGTCGTCGGAGCGGAACATCTCCGTCGCGTGGTCGCGGAAGTCGCGCACGGTCACGACCTTCATGTGGGCACCTCGGTGGTCACGAGTCGATTGTAGCGCCTTGTGGGAGGGCTCCTCCACGACCTGCAAAGGCCGCACTCAGTTGGGCAGGTGCCCAACTAGCTCAAAAGAGCCCAACCTTTGGAGGTGCCATGACGCACACACAGATACGTGACCTATCCAACCGTCGCCGGTTTGGCCGGCATCGCGTCGCGCCGGCATTGGGGCACGCGAGAGATTCGCTTGCGCGGCGGGGGCGGTGCTCGGCTTACTTACAGAGAGCCGATGCGATTTCCCAGGCACAGACGATGAACGCGGGCACTCTGGAGCTGCAAGTCCCCGATGTGTTTGTGCAGGCCATCGCCGAGCGCGTCGCCGAGCTGCTGGCCGACAGCCTCGCGGGAGGGAGCGCGCCGGAGCCCTGGATCGGTGTGGAGCAGGCCGCGGAGCACCTTGCGTGTCCGACGAGCCGCATCTACGATCTGGTGAGCCAGCGACGCCTCACGCCGCGCCGGGACGGGCGCAGGCTGCTGTTCAAGCGCTCGCACCTTGACGTAGCGATCGAAGCTCTGTCGTGAATCCCACCGTTCGCACCCAGCGCTACAAAAGGAGGAACCCCTGATGGCCGCTCTGACGATCAAGACGAAGCACCCCGGCATCTACAGGCGGGGCTCCCGCTACATGATCGCCTACCGCGAGAACGGCAAGCAGCGCTACGAGACATTCAGGACCCTCGATGAGGCCCGTCGCGCGAAGGCCGCGCGGGCGACCGATATCGAGCGGGGCGAGTTCGACGGGCGTTCCCGGGTGACGCTGCGCGAGTACGCGTTGAGTGGGTGGAGCACTACCAGGGCCGCGGCCGTCGCGGCTTCCGCGATCACACCCGCGAGGAATACCGTCGCCAGCTTGAGCAGTACGTGTTCCGGTACTTCCCGAACGGCGCGAAGCTCACGGAGATCACCCCGTCGAAGGTCGCCGGGTTCGTCGCGTGGCTGTGCGACCCCACCAAGCAGAATGGCCGGGCGCTCAGCGACAGCACGATCCGCAACATCACCAAGCCGCTGCGGGCGTGCCTGGCGAGTGCGGTGCGCGAGGACCTGATCCGTTCCAACCCCGCCCGGGACGTGGACATGCCACATCGTCCGACCGGCGAGGGCTCTGAAGATGAGGAGGTTCGGGCGCTGAGCCGCGACGAGCTGGCGACGCTGCTGGAGCTATTCCCCGACCGCTGGAGGCTGTTCTTCGCGCTGCTCGCCGCCACCGGCCTGCGGATCAGCGAAGCGGTGGCGCTCCAGTGGCGCCACCTGGAGTTGGACGGCCCCACGCCGCACGTCAAAGTGCGGCGTGCGTTCGTGAAGGGCAGCATGGGACCGCTCAAGAGCCGCTATGCGCGCCGGGAGGTTCCGCTCGACTACCCGCTGGTGCTGGCGCTCCGCGAGCATCGCGAGGCCACGGAGTGGCCGCAGGACGACGATCCCGTGTTCGCCGCATCCAACGGAGCGTGCTTGGACGCGGAGAACCTGCGCCGCCGTGTGCTCAAGCCGACCCGCGAGGAGGCGTGCCTGGAGTGGGTCGGCTTTCACACGTTCCGCCACACCTGCGCGACGCTGCTGTTCGCGGAGGGTCGCAACGCGGTCCAGGTCCAGCGGTGGCTCGGACACCACTCCGCCGCATTCACGCTCGCCACCTATGTCCACCTGCTCGACGGCGATGTCGGCGAGCCGCTGAATCTCCCCGAGAGTGCAAACAAAATGCAAACATGCTCCACGCCAATCCACGCCACGACACCGGAGAGCGAGCGAACGGATTCCCTGCACTAGAGCCAAATCGCCCGACTCAGGATACTTGAAAGCAGGCCATATCCAGCCTTTCAAGCCGCAGGTCGGGGGTTCGATTCCCCCCAGGCGCATCTCTGCGAGGCATGACACGGCTCCTCTCGGCGGGATGTACGTGATGACAATTTTGTGCTCACGCGCTGCCGGCCGAGCGTTGGAGCTGGCGCCCTGCCCGCCCTGCGGGGAGACAGGGCGGGCAGGTGGCCAGTTGTGGCCGCGGTAGGGGGAACGCGGCTTGCTCGCCGATGGCGGGGGATGAGATCGCCACCGAACGTTTGATTAGGTACTCGCTCGGATGGGATCCTCTGCGAGTGACAGCGGCTGAGGTCATTTGGCGAGCGCGAAAGATCCTCGCTCGTGTTTTCAGGAGCAACCGATACCGAGAGGCGCCACCGGGGAGGGGATGTTGATTGAGCGCTTCGCTGAGGCTTGCGATGATGGCTCCTGACGCGTGCGTTACGACGTTCGACCGTTCAGGTCGATACAAGAACGCCGGCCGGGTGTCGGAGCCGGAAAACCAGAGCCCGCCAAGATCTAAGGCGAGCGGACATCTATTCTAGCACTGCTATCCAGCAGCGTAGCTCCCCCTTGAGCCTTGTCATGAGTTACCGCGAGACCGAGCACCTGCGTGTCCTGATCGCCAACGAGCGCAAGGACCGCCTGGCACTCGTCGCTTCGATCGTCGTTGGGCTCGGCCACGAGGTGATCGCACGCGAGATCGACGTCGAGGACGTCGGCTCAGCGACCGCCAGAGAGCGCCCCGACGTCGCACTCGTAGGATTGGGCGATAGCCCAGAGCACGCCCTCGCACTAATCGAGAAGATCGTGCGTGAAGCCGCCTGCCCGGTGATCGTCCTGCTCCACGCCCGCGACCCTGAGTTCATCAACGAGGCATCCAAGCGAGGCGTATTTGCGCACATCAGCGATGCAGACATCGATGACTGGCAGAGCGCGATCGACATCGTGCTTAGGCGCTTCGCCGAGTACCAGGACCTCCAGGGGGCATTCGGGCGCCGCGCCCTGACAGAGCGCGCGAAGGGGATTCTGATGGAGCGCCACGGTATCGACGAGGCGAGCGCTTTCGAGATGCTGCGCCAGCAGTCCCGTATCGATAACCGCAAGCTAATCGACCTGGCCAAGGCGGTCGTCGACGGCCACCGTCTCCTGCCCCGCGAGCCCCAGGCTCCATCTCAATCCTGACGCTCACTCAAGCGCCAGCATCGAGGCGCGTCAGAGCGCCCACGGCCGCGGCGGCCTGCGGGTGCAGCCTGTCATCATGTCATCACTACGCGCGCGCGCTGGCTGTAGCGCCCAGGACACAGGCACGCCCGGCTGCCTTGGCGCGGTAGAGGGCCTCGTCCGCCGCGCGCGACACGGCACCCAGATCGCGCCCGTCGAGTGGGTACTCGGCGACGCCTGCGCTGAAGCTCACATGCAACGTCCCCCGGCTGCCGGTGAACTCCTCCTTGCCGAACCGCCCCAGCGTGTCGGCGAGGCGATTCACGCCGTTCTGGCGCGTCATGCCGTACATGCCGACGATGAACTCCTCCCCGCCCCAGCGTCCCACTACGTCATTGCCGCGAAAGTCGCGCCGCAGGTGCTCGCCGAGGCGTCGCAGCGCACTGTCCCCGACGGGATGGCCGTAGCGGTCGTTGACGAGCTTGAAGTGATCGACGTCGAGCATCGCCACCGACAGGGGCTCCGAGTAGCGATCCGCGAGCGCAGCGAGCTGCGCCAGGCTCTCGTCCGCCTTGGCCCGGTTGGCCAAGCCGGTGAGATGGTCTGTCTCTGCTTGGGAGCGATAGAGACGGACGCGCTCCAGGCGATTGGCAACCCTGCTGAGGAGCTCTGCTCCGCTGATCGGCTTGGCGATGTAGTCGTCGGCGCCTGCGTCAAACACCTCTTCGACCGTCACCGCGTCGATGTGGGCGGTCGCGAAGATCACGGCGATACCGCTCCAGCGAGGGTCGTTGCGGACGGTGCGACACAGTTCGGGGCCGTTGATGCCCGGCATGTCGACGTCGAGGATCAGCAACTCGGGCGCCACCTCCTCCAGCTTCTCCCAGAAGCGCAGGGGATCGGCGAGGGTCGACACCTCCAGGTCATGGGGCCGCAGGAGCGCGCGCATGGCCTCGAGTGTCGCGGGGTCGTCGTCCACGACGAGCACCCGTGTGGCCGCGAGGCGATCGCGTGCAAGGAACTGCTCGACGGCGTCCAGCACCTCGCCCGGCAGCAGCGACTTGGGCAGGAATGCGCGGCTGCCGCACCGTGCTGCCTTGACACGATCGGTGAAAGCGCCGGTGCCGGTGAGCACGAGCACGGGGATCGGCGGCCTCGCCGCGCTCAGTTCCGAGAGCAGCGTGTAGGCATCCGTCATGCCGTCGGGCGGAAAAGTGAGATCGAGCAGCACGATCGTCGGCGGGCGCTCGGCGCACAGCACGCGCGCCTCCTGTGGGCTGGCGGCTGTGTCGCAGCCCACCCCTCGTGAGGTCGCCGCCACGGCGATGCGCTCGCACAAGTTTTGGTCGTCGTCGACGACCAAAACCTGCAGCCGGTCGCCCGCAAGCTCGATGTGCTGTGTACCCGAGGACGCGAGCGCCTCGCCCTGCAGATCTCTATAGATAACGGCGATCAGCTTCGACATCTCCGGCGCACGCGCCGGGTGGGGATGGGCGAGCTCGAGCTCGAGCTCGCGTGCCGCTTCGCAGGCGCGAGTGAAGCCGAACGTCCCGACCGACCCGATCAGCGAGTGGGCGGCGCGGCTCGCCTCGAGGCGCAGCTCCTCGCCGAGCTCGGCCGCGGTCAGTGCGCGCACAGCGCGCTCGATCAGGCCCACACGCTCCAAGGCTCCCGCGCGATGCTTGCGCCAGATCGCGAGCAGGGCGTCCTCGGTCGAGGTCGTGGCTGGATTGTCCCGACTCCCGCTGGCCGGCGCCGGTGGCGGGGGCAGTGAGCCGCGTTCTGGATCTGGCCTCACGCAGGCCACGCGAGAAGCTCAGTTACTTGAAGAGAGAGATCGGATATTTTGAATGGCTTTGCGATGACCCCGACGATCGTGGTGCGTCCTAAGCGCTCATCGTCCTCGAGCCGGTCGTCTGCGGTAAGCAGGACAATCGGGAGCGAGCTCAACGCGGGGATCGCATGCAGCCTCTCGGCGACGGCGATGCCGTCCATGCCGGGCATCACCACGTCGAGCAGGATCGCATCGAACCGCTCTGACACAGCTCGCTCGATTCCCTCCTCGCCAGAGGCCGCCGTCGCGATCTGCCATCCGCCGATCTCGCCCAGCGCGAGCTTCGTTGCCTCGCGGATCAGCGCCGAATCGTCGATGACGAGGATCTTGCGGATGGGTGCTGCCACGAGGGTCTCGATGGGGAAAGTGTCGGCGGAGAAGGACATGGCTCTCCGTCAACCTTCGACAGCGCACGACATCTTGATGAGTCGGATCATGCCGTTTTTCTAGATACACGATGTATGCACATAAAAACGAGTAGTAAACCGCGGTGAAGTATGCGGAATACCCGCAATCATCCATGTAGAATCCCCAGACCAAGCTCGATCGGGTTACAGAAAGGCTTCACGGCTACCGATACAGCTCACGTGCGTACCTCCCTCGGTCAGCGGCTGAACGCTCCGACGCGACGGATCGCGATTGCCGGTGCGCTGATCGTAGTTCTGGTCGGCACGGCGATCGGCGTGACGCTGTGGCGCTTTGGAGCCAGCTCGGCAAAATATGAAGCGACGCTGAAGAACACCGCCACCCTCACCGAAACGGCCGCAACGCGGACGGCCGTGTACGACATCCTGAACGCCGCGCGACCGCTCACAGCGGGCGGGAGCCCCGCGGAGATCACCGCGCTGCGCGAAGCCGACGCCGAGCTCGATCACACACTGGTCTCGCTCCTGCATTACACAACCGACACGCCGCTCGAGCAGACGGCATTGGGCCGCGCTCACGGGAGCGCCGCCGCACTGGGAGTCACCGTGGCCGCCCTGGCACGGAACGCGGGAACCCCGGCCGCCGCCGTAGAGGTCGACCGCATCGCACGTCTGCTCGACCACGTCGACCGTCAGCTCGACGTGATGGTCGCCACAGAGAACACCCAGAATCAGAGCGACCAGCGCTCGGCGCAGGCCAGTGCACATTCTGCGCTGCTCCTGTCACTGCTCGCCGGAGGGCTCGCCATCCTGTGCACCGCACTGCTCACCCTCTACACCGTGCGTCTGACCCGTCGTCTGCTCACGCAGATACGCACGACCTCGAGTACCCTCACCGAGGCCACGAACGAGATGCGCGCGGCGACGCTGGAGGCGGCCGCTGCCACGAGCCAGCAGTCCGCGGCGATTTCCGAGGTCGCGGCCACGCTCGAGGAGCTCAGCGCGAGCGCGGCGGCGATTGCCAACAACGCGCAGATCACCGCGACTGAGGCGCTCGAGACCGGCGAGCGCAGCCAACAGATCGGTCAGGTGCTCGAGCTGATCAACGGAGTCGCCGAGCAGACCAACCTGCTCGCACTCAACGCGGCGATCGAGGCAGCGCGGGCCGGCGATGCGGGGCGCGGGTTCGCCGTCGTGGCCGGCGAGGTGCGCAAGCTCGCCGAGCGCACCGTGCACTCGACGGAGTCGATCGGTCAGATCGCCACGGGTATCCAGGAGAAGAGCAACTCCACGATTCTCGCCACCGAGCAGAGCATGGCGGCGACCGACAACCAGAAGGACGCCGCCGCGCAGGCGGCTACCACGATGGTGGAGATCCGCCGGGCGGCCGAGCAGCTGGCGGCCGAGCAGCAGCTGCGCGCCGGCACCTCCGAGCGCGTCGAGGAGCTCGTGCGCGGCCTGGAGCAGATGCTCGAGCGCTATGGGCTGCGGGCCGCAAACGGCCACGCGGACACGGCGGTCCGCTGATCGAGGGCGGCGTCCTGTGAATGGAGTCAAGATACGTGTGCGGGTGGGTGCTGAGCAGTATGCGCTGCCCGTCGAGCACGTCCACGAGGTGGTCGATCTCGGTGAGCTGACGCCAGTCCCGGGGGCGGCCGATAGCGTGCTCGGGCTGCACAACCTGAATGGTGAGATCGTCCCGGCTTTCGATCTCGCGAGGATCCTTAGGATCGAGCCTGACGGCCACCGATCGGAGCTCGACCGATCAAAGATCGGCCAGCCGCGTCTACTCGTCACCGATTGTGACGGGCGGCGTGCGGCGTTGGCGGTCGATGAGGTGATCGACGTGGGTCCGCTCGCCGGCACCCTGCAGGAGTCCGAGTCGCCGCATCTGCTTGGGAGCACGGTCATCGACGGGTCGATGGTCGGGGTGCTCGCCGTGGACGCCCTGTTTGACTCGCTCGCCTCGGAGGACGGGTGATGGCCGCCGCCGACGTTCCCGTGGAGCTCGTTCAGATCTTCCGCGAGGAAACCGCCGAGCACCTGGATGGGATGGATGCCTGCCTGCTCGCCGTCGAGGCTGGACAGGCCTCTGACCAGACGACGGACGCGCTGTTCCGCCACGCCCATTCGATCAAGGGCGGCGCCGGCATGGTCGGCCTGCGGGAAGCCGGCGCGATCGCCAACGCGATCGAGGATGTGCTGGAGAGAGCACGCGCGTCCGGTTTCCTCTCCCCTCAGCTGACCGAGCCCCTGCTGCGCGCGACAGACGCGTTGCGCCACGCGGTTGCCGGTGAGCACGGGGTGGCGTTGGCTGTTGTCCAGGCACTCGCGATCAGTGCCTCGGCGAGCGCGCCACCGCCGCAGAGAGCGCCGCCGGCGGCCAACGTGACACCGACAGAGAGCGGGACACCGGCGAACGGCGGAGCTCCGCTCGAGGGCGCGCCACTGGAACATCAAACGGTTGAGCCCCAACACCGCGCGGTCGAGCACAGAAAAGCGGGGGGTGACGCCCAAAAAAATGACGTCACGAGGTTCCGCTCGATCCGGGTCGCAGCGGACAGCGTCGACCGGGTGCTCGACACCGTCAGTGAGACTGTCCTCCACCACCGGCGCTTGGAGCACATGCTCGATGGCGCTCCATGTGCAGCCGACGAAGCGATCGAGCAGGAGGTGGACCGTGGGGAGCGCCTGCTCAATGAGTTGCAGGAGACGGTGCTCGAGCTGCGCATGGTGCCGTTGAGTTCGATTACCGGCCCGTTGCCGCGGGCCGCGCGCGACCTTGCGGCCGCTGAAGGCAAGCAGGTCGACCTGGAGATCACCGGCGCCGAGACGCAGCTCGACCGGGTCCTGCTCGACGGCATGTCCGAGGCGATCAACCATCTGCTGCGCAACGCGATCGCGCACGGCATCGAGCCGCCCGATGTGCGCGAACGCGCTGGCAAGCCTCGTCGCGGTTCGCTCGAGCTGCATGCAGAGCCGCGCGGTGGGCAGGTCGCCATCGAGGTTCGCGACGATGGAGGCGGCGTCGCGCCCGACGCGCTCGCCGAGGGCGTCCGCCGGGGTTCGCTCGTAGACGTGCTTGCAGAGGCTGGGTTCTCCACGGCCGAGGGCGTCAGCGAGATCGCCGGTCGCGGCGTGGGGCTCGACGCGGTCAAGCGCCAGGTCGAGTCGGTCGGCGGAAGCCTCGCGATCGATACCGAGCCAGGTGGGGGCACGTCCACAACGTTGCTGCTGCCGGCCACCCTCGCGCTGCTGCGTGTGCTGGTCGTCAAGCGTGGGGGCCAGCGGTTCGGGCTTCCGCTGGCGAGCGTCACCGAGGTGATCGCGGTGGAGCGGGTGATGGTGCTCGGTGGACGGTCGTCGATCCTGGTGGGCGAGGAGTCCCTACCGCTTTCCGATCTGGCGCCCGTGATCGGCATGGTTGCACCCGACCTGCCGGAGCTCTCCCGGGCTTTGGTGGTGGAGGCGACCAACGGGCGCCTCGCCGTCGCCTGCGAGGAGGCAATCGTCGAGCAGGAGGTCGTCGTCCAGCCACTCGGCCGCTCGCTGGCCGGGGTGTCGGGCTATCTCGGCGCCGCGATCCTCGGCGATGGGGCAGTCGTGCTTGTGCTCGACCCGGCATATCTCGTTCGCCGCGCGCCGCGCGCCTCGGCTGCGATCCGAGTCGGTGCCGCCGCCGCGCTGAGGGCTAGGCAGGCACCGAAGATTCTCGTCGTCGATGATCAGTTCACGGTGCGCGAGTTGCAACGCAGCATTCTCCGCGCGGCTGGATATCGCGTCGAGGTCGCCTGCGACGGTCGCGAGGCACTGGACGCGCTGGGTGCCAAGGCCGATTTCGACATCGTCGTGACGGATCTGCAGATGCCCGAGATGGACGGGCTCGCACTGCTGGGGGCGATTCGGGCAGACCCCGATCGCTCGTCGCTGCCAGTCATCGTCGTCACCTCACGTGGCAGCGACGAGGACCGCAAGCGAGGTGCGCAAGCGGGCGCGGATGCCTACATCGTCAAGGACGAGTTCGACCAGCAGGCGCTGCTGGAGGCCGTCAAGCGCCTCGTGGGAGCGCAATGAGCAAGTCGGCCGCTGGGGATCTGCCGATCCCGGATCCTCATCAGGGCTCGGGAGGTCGCTCCGCGTGGCCGCGCAGCGAAGTGATCGGCATTTGTGCCTCGACAGGTGGACCGCGGGCGCTGGCGGATGCCCTTGGGCGGCTCCCGGCCGATTACAGAATCCCGATTCTGGTGGTCCAGCACATGACGCCGGGCTTTATCGCCGGGCTGGTGAGGTGGCTGGACGGGGAGCTCGCCCTTGCAGTGCACCTGGCGGACGACGACCAGGAGCTTGCGGCGGGCGTCTGGTTCGCGCCCGATGGGGCGCACCTGAAGCTCGAACCGACCCGCCGCCTGGGACTCGACGCCGACACGATCGTCGGCAATCACCGTCCCTCGGGAGACATGCTGCTCTCCAGCCTTGCCCGCGCCGCGGGAGCGAGGGCGGTGGCTGTGGTGCTGACCGGGATGGGACGTGACGGTGCGGAGGGCTTGGCGGATGTGGCTGCCGCAGGCGGACGGACGATCGCCCAGGACGAGCAGAGCTCGGGTGTCTACGGGATGCCACGGGCCGCCGCGGAGTGTGGAGCAAAGACGGTGCTCACCCCCGTGGCGATCGGCGACGAGCTTGCGGCGCTGGACCAGACGAGGGCCCGGCGATGAGCGTCGCGCTGAGTGAGGTCGCGCGCATGATCCAGCGTGAGAGCGGGATCATGTTGGGGCCATCTCAGCTCCCCTCGCTCCAAGCCGCCATCGCCAGGGTCGATCGCGAGCTTACGGCCGAGGCGCTGCTCGATGGGGTGGTTTCGGCAGAGACCGTCCGGCGGCTGATAGACGAGGTCACCATCCGCGAGACCTTCTTCTTCCGGCATCGGTCGGAGCTGGAAGCGATCGAGTGGTGCTCCCTGCTCGAATCCGCCCGCGCTCATGGATCGGGCGTCGTGCGGGTATGGGTCGCCGGGTGCGCCTCGGGCGAGGAGGCCTACACGGTCGCGATCCTCGCATGCGAGGCGTTTGCGTGCGCTTCCCCACCGGTGCGCGTGCTCGCAACCGACATTGCGCCTACCGCGCTCAAGCAGGCGCTTGCAGGCCACTACGGCGTGCGTGCCGTGAGCACCCTGCAGGGAGGGGTCCGTGAGCGCTACTTCTCAAACCTTCACGGGGTGAGCTGCGTGGGCGAGCGGCTGCGCGCACTCGTCGAGTTCCGCCGACACAATCTCGTGCGCGACCCGATACCCCCGGCTGGCGAGCAGCCGTTCGATGTCATCCTCTGCCGCAACGTCCTGATCTACTTCGACCGACCGACAGTCGAGCAAGTCATAAGAGCACTTGAGAGCGCTCTGGCCCCAGCCGGCCTGCTCCTGCTGGGTGCAGCGGACCGGCTCTCCCGTCAGAGCTTCCCGAACGCACGAGCTGTTCGACCCAGCGGAGTCGGTCGCCGGACATCGCGTGCACATACACCCCTCTATAAAGCCCCTGTGAAACCCTCCAAGCAGACTCGAACAAGCGCAGACGTCGAGCACTCGCAAAGGATCGGCCCACCGAAGCGGGCGCCGCAGCGCTCCCCGCCAACGCCCGCCGAGGCCATGAAGGCCGCCGATCGTGGTGAACTCGACCTTGCGGTGCAAATCGCCAAGGATGTGCTCGCAGAGAACCCACTGGACTGCCAGGCTCATTTCATCCGCGGCGTTGCCGAGTTCGCGCGCGAGGATGCCCGAGCGGCCGTGGAGCCCTTGCGACGCGCTCTATTTATCAACCCCAACTTCGGCCTCGCGGCCTTCAAGTTGGCGTGCGCGCACGACGCGCTCGGGGAGCTCGGATCGGCACGGCGCGCCTACGAACGGACCCTGCGCATCCTGGATCACTGCGCGGCAGAGCAAACAGCACGCTCAGATCAGCTTGATCTGTTCGACATGGCCGCCGCCTGCCACACCCGCCTCCGGGAGCTCTCCGGACAGGCTACATGGCCGATGAGATGATTGCAAACAGCACTCGGCTGCGGCCCGCGCGACTTCTCGGAAACATTGATTGATTCATTGAACTTAAATCTACGGCCACTCGCCGTACATGATTTTCATTGTCGTGCTACTCTTACGCCTTAGGTTGAAAAGGTCTGGGATATGGAATACGACCTAATCACAAAGTCCTGCCGATGAGGCACGGCGTCGCCACCGAGGCTGGGCCCACGGCACGGTCACGGCAGCTGGCGGCGCATACCGCGTTGCTCGATCTGACCCCGGACGCGATCTTCGCGCTGGACGCAGATCGCCGGATCACTTTCTGGAACCGCGGAGCACAGACAACCTATGGTTGGTCGCCCGCGGAGGCGCTCGGCGTGGATCCGCGCGATCTTCTGCAGACGGAGTACCCGATGCCGCTCCAGGAGATCGAGCGGCTCGTCACCGAGACGGGGGGGGGGGAGGGCGATCTGGTGCAGCACGCCAGAGACGGGCGTCGTCTGGTGGTCGAGAGTCGCTGGGCGGCACAGTACGACGAGACGAGGCGGCTGGTGGGGCTGCTGGAGGTCAACCGGGATATCACCGCACGTCTGCAGTCCCAGACGGCGATGCTCGAGCTTGCCCCCGATGCGATCGTGGGTGTTGGTCGCGACGGTCTGATCGTGCTGGTCAACGCGCAGGTGGACGCGTTGTTCGGGTATGCGCGTGAGGAGCTGCTGGGGCAGCCGGTGGAGGTGCTCGTGCCCGAGCGCTTCCGCGACGCGCATCGCTTCCACCGGGTGGGATACTTCGCTGATCCGCGCACGCGGCCGATGGGCGCCGCGTTGGAGCTGTTCGGGCGCCGCTGCGACGGCAGTGAATTCCCTGCGGAGATCAGCCTGTCGAGCATTGAAACCGAGGACGGCACGCTCGCGATCGCCGCGATCCGCGACGTAAGCGAACGCGTGGCGGCGGACCATGAGCGCGAGCGTTTGAAGTCAGAGGCGGAGCGGGAGCGACTTCAGAACAAGCTGCACCAGGCACAGCGCCTGGAGAGTCTCGGACAGTTGGCGGGCGGGATCGCACATGACTTCAACAACCTGCTGGCGGTGATCATCAACTATGCGGCGTTTATTGCAAACGACCTTGACGCTGCTTCCGGCATCGACGGCGATGACCGCTGGCGTGGTACACGCGATGACGTCGAGCAGATTCGCCTCGCGGGTGAGCGAGCCGCGCATCTGACCCACCAGCTGCTCTCATTCGCCCGCCGCGATGTGGCCCAACCGGAGGTCGTCGACGTCAATGATGTCGTCGGCGACATCGAGCAGCTTCTGCGTCGCACGCTCGGGGAGCAGGTCGAGCTTCACAGCTCGCTGGCCGCCGGCCTGCCTTCGGTGCTCATCGACCCGGGCCAGTTGGAGCAGGTCCTGGTCAACCTGGCGATCAACGCACGGGATGCGATGCTCGATGGTGGGGCGCTGCGGATCGACACCGCCAACATGAACGTCGACGAGCACTATGCAGCGTCGCGGCCGGAGCTCTCGCTTGGCCGCCACGTCCGCCTGCGAGTCAGCGATACCGGCGTGGGTATGTCTCCCGAGACGGTGCAGAGAGCCTTTGATCCGTTCTTCACTACCAAGCCGCCGGGGCAGGGAACCGGCCTGGGGCTGGCGACCGTGTACGGGATCATCCAACAGGCCCGTGGACGCTTGCAGATCTACTCCGAGCCCGATGTCGGCAGCACCTTCACGGTCCTGCTGCCGGCAACCGGCCAGGTCACCTCACCCGCAGAGCTGTTGGCGGACTCCCCGGTGCGGCGAGGCGAGGAGACGATCTTGCTTGTCGAGGACGAGCAGGCGCTGCGCGAGGTCACCCGTCGCATCCTGGAGGGAGCCGGCTATCGGGTGATCGTCGCGGAGAACGGTCCCAAAGCGCTTGCGGCGGCCAGCGGGCATGCTGGGTCGATCGACCTGCTGCTCAGCGATGTGATCATGCCGCAGATGCCCGGCCCGCAGCTGGCCAAGCGGCTGCTGGCGGAGCGGCCCTCGCTGCGGGTGCTGTTGATGTCAGGCTTCGCCCAGCCGATCCTCGACTCCGGAGGTCATCTGGACGCTGGTATGGCGCTTATCGAGAAGCCCTTCTCGGGGCCCGGACTGCTCGCGAAGGTCGCCCAGACCCTCGAGCGGATTGGGTGATGGCGGGTGCCGGAGCTGCTGATAGTCGACGACGATGAGGCGCTGCGGCGCTGGGAGGAGCGGGTCGTGCGCGATCAAGGCTACTCTTGCGAGAGTGTGTGCGACGCGCACGCCGTGCGCGATCACCTGCAGCGGAGCTCTTACCAGCTGGCGCTGCTCGACCTCAACATGCCGGGCGAGTCCGGCATGGAGCTGCTCTCTCATATCCGCCGCAGCCATCCCGACGTGGCGGTCCTGATGGTCACCGGCGAGGACAACACCAAGCTGGCGATGACCGCAATCGAGCACGGCGCCTACGGCTATCTGGTCAAGCCGGTCGGAGCCGGCGAGCTGCTCATCAACGTGGCCAACGCTCTCCATCGCAGACGCCTGGAGCTCAAGAACCGCCATCTCGTGGAACACCTTCAGGCCAGTGCAGATGAACGCAGTCAAAAGCTTGAGGAAGCATTGCAGGACCTCAGACTTTCCGAGACCAAGGTGTGGGCCTCCCAAGCTGAAACAATTTTCCGGTTGGCCCGCCTGGTCGAGTTTCGCGATGTGGAGACAGGGCACCACCTGCAGCGCATGAGCCTCTACTGCGAGATCCTCGCCCGCGAGACTGGGTTCCCCGAGCAACGCTGCCAGCTCGTGCGCCTCGCAAGCCAGCTGCACGACATCGGCAAGGTCGCGATCCCTGACAGCATCCTACTCAAGCACGGCAAACTCACCCCGGAGGAGTTCGAGGTCATCAAGGGCCACTCCGACACGGGGTTTCAGATGCTCTCTGGGTCGGCCTCGGAGATCGTGCAGATGGGCGCACAGATCGCCCTTACCCACCATGAGCGCTGGGACGGGAGCGGCTATCCTCGCGGGCTCGCCGGCGATGACATCCCGGAGGAGGGAAGGATCGCCGCGATAGCCGACGTCTTTGACGCCTTGAGCAGCGATCGTGTGTACCGTGCCGCGTTCCCCGTCAAATCGGCCATCGAGATGATGCAGGACGAGCGTGGCCGACACTTCGACCCGGAGCTATTCGATACATTTTTCCTCGCGCTGCCCGAGATCGAGGCCGTCCGACAGGCTTATGCCGATTGAGCTGCCACACGCGCCGGTTATGCTCCCTGATGCGCGGACGAATTATGCGGCACGGTCCCACCACGCAGGTCCTGGCGGAGCCGACTGTCACGCTGCACGCCGCCGGCGAGCAGCGCCTCCTCGATCGTGGCGCCGAGTTGCTCGAGTGTGAACGGCTTGACCAGCGAAGCCGCGAACACGACGCCGAGCTCGGCGAGCTCTGGTGGGGGCGAGGTGATGCTGGCGCAGATGATCGGCAGCGATGGATCGACCATGCACATCGCCTGCGCATGCACCGCGCCGACGGGCGTCGCGGGCTCGACCACAAGCACATCGGCGTCCCTCAGTTGCTGAGGGACCGTCACTGTGACGACGATTGGCTCGTGGCCGAGACGGGTGACCATGCGCTCAAGCAGTCGCCGGACTTCGTCGTGGGACTCGCTGATCAATATTCGTGCCATGTGTCGATGATCGGCCAAGCGTGCGGGATTTCGGGGGTATAGGCGGTATGAACCGCGTATGAGCCGCTCCCAGATCCTCGTGGTGGATGACGACGCCATGACGCGAGAGGTGCTGCGCGGCGTGCTGGAGCGTGCTGGACACGAGGTGCGTGAGGCGCCCGACGGTCGCGCGGGGCTGCGCGACCTGTACGCAGTCCCGCCCGATCTTGTGATCCTGGACGTCGCGATGCCCGAGCTGGATGGGTGGGCGACGCTGGAGCGCATCCGCGACCTCAGCGACGTGCCGGTACTGATGCTGACCGCGCGCCAGACCGAGCTCGAGCGCGTGCGTGGCCTACAGGGTGGAGCCGACGATTACGTGGTCAAGCCGTTCGGCCACCAGGAGCTCGCCGCACGCGTGCAGGCGCTGCTGCGCCGCTCCAGCAATCACGCCGACGAGCAGCATACGTACGGCGACTCGCTGGTGAGGATCGACCACGCGCAGCGCGCGGTCTTCTACGCCGACCGAGAAGTACGTCTGACGCCGCTGGAGTTCAGATTGCTCACAACATTTGTGCGTAATCCCAACCAAGTGCTCAGCCGCGATCAGCTGCTGGAGCTCGTGTGGGGGGACGCTTATGGTGTCTCACCCGAGCAGGTGAAGCTGTACGTGGGATACCTGCGCCACAAGCTCGACCCCGCGGCGCCGGAGTCGACGCCGATCGAGACTGTGCGCGGCTTCGGCTACCGCTACCGGCGTCCGTCTTAGCGCGGCGCCAAGGGGAGCACGTCTTGGAACCTCCGGGTACGCAGGGAGGAAACATGTTCAGGAAACACCTCAGCCGAGCAGCGCGTGTATCACGAGCAGCGCAACCAGCACGAAGACAATCGCCACCTGACGGATGAAGAGCCAGCGCTCGAAGCGCCGCTCGCGCTCGCGCTCGGCAGCGAGGTCGAGCTCGGTCGGGGCGCCGGGAACGCTCGGCGCGTCGCTCATGCCGCCTCTCCGATCGCGCCGACCTTCTCGGTCTTCTCCCAGCGCATCTCGGCGCCGCGCAGCTCCTTGATGTAAGCGGTCGCGGTTACTGCGCACTGCAGTGGCCCGTAGCCGACGAGGTAGACGAGCGGGCCGGAGAGCCATGCCAACCACCGGTGTCTATCCATTTGCCTGATCGCCGCGGCGGCCAGCATGGAGACCGTCAGCCAAGCGTAGGCGAACAGCGTGAGCGCGTTGCCCAGGGCCGCCGACGGATGGATGCCGAGGGCTAGGAGCAGTTCGCTCCCGTCCGCGACGAAGTCGGCGGGAAGGACGGTGTAGAGCATGATCAGCAGGCTGACGATGCCGGGGAACGCGATGCCCTCGCGCCAACACAGCCGCGCTGTCCGCGGATCGATCGAGAAGCTCGAGAGCGTGATGAACAGGTAGACGACGACGTTGATCGCCCACAGCCCCCGGAACGCGTGCTCGGCGAAGACGCGGTTCTCGAAGAACAACGCGATCAGGCCGGTGGAGGCGCTGAGCAGGAACACCGGCATGAGTAGTACCGAGAACCAGATCAGGGCGAAGCTCAGGCGGCCAAGCCCTCCCGGCCGGCGCTGGTGAAACCACACGCGGCGAAAGAGCCGTGTGACCTGGATGTTCCCGCGCGCCCACCGCAGCCGCTGCTTCCACAAGCCGTCCACGCCGCGCGGCTCCTCGGCCCACACGATCGCGTGGGGTTCGAACACCACGCGCTTGCCGGCGAGCTGGATGCGGAACGTGGTGACCGTGTCCTCGGCCAGCGTCGATGTGTCAATCGAGCCGCCCACCGCCTCCAGGCTCTCGCGGCGAATGAGCTGCGCGCCGCCGGCCAGACACGCGTGGACGCCGAGGACATTCTGCGCGCGCCGCGCGGCGGCCTGCGCGGTGATGTACTCGTAGGCGATGAAGCGGTTCATGTAATTGGCAGGCCGGCTGCCCTCCTTGATGTAGGCGGTGGCCGCGCCGACCTCGGGGTCGGCCAGGTGGCGGGCCATCCGTCGCAGTGAGCCCCCTGTGAAGATCACGTCGGCATCGATCACGAGAACGGCGTCGTACCAGCCATCCGCGCGGACCCGGCGCAGGCCGTGGTTGATCGTGTGTGACTTGCCCTCGCCGCCGTGCTCCCGGCGCAGGGGAAACACCAGGCCGGGGTACTCGTGCGCCTTGGCGCGCAGCAGCGTGGGAGTGTCGTCGTCGCTGGCATCGTCCACGACATAGATGCGCAGCCGCTCGGGCGGGTATTCCAGGCGCGCCAGCTGGTCCAGCGTACGCTGGATGACCGCGGCCTCGTTCCAGGCGGGGATCACCACCGCCACGCGCGGGTGGACGTTCCCTTCCACGCGCGCGCGCCGCCGAAAGCAGTGCAGACCGGCAACGCCGAACTGGAAGCACCCGGCGATCAGCGGCAGTGCGCCCATGAACACGAGCGCGGCCAGGAAGATGTCGAGCGCAAGCACAAGCCGACCCCGGGGCTAGCCCGCCACTGGCGACTCGGCCTCTATCAGCGCGGCGAGCACCTGGACGCAGTACGAATAGCGGCCGATCGTGTCGCTGCGGTGGCTGTCGGTGCTGAACAGGACCGGGACGCCGCGACGCAGAAACGGGCGCAGGGTCCGCACGGTCGGGCAGCGCCAGCGCTCTGAGACCTCGATTCGCCCGCCGGTCTGCGCGGTGGCCGCCGCCAGCTCCTCCAGGAGCCTCTGCGGCACGTCGCCCTCGCTAAGCCCGAGCTTGGGCAGGATGCTGAACATGTGCGCGATGACCACAGGTGAATATCGCCGCAGCGCGTGGGCCGTCGAGGTCACGATCGCCTCGAGCACCTCAGCGGCCGAGAGTGTCCCCGCGACCATCAGCGCCTTGACCTCGCGCGGCGTGTGGGGACCGTCGGCCAGCGGCACCTGGTGGTCGGCCGCGTAGATGGCGTCCACACCCACCAGCTTCGGGGGGAGGTCGAGGTTCCCCGCGGTGTCGAGGAGCTTGGCCTCGACTGCGCAGTGGAGGACCACGGGCGTCGTCGCGTTCACCCGCCGAACCGCGGCGGCGTAGTCGGCGACCCAGTCGGTGTCCACGCGCACGTGATCGACACAGGTGAGCTCGAGCAGCCCGAGGCGCTCGGCCTCGGCGACGTTGTCCGCGATCGTGTCGCGTCCGTCGGAGAACGTCGAATGTACGTGCATATCCTGCCGCACGCCGATCACCTCGACACCGGCGCCGGCTCGAGCACATCACCCTGCAGGCGGGCTATCTCCTCAAAGGAGAGGAAGCGCTCCTGGAAGAACCGCACCATGGCGACGTCCGCGAAGGGCTGTGTCTGCAGTGGCATCGCCTCGCCCAGCGCGTCGGCCACGCACAGCCACGGCATATCCGGCCCGCTGGCTACCGTCAGGGCCATCGTGCCGGGGAACCGCGGGTTGACCTCCAGCAGTGCGGGGAAGCCGTGCACGTCGCCCTTGACCTGGACGTTGGCGACCCCGGTAAGCCCGATCAGCTCGGCGACCTCGCGGCCGATCGTCTCCAAGCGCTCGTCGTGACGCGTGCGACCGGTGACGGCGATCCCCGAGTCGATCTTCAAGCGCTCACGGGGGACGACCGCGATCACGCAACCATCGCCCGTGGCCAACACGTCCAGGGAGTGCTCGGGACCTGGCAGCAGCTCTTGCACAAGCAGCGAGCCGTCGCGCTCCAGGGGCTCGAGCTGCTCGACGTGCTCGACGCGGTGGATCCCGCGCGACCCGCTCCCGACGCGGGGCTTGACGATCGCCGGCAGGGGGGCGGACGCCGGATCGAACTCCTCGTCCACGAGCACGGTGTCCGGCGTGCGCACCTGGCCATGGCAGCGTGCGTGCAGCGCCCACTTGTCCAGACACACCTCGAGCGTCGCAAGCGGCGCGAGCACCAGCCGCACACCCGCCTGCTCGAATTGCGTGCGCCGCGTGGCGAGCGGGATGAGCTCGCTGTCCACGGTTGGCAGCACCACGTCGACCGCCTCGCGCTCGCACCAGGCCAGGAGCAGACTCGCGAAGCGCTCATCCTCGCCGCGCGGCAGGATCACGCGCCGGTCGGGTGCAACCAGATAGAGACCGGCGGCGTACGGGTCGATGTCGCCTGCAAGCAGAGTGACGGGTCGCTCGACCAGCGCTTTCAGGAGGCAGACGCCGGACGGACCGCCAACGCCCGTGACGAGGACACGGGGAGCAGGCAGGGGGGATTCAGGAGGCATGAGCCTCGATCGCGGGGGTGTGCGAGCCGGGGGAGGCCGCCTCGACCGGGAGGGGCGCCGCCTCGCTGTCGCGGATGACCTCCAGGGGCTCCGCGTAGTGGGAGGTGCCGAAGCGACTCCAATAGCGGGCTGTGGCGCGCAGCAGGTCCTCCTGCAGGTAACGACGGATCTTGACCTGAGAGCTGTAGGCGCCGATGACCTCGAGCTTGCGCTCCACCCACTCGTCGATCCCCACAAACCGGGTCGGCCGGAAGTCGATGTCGCCGGAGGGAGCCTGGTAGCAGTAGATACGCGGAACACGGCGAGCGGCCACAAGGGTGGCGTGATGCACATTGCGGTGATCCTGGTGCACATCGTGGCGGCTGTGGGTATAGACGGTGGTGGGCCGGATCTCGGCGAGGACGCTCTCAATCGCCCCGATCATGACCCCACCGTCGCTGACGCTGAGGCTGGTATCTGCCAGCTCGGCGTGGAACAGCCGCGCAGACATGAGGTCTGCGGCGCGCTGTGACTCCGCCGCGCGCTCGGTGACATCCCCGCCCACCTCGCCGCCGGTGAGGGTGAGGACGTTCACGTCGTCTCCCAGGGCCGCGTGTCGCAGAAGGATCCCGCCGCAACCGATCTCCACGTCGTCGGGATGGGCCCCGACCGCCAGGACCACCTCCCGCTCCTCGGCCTTACGTACGCGGGCAGCGGCGATCAGCTCCATGACCTTCGCCACGAGCGCCGGCGCGTCGACCGGCTTGGTGAGAAAGTCATCAGCGCCCGAGCGCAGCGCGCCGACCGCGGTGTCAAGGCTCGCGCTCGCGGTCAAGATCAGAGTGGCGGCAAACGGGCGCACGCGCTTTGTCTCCCGGGCGAGCTCCAGGCCGCTCATACCGGGAAGGTTGACGTCGGCGATAACCACATCCCAATCCTCGCTCGGGAGTGCGTCAAGCGCCTCCTCCGCGCTGGCCACCCACTCCACGGTGGCAAGCGGTCGGAGGAACTCCATCACCACGGCGGCGAACAGCTCGTCGTCCTCGACAAGCAGGACTCGCGAAAGGGGACCGGCAGAGGATTCGTGTGAGCTGTCTACAACTCTGTCAACTATAGACGCTCGAACAGGACGACTTGATTGCACCTATGGTCACGGTCGTCTGTTCGTAGTGTTAACATCATGATTGCGATAGGTGCGCCTTGCGGATTGCTACTCAGATAGGCATCAATGCGGCGGATGGTTTCCCGTCTCGTTCACCACCTGAAGCCCCTGTGAGGCGAGGTGGATCTCCCAACGTGTCCGGGGCTGATCGGCGTAGGGTTAGGTGGGTGCCGACCGATCGACTGAGCGTGGTGCTGAGGGCGATGGCGGAGGCCGGCGGCGGCTCGGTCTCGCCGATCGACCGAGTGTGCCTGGCGGCGGGGGTGCTGCTCTCGCTGAGGGGGGCGGGACTTTCGCTGATGGTGGACGGGGAGCTGCGTGGGACCGCTGGGGCGTCCGATCCGGGCATCGCGGTGGTGCAGGAGTTGCAGCTCACGCTGGGTGAGGGACCCTGCGTCGATGCGTGGACGAGCAGGGCTCCGGTGCTGGAGTCGAACCTGGCCGATCCTGCAATAGTGCGTTGGCCGGCGTTCGCCCAGGCCGGCGTGGACGCCGGCGTCCTGGCGGTGTTCGCCTTTCCGTTGGCTATAGGGGCGATCCGGATCGGAGTGCTGGTGCTCTATCGCGATCGCTCAGGTGTGTTGAGCGCGGAAGAGCTGGCTTACAGCCTGGTGCTGGCCGATGTGGCGACCCACATGGTCCTCGGCCTGCAGGCCGGTGCCCCGGCCGGAGAGTTGCATGAGCTGCTGGCGGGGGAGCCGTCGCACTGGGCGGAGATTCATCAGGCGACCGGGATGGTCTCGGTTCAGCTAGGTGTCTCCCTGGATGAGGCGTTCGTCCGCCTGCGCGCTCACGCGTTCGCGGAGGGCCTTCCGCTGCGAGCAGTCGCACGTGAGATCGTAACGCGCCGCCAGCGCCTCGAGGAGCCGGCGTGAGGAGCGAACGCGAATGTCGCTGCTTCATAATGGCGGTGGTCGCGCCATGAGCGAGCGAGATCGAGATCAAATCGTGACACGAGAGCAGCGCATCGTGGAGACCTTCGTCGAGTTGGCCGACACGATGGTCGAGAACTTCGACGTGGTCGAGTTCCTGCATCGCCTGGCGGAGCGCTGCGTGGAGCTGTTGGATTGCACCGAGGCCGGGCTGCTGCTTGCCGACGCCGCTGGCGTGCTGCGTGTGATGGCTTCCTCCAGCGAGCGCTCCGACGCGCTGGACCTGTTGCAGTCCCAGAACGAGGAGGGGCCGTGTTTTGAGTGCTATCGCCGCGGAGCACCGGTGTGCAGCGAGGACCTAACGGCCGATGCGGGTCGTTGGCCGACATTCACTCCGCTGGCCGTAGAGATGGGGTTTCGCTCGGTGCAGGCGATCCCGATGCGCGTGCGCGGCGAGTGCGTCGGGGCGTTGAATCTGTTTCGCGCGGTGGCGGGGCGCTTGGTCGAGCAGGACATGCCGCTCGGGCAGGGGATTGCCGATATCGCCGCGATCGCGCTGCTGCAGGAGCGCACCGTGCGCCAGGCGCATGGCGTGGTAGGGCAGCTCCAGGGCGCGCTCAGCAGTCGCGTCGTCATCGAGCAAGCGAAGGGCGTGCTGGCCGAGCGCGCTCACATCGGCGTGGACGCCGCGTTCGCCCGGTTGCGCGCTCACGCGCGAACGCACAACCTTCGCCTGAGCAATGTCGCCCGCGAGCTCATCGACGGTCACCTTGACGCCGCCTCGCTCAACGACCCCGCGCTCGGCGTTCGGGCTCCCGAACGCTGACATCCTCGGGAAGGTCGGAAAGGGCCCGGTTCGGGGCAGGCAGCCCCAAATTTGTCGGAGTGGTAGAATGATTACGGTCAGCGGTTAGATCCGCTCTTGCGTCGCTCCAGACCTCGGTGGCGTTGTTGGTCATTGACCCCGATCTCTGGAGCATCATGCGAAAAACCTCCATCTTCGCTGCCGCGGACGACACCTCGCTCTTTGCAGCGGTCGCTGCGCTCAGCATTGAGGCCGTCGAGGAGACCTACGAGCGGCACGCCACCGATCTCTGCAGCCTTGCGCTGCTTGTCGTCGGGGAGCCGAGGCTCGCCACAAACGCCGTGGCCGAGGCTTTCATGGCTCTCTGGCGAGCTCCCAGCAGCATCTGCCTAAAGGAGCAGAGCCTCCGTGCCGCACTGGCGGGCGAGGTCTACACCCGCTGCATACATGCACGGAAGACGTGCGAGCACGCACCGGGACAGAGAGCAAAACCCGACTGGAGCTCGAGGTCACCGGCTCGAGCTGACCTTGCCCTCCTGCCGAGATCCCAACGCGATCTACTGGCGCTGATTCTCCTCGGTGGGCACACCCGCCGCCAGGCGGCCAGCCGGTTAGACATCGATGAGGCCACGGCCGCGAGAATGATCATGGATGCCATACGCACCATGCGCCACGTCGGAAGGCGACCGCGCCCCTCGGTCACGGCTGCGATCGGCTTCGTGGACGTTCCGGAGTCAGTGATTCCCCGCTGGTCGATGACCCAATCGGCGGGGGGCAATCTATCTTGACCATACACGCCAGCGCACCAGAGGGAGGGCATACACTCGACGCGAGTAGCGAGCCCTCGCGGCGAGTCCGTGCGACTGCTGGCGTGGGGTCGCGGGCGGAGCGCCCCTACTGGCGGGAAGCCCTGACTCCCTACGCACGACCCCGTCTTGGCCGCAGTCTCCTGGACCTCGCGACATCCGTTGTGCCCTACCTGGCGCTGTCGGTGGCGATGTATTTGGCTATTCCGGTCTCATATCTGCTGGTGTTGATCATTGCGGTGCCAGCTGCTGGGTTTCTGGTGCGCACGTTCATCGTGTTCCACGACTGCTCGCATGGCTCCTTTCTGCCTTCCAAGCGCGCCAACGCCTGGCTCGCATTGCGAGGCAGCTCCTATCTCAAGCTGCCGAAGGCGCTCCAGTTTTTCTCTGGCAATATCGGCCTGCATCACGTGCACCATCTGAACGCCCGCATCCCTAACTACAACCTGCAGGGCGCCCACGATGAGATCCCGATGTTCAACGATGTGCCCACACTCTCGCTCTGGGACGGTCTGCGCGCCGTGCGACTGAGCTGTGGGACGAGAAGCGCGGCCGCCTCGTGACCTTTGCGGAGGCCGCGGACGCCGCGGCACCCCCAAAAACTGGGGTACATATCTGTCCCACCCTGAGGGAATAACACGTCAGCTGATGAGCGCCTTCTCTAACTCGAACCACCCGGCACCTGTCCTGCGCTGGCATTGCTTAAACGTCGGTGGCAAACACTTTCGCGATCGTGCTTGTGCTCGCCAGCTCCCGGCTGCCGTGCAGGCATCGTGAGACCAGCAATTTAGAATAAACTATTATTCCGATCAATGGTATATATGCCTTATATTTGCTACAGTTCATTCGGGGCAAGCGATTGAGAGACGCGGAAGACAAGCCGGAGGGCGCAGATCTGCAAGAGTTTGCTCATCGGGAACAACGGAGTATCGTTGACGACTCGGTTCTGCTTGCAATAGATCGGACCGCCTCTGACCAGGATCAGACGGCGTCCGACCGCGATCAAACGTCCTCTGACCAGGATCAGACGGCGTCCGACCGCGATCAAACGTCCTCTGACCAGGACCAGACGGCGTCCGACCGCGACCGAGTCTCCTCCGACCAAGACCGGACCGCGGCCGATGAGGATCAGATCGCTAGCGATCGAGAAACGGCCGATGGGGCCGATCAACGAGTTCGCGACCAGGGCAGCGTGCACCGTGAGCATGCAGCCAAGCTCCGGGAAAAGCAGGCTCGGGATCGTGAGCAAACTGTGGTGTCGAGGAGGATAACCGCAGATAGCCGCGATCAGGCGGCATCGACACGCGACCATGTGGCCAAGAGGCGGGACGCCAACGCCAACGAGCGGCGTCGTACGGCGAAAGCACCTGGATCGCAGAAAGGAGAAGAGCGGGCTCTCAGAGCGGCGCGTGATCGGCAGCAGGCGGCGGCCGATCGAGTCAGGGCGGCGAACGATCGCAATAGGGCAGCCGAAGAACGCGCTCACTCTGCCCACGATCGCGCCTTGGCCGCGCACGATCTGGCTCAGGCTGCGTTGTACCACGAAGCGTCTGAAACCGATGAGCTGACCCACGTCCGCAGGCGGGGTCCCGGTATGAGGCAACTCCAGCGAGAGATAGATCGAGCTCATCGCACCTCTGAAGAGCTGATTGTCGCCTTCATCGATGTCGACGGCCTGAAGGCGGTCAACGACACCGAAGGTCACCTGGCCGGGGATGCGCTTCTTACCGCCGTTGCCGACTCATTAGTGAAATGCCTGCGCTCCTACGACCTGATCATGCGCTATGGGGGCGATGAGTTTGTGTGTGCACTGCCGAATGTTGATGCCAACGGTGTCCGCCAACGCTTCGCCGAGGTGTCCGCTGCTCTGGCGGGGGGTCCGACCAAAGGTTCGATCACGGTCGGCTTCGCGGAGCTCGGCGATGAGCGCACCGCGGAGGCACTCATCCGCCGTGCCGACGTCGACCTGCTGGCCAACCGTGAGTGTCGCTGAAAGGCACGGCGCATCAAAACGCTCGCAACGGACGGAAGTCGCCAGGTCATCGAACTGCCGTCCAGCTACACGCGACGCCGGGTGCTCAAGTCGAGAACCAACCCGTCCGATATTCCGATGAATGGTTCTTTTCAGAAAAATAGACCGGCTTCCGATGTCCTGTCGACGCTTTTGCGACCTGCTCGCGACGGCGGCCTGTGCTTTCGGGCTTGCAGTGGTCGGGGATGTAACTCCGGGCATCGCCGCAGGGCAGCCGACATCTGCTCGATCGTGCAAGCCGACGGCTTTCGCGGGGCGCCTCGGACCTGCACACCCATCGTTGTGTCAACGACTAGTACACCGGACTTCGGGACCGCGGGGGCACGCAGGCGTTCGTGGCCCTGCGGGTCTCCTCGGTCTACCTGGACCGGCCGGTCCAGAAGGGGTACACGGTCTACTTGGGGCCACGGGGTCCGAGGGACAGACCGGGCCCACGGGTGCAGCGGGCACTATAGGGCCGAATGGGCTGGCTGGGCTCGACGGCGCCACTGGCGCGACAGGATTCCCAGGACTACCCGGGCCGGCGGGTGCCACTGGATCCACTGGATCCGGCGGAGCGCCGGGAACAGCCGGCCTGAACGGCGCCGCAGGCGCCACAGGGCTCACCGGCCCCGAAGGCGCTACTGGCGCCGCGGGGTCCAGAGGGTTGACCGGGAGCGAAGGCGCACCCGGACCCGCCGGGCCGATCGGGCTGGCGGGACTCAACGGCGCCGCCGGATCCCCAGGGGTACCCGGACCCGCGGGCGCGACGGGCTCCGCCGGTGTCACTGGATCCCCGGGAGTTGCTGGACCCGCAGGCGTGACGGGGTTCGTCGGACCAGCCGGCCTGACGGGCTCCGCCGGGTCTGAAGGGCGAGCCGGCCCTGAAGGCGAAAAAGGCGCCGCGGGCGATGCGGGGCCAGTCGGACCCAAGGGCGAAACGGGCGCAGGAGGGATATCGGGATCGGTTGGGCCGGCAGGCGCAACGGGTGCTGCCGGAGTGCCTGGTCCTGAAGGTCCATCCGGATCGTCGGTATACGCGGAGTTCTACGCACTCATGCCGCCGGACAATGCGGCGACGGTCGCGGCCGGAGCTCCGGTTCCGTTCCCCCGCAGCGGGCCCACCGCGGGTGGCATCGTCAGGCTCAACGCGGCCGAATTCGTGCTGCCCAACATCGGTGCCTACAGCGTGGACTTCTCGGTGTCCGTCACCGAGCCGGGCCAGCTGGGCATTGCCCTGGACTCTGGGGGCGGCATGGTTGAACTGCCCTACACGGTGTATGGGCGGGCGACCGGAACAAGCCAGATTGCCGGCGATGCGCTGGTCAAGACCACAGCCGCGAACTCGACGGTCGAGCTTCGCAACCCGGAGGGGAACGCGCCGGCGCTCACGATCACACCTTTCGCCGGCGGTGCGCAGCCCGCAGTCGCTTCGATCGTGATCCAACAGCTCGGCTGAAGCAAGCATCACAAGCTGAAGGAGCGAGCACCGCGCGGTCAGTGATGGTCAAATATTTCTTCGTCGCGGATTTCCTCGGTGCCGTATTGCAGTGTGACTCCCCGGCACTCGGGGACAGAGTTGAAGTTGGGGCTCGTTGAATCCAGGAATGGATAGGTGATCGATGACGGATTCGTCTGTCCGCTGTCGAGATGCCCAAAGAGGTGCCCTACCTCGTGCGTCATCGCGTCGCAGAACCACTGGAAGAATTCGTCATCCTGATGCCAGCTTGGCCATAGCGAGGCGTTGATCGTGATCGTGCAGTTCTGCACTTCGGTCCACATCTCGACGACGGAGTCCGCCGGTTCGGGGCTGGTCACGGTTTCGTAGTCGGAGGTGGGGAGTTGCTTGAGACTCTTCACGATCGTGGGTGTGCCGCATGCGGGGACGCCATGCCAGTACCGCTCAGCGAGCTTCAGCGAAAGCGCGACGGGATTGGTGGTTGGCCGCTGTATCGGCTTGTGAGCTTCGGCCCTTGCGATCGATGTCCGCCGGAGCACCGTGCGCGCAGCCGCGGCATGAGGTTGGTGAGACCGGCTGGCGTGAGCGTTGGCCGACGCGGGCAGGAGCAGCGTTGCGAGGATTACCGGGAGCAGGAGACGAGCCATGTCTCCATGCTGAGGCTGGCAGGCCGTCCTGCTCGTCCTCCCGACGGGGTGATCTTGGGGGGAATGGCGGGGGAGCAGGGGGTGAGGCGGCGCTCACCCTGGCGCTCCCTGCTGTCGATGAAGACACAGGCGCTGACCCACGCCTGGGTCGCCCATGCTGCCGCACACCCCTATCACCGTAGTTATCGCCCACTTCGACGATCTGTTCGCCGGAGGACTGCGCGAGCTGATCGAGAGCGATCCGAGTCTCGCGATCGTCGCTGTCGACGTCGAGCACAGGCGGATCGGAGTCGTGCTGCGCGCTCATCACCCAGACGTGGCGATCCTAGACGCCGGCGCCTTGGGAAAGCTGGCTGATGTCCGGGAGCTCAGCGCCGGCAATCCGGGGACTAGACTTGTCCTCTTCGGTAGCGATCCCGCGCCGGTCGAGTGTGCGCAGGCGCTCGCATTTGGAGCGAGCGCCTGCCTCGGCAGGGACACCCAGTCGCGTGATGTGGTCAACGCGATTCATCTCGCATCGAGGGGATTACAGGTGATTCCACGGATGCCGGCAGGTTCGGATGGCGGGCGAGTTGCGGCGGGAGGTCTGCTCAGCAGGCGTGAGGCCGAAGTGCTGCCGCTGCTGCAGCAGGGCCACTCCAACGCGCGGATCGCTCTCGACCTGCGGGTGGGTGTCGAGACGGTTCGCACCCACGCGCGCAACATCTACCGCAAGCTCGGCGTCTCCTCTCGCCGCGAGCTCGCCGCGCCGGCAGCGCTCGACTCAGGGCCGACATGTGTCCGGCCGCTCGCGCCTGGCTAACGCTGAGGCGGTGAGCTGTCGGGTTACATAACAGGTCGAAGAGGCCGGGGAGCCATTCCCCTTCTATCGCGGTGTTTTGACGCCGCAGCGAGGAGACGCCGATGAACCATGGCGTCCCACCGAAGTTCCAGTCGCCTTCCAGCGACTCCCCCGCCGCAAGCCGGCGTTCTTCCCCCCGAGCAGGTCGTCGTTCTTCCCCCCGAGCAGGTCGTAACACGTTTCGAGCGGGGCTCCTCTTGCTCGGAACGCTGTCCACTCTGCTGTTCGCGAGCAGCGCCCTGGGCGCCACCGCGACTGTCGGCCTGGGAAAAGCCGCCAGCTTCTCTGTGCTGGGCGGCTCGACGGTCACCAACACAGGCCCGACGACGATGTTCGGCGACCTGGGGCTGGCTCCCGGCTCGTCGGTGACCGGCGCTCCGCACGTGCTCGGCCAGACGCATATCGACGACGCGGTCGCGACCGAAGCCAAGAACGCCCTCACGAGCGCCTACAACGAAGCGGCCGCTCGTCCGACCAACGGCTCGGCTGGGACGGACCTTGCCGGGCAGACGTTCTCGCCGGGCGTTCGCACCGCCAGCAGCTCGTTGCTGCTCTCGTCGGGAAGCGTCACGCTCAACGCCGAAGGCAACCCCAACGCGGTGTTCATCTTCCAGATTCCCACCACGCTGATCACGGGATCGAACACCACTGTCTCGCTGGTCAATGGCGCACAGGCGTGCAACGTCTTCTGGCAAGTCGGCTCTTCCGCGACCTTGGGGACAGGCACACACTTCGTCGGCACGATCATGGCCGCGGAAAGCATCACCGCGAATACGGACGCCACGATCCACGGCAGGCTGCTGGCACAGACCGCCGCGGTGACTCTGGAAGCGAACACCATCACCACCTCCAACTGCGCGTCCAGCATAAGCGGCGGTGGTGGTACGGAAACGACCACCTCTGAAGAAACGAAAGCGCTCGAAGTGGCGGCCGCCGGTGGCGAAACGACCACTACCGGCACAACGGTGACCACCGCCTCCGGGACGACCATCACCGGCACAACGACCACCGTCTCCGGGACGACCCCCGGCACAGGAGTCGCCGCTGGCACAGGCGTCACCACCGTCCCCCGGCCGATTGGATCGAAAAGCACTGCGACTCACCACAAACGCCACAAACACCATCGCGCCCGGAAAGCATCCAAGCCGCGCTCGCCCGCACGGCCCGCGCTCCCGCATAGGAGGGGCACATTCACCGGCTGAGTGTCGCGCTGGCGGTCTGCCTACTCGGTCTCACGGCCGGGTCGGCGGCCGCCGCCGGCATCCCCACCCGCGTGCAGGCGACTCAGCGGCTCGCGGTTCTGCTCACCGCGCACGCCGCACACCGAGCGCCCACAGCAGGATCCCCACAGGTCGCGATCGTGCCCGCCCATAGGCCGATCACCGGCGAGCAGACCACTCTGCCCGTGAGCGGCCAATCGAGCGGTCCCGGCGGGGCGCGGTGGCTACAGGTGATGCTCCCTGGTCGTCCCGACGGATCGACCGGCTGGATCGCCCAGAGCGCCACCCGCAAGCTCACAACGGGCTGGCGCATCATGGTCGACCTCACCGCACGGCGCGTCGGAGTCTACCGCGATGGGCGCATGGTGAGAACCTTTCGAGCGGTGGTGGGCAAGCCCTCGACGCCCACGCCGACCGGCCAGTTCTTCGTTGAGGAGACCGTGCAGATGGAACCCGGCCAGGCCGGCGGCCCGTTCGCGCTTGCGCTCAGCGCACGCTCCAACGTGCTGCAGGAATTCGAAGGCGGCCCCGGCCAGATCGGTATTCACGGACGGAACAACCTCGGAGGAACGCTGGGTGCCGCCGAATCGCACGGCTGCATTCGCCTTGCCACCGCGAGCATCGACTGGCTGGCCGCTCGCATCGGCCCCGGCACACCGGTAAAGATCTACGAGGCCTAAAACTCGCTGGTATTACTTGCTAGTATTACGGTATGCGCGTGACGCAGAAGGGGCAGGTCACGATTCCACTCGAGGTTCGGCGGGCGCTCGGTATCCGTCCCGGCAGCGATGTCGAGTTCGAGGTCGACGAACGGGGTGCGCGGATGCTCGTGGACCGTGACCATGCTGCCCGGGAGGTCGCGCGGATGCGCGGCGCGGGCGACGTCGAGTTGACCACCGATGAGATTCTGGCGCTGACCCGCCGGTGAGCCCGGCTCCGGGGGTGTTCATCGACAGCAGTGTGCTGCTCGATGTCTTCACCGAGGACACGTCGTGGCTGGCTTGGTCCCAAGCGCAGCTGACCCGTGCCGCGCAGAGCGGCACGATCGTTCTCAACGCCGTCGTGCTCGCCGAGATCGCTCCGCGTTTCTCTCGGGTCGAGGCGCTGCGCTCGGCGTTGCCTTCGATGGCTGTCATCGAGGAGATCCCCGCTGCCGCCGCGTTCCTGGCCGGCCATGCCCATGCCAACTATCGTCGCGCGGGAGGGACGCGCGAAGCGATCCTCCCCGACTTCATGATCGGCGCGCATGCGGTCGTTACCGCTCGCCCGCTGCTCACGCGCGACCCACGCCGCGTCGCCACCCACATCCCCGGCGCCAAGCTCATCACCCCCGAAGAGCCAGCTTTGGCCTGACCGCCCGGGCCGGGTCGCCTGAGGATGTAAACACCGCGAAGCGACTGGCCGCACCAGATCGACGATGCAGACCCGGCTGACATCGCCGGGCATCAGGCTACGCAGGTCGGTTCTCGCCCTCGGCATGGTCGGTCGTGCGGGCAGCCCCCGCTCAGCCGGGGCAGTCGATCCAGCGGTACATCAGCCCATCGCGTGTCTCGTGGTATGACGGAGGCGCCGGCGGCGGGTCGCGCGAGAGCCGGGCGATGACCTCGCGCGCACCGTGCAACTGCTCCTCGACGGCGGTCGTCCAATGAATGTCTGGGTGCAGAAGCCATTGCAACCGCGCCCAGTTGCGGCGCTCGATTGCGTCCAGTACGTCGCACACCGCCGGCACCTGCTCGGCCACAAGCAGAACGTTAGAGCACATGCGGCGGGTGGCTTTCGGTTCGCATCGACCACTGCTGTCGTGTTGTGCGCCGATCTCGTAGCGCCTCCTACAGCTCGGCCTCCAGCGCGGGGTCGGGATGGGGCTGAGTGTGGGGATGGGGAAGATGGGGATGGGGAGGATGGGGATGGGGAACGGAATGGGGATGGGGCGCGAGCAGCTCTCCCGGTGCGGGCGTCCCCTGGACGTCGGGCTTGGCGATGGTCACGTAGGCGACCAGCGCGACAAACACGACCAGCGCCACGCCGCTCACCGTGCCGTCCCCGAGGCCAAGGCCGGTGATCGCGTGCGGCTTGCTGAACCAGTCGGCGAAGGAGGCGCCGAGCGGGCGGGTCACGATGTAGGCCAGCCAGAACGCGACGATCGGGTTGAGGCGCAAGCGCCACCAGCCGACCGCGGGGATCGCGATGATCGCCGCGAACAGCACCACCGACCCGAAAAAGCCGAGTTTCAGGGTGGTCGCGGTCAGATCCCCGGCGGCGGTGCCGAGCGCGAACGTCGCCAACACGGCGGTCCAGTAGAAGCTCTCGCGCCGGCGGGTGATGATGGTGTGGATCGACAGCGTGCCCTCGCTGCGGTACCACAGCAAAAACACGGCGGCCACCACGCACGCAAACAGGGGTGTGGTGACCGCGTAGGGAATGCTCGCCCCGTCGTGGATGCCGTCGGCGGCCATCGTGCCGAAGATCGCGACCATCATCACCGCAAACCAGTAGATCGGCGCGCGGTATTCGCGCTGGCGCAGCTGCAGCCACAGGGCCAACCACAAACCGAAAATGCCGATCGCCCCCGCGATCGGGACGCTGTGCTGGCCGAGGAAGTCCGACATCGACTCGCCCATGCCCGTGGTGAGGAGCTTCAAGGCCCAGAAGATCAAAGTGATCTCGGGCACCTTGGCCAGGGCGTGGCGGGCTTGGTGTGGCGAGGAGGGGGTGGGCGCGCTCATCTGTACGGTGTCCTCCTTGACAGGACCCGGCGTGGCCTCGATTTGGAGCCGGCCAGGTTGCCAGAGTTGTATTTGGCGTCGCTAAAGGCACACTCACTGTGAGAAAACTCTCACCTTGGCCGCGATCCGTCGGGCTCGGCGGCTGCCCGCGATCCGGCGGGCTCGGCGGCGATCAGCTCCCCCAGCGGGCGGATCTGCCGGCCGTGGGCGTCGAAGTTGGCTGGCGCCAGCCATGCCTGGAAGCCGGCGCGGATCGTCGGCCACTGCTCGTCGGTGATCGCATACCAGGCGGTGTCGCGGTTGCGGCCCTTGACGACCTGGTGCTTGCGGAAAACCCCCTCGAAGGTGAACCCCAGCCGCTGCGCCGCGCGGCGGGAGGGGGCGTTGAGGGCGTTGCACTTCCACTCCACCCGCCTGTACCCCAAATCGTCGAAAGCGTGGCCCATCAGGAGGAAGATCGCCTCGGTGGCCGCGGTGGTGCGCTGCAGCGGCGCGCCCAGCAAAATGTGGCCGATCTCGATCACGCCGAATTCCGGGGTGATCCGCAGGTAGGAGGCGATCCCCAGGGCGCGCTCCTCGGGGAGCGGCGCCAGCGCGAAATACAGCGGGTCGGTCGACGTCTGTGACCAGCTCAGCATCTCGCGCAAATGCTCGGCGCTCCGGTAGGGGCCGTCGGGGAGGTAGGTCCACACCGCCGGGTCGCCGTCGGGCGGGTGTGAGACGGAATACAGCGGCTGCGCGTCGCCCGCCGCGTCCACCGGGCGCACCAGCACATGCGCGCCACGCAGAGCGATGCGCGCGGGCGGCTCCACCGGGGTCCAGTCCAGCGGCTCGCCGAGGGGTCGTCCACCAGGGGGAGCATCGCCAGGGTCGCTCAACCTCCCCCTCCTCCTCCCCCTCTTTTTCCTCCACTGCCGCCAACGGCGCTTTCGGCCGCTTCGATGATTGCGGCGTAGTCGTCGGAGCCGTGCCCGCGCTCCACGGTGGCCTCCAGCAGTTCGCGCGCGTGCGCGGCGGCCGGGAAGGGGACATCGGCGCGCGCGGCCTGCTCCAAGCAGAGGCGCACGTCCTTCAGCATGTGCTCGGTCTTGAACAGCGGCCTGAAGTCGTGCGCTTGCATCGCCTCCGCCTTCAGCTGCAGCTGCGCGGAGGCTCCGGAGCCGCTCCCCAGCACCTGTTGGAACACCTCCAAGTCGATGCCGCTCGCGCGCGCCAGCAGCAGCGCCTCGGCCAGCGCCGCCGCGTTGGCCGCGCCGACGGCGTTGTTGATCAGCTTCAACATCTCCCCCTGCCCCAGCTCGCCCACGCGCACGATCACCCGGCCCATGCTCTCCAGCAGCGGCTTGGCGCGCGCGAAGTCGCGCTCCGCGCCGCCCACCATGATCGTCAGCGTGCCGTCCTGCGCACGGGGCGCCGAGCCGGTCACGGGCGCGTCCAGCATCGCCACCCCCTTCTGCGCCAGCGCCCCGCCGATTCGGCGCGTGTCGGCGGGGTCGATCGTCGACATGTCCACGCACAACAACCCCTCGTGCGCGCCCTCCACCGCGCCCCGCTCGCCGATCAGCACCGACGCCACCTGCGCGCCGTCCACCACCATGCTCACCACCACATCGCTCTCCCTCGCCACCTCCGCGGGAGTGGCGGCCACGCGCGCGTCATGAGTGGCGGCCCAATCGGCGGCCTTTCCGGGCGTGTGCGTCCACACGGTCAGCGCAAAGCCGGCATCGCGCACGTTGGCGGCCATCCGCGAGCCCATGATCCCGAGGCCGAGGAAGCCGATTCGCGGCGGTGGCGTGTCTTGGGGAAGTTCGTGCGTGGGCATACACGTATCCTGGCGCATCGGGCCGTCCACGGTCCGTCGAAGCCTCCGAAGGCTCGACACGGCAGAGTAACTCCTGCGAGCTACACTATCGATTGCGATGCCGAGCAAACACCCGCGAATCGCTGTGACGGCCGACCCCGAGCTGGGGAGCGCGCTTGAGCGTGTGCGTGCGGCGACCGGAACGCGGGAGGCCGACGCGTCGCTGGTGCGGCGGCTTGCCGTTGAGGGAGCTGAGCTCGAGTTGCACGCCGGACTGCGGCGCCGTGAAGCGATCGAGGCGCTGTTCGCCGCGATGGACAGAGACGGGTTCGATCTCGACCTCGAGGAGATCGATCGGCTCAACTCGCCTCCGAGCAGCATGTGAGCGTCAAGCTGTGGGATGGTCGAGGCGCGGTGCTTGCGGATACCTCTGCGTGGATGCTCGCTCGCCGGATGCCGCGCGCGCGAGAGCTGCTGTTCGCCGCCGCTGAGCGAGGCGACATCGCCTGGTGCTGGCCGGTGCGCTACGAGCTGACGTCCGACGCGCCCAGCCCGGAGAGGATCGCCGCGGTTGAACGTACACTCGCGGGCATGCGTGAGATAGCAGTCGATCGGGCTGTCCAGCGAGGCGTGCTCTCGACCATGCGCGAGCTGGCGGACCACGGTTCTCACGGAGCCCACCGCCTGCCTTTGACCGACCTCACGGTCGCTGTGGCGGCACAGGCCTCGGGGCTAGACGTGCTGCACTACGATCGTCACTTCGATCGTCTTGGCGAGCTGCTCGGCGTGCGTATGCTCTGGATCGCGCAGCCGTCTGCCTGATGGACGACTGCTCTAAACCCCAAAACCACTGATTTGCAGGGAAGACCTTGGTATCAACCAATCAATTCTGAAACGTGTCTAGAACGTATAGGCTGGTTCGGACGGAATTCTGTGCGCGCCGTGCAGCGGCGGTATCATGAACTGATGGCTACGCGCAAGATCAATCTGCCGCTGGACGAGGAGCTGGTCCGGCGAGCCCGTGAGCAAGACGTGGGGCCGGGGAGCAAGAGCGATGCCCAGGTAGTCGAGGATGCGCTCTCAGTCTTCTTGGGCCTTCGTGCTCTCGACGACGCCCGCGCCCAAGGCACTCTTGAGCCCGAGGCCGCCGACGAGCTGGCGGTGGCCGAAGTACGCGCTGTCCGGCGAGCGCACAGCCGCGCTTGATCCGTGCCGTTGTAGATCCGAGCGTTCTTGTATCGGCGTTCATCGGTGATCCCGAGGCCGGGCCTGGTCGCCTCGTCACAGCATGGCGCGACCGCCGATTCGTGCTCGTCATATCCCCGCTGCTGCTTGACGAGCTGACCGACGTGCTCGGACGATCCAAGTTCGAGCGCTGGTCATCGCAAGGCCGAGCGAGTGCGTACATCGCCGCGCTTCGCGCTCGCAGCGAGCTTCGGTCAGACGTGCCCTCGTCCCAACGGATCGAGGTGCGCGATCCAGACGACCACTATCTCGTCGCGCTTGCCCGCGAGGCACAGGCGGACTATCTGGTGTCGGTCGATCGTGACTTGCTCGATGCCGAGCTGGACGTGTCGGTTGTGGACCCCGCCGTGTTTGTGGCGGGACTGCATGATCCCGTTGAGGGCGAGCACTTCTTCACCGGCAGGACGCAGGCCGGACGCGAGCTGCGTCTCTACTACCAGGGATCGGTCAACCACCCAACGGGAGTGACGATCACCGGCACGCTTGATGGCGTCGTCGTCGGGATATCGGGGATCACGCAGCGTATGGGGAAAGGCGCCGAAAGCTCGGTGATCGCGCGTAGCGATCAAGGGACGTTCACCGCTCTTGCTGACCCCGCCGCGCCTGCAGAAGCTCACTCGGCGGCGCTCAGGCTATATATGGAGCATCGGCCGTCCGGCGGCTGGCGAACGGAAGTCGAACGCTCTCGCCACGAGGATGGCGAGTGGCGATTTGACGTGCTGGTGACGAACGATCGCGTCTCGGCCGTCGTCGAGCTGAGGATGAGCGAGGCGGTGGCGAAGACGTGGACCAACGGAGCACCGACCGCTCCCTCGGATCAGATGGTCGCGGAGCATGTTGCCGTGATGCTGCGGGGTGCGGACTGGTCGGCCATACAGCAGCGTGTGCTCCATCCGACGACTGTGCTCGGCGGACGGCTACGGCGCTAGCCTCGCTGGAGTGGTATGTGTGGGCTCGTTGGAGGATCGCGCCACGGTCATGGGATGCGAGGGTCGCTCGACAGCACGGCGACTTGCTTGCGTGTGAAGTGCCAGCGACCGCCTTTACCGGGAGCATCCCGGGGGAAGCGTTTGCGAGCTACCTTGCGGATTTGCTTGGCTAAATTGCTTGTAGAGAAGCCTTCCGAGCGGTCAAGTTTGGCGGCGAGCTGAGCTGGCGTCATGCTCCGATAGTACCGCCGCCTTGGTCCGAGGCCCGGCTCAGGGAGCACAGTTGGGGCGATTGGTAGTCGTCAGGGCAAAGCACGTCGTGTACGCGTTTTTCTCGATAGCTTCCGTCGTCGTCTGTAGCTGCTTCTGAGCGATGGCGTCCGCTTCCTGGCCGCTGCCGAGCGCTTTCAGGTCGAGATCCAAGACCCGTAGCTCGCGCTCAGCGGCCTGATCGCTGACGTGTTGGACGGCCGCAGCGATGGCTTGCGGGCTTGCTTGGCTCGTCGTGGCGGCGGTTGCGAGCGCCCCGATGGTGCCGCTGACAACCGAGCTGCTGAGCACAGCTGCGACAAGAAGACGTGGCGTGACGTTCATTGATCCCTCCCATGGGTCGTGAGCGGAAGCGGGAACGCTACCGTGCGGCCCATTGACGCACTCGATCACACAAGCCGGTTGAACTCCTCGCGGCTGATCCCGGCCGTGCGCAGGATGCTGCCAAGCGTGCCCCTCTTGATCGGCTGATTGCCGTGGACCGGCACCGGGATCGCATCCGGCACGGTGGGGTGGCGCAGGATGTGGTGGCTGCCACGGACGCGCTTGACGTACCAGCCTTGCCCTTCGAGGATCTTGACGAGTTGCTTGCCTGAGACGGCAGGCGTCTGGCTCACGCGGCCTGAACCGCTACACGGTCGCGGTGAACCGTGGGGATGGGGAGGCCATCCTCGTGCATGACTTCGAGATACCCCTCGATCGCCTCTTGCGCGTTCGCGCGCGCTTCCTCGATCGTCTCACCCTGCGTTGCGACACTCGGCAGCTCTGGCACGAACACGCTGTAGCCGCCTTCCGGCTCGGCCACGATCACCACATCAAACTCGCGTTCCACGCTCATCGCCACGAACGATACCGCTCCACCGAGTCCCACACGCCATCTTGGCACCCTCCATCCCAGCGGTCCCCCACTTATCCAAACAGACCGGTCTCGCGGACTTGGGGTCAGTAACCGGGCAGAAGGGGCACCAGAAGGCCCTCAATGTCGAAACTCGGAGGTTCCGAAATGAGCAGTCGAATCAAGATCACGCTTTCCGACGACATCGCCGCACGCTTGGACGAGCTGGCGGCAGCGTCCGGGCAGCCAGTCGCGCGTGTCGCGGGCCAGATGGTCCGCGACGGACTCGGGAAGCTCGCCGCCGCAGCGCGCGGGAACGGAAGCGCACCAGCGGACGAGCTGACGATCACTCGGGCGCCGTGGCTTGAGCCCTACGGCGGTGATCGTGAATGGCGACAGTTCATGTGGGGCTCGATCCTCGCGCTATGTGGGCGGTATCCCGACGAGCTGAAAGGGCTCAAACAGGGTTGGTGGACCGACGAATCACAGGTCGAGACGCTGTGTGCGTTCGCCCACTGGCGTCAGATGCTCGACGACGGAGGTCGCGATCCCCGTGACGAGTTGGACTTCCAGCTCAACGTCGTTGAGTTCGGGCGCAGGCTCAAGCAGGCAGGCGGCGGAGTGACCAAGGAGTGGACACCCGGCGTAATCCCCGACGAGTGGCGCTGAGAACGCCTGCGGCGGGATGAACGGGCACCGAGGGGCACGCCCGTATCGCAGGCAGAGGGCGCGCAGGGCATAGAGGCGACGCCGGCGTCGGGAGCGGTTGCGGCCGGGTGGCCGCCGCTACTGGCACCGGAGGCGTCGGCTTCGCCTCCTTGTCCGTGTGAGCGGCGAGCTCGACCGGCGCGGGTCAAACTCGTTGGCCGGTTGCTGCCCTTGGGGGTCAGTACCCGGTGTGAGGCCACCCAGCCAAGCACAAAAATTGATCCGCCCCGGCCGCTACGAGCCTCGTCTCGCCGTAGCGACCCACGAGGCGCGGCCCATGCCACAAGAGGCCCGCGAACGATTGGAGCGCGCGCTATGTGGCGTCCTTGAGCGACGCTACCCCGGACGACGGTTCGCCATGAAAGACCAGCTCGACACGCTCAGCCATCGGGCCGCGGCCGCGCGCACGACCGCGGCTGACACGGACGGTCTGAAAGACGCTGCGTAGGACGGTCCTCAGCTCGTCAGGCGCGAGGCTGTCAAGCAGCTCGATCGGCGGTATGACGATCTCGGACGCGCGCATCGTGTCAACGTGCTCGCGGTACTCCACCCGTGCAGCTTCGGCGCGTTCGGTTCGTGTGCGCAGAGCCGCTGTCCATGCCGCCTGCCCAAGCAGCTCCGCAGCAGTCGGATCGGCGGCGAACCGCTCCAGCTCGCGCTCCGCAGCCTCCAGCTCGCCCTGAACGTCCTCGAAGGTGCTCCCCGTGTCCGCGACGCTGGCTGCGAGCCCGGACGTGCCCGTCTGTTCGTATGCCCGCTTGAGCTGTTCCACGACGTAGCTCTCCAGCCGATCCGCCATGACGTTCGTAGGCGAGTCGCAGCGCTCGCCCTTCCAGCTCGCCAGCGACGCGCGGCAGCGGTACGTGCGCAGACCGCGCCCTCCGTTTCCGCCTGCTCGTGCGCCGATCAAGAACTCGCCGCAGTTGGCGCAGGTGGCGAACCCGCTCAACGGGAACACGGCAGCGGGGCGGCGCTGCGGCTTCTCATCGCCGGGGTGCGCGCGCTCGAACGTCACGCGATCTACGAGGGCCGCGTGTGAGTCCCGCACAAGACGATCGCCGTAGCGCGTCTCGCCCAGGTAGCTGCGGTTGCGCAACAGTCGCCGCACCGTGAAGGCGTTCCAGGTTCGATGATCGGCGCTGCGCTTGCGACGGACACCGGGCTGACCATCCGAGGGGTACGCCGGTACTTGCTTGCGCAGGTACGCGAGCGCCGCGTCGACGCCCTGGTCGGCGGCGAGCTTGAACGCGCGTGTCACGACGCGCGCCCACTTCGGGTGCGGGACGAGCAATCCGTCGTCGTCGCGCGTGTAGCCGAACGGCGTCGCTCCCATCCGAGCGCCACGATCGAGCGCCCGAGTCTTGGCGTGCTCCCACGCCTCGCTCATGCGTCGCCGTTCCATGCGCGCCAGCGCGAGCATGATCGTCATGCCGAACTCGCCGAACGGCGTCGTCGGATCGAGGCCGAGGTCGAGCGCCGCGATCGAGCCGCCGGCCTCCGTGATCTGTTCGACCAGGCGCAGCGCATCGGCCACGCCCAGGCGGCTGAGGCGGTCGAGTTTCGAGACGATCACGCCGTCCGTTTCGCCTGCTCTGATGCGCGCCATGAGCGCATCGAGGCCGGGACGCTCCAGCTTGCCGCCCGACTGGTCGAGGTCTTCGTGGACGACCGCGACGTCGACTCCACGCGAAGACGCCCACCCAGCTCCCTGCTCGCGTTGCAGGTCGGGCGAGATGAAACTCTCTCCCGAGCGACCCGCAACGCGGCTGACCCGCACGTACTGATCCATGCGGCTAGGCTTCTTGGCTGTAGTGGTCACGCTAAACAAGGGTAAGCTGAATACGTGCTAGGCACAAATCAATTCAAGAACGGCAACCACATCGACGTGGAAGGCACGGTTTACAAGATCGTGGAATTCCAGCACGTCAAGCCCGGCAAGGGCGGAGCGTTCGTCCGCACCAAGCTGCGCCGCGCCTCCGACGGGGCGGCGATCGACCGCACGTTCAGGGCCGGCGAGAAGTTCCGCCCGGTGCGCACCGAGGCGCGCAAGATGCAGTTCCTCTACGCCGACGGCAGCGAAGCGCACTTCATGGACATGGAGTCCTACGAGCAGCTGGCCGTGCCCCAAGACAGCTTCAGCGAGCCGCTGCGCTGGATCACGCCTTCCAGCGAGGTGGACCTGCTGTTCATCGACGACCGGCCCTCCGACCTGCAGTTGCCCAGCGCCGTCGATCTGGAGGTCGCCGAGACCGAGCCCGGCCTGCGCGGCGACACCGCCTCCGGGGGCGGCACCAAGCCGGCGACGCTGGAGACCGGCGCCACCATCCAGGTGCCGCTGTTCGTCAACGTCGGCGAGCGGGTGCGGGTGGACACGCGCTCAGGCGAGTATGTCTCGCGCGCCTAGCGCCGCGCGCCGGGACGGCTAGCGTGCGCCGCTCCGAGCAGCGGCGGCAGGCGGTGTTTGCGCTCTACCAGCACGATCTCACCGGCCGGCCGCTCGGGCACACGCTGCCCGCGGGCGCGTCGCTGATGACGCGCGCGCTGGCGCACGCCGCGGCCGACCGGGCGCCGGAGCTGGACGAAGTGATCGACCGCCACGCCCACGGCTGGTCGGCGCAGCGCATCCAGCCGCTGGAGCGCTCCATCCTGCGGGTGGCGCTGATCGAGATTCTGCATCCCGACGTGGCCCCGGCCGACACGCCGATCCCGCCCGAGGGGGCGATCGAGGAGGCGGTGGAAAGCGCCAAGACCTTCTGTGGCGCCGACGCGCCCGCGTTCGTCAACGGGGTGTTGGCGGCGGTGTTGCGCGAAGTAAGGGAGAATGCGCCGATCCCATGAGCGACACTGCCGACTCCCTCGACGAGCTGATCGGGCGCCTGGAACGCGCGGCGGAGCAGTTGCGCTCCGGCGAGCTCTCCACCGATGCGGCCGCCACGCTGGTGGACGAGTGCGCGGCGCTCGCCAACCGCGCCGGGGCGGAGCTCGAGCGCCGCGCCGCCGCGCCGCCCCCGGGGCAGGGCTCGCTGCTGCAGTGAGCGCCCCCGCCGCGGCCTCCTACCCCGAACACCTGCGGGTTGAGGTGGAGCGCTACCTGGAGCACCTGCGCTTCTCCGAGGAGCCGCTCACCGCCGGACTGGACGAGGCGATGCGCTACTCGCTGCTGGCAGGCGGCAAGCGCATCCGCCCGGTGCTGGCGCTGGCGACCGCGCAGGCGGTGGGCCTCGGTCGGGCCGGGGTGATGCCGCTGGCGGGCGCGGTCGAGCTGATCCACACCTACTCGCTGATCCACGACGACCTGCCGGCGATGGACGACGACGCGCTGCGCCGCGGTCAGCCCACCTGCCACGTGGCGTTCGGAGAGGACGTCGCGATCCTCGCCGGCGACGGGCTCTATGCGGAGGCGTTCCGGCATCTGCTCACGCACACGCACGCGCCGCCCGAGCGGGTGCTGGCGGCGGCAGCCGAGCTGGCAGCCGCCACCGGCGCGGGGGGGATGGTGGGCGGCCAGTACGCGGACGTGCGTCGCACCGCCTCGTCCGGGGCAGCGGGGCTGCGGCGTCTGCACGAGCTGAAGACCGGCAGGCTGATCGGCGCGTCGGTGATGTGCGTGCTCACGCTAGGTGCCGTTGACGGACCTGCGACAATGGCGTTCAATCGCTTCGCGGCCGAGTTGGGCGTGCTGTTTCAGATCGTCGACGACATCCTCGACGTGACCGGAACCGACGACGCACTGGGCAAGCCGCGGGGCAGCGATGAGCGTCACGGCAAGCGCACCTACGTGAGCGAGTTCGGAATCGATCAAGCGAGGCACCTGGCCGCGGAGTCTCACCGCACGGCGCGCAAGGCGCTGGCCGAGGCCGCCTCCGCCGGTTTCGAGCACTCCGGACGCCCGCGCGACACCCGGGAGCTGGAGCGGATCACCGACTTCGTCTACACGCGCACCTCATGAGCCTGCTCGAGAAGATCGACGGTCCCGACGACCTCCACGGCCTCTCCGAGGAGGAGCTGCAGCGCTTGGCGCAGGAGGTGCGCGAGTACATCATCGACACCGTCGGCGAGATCGGCGGGCACTTCGGCGCCAACCTCGGCACCTGCGAGCTGGCGGTGGCGCTGCACTCGCTGCTGCACTCCCCGCGCGACAAGATTCTCTGGGACGTCGGTCACCAGGCCTATCCGCACAAGGTGCTCACCGGCAGACGCGACCGCCTGCACACAATCCGCCAGTACGGCGGCCTGGCGCCATTCTGCGCGATCGCCGAGTCCCCGCACGACATCATCGGCGCCGGCCACGCCTCCACCTCGGTGGGGTATGCGGTGGGGATCAAGGAGGGCATGCGCCATCTGGCCGTGTCCAACCAGGGCAACGTGGTGGCGGTGATCGGCGACGGCGCCATGACCGGCGGTGTCGCGTTCGAGGCGATCGGCCAGGCGGGCGGGCTGGGCACGCCGATCGTGGTGGTGCTCAACGACAACGGCATGTCGATCGCGCCCAACGTGGGCGCGCTGTCGCGCTACTTCAACCGCGTGCGGCTCAACCCCAAACTGTGGCACGCGCGCGAGGAGGTGGAGGGCGGCCTGGCCCGCCTGCCCGGCGCGGTGGGTGCCGCCTTCGAGAAGCTGGGCCCGCAGCTGAAGGAGTCGCTGAAGGCGTTTTGGGCGCCCGGCCTGTGGTGGGAGGAGCTCGACTGGGCCTACATGGGCGTGATCGACGGCCACGACGTGCGCGCGCTGCGGATTGCGCTGCGCGAGGCGCTGGCCGCACAGCGCCCGGTGGTGGTGCACATCGCCACCGTCAAGGGCAAGGGCTTCGCGCCGGCCGAGGACGGCGGGTTGGAGGGGATGGAGAGGTGGCACGCCGCCAAGCCCCACTCGATCCTCAACGGCTCCCCGACACCCCCGCCGGAGCCCGCGGGCCGCGCCGCCGGCGCGGCGGCCGCCAAGCCGAAGCCGCCGCAGTACACGCAGGTGTTCGGCGAAGCGCTGGTGCGCGAGTGCGAACGCGACCCCCGCGTGGTGGGGATCACGGCTGCCATGAACTCCGGCACCGGCCTCAACATCCTGCAGAAGGCGCTTCCGGAGCGCTACTTCGACGTGGGCATCGCCGAGCAGCAGGCGATCCTGTTCGCGGCCGGCCTGTCGCTCGAGGGCGTCAAGCCGGTGGCGGCGATCTACTCCACCTTTTTGCAGCGCGCCTACGACCAAATCGTGCACGACGTGTGCTTGCAGAAACTCAATGTCGTGTTCGCCATGGATCGCGCCGGATTGGTGGGCGACGACGGCCCCACCCACCACGGCGCGTTCGACATCGCCTACCTGCGCTGTTTGCCCAACATCGTGCTGATGGCGCCGCGCGACGAGGCCATGCTGGTGCACATGCTGCACACCGCGCTGCTCTACGACGACGGCCCGGTCGCGCTGCGCTACCCCCGTGGCGAGGGCGAGGGCGTGCCGCTGCCCGAAGCGCCGCACACGATCGCCATTGGCGCCGGTGAGATTTTGCGGGAAAACGGGGGGAGAAGCCTGGTCGCCGCCGCCGGTCACCGCGTGGCGCTGGTCGGGTACGGCAGCGGCGTCCCCAAGGCGCTCGAGGCCGCCACTCTGCTGGAGGGCCGCGGATTGGGCGTGACGGTCGCCGACGCGCGCTTCGCCAAGCCGATCGACGGCGGCCTGATGGCGCAGCTGGCGGCCGAGCACGACCTGCTGGTCACGGTCGAGGAGGGCGTCCTCGCCGGTGGCTTCGGCAGCGCCGTGTGGGAGACCCTCAGCGAGATGGGCATCACCCCGCGCATCCTGCGCGTCGGCCTCCCCGACCGCTACATAACTCACGGCAAGCCCGCGCTCCTGCACGAGGAGGTCGGCTTCACCGGCGCCAAGATCGCCGAGCGCGTCGCCCGCGCGATCCTCGATCGCGACTCGGCAACCGTAGGCGCTTAGGGCATGTGTGTTCACACTCACACACAAGCCCCCTCGCAGTGGGCATGATGCTTTCAGACCCGAAGTACAGCAGCATCCCTCCTCCCTCGAAACGGCCCGCTTCCCAGGCGGGCCGTTTCATTTAACACGCCGATGGCCAAGCAGCGTCTGGACACCCTCCTGGCCGAGCGCGGCCTGTTCGAGTCGCGCAGCCGGGCGGCGGCCTCGGTAATGGCGGGCGACGTGCTCCTCGGCGAACAGGAGCGACAGGCGCAGAAGCCGGGGGAGATGGTCGCGTCCGACGTGCTGATACGCGTGCGTGCGCAGCCCCGTTATGTGTCGCGCGGGGGGATCAAGTTGGACAACGCCCTCCTGCGCACCGAGATCGACGTGGCCGGACGGGTGGCACTCGACGTGGGGGCATCCACCGGGGGATTCACCGACTGTTTGTTGCAGCGCGGCGCCGCCGAGGTGATCGCTGTGGACGTCGGTTATGGAGAGCTGGCCCACCGGCTGCGCACCGACCCGCGCGTGCACGTTTTGGAGCGCACCAACGCGCGGGCGCTCGCACCTGCGATGCTGCCTGCCGTGCCCAACCTGGCGGTGGTTGACGTGTCGTTCATCTCGCTCACCAAGGTGCTCCCCGCCGTGCTGGCCTGCCTGGCCGCTCCCTACGACGTGCTGGCGCTGGTCAAGCCGCAGTTCGAGGCGCCGCGCGCCAGCGTCGGCAAAGGGGGGGTCGTGCGCGACGCCGCCGCGCGCCTCGCCGCGCTGGTTGCCGTCGGGCGTGCCGCCGTTGCGATCGACTCGCCGTCCGGTCCGCCCGCGGTGCTGGGCTTCCGCTCCTCCGGCCTCCCCGGCCCGAAGGGCAACCGCGAGACGTTCATCTGGCTGGCGCCCCCGGGACCGGCCGGCGGGGTGCGCGGCGCGGAGGAGATCGAGCGGATGGCTCTCGTCGAGGAGCGGCCGGCGTGATCGATCGCGCGCAGCCCACCCCGCGCCCGAAGGGCGCCCATCAAGAAAGAAGTGCCTCCTCGTCGGAACCCTTCAGCGGCGCTCCCTTCGAGCGCATCGCCGTGCTCACCCACCGGCGCACACAGGAAACGCGGGCGGCGCTCGCCACGCTGATCGACACCGCGCGCGCCGCCGGTGCCACGCTGCGGTTCGACGCCGAGGAGACCGCCAAGCACGGCTTGCGCGCCGGCGCCGGCGTCGAGGTCGATGCCGCGATCGCCGCCGGCGGCGAGCAGCTGTGCGTGGTGCTGGGCGGCGACGGCACCATCCTGCGCGCGCTGCGACTCTACGCCGGCAGCTCGGTGCCGGTGTTCGCGATCAACTTCGGCGAGATCGGCTTTCTCGCCACGGTCGAGCCGGATGAGATCGACGACGGCATCACCCGCGCGCTCTCCGGCCGCTTCGAGCTGTTGCGCCTGCCCGGCATCGTGCTCGACACGCCCCACGGCTCCGAGACGGCGATCAACGACGTTGCCATCCACCGCCGCGTGGGCGAGCGCGTGGCGGAGCTGGCGTACGCGCTCGACGGCGAGGAGGTCGGCTCGGTGCGCTGCGACGGCCTCGTGCTCGCCACCCCCGCCGGCTCCACCGGCTACAACCTCGCCAACGGCGGACCGGTGATGGCGTGGGGGGTGAAGGGGTTCGTGGTGTCGTTCATCGCGCCCCACTCGCTCACTGCGCGCGCGCTGGTGGCGGCGCCCACCGACCCCATCACGATCCACAATCGCTCGCGCGATCCGCTCGACGTGTCGGTTGACGGCCGTCCCGTGTGCGAGCTGGCGCCCGACGCGCGCATCCGCGCGCGGTTCGTCGACGGCGTTGGCACCATCGCGCAGCTGCCCGGCTCCTCGTTCTACCGGCGTTTGCGCATCAAGTTCGGCCGGCTCGCGCGCTGAGCGCCCGGCTCAGGCCGCGCGGCGGGCGCCCTGCACGCCGGGCTGGCCGGGGCTCTGCAGCGAGCCCACGAACGCGTCCAGCTGCTCGCGCGAGAAGCGCCGCTGTCCGCCGGGCGTGCGGTAGCAGTCGAGGTGGCCGGCGTCCGCCCAACGGCGGATGGTCGCCAGCGACACGCCCAGGTAGCGCGCCGCCTGCGAGCTCGTAAACACCAGTTGGCGATCGCCGTGCGGGGAGGTGGGTGCGGGGAATGGCATGGACGTCCTCTCGTTCTGGATGCCGTTGGCCACGGGGCCCGGGCCGGTTGGCACCCGGATCGATCTCCGGAGTGCCTCCTGGGTCGAGTTTCGGCATCTCGCCCGACGAAGTTGAGCGTCGCGCACGTTTGTGGACGTTTGCCACACGCCCCGTCAGACGGCCATCGAGCATTGCGAACGTCTCAAAAGTCCTGCATCCTGCAAGAAATGCTGCACAATGCACCGAATATCTGATCGAAACTAGACAATTCGTCCAATCCTGGTACTATCCTCCACAAACCTACTCATATGGGTAGGTGGCGGTTGTCCTGGAGAGGTTGGGACCGGGGGCCGCGAGCCCCACCAAAGTGGCCCAGGGCCCCGAGCTAGGAGGACGAGCATGGGCTGGAACAAATAATAATCGCCCCTTGGCTGTTGTCAGGCCAAACAGCTTGTTAACGAACGCCGCCCACCAGCGGCGTTCGTTCGTTATGGCGCTTGTGCCCAACCTTCGCTACGAAGTCGTGGGCTGCGCGATCGCGCGCGCGCGGCGCTCGAACGCCAGCTCGGCCTCGAAATCGGCGTCGTCGCCCGCCGCCAGCTTCGTCGGCCCCTCGCGCTCCAGCATCGCCACGAAGCTCTTCACCAGCTCTTCGTCGAACTGGCGTCCCGCCATCCGTCGCAGCTCGGCGATCGCGTCCTGGGGGGTTTTGGTACCGCGGTAGGAGTCGCGCGAGGTCATCGTGTCGTACGCGCTGCAGATCGCCAAAATGCGCGACGGAAGGGGGATCTCGTTGCCGATCAGCCCCGCCGGGTAGCCGCCGCCGTCGACCCGCTCGTGGTGGTAGAGGATCGCGTCGGCCACCGGGCCGTACCCGTCGAGACGCCCCACCAGCGTCGCCCCGTCCTGGGGGTGACGGCGGATCAGCGCCCAATCCTCGTCGGAGAGGATCTCCGCGTTGAGGATCCGATCGGGCAGCGCAAACTTGCCGATGTCGTGCAGCAGCCCCGCCGTGTGCGCGATGTCCTGCTCAGACTCGCTGCGCCCCGCCTCCTGTGCCAGTGCGCGCGCGTAGCGTGCCACCGCGGCCGCGTGGCGCGCGGTCACGCGATCGCGTAGCGCCAGTGTCTCCACCAGCGTGGTCAGCACGCCCAGCTGCAGCGACGCCAGGTGCATCGAGCGCGCCTCCAGCTGGTCGGCGCGCTCCTCGGAGCGCAGCAGCGCCACGCCCAGCGACTGAAAGATCAGCAGCACGATGATCGCGCCCAGCAGCGCCGGGAAGCCGAGGTTGGTGTAGGCCACGGCGAGGATCGCCGCCAGTGCGCCGGTGGCGATCTGGCCGGGAAGCAGCGGGATGAAGAGGTCGCGCACCTGACTGGGCAGCCGGCGGCCCTGCATCACGCGGTTGTCGAGCGCCACCAACAGGAAGTTGACGGCGTTGGTCACCATAAACACGGCGAACACCACCAATCCGAATTCGACGCTCTGGGTCGTATGCAGGAGGTGCGGATCGTGGACGTTGCCGATGATCGCCCGCACGAGCAGTCCGCCCAGCAACGGGAAAGCCGCGAATGTCGCCAGATTGTTCAGCCACGAGTCCAGTGGCAGTTTCCGCGTCGCCGAGGTCAGCACCATCGCCGCCAAACCAAACAGCACCGCCGGCGCCGGTCCCAGCAGGCTCATCGCCAGCACCAGCGCCACAAACGCGGCTGTCACCTGCTGGCCGCGGATGTCGATGCTGAGCCGCTGGCCCCCCAGTGCCAGCGCCATCAACAGCCCCACCAGCAGCAGCGGCTGCCAATCTTCTGCGCGCGAGGTCAGCATCGCCACGGCGATCGCGCCTGCGAGCAGCAGCGCCTCGGCCGCCCAAAACAGCTGTCTGGTGAGCTTGGATTCCGGCATGCCGATCGCCTGTCGTCCTTAACGGCCGATAACGCGTAGCACTTAACGGCACTCCGTCATATCGGGCACGACTACGAGTGTGTGGTCTGAATCGGGCCCGACGGCGAGGGGTCGAGCGGGTGAACGCGTGACATCCGGGAGGCAGTCGCGGCTAGTGCGCATCGCTCCCGTCGCCCACAGCCGCGCAAACCCCACTGTGGCCACGGCGATGATCGAGCCGAAGATCAAAAACGCCGCGCGCGGCGACGTGAGCGCCATCACCGCGCCACTCAGCGGCACCCCGATCAGCGGGCACAGCGCGCCGATCGATTCCACGCCGCCCATCAGCCGCCCACGCAGCCGCTGCGGCGTGAGCAGCTGCACCGACCCCAGCAGCGATGCCCACTGCATGCCGTTGCCCACGCCGCCCAGCAGCGCCGCCAGTGCCGCCAATGCAAGCGTGGGCGCCGCCGCAAAGCCCACATACGCCAGCCCCACCGCGAGCGTGCCCAACGTCAGCATCGCTCCCAGCGAGCGGCGCCCGCCGCGCGCGAACACCACGCTGCCGCCCAGCTGGCCCACGCCCCATGCGGTCAACAGCGCGCCGTACCCCACGTCGCCGGCATGCAGCGCGCCCTTCGCGTAAAACACCTCCACCGGCGCGGCGGTCTCGAAAAACACCAGCGCAAACGCCTGAACCAACAGCAGCGTGCGCAGCGCCGGCGCCGTTCGCACGTGCGTCCACGCCGCCGCCAGACGTGCGCGCACCGAGCCGCCGGAGCGTTCCTCCACATGGGTGTGGAGGTCCACCAGCAGCGCGCCGCACACCAAAAACGAGCCGGCGTCGATCAGCAGCGCCACCGGCCCGCCCAGCGTGTGCACGGCAACGGCTCCCAGCGTGGGGCCGATCACCACCGACGCCGACAGCGCCACGTTGAGCGCCGCGTTGGCGTCGTACAGCCCCTGCTCGGAGGAGCGCTCGGCGCCGGCGCGGGCCGCCTGTGCGCGCAGCAGCGAGCTGGCCGTCAATTCCACAGCGCCGTCCAGTGCCACCAAAATCAAAATGGGCGCCAGCAGGAAGTGCCACACCAGCGCCGCCAGCAGCGCCGCGCAGATCCCCTCCAGCGCATACATCGCGCCCAGCGCGCCACGGCGGGAGGAGACCTCCACGCGGGCGACCAGCGCCGGCACGATCAGCGCCGGCAGATAGCGCGCGACGAACAGTGCGGTGACTGCCGCCGCCGAGTGAGTGTGGTCGTACACGGCCAGCGACAGCGCCACCGTGCCAAACCAGGTGCCCAGCTTGTTGACCGTGTAGGCGGCCAAAATCCTCCGCAGCTTGGGGGAGGTGGGGAGCATCGGCACGCCGCCACGCTAGCGGCTGGGCCGGAGGTGCCCGGTGCGTGCGGACGGCTTGGTTGGCTTCCTGCAAAGGGCCGTTGGCGGCCGAAGCGAGTGTCTCCCCGATCGGTTCCCGTTTCGGCCGGTGGCCGCGCACCGCGGGCGGCTCACCGACCCGCTGAGGCCACACCGCGACGAGTGGTACCCGCCGTCGGGCGGCCCCCCCGCCGGGTCGTGCTGCGCCGGGTGCGCGACAAGGGGCGGCCTAACGCCACCACGGGCAGACTGGGATGGCGGTGTCCCAGCAGCTGCATCGCCGATTCCGCCGGCAGGCCGCCGATGTCGCCGGCCAGCATCACCACACTGCTGGAGGAGGCGCGCTCGAGCACCTCCGACATCGCGCCGGCCTCGCCCAGCTGCGCGCCGGCGGGCAGCGATTCGCTGAGGTCGTGCAGCACCGCCGCGCGCCGTGCCGGATCGTCGCCCGCCACGAGGATGCGCGAGCTGGTGCGCGCGCCCGCCGGCGGGCCGTTCAGGGTGGAGGGGGTCATCATGGAAGGGCTCATGTGGCGGGGCTCATATGGTCATGTAGCTGGTGTCGATCAGGTCGCTGTCGCAGACGATCCCCAGCTCGGCATCGACGTTTCTGCTAGCCGACCACTTCGCCAGCGCCGACAGCACCAAGAACGCCACAGCGGCGATTCCCAGCCAGACGAGTGCAACGCCGAGGATCGTCATCGCTCCCCGCCCTTCGCGTTGCATGTGATGGTTGTGTGCATCCTTGCATTTGCATTTGTGTGCATCCTTGCACCTCACATCTGCTCTGCGGCGCCTCGCCCTGCCTCACTGCCGCTCGGATTGGCCGGCGCCATTTGAATAGGTCACTGCCATCCGACATGATGCGGCCTGGGCGGGCGTTTGTCTGCCGTCTGGATGGTGCCGATCGTGTCGTCCCAAAGGTGCCGATCGATGTCGTCCCGACGGGACCTCGCGGCCGCGCGGGGGCGTGGCGCCTCATGTTCGCCGGCGCCGGCCGAGGCCGCCCGTCGGGCTGGTTGGGTTTGCCGATGGCGTTGGGGCCGCCCGCTGTGCTGGTTGGGCTTGCCGACGGCGTTGGGGCCGCCCGCCGTGCTGGTTGGTCGGGGTTGCCAGTGGCGGCCGGGTTCGCGGGCTGTGGGGGTGTGTTGTGTGTTTACTTTTGCGACCCCAACTACTTCACTTTGTGAAGTAGTTGGCGTCTTCAAAGAGACATGATCATCTCCCCGGCTCGCCAGCGCAGGCCGCGGCGCTCGCCCCGGCGGTTTGGACGATCTGTCCAACTGCTTTGGTACGTTTTGATCACAGTGGCTGATTGCCCGCTCGGCGGGATCTTCGCCGCTCCGTGGTTTATACGGCCACGGTGGACTGTGGCGCGGGCTGCCGCCTGCCCGGTCGCTACGGTGTGCGGCAATGCAAGCCGGCCTACCAGACATGCCTGGCGCGATCGGTGGCCCCAACGCGGCGGGCGCTCCCGGGGGAACCCCGGGCGTGGATCGCCCGATCGACGTGATCATCGCCGACGACCATGCGGTGGTGCGCGACGGCATCCGCACGCTGCTGGAGCGCGAAGCACAGGAGTTCCGGGTGGTGGCCGAGGCGGCGGACGTGCCCGCCACGATCCGCGAAGTGCGCGCCCACAAGCCCGATCTGCTGACGCTCGATTTGACGATGCCCGGCGGCTCCAGCTTGGCGGCGCTGCCGCAGTGCTTCGTCGCCCACCCGCCGCTGGCGGTGGCGATCCTGACGATGCGCGAGGATCCCGAGTATGCCCGCCAGGCGCTGCGGGCGGGGGCACGCAGCTATGTGTTGAAGGAGGCGGAGCCCGCCGAGCTGCTGCAGGCGTTCCGCTTGGCGGTGGCGGGCGGCAACTATCTGCACCCGCGTCTGGGAGCGCTGATGGCCACCGGCGGCGAGAGCGCCCAGGACGGGCCGGCGCTGTCGGAGCGCGAGCGCGAGGTGGTGAGGCTGATCGCGCTGGGCCACACCAACCCGCAGATCGCCGAACAGCTGCATGTGGCGGAGCGCACCGTCAAGACCTATCGCGCGCGCGCGATCGAGAAGCTGGGCTTCTCCTCGCGTGCCGAGATCACCGCCTATGCGCGGCGGCTGGGTCTGGTGGACTGACGCGCCCTCAGGGCGCTTTGGCCCCGCCCGTGGGACCGCCGGCGGAGCCGCCGCCGGTCGCTTCCGAGCCACCTTTGGTGGCGCTTTCTCCGGTCCCCCCGCTGCTGCCGCCCGTTTCCGGGGAGCCGCCAGTGGTCGCGCCGCCCGAGCTGCCGGCGCTTTCGCCGCCGGTGCCTTCTTTGGAGGAGCTGCTGGGGCTCGATGGTTCAACGCTTGAGCTGCCTTCTTCGGGGGTGGTGCTGGAGCCGCCCGTCGTGGCGGTGGTGGCAGCCGTCGAGGTCGAGGTGGTGGGGGTGGCTTCGCTTTCGGCCTGTGTGCTGGTGGGCGGCGTGATTTCGGGGGTGCTGCCCGGGCGCACGTCGGCCGAGTTGCCTCCACCGCACGCTCCCAGCGTCAGGCCCGACAGAAGCACGGCCGCCCCGGCGAGCACACAGGCGCGACGCGAGCGCACGGCTGTTACTCCAGCGGCCCCATGCGACGGCCGCAGGTGGGGCAGTCGTTGAGGTCCTTCTGCGCCAGCTGCCCGCACCAGGGGCAGAAGCGCAGGTTCTCCACCGACCACGCCAGCTTCGACTGCGATGGCGCCAGCGGCAGCACCTTGCCCACCACTTCCAGCGGCTCGCCGGTGTCGCGGTCGAGATAGATCTCGCCGGGCCGCGCCTCGAGGATCACTTCCCGCCCGCCGGTGGGATTGCGCAGACGATATCGCTGCTGTGCGCTCACCGCTGGCACTCTAGCGAAGCGGGCGGGGGAGGATAGGGTGGCCGCAGATGCGCATCCTGATCTTCCACGGCTACCTGCTGGCGGGCACCGGCTCCAACATCTACAACGCGCGCCTCGCGCGGGCACTGGTGGGGCTGGGACACGAGGTGCACCTGCTCTGCCAAGACCGCCACCCCGACGACCAACCGTGGGTGGACGCCGCCGGCGACTGGGACGGGGGCGCGCTGCAGGTGCGCAGCTTGCACCGGGTGCGGTGCACCGTGTACCGGCCAGACATCGGAGGGCTGCTGCCGGTGTACGTGGAGGATCCCTACGAGGGGATCGAAGCCCGGGCGTTCGCGCGCTGCAGCGACGCGGAGATCGCACGCTACATCGACGCCAACGTAGCCGCCGTGCGCGAGGTGCTCGAGCACGTGCGCCCCGATTTGGCGCTCGCCAACCACCTCGTGATGGGCCCCGCGATCCTCGCACGAGCCCTGGCTGGCAGCGGGGTGGGGTACGCGGTGAAGGTGCACGGCAGCGCGCTGGAGTACACGGTGAAGCCCGACCCCGAGCGCTTTTTGCCGTACGCGCGCGAGGGTGTACGCGCGGCCGCGGGGGTGCTGGTGGGCTCCGGGCACACCGCGCGCAGCCTGTGGGCGGCGCTGGGTGACCCCGCGGTCGAGGCCCGCACCCGTCTGGGCCCGCCCGGGGTGGACGTGGAGCTGTTCAAGCCGCTGCCCGCGCGCCGGCGACCAGCTGAGCCGGCGGTGGCGTTCGTGGGCAAGCTGATCGTCAACAAGGGCGTCGATCTGCTGATTGCCGCCTGGCCGCTGGTGCTGGAACGGGTGCCGCGGGCGCGCCTGGAGATCGTCGGCTTCGGCGGCGACCGGGAGTGGCTGGAGTGTCTGACGAACACACTTGCCGCCGGTCGGATCGAGGAGGCGGGCGGCGGGGCGCGGCGGCATCTGCTGGCGTTTCTGGACGATTTGCGCGGAGCGAGACGCGAGCGCTACGTGGCCGCCGCGCGGGCGCTCCCGGAGCGTGTGCGGTTCGTGGGGCGCTATGAGCACGATCGGCTGGCCGAGCTGCTGCCGAGGTGCGAGGCGCTGGTCGTGCCCAGCACGTTTCCCGAGGCATTCGGGATGGTGGCGGTGGAGGGGGCGGCGTGCGGCGCGCTGCCGGTGAGCGCCGCGCATTCGGGCCTGGCGGAGGTGAGCGCGGCGTTGGCGCGCGCGGTGCCCGCACCGGCGGCGGGGTGGCTGTCGTTCCCGGTGGACGACCACGCCGTGCCTGCCATCGCCGAGCGCGTGGTGGGCTGGCTGGAGTCCGATCCGCAGCTGCGCGAGCGCACCCGTACGGCGCTGGTGGGCACCGTGCGCGAGCGCTGGTCGTGGGAGGGCGTTGCGCGCGGCGTGATCGCGGCGGCGCGGGGCGAACTGGAGTGGCTGCCGGCGCCGTAGTGGAACACCGACCCGGCCGCTGCACAGACACGTGCGAGCGCGTAGCTGCACCGACATGCGGGCGTGCACGCACACGGTGTGAGAAAAAGTTCTCGCCGCCGCGATGCCGCCCGCTGTATCGGGTAGAGTTCCGACTGGTGTGAGGGAGCTGGGTAAAGCCGGGACGTTGCTGATAGCTGGTGGCCTGATGCTGGCGGCCCTGGCTGGTTGCGGCTCGGTGAAACACGGCGAAGAAGCCAATCTGATCGCCGGCAAGCAGGCGTTCGTGGCCAAGTGCGGCGCCTGCCACACGATGGCGCGGGCCGGCACCAAGGGAACGGTGGGCCCCAACCTCGACGAAGCGTTCCGCCACACCGTCGACGAAGGGCTGGGGCGCAACACGATCCGCGGCGTGGTGCAATACCAGGTGGAATACCCCAACCCCGAAAACGTGATGCCCAAGGGGCTGGCCAGCGGCGCCACGCTGAAAGACATCGCCGCCTACGTCGCCTACGCAGCGGCGCGTCCGGGCGAAGACGGCGGGCTGCTGGCCAACGCCACCAAGCAGGTGGGCAAGGGCGTGGCGACCACGCCGCTGCTGATGGAAGGCAAGGACACGTTCCTCGGCTCCAGCGGCTGCACCTCCTGTCACACACTCGCCGACGCCGGCGCCACCGGCACCGTCGGGCCCGACCTCAACCAGCGACTGCGCAGCGACTGCGCCATCGCGGCCTCCAAGGCGGCGCGCGGCGCCACCCTGCAGCAGTGCATCGAAGTGGCGATCACCCACCCTTACAAGTACATCCCCAGCGGCTACCGCGCCGGCGTGATGCCGGCCACGTTCGCCAGCTCGCTGTCGCGTAAGCAGGTGGAAGCGCTGGTCGCCTACCTCGTCAAGGCGACCGAACCGGGCGCCGCCAAGCACTGAGCCCCGCGCTCAAAAGATCGCGCGCGCGATCAAAATCGCCGCGATGATCACGGCGAACACGGCGATCACATACAGCAGCAGGCGGAACATCTCCGCCTCGGAGCGCAGAGGGTTCAGCATCGCTCAGATTATGTACACCGTCGTGTAGACCACGATCCACATGATGTCGACGAAGTGCCAGTAGATCCCGGGCACCTCCACGCCGCGGTGCTCCTCGGGGGTGTAGTGGCCCCGCCAGGAGCGGATCGTGACGATCAGCAGCAGTATCAGCCCGATCGTCACGTGCGCGCCGTGCAGGCCGGTGAGCGAGTAGAAGATCGTCTGCTGCGCGTGGTCTTGCGGGGCGAAGCCGATGTTGGCGTACTCGTTGATCTGCAGAGTGAGGAACGTGACGCCCAGCAGGAAGGTGGTGAGGATGCCCGCCTTCAGGCCGAAGCGGTTGCCCTTCTTGATCGACGTTTGCGCCCAGTGCATGGTGAACGACGACGACACCAATATGCAGGTGTTGACCAGCGTGGGGTACACCGGCAGCGCGGTGCCGTGGGCCGGCCACGGGTCGCCCTGAGCGACGCGGATGAAGAAGTAGGCGGTGAAAAACGCGCCGAAGATCATCACCTCGGAGATGATGAACAGCAGCATCCCCAGCAATTGGGGATCTACCCGCGAGCTTTTGTGCGCGGGCGGGGGGCCGTGGTGCTCGTGCTCCGCGGTGGATGGGTGGGGTGGTTTGGCTCCCCTTCCATGGGCGATGCTAGCGGCCTCCATTGCGCTACCCGATCACCTTTCGGATTCCGCCAGCAATCGCAGTCGCATTGCGCGCTCAGCTCCCCGTCGCGACCGGTGTCGCGGCGCTTTGCGCCTGCAAGTCCACCACCACGTGCTCCACCGGTAGGGCGGTGGCGTGGCGCACGCGCTCGATCAAATTGGAGCGCATCCAGCCGGAGCGCTCGTCGGGCAGCGTGGAGATCACCACATCGTCCACTCTGAACAGCTCCAGGGCGTTCATGCAGGCGGTGTATGGGTCGGGGTCGCCGATCATTCCCGAGCTGAGCAGCCCCTCGGCGCGCAGCTTCTCCAACATTCGCGCCAACCGCGCACGCGCCTCGCGTGGGGCGTTGCCGTTGCCGTCCTGCTGGGGCACCACCGCGATGAACAGGTGGCGTTGGCCATGCGCCGCCTTCTCCTTCAAGCGCTCGATCAGCTCCTCGCCGCCGGAGGTTTTGTTGGCGATCACCAGCGTCACTTTGAACGGCAGCCCCTCGCTCTCCAGATCGGTAACGATGTGCTCCACCGGCAACCCCGACGCGATTTGCACGCGCTCGATCAGATCGCGCCGCAGCCAGCCGGAGTGGGTGACTGGGTGGGTGGAGATGATGACCTCGCTGGGGTGGTGCTCGGCGATCGCATCCATCGTCGCCAGAAACGGGTCGGCGTCGCCGACGGCGCCGGTCGCCTCAATGCCCTCGTCGGCCAGCAGCGACACCGCCAGGTCGATGCGCACTTCGGCGGCGTGGCGCACCGCCTCGTCGTATATCACCAGGCCCGAGGAGGGTTTGGTGATTGGCACCACCAACCGGAAGCGCACGTCGCCCTCTGCCGCCAGCCCTCGCACTCTGTCGAGGAGCTTTCTGCCGCCCAGCGTGCGGTTGGCGACCACCAAAATATCGTTCATGTCGACACCACCTCCTCACTAGATGCTGTTCTCACCTCGGCGGGCCGCGGCGCCGGCGCGAAAGTGCCGTGCACGGCGCCGGGCACGCCATACTCATATGGACCGCCCACCACCGTGGGCACGCGGTCGAAGTTGAACACCGGCGGCGGCGAGGAGACCTGCCACTCGAGCGTCATCGCTCGCCACGGGTTGGCGGTCGCGCGCGGGCCGCCGCGCCAAGAGTTGACCATGTTGTAGAGGAAAATCAGCGTGCTGGCGCCGAGAAACCAGCTGCTGATCGAGATCAACAGATTCATTTCGCCGAATTCGGCGGCGTAGGTGGAGACGCGACGCGGCATCCCCTCCAGGCCGAGGATGTGCATCGGCCCGAACGTGAGGTTGAAGAACACGAACGTCGTCCAGAAGTGCCATTTGCCGAGGCGCTCGTCATACATGCGGCCGGTCATCTTCGGAAACCAGTAGTAGACGCCCGCGAAGATCGTCATCAACGAGCCGCCGAACAGCACGTAGTGGATGTGGGCGACGATGAAGTAGGAGGAGCTGACGTGGATGTCGAACGGCAGCATCGCCAGCATGATGCCGCTGATGCCGCCGGCGGTGAACGCGAACAGGAAGCCCAGCGCGAACAGCATCGGCGTGTCGAGGTGCAAAACCCCGCGCCATAGCGTGGCCAGCCACGAGAAGATCTTGATGCCGGTGGGCACGGCGATGATCACGGTGGTGACCGCCATCGGGTAGCGCACCCACGCGGGCATGCCCGACACGAACATGTGGTGCGCCCACACCGTGAAGCCCAGCACCACGATCGCCAGCAGCGAGAAGGCCATCATGCGGTAGCCGAAGATCGGTTTGCGCGCCTTCACGGCGAGGATCTCGCTGATGATGCCGAACCCGGGCAGCATCATGATGTAGACGGCCGGGTGTGAGTAAAACCAGAAGATGTGCTGGTACATCAGCACGTTGCCGCCCTTGTCGGCGTCGAAGAAGTTGAAGCCCAGCGAGCGATCCAGCAGGACCATGAACTGCGACGCGGCCACGAACGGGGTGGCGATCACCACCAGCAGCGAGGTGGAGAAGTTGGCCCACACCAGCAGCGGCATCCGGAAGAAGCTCATCCCCGGCGCGCGCATGGTGATGATCGTGACCAAGAAGTTGAGCGCCGTGGCGACCGAGGAGGCGCCGGCGAACTGCACCCCGACCGAGAAGAAGTTCTGGCCGATCGGTGCGATCGTGGAAAGCGGCGCGTACGCGGTCCAGCCGTCCGAGAAGGAGCCGCCGGGGGCGAGGAAGCTCAGCAGCATGATCGCGCCGCCCAGCGGCAGCATCCAGAAGGAGAGCGCGTTCAGCCGTGGAAACGCCATGTCGGGGGCGCCGATCATCAGCGGCAGCACATAGTTGGCCAGGCCCGCGAACACGGGGATCACGAAGAAGAAGATCAGCAGCGTGGCGTGCACCGAGAAGAGGCCGTTGTAGGTGTTGGGGTTCACGAACTTCGAGCCCGGCTGCGCCAGCTGGATGCGGATCAGCATCGCCAGCATGCCGCCCACCAGCAAGAAGAAGAACGAGGTGACCACGTACTGCACGCCGATCACCTTGTGGTCGGTGTTGACCTTGAAGTAGTCCTTCCACGTGTACGCGCCGTGGTTGGCGTGGCTCTCCGCCCGGGTGGGGCGCCCGGCCGCCCAGTAAAACCAGTAGTCGAACGCGCCCAGCCCGATCAGGAAGAAGATCGGGCAGGCGATCAGCGACACCGTCAAAATCGCGTCGCCGCTCAGGTAATGCGTGTAGGTTTGGTGCCCGGTGGAGAAGCGCACCACCCACGTGAGCCCGGTCGCCACCACCACCGCCAGCGCCGCCGCCAGGGTGGCGCGGTAGAAGCCCGGCGCGCGCAGTTTGGCGACCACGCCGCCGTCTCGCGGCGGCTGGTCGTGCGGGGCCCGCAACGGCGCCGTGGGGCCCCGCGTGGCTGTCGTCTGGCTTCCGACCATCAGCTCATCCTCCCGCTATGGCTCTCGAAGGCACGAATCGTTTGAGTAGCCCGCAACACCATACTCCTACCCGGTCGCGACCGTCGAGGGTTTACCCGTCTGGCTCTTGATCCACGCCGCAAACTGCGCTGGGGTGACCACGTGCACCGAGGAGCGCATCAGCGAGTGGCCCACCCCGCACAGCAGGTTGCACACCACCGGATAGGTGCCGAGTTTGATCGGCGTCACTCGCATGTGCGTGGTGATGCCCGGCACCGCGTCAATCTGCTCGCGGAAGGCGGGGATCCAGAAGCCGTGGATGACGTCCCGGGCATGGATGTCGAAGTAGGTCGACTCGCCCTCCGGCATGTACAGCGAGTAGCTCTTCAATGGTGCCCCACCGGTCACCGACGAGGGGTATTCGTAGCTCCAGAAGAACTGCTGCCCGGTGACGCTCAGCTGGATTTCGCGGCCGGCCGGTTTGCGTTCGTTTTCGTGCAACACCACAAACGAGTACGACACGAGGCTCAACACCAGCACCGCCGGCAGCGCCGTCCAGAACACCTCCAGCCGCGTGTTTCCATGAATCGGGGGGCCGTCCATCAGCTCCTGCCCCGGGCGCATCCGGTACCGCCACACGCAGTAGACGATCACCGCCACCACCAGCACGAAAATCGGGATCGAGGCGATCACCAGCACGTGATACAGCCTGTCGGTGTTCTTCGCCTGCTCGGATGCCGCCGGCGGGAACCAGCGGATCACGAAGCTCAGCACGATCCCGATCGCAGTCGCCAGCACGCCCGCGACGGCCGTGAGGATCAGCGCCCGTCGCGACTCGGGGCTCTCAGGCGGCACCGACACCTCGCGCGCCCGAGTGATCCATCTCGACGAGAGGGATCACGGATGCAGCACTCCCATGATTTACAGCAGACCCAACCATCCCATATGGATCCTATTCCCATCGGCCGACGGATTGCAAGTGGCCGTGTCCGGAGCTTCGACGGGCACCTCTTGACAAGCTTCGCCCGGTCCTCTACATTGAGGCAATCGTTGCAAGCTCAAAGGTCGAAAGTCCGCAGTCCGCAGTCCGCAGTCCGAGGGTCGTGAGGGGATGACGGGAGGGCTCAGTCCAGAAAGGAGTGGCCGATGCGAGTGCATGAATGGATGAGTCCGCTGGTTGTGACCGCCGGTCCCCGCCACACGTTGCGCGACGCCGCGCGGCTGATGTCGGAGCGCAGCGTTGGCGCGGCGATCGTGATGGACCCGGAGGGGAACGGTCCCGGCATCCTCACCGAGCGCGACATCCTGCGCTCGGTAGGCGCCGGGCAAGACCCCGATCGAGAGCTGGTTGCCGAGCACCTCACCAGCGAGGCGGTGTATGCCGCCCCCGATTGGTCGCTGGAGGAGGCCGCCGCCGCGATGGTGCGGGGCGGGTTTCGGCACCTGATCGTCGTCGAGGGAGGGGAGACCGTGGGCGTCCTCTCCGTTCGCGACGTCGTGCGCTGCTGGACAGAAGATGGGGCTGCCTGTCCCGTTCCGGCGAGCGCCGCGGTGGGGTAGGAGAGGTGTGGTCGGCCCGCCGGGGGACGGGCCGCCACTGCCGATGGGGCCGCGCATGGGAGAGGGACCATGCGCGGCACTCCACCGACTGGTCTCGTGTGCCGGCGCTCCCACCGGCGGACGCGTGGGTCGGAGCGTCGACGGGCGTGGAAGCTCCGGTGCCGCCGCGGCCGGGCAGTTTCAATCGGGCCTCGCCGGCGCACGCGGAGTGATGTTTGCGCTTGCAAGCCCTAACCAAAGTTCAACAACAAATATGTTGTCGCGAAGTGGTTGGAGCCTACGAAGAGCAAGCAACACCCAACGCGCGGCGATGCCGCACTTTGCGGCGCCGCAGTGAACGATGCCGCTCTTTGCGGCGTCGGCGTTGGCGTGGGCTGGCTGCCTCAGTGATGGTGATGCTCGAGCGGCAGCTCGTCGATTTCGCGCCGCGTGTCTTTGATCCACAGCGCGATGCACACGACGGTGAGGATCACGCCGATCACGGTCAGCTCGATCATCGTCGTGATGCCCACCAGCGCCAGCGTGATTCCGACCGCCGTCAGCAGCGGCAGGATGCTGGGGCCGGGGAGGTGGACCTCCTCGCCGACGGGCGGGATCTCCGGGTCGCGGGGGCTCACGACACGTAGAGCGCGGCGACTACGAAGCTGATGCCGAACATGAACATGCAGATGCCCCCCACGATCAGGGCCATGCGGATGTTCTTGCGTGCCAGGCGACGATCCATCGGGCGGTAGTTTACAGATGCAGCCGGGCGTCGAGCACCATCGCGCTGAACAGCAGCGCCAGGTAGGCGAGGGAGAAGAGGTACAGCTGCAGGGCGCTGCGGCGGTCGGCGCGACGGTAGAGCCGCACCGCGCCGACGATGAATCCGAGGCCGAGCAGCATCGAGGCCGTCAGATAGATCGCGCCGAAGCCGCCGGCGCAGAACGGCAGCTGCGTGACTGCATACAGCAACACCGCGTACAGCAAGATCTGGCGGCGCGTCTCGGCCTCGCCGCGCACGACGGGCAGCATCGGCACCCCCACCTTCTCGTACTCGTCCTTCATCAGCAGCGACAGCGCCCAGAAGTGCGGAGGGGTCCAGAAGAAGACGATGAAGAACAGCAGCACCGCGATCGGGCTCACCGAGCCGGTAACCGCGGCCCAGCCGACCAGCGGCGGCACGGCGCCGGCGGCGCCGCCGATCACGATGTTTTGCGGCGTGCGCCGCTTCAGCCACACGGTGTACACAAACACGTAGCCAAAAAAGCCGGCCAGCGAGAGGCTGGCGGCGAGCACGTTGACGGTCAGCGACAGCTCTGCGAAGGAGAGCGCAGCCAGGGTGCAGCCAAACGCCAGCGCGGCGGCCGGCGCGATCCTGCCGGCGGGGATCGGTCGCGTGGCGGTGCGCGCCATGCGTGCATCGATGTCGCGGTCGAACCAGTGGTTGACGGCGCCGGCGCCGCCGGCGGAAAGGTAGCCGCCCAGGCAGGTGAGCGCCACCAGCAGCGGCGAAGGGTCACCGGCCACGTACATCGTGGCGATCGTGGTGAGCAGCAGCAGCGACTGCACCTTCGGCTTGGTCAGCTCCAGGTAGTCGCGCAGCAGCTGCAAGCGCGGCGTGGCGTCGACTGCCGTGGCTGCCGTCAGCGGTGCCGAGGAACCCTCCATCGCGAGTAGTCTAAGCCCGCCGGGGCGTGCCGCGCTACACGCCCACCTGCGTGGCCCCCACCGGCACGGTGGCATGGCCTGGTGCCGGCGCGGTGGAGGTGCGGCGCTCGATCTCCTGGCGGATGTCCTTCATCGGTTCGGCCGAGCGCACGCGCGGGACCGCGTCGAAGTTGTTGACCGCCGGCGGCGAGGTGGTAAACCACTCCAGCGTGTTGGCCCGCCACGGGTCGGGCCCGGCGATCGCGCCCCGCTTGAGCGAGCGCAGCACGTTGATCACCGTCACCAGCACGCCGGCGGCGAGGATGAACGAGCCGATCGTGGAGATCAGGTTGTAGAGCGCCAGGTTGCCCACGTTTTCGTACTCGTACACCCGCCGCGGCATCCCTTCGAGGCCGATCGCGTGCTGGATCAGGAAGGTGACGATGATGCCGAAGAACATCAGCCAGAAGCTGAGCTTGCCGAGTCCTTCGTTCAGCATCCGCCCTGTGATCTTCGGGAACCAGTAGTAGATCGCGGCGAAGATCGGCATCACCGCGCCGCCCACCAGCACGAAGTGGATGTGGGCGACCACGAAGTAGGTTTCGTTGAGCTGCCAGTCGACCGGGAAGATCGCCAAAAACACGCCGGAGATGCCACCGATGATGAACAGCGCGATGAAGCCGACGCAGAACATCAGCGGCGTCGTGAATTCGATCGACCCTCGCCACAGCGTGCCGATCCAGTTGAAGATCTTCACGCCGGTGGGGATCGCGATCAACATCGAGCTGAGCATCGCGAAGACGACGATCGCCTCCGGCAGCGGCGTGGCGAACATGTGGTGGGCCCACACGAGGAAGCCGAGGAAGCCGATCGCGGCAGTGGAGGCGGCGATCGCCTTGTAGCCGAAGATCGGCTTGCGCGCGAACACCGGCAGCACCTCCGACACCACGCCGAACGCGGGCAGCACCATGATGTACACCTCGGGGTGCCCGAAGAACCAGAAGAGGTCCTGCCACAAGAGCGGCGAGCCGCCGGTGCCGGCGTCGAAGAAGTGGGTGCCGAAGTGCCGATCGGTGAGCAGCATCGTCACCGCGGCGGCGATCACCGGCAGCGCGAAGATCAGCAGCACCGAGTAGGTGAGGATCGCCCAGATGAACAGCGGCAGCCGGCCCCAGCTCATCCCCGGCGCGCGCATGTTGGCGACCGTCACGTAGAAGTTGATCGCGCCCACCAGCGAGGAGATGCCGGTGAGGTGGATCAGGTAGATCCACGCATCCTGGCCGCCGCCGGGGGAGAAGAAGGCGTTGGAGAGCGGCGGGTAGCTGGTCCAGCCGGCTTCCGGGGGGTTCCAGAAGATCGAGGCGTAAAACACGATGCCGCCCGCCAGCAGCAGCCAGAAGGAGAGCGCGTTGAGCCGCGGGAAGGCCATGTCGCGCGCGCCGATCATCAGCGGCAGGAAGTAGTTGGCGAGACCCGCCATCATCGGCACCACGAACAGGAAGATCATCGTGGTGCCGTGCATCGTGAACAGCTCGTTGTAGGTCTGGGGTGCGACCAACGTGTTCTCGGGAGCGCCCAGCTGCAGGCGGATCATCAGCGCCTCGACGCCGCCGAGGATGAAGAACACGAACGTGAGGACCATGTACATGATCCCGATGCGCTTGTGGTCGGTGGTGGTCAGCCAGCTCATGAAGCCGCGGTCGTCGCGCTCGACGCGATGGGCGACTACCTGGGGGGCGGGGGCGACATAGGTGGCCATGGCGGTGGTTTGCTCTCTCGCTTTTGCTCTCGTTGTGTGTGTGCGTATCGCTGTGGTGGTGGAAGATGCTCGCTCGGCGGCGTCGCTCAGGGGTTCTCTACGCCGGCGGGGCCCGCTTGGGAGTTGAGTTTCGTCCGTTCCGCCGCCGCTTCGGTCTCGGCTTCGGCGAGCTCGCGCTTCTGATTGGCCAGCCACGCTTCGAACTGCGCCGGTTCCTCGGCGCGCACGAACGCGATCATGCGGGCGTGGCCGCGGCCGCAGAGGTTGGCGCACTGTCCGCGGTAGACGCCGGGCTTTTCGATCTTGAACCAGCCGTAGTTGTGGTAGCCGGGGATGGCCTGGTACTTGCCGCCCAGCTGCGGTATCCACCACGAGTGGACCACGTCGGAGGAAACGATGTCGAGCGTCACCGTGGTTTTGGTGGGGACGACCATTTCGGTGTAGCTGTACGGCGCTCCCAGCCCGTCGGGGTTGGCGGCGCCGGGGTAGATGTACTGCCAGATGAACTGGCGGCCGATCACTTTGATTTCAAGCGATTTGCCGTTGGGGGGCAGGTGCTTGTCGGCGGTCGCGTACAGCGTCCCGCCGCCGTCCCCCACCAGCGCGCCGCCGGGGTCCGAGTTGGGCGGGTTTTGGATCGAGGAGAGCTTGACGAACGTAATCACCGAGAGGATCACCACGATCAGCGCCGCGCCCAGCGTCCAGCCGATCTCCAGGCGCGTGTTGCCGTGGATCTGCGCGGCCACGACGCCCTTGCGCTTGCGGAACTTCCAGAGGGCGTACCCAAGCGCCCCCTCGACGCCGACGAAGATCACCAGCGCCACCCACAGGGTGATGTCGTAGAGGCTGTTGATCTCGTTGGCGTTCGGCGACGCCCCGCCCTTCGGGGCGAACAGCACGGCCAGGGTTGTGTGCAAGAGCTGACTCAAGGCGGGCGGGATTCTATTCAGCCTGGGGCGGAACGCGCTTGATGACGTTTGCCACAAACAATTTGGGCGGGTGGGAGGGCCCGATTACCGGCCCGAAAACCGCGCCGGGCGCTTCTCGACGAAGGCCATGGCGCCCTCGAGAAAATCGTCGGAGTGCGCCATCTCGCGTTGTAGCTGCGCCTCCAACTCCAGCTGCTCGTCCATACGGGTGTAGAGCCAGTTGTTGATCAAACGCTTGGTGCCCGCGTAGGAGTGGGTGGGGCCGGCGGCCAGGCGCTCCGCCAGCGCACCCGTCTCCTCGGTGAGACGCTCGTCGGGGACGACGCGGTTGACGAGACCCCACGCGAGCGCCTGCGGCGCGGAGATGCGCTCGCCGAGCATCGCCATCTCGGTGGCGCGAGCCATGCCGACGCGCGTGGGGACGAACAGCGACGATCCACCGTCGGGCACGAGGCCGATGTTGACGAATGCCAGCAGCAGGTAGGAGCTCTCCGCGGCGACGATCAGATCGCAGCACAGCGCCAGCGAGCAGCCGATCCCGGCGGCGGCGCCGTTGACCGACGCCACCACCGGCTTGGGCAGCTCGCGGATGGCGTGCATCACCGGGTGGTAGCGCTCGGTGAGCGCCTTGTACACGTCGGGCCGGCCATCGGCATCCAGCTCGGCGCCGAAGTCCTTCAGATCGGCGCCCGAGGAGAAGGCGCGCCCGGCGCCGGTGATCACCACCGCCTGCGCCTGCGGCGCCTCGCCGGCCCGTTCCAGCGCCGCGCGCAGGTCGAGGCCGAGCTGCTGGTTCCAGGCGTTGAGCGCCTGCGGGCGGTTGAGCTCGATCGTGGCGACCCCGCGAGCGTCGATCGAGAGGTTGACGGTTTCCAAGGCGGTGGTGGTCTCGCTCATCGCTGCCTCCTCTGGCGCGGTGGTGTGTGGGCTCTCCGGGTGGCGGCGCTCGCCGACTGCTCGCGCCGGCTTGCATGGCGGGCTTGCGTGCTGCCATCCTATGGATCTGATGGCAAGACCTGTGATCGGCATCTGCACGGCGCTGGAGCGGGCCCGCTGGAGCGTGTGGGACCAGCAGGCGGCGCTGCTGCCGCGCAACTATGTGGAGGCGGTACAGGGCGCGGGCGGGCTGGCGCTGATGATCCCGCCCGATCCGTCGCTCGTGGAGGACCCGGTGGAGGTGCTGGAGCTGATCGACGGCCTGATGCTGGCGGGCGGCGTGGACATCGATCCCGCGAGCTACGGGGAGCCGCGCCACGAGGAGACGACCAGCACCGTGCCCGAGCGCGATGTTTTCGAGCTGGCGCTGTTGCGGGCGGCGATCGCGCGCGAGCTGCCGGTGCTGGGGATCTGCCGCGGCATGCAGCTGATCAACGTGGCGCACGGCGGCACGCTGTTCCAGCACCTGCCCGAGCGGTTCGGCCACCACGAGCACTGCCGCGTGGCGGGCAGCTTCGACGACGCCGACCACGACGTGCTGCTGGCGGAGGGCTCGCTGGTGGCGCAGATCGTCGGCGGCACGAGTCACGCCACCAAGTCCCACCACCATCAGGGGGTGGACCGCCTCGGGGAGGGGTTGGTGGTGACCGGCACCTCGGCGATAGACGGCCTGCCGGAGGCGCTGGAGCTGGACGGCCAGGTGGCCGAGCATGCCGCGGATGGCGCCTCGCGGCCATTTTTGCTCGGCGTGCAGTGGCACCCCGAGGCCGACGAAACCAGTCCGGTCGTGGGCGCGCTGGTGGCGGCGGCGCAGGACGTGCGAGTGGCATTGAGCGACGCCTGAACGCTCATATACTCCCCGCCCTGTGAGGCGGTCGAAGGCGATCAGAGCAACCGCCTGGGGGGTGGTGGCGGCGGGAGTGCTGGCGCCGCTGGTGCGCAGGCAGGTGAAGGCGCCGCCGCTGGTGTTGCAGGCGGTGGCCTTCTGTGCCCCCGTCGGCCTGTGCGTGGCCACGCGCCGCTCGCGGGCGCGGGACGTGGCGACCTGCGGCTTGCAGATGTGGGCGTACGTGGCGGCGTACAAGACACCTCATGACGACGCGGCCGTGCAGACGACGCGCGTGCACGTGGACTACCCGATCGCGATCGATTGCGCGCTCGGTTTCGGCACGCTGCCCACCACCCGCCTGCAGCGTTGCCTCGCACAGGTGGGTCCCGACGGTCCGCGGTGGCGCACGCTCGACAAGGTGCTGGTGTGGGCGCACTGGTCGTGGTTTCTGGTGCCGCACGGAACGCTGGTGTACTTGATGCTGCGTCACCCGAATCGCTTCGAGCGGGCGGCGACGCTGACCTACGCCGTGTTCGATGTCGGCGGGATGATCTACTGGGTGCTGCCGACGGCGCCGCCGTGGTATGCGGCCGCGGCGCCCGAGAACGGTCGCGCGGGAAACGCCGTCGATGAGCCTGTGGCGGTGGCGCACCCCGAGCCGCGCCGCATGGTCGAGGTGCGGCGGATGATGGTGGAGTACGGAGAGTCGTTCTGGCGAGACGGCTGGGGGCCCCTCTACAGTGTGCTCGGAGGCAACCCCCTAGCCGCGATGCCCTCGTTGCACTTCGCAACATCCGTGATGGCCGCGCTGCTGCTCGCCGAGAGCGGGCCGGTGGCGGGCGCGGTTGGCTGGGCGTACGCGGGGACGCTGGGGTTCGCGCTGGTGTATCTGGGCGAGCACTACGTTGCCGATCTGCTGGGTGGCGCGGCGCTGACGCTGGCGGTGCGCCGTCTGGCGCCGCGCGCGGCGCCGGTCGCGATCCGCTTCGCGCGCGGCGTGGCGGGGCTGGAGGCGATTGCCCACGAGGAGCGAAATGCCGCCGCGTGAGGCGTGCGTGGATCGCCGCGAGCAGGGGCATGCCGCCCAGCCCGAGGAGCGGGCCACGCAGGGGTCGAACGGGGATGCGTCGAAGGAGAAGCAGATGGCTGTGATGCAAGCTGAGGCGCTGGCCGAAACGGGGATTCGCGCCAAAGGCGCGTGTCACCCGGCTTCGGCCGCCGGCGCGGCCGCCAGCACGCGTGCGGGGGCCCGGCGCTTGATCGTCCGCCCCGGGCGGATAACGGAGCGGCGCGCCGAGCGGCAGCCCAGCCACGAAGAGCTGTTGCGCGTGCGGCTGACGCGCCGGCGGATGCTGGCGTTTGCGGCGTTCGTGCTGGCGGCGCTGGCGTTTCTGTACTTCGTGCTGCCGCAGGTGGGCGGCGTGCAACAGACGTGGGACCGCCTCAACGAAGGCGACGCATGGTGGATCGCGGTGGCGGTGGCGGTGGAGGTGGTGTCGATGGCCAGTTACGTCGCGATCTTCCAGGGCGTGCACGTGCCGTCGGGCTCGCCGATCCGCTGGCGCCACAGCTACCAGATCACGATGGCGGGTCTGGCCGCCACGCGCCTGTTCGCGGCTGGCGGCGCGGGTGGGGTGGCGGTGACGGCGTGGTCGCTGCGACGCTCCGGAATGGCCAGCCGCGAGGTGGCGCAGCGGATGATCGCCTTTCTGGTGCTGCTTTACGGCGTGTATATGGCGGCGCTGGTGGTGTGCGGCGTGGGCCTCTACACGGGTGTCTTCCCAGGTCCGCACCCGTTCGCGATCACGATCGTGCCGGCGATCGTCGGTGCTGTGGGGCTGGTGGCGATCGTCGGGCTGGCGTTCGTACCGCCCGACCTGGAGGAGCGCCTCGCGCGCGGGCGCCTCGCGCGGCTGCAGCGGTTCGCGGCGGCACCGGCTTCGGCGTCGGGCGGAGCGCGCTTTGCGATGCAGAAGTTGCGCCACCCCGAATGGGCGCTGCTGGGGGTGGTCACCTGGTGGGGTTTCAACGTCGCCGTGCTGTATGCCACCTTCCGGGCATTTGGCGACGCGCCGCCGGTGGCGGTGCTGGTGCAGGCGTATTTCGTCGGAATGCTCGCCAACCTGCTGCCGCTGCCGGGCGGCATCGGAGGCGTGGACGGCGGCATGATCGGGGCGTTGGTGGCGTTCGGCGTGGGTGGGGGGCTGGCGCTGATCGCGGTGCTCGTATACCGCCTGCTGGCCTTCTGGCTGCCCAGCATCCCCGGTGTGATCGCCTACTTCCAGCTGCGCCGCACGGTCGGCCGCTGGGAGTTGCACACCGAGCCGGCGCCCGGTGCCGTGTCGGCGCCGACCGCGTGAGCGCCTTCGGGCGGCGCCGGCGGTCGGCGACGGGATCGGCGGCGAAACGCTCTACGATCTCCATGGAGATAGCGACGCCTGACTCGGACAGATAAACTACAGACATAACGCTTCGCGAGCCGTTTGGGGGCTCGACACCAACTCTGGAGCCAGCCGTGGGGGCGGCGGCTCCGCCAAGCGCCGGCGCTGACTTCCTCCAAGGGCATGTCATGCGCTGGCTGGCCGGCGCCGGGGTTCCTTCCTTCCTTCCCCGGCGCCGGCCGCCCTACTCGGGTAGGGTTGGGGTCTTGGCGGACCGTGTGCTGATCCTCTCGTGGGAGTACCCGCCCGTGATCGAGGGCGGGCTGGCGCGGCACGTGCGCAAGCTGGCGGAGGAGCTGGTGCGCCAGGGTGTGGCGGTGGACGTGCTGACGCGCGGGACGGGCGACTCGTTGGAGAGCGAAGAGCGTGCAGGCGTAGCGGTGCACCGCGTCCGCGAGCCGCGCTGGCCGCGCGATCTGGAGCGGTTCGTGGGGTGGGTGGAGCGGATGAACGAGGACATGCTGCAGGCGGGGGAAGGGCTGGCGCAGGGGCGGGAATACCAGCTGGTGCACGGCCATGACTGGCTGGTGGCGCACGCCGGCGCGGCGTTGGCCGAGCGTTTGGGGGTGCCGTACCTGACGACGATCCACGCGACCGAGCACGGTCGCCATCAGGGCTGGGTGCAGGAGCAGCCGCAGGCCCACATTCATGCGACCGAGCGCTGGATGGCGGGGCGCGCGGACTCGGTGATCGTGTGCTCGCACTACATGCGCGGGCATGTGGCCGACATCTTCGACATCGACGAAAGCCGGATCGCGGTGATCCCGAACGGGATCGACCCGCTCGACTTGCGCCCGGTGGGCGACCTGGAGGCGCTGCGCGCTGAGTTTGCCGCGCCGCACGAGCGGCTGGTGCTGCTGGTGGGGCGGCTGGTGTACGAGAAGGGCTTCCAGCTGGCGCTGGACGCGCTGCCGGACGTGATCGAGCGCGTCGGCGACGCGCGTTTTCTGGTGGCGGGCAGCGGCACGCACGAAGCGGAGCTGAAAGCGCAGGCGCAGCGTTTGGGGCTGCTGGAGCACGGGGCGTTCCTGGGCTGGATCGGCGACGACGCGCTGCACTCGCTGTACCGGATCGCCGACCTGTGCGTGGTGCCCTCGATTTACGAGCCGTTCGGGCTGGTGGCGCTGGAGGCGATGGCCTCCGGCTGCCCGTGCATCGTCGCCGACACCGGCGGTCTGCGTGAGGTGGTGCCGGCGGGCGAGCGCGTGGGGTTGCGCTTCAACGGCGGCGACGCGGCGCACCTCGGCGTGATGATCGAGCGGTTGCTGACCGACGAGCCGCTGCGCGAGCGCCTGGTGGCCGAGGCGTCCGAGCACGTGCTGAGCTTCGACTGGAGCGACGTGGCGCGGCGCACGCGCGGGGTGTACCGCGATCTCACCGCGGGCACACGCACAAGCCAGCGCGTGTGAGGTGGGCGGGGGAGCAGGGTTTGGATGAGGGCCGCCCGGAGGCGGCCCGGGGTGGGACTGCGCACGCGGTGACGCTCCCGGTCAAGGTCCCGGGGGACGAGTGGTGAGCGGCTTGCGCGTGGCGCTGCTGCGGGGCCTCTACCGGGTGGCGTGGCGCGGGGTGCAGCTGCGCTCGATGCTGGGGCATCGCGGCAACGGGGTGAAGTGCCTGCTGACGCACGACGGCAAGGTGCTGATGGTGCGCCACACCTACGGCCGGCGGGATGTGTGGTACCTGCCTGGCGGCGGCGTGCACCGTGGCGAGCCGCCGCTCGATGCGGCCGCGCGGGAGATGGAGGAGGAGCTGGGCTTGCGCGAGCTGCGGTTTCGCACGCTGGCCAGGTTCGAGACGCGCCTGGAGCGGATCGACGTGCGTTTGACGTGCGCGCACGCCGAGGTGACCGACCCGACCGCCGTGTCGCCCGACCCGGTGGAGATCGCCGACGTCGGCTGGTTTGTGCCGGAGCGGCTGCCGACGCGGATGGGATTGGAGGAGCGGCGTCTGATCGGGCTGCTCGGGACTGAGTCCGGCTCGCCGGCGCCGCCGCAGGAGGATGGGCCGCCGGGTCACGTCTGAGTCGCCAATGCGAGACGCCAATCATCGGCGTCCTTGGGCGGGTCGATGCCCCCATCTCTCTCAAAGACGGTTTTTTAGGATGGTTCCTTCCAAGGCGACAAACCGCGATTTCTTAGGGTACGATTGCTCGGAACTCTGTCGAGCGCCTGGAAAGGATGGTCGGGCCGGATGGCTGCAAAGCACCTCGTGTTGGGGTTGATTGTCAGGCGACCGGACTACGGGTACTCGCTGAAGCAGAGGTTCAACAAGGAGTTCGGTGATACGGAGTTCGCGGCGTCGATGATCTACTCGGCGTTGACCGCGCTGGAACGGGAGGGTCTGATCGAGCGGGTCGGTGAGCCCAGAGTCGCCGTGGGCCGGCGAGGGTCGGTACGCACCAGGTATAGGGCGACGCAGCGAGGCGTCGCCGAGTTCGATGGGTGGATGATTGGGCCTTCCCAGCCGACGCCGATGCGCGCTGAACTGCGATCTAAGCTGGCGCTCTGCGAGCCTCGTCATGTTCCTGCGCTGATCGATGCCGCGTGGGCACAGGAGCAGCAGTGTCTGGATCGCTTGAAGGAGTTGCAGTCCGCTGATGGTGTGGCGTTGGATGACTGCTCGACGTTGACGGAGGGTGTGGAGGCGCTGCTGCTGGATGCGGACGTGGCGTTTCTGCAGACGACGATCGAGACGCTGCGCAAGATGCGAGCGGTGCTGCGGCGGCTTGGTGGCGAGTACCGTGGGGGTCGTATTGGGCCTGGTTTGCGCGGGGTGTGAAGTGTGAGCCTGCTCGAGCTTGAGGGGGTCCATAAGAGTCGTTGGCGTGGGCCGCACAGGGTCGTGGTACTGGACGGCATCGACCTCGTGATCGATGCCGGCGAGCTTGTCGCCGTGTGGGGCAGCCGGGGAACCGGCAAGACGACGCTCGCACAGATCGCGGCCGGCCTTGAGGCGCCGGACGATGGGACGGCCCGCTTCGATGGAAGTGATCTTGCGAAGCTCTCGCGCAGGGCGCTCGCCCGCCTGCTGTTGAGCGAGGTTGGTTGGGCGCAGCGCGTGGGACCGGTAGACGAGGAGTTCCAGATGCTCGATTACGTAGCAGTTCCGCTGCTTGCGGCTTGCGGTCCGTGCCAGGCCAGGCGCGGAGCATCCGGAGCGTTGGCGCAGGTCGGGCTGCGGGGCTGTGGAGAGAAGCGATGGGCTGAGCTGACCGATGGGGAGCGCACGCTTGCCGCAATCGCTCACGCGCTGGTGCGCAACCCGCGACTGCTGGTGGTTGACGATCCGACCGCGAACCTCGACATGATCGACAGCAGGGCGGTGATGGGGCTGTTGCACTCGTTGGCCGAAGATGCCGGTCTTGGGGTCCTGGTCACGGTCCCGGACATGTCGGACATGCTTCAGGCACACAGGATCGCGTCGCTCAGCGAGGGACGGCTGCTGGTGCCGAGCGAGCCACAGGCGCCATTCGAGGATGGCGGCGAGGTGATCGAGCTCCCGGTTCGCCAGCGGTCGGCCTGAGCGTGCTCGAGCTGCGGGATCTCGTCAAGCTCTACCCGGTGGGCGACGGGGAGCCGGTGCACGCGGTGGACGGCGTCTCGCTGAGGGTCGCGGCGGGGGAGCTGGTGGCCCTGTATGGGCCGAGCGGGTCGGGCAAGACGACGCTCCTGATGATGGCTGCCGCGCTGCTGGCGCCCGATCGCGGCGCGGTGCTCGTGGGTGGACGCGAGGTCTCGTCTCTGAGCGCCGGCGAGGCCGCGAGCTACCGGCTGCGCGAGCTGGGGTTCGTGCGTCAGTCGTTGGAGTTGCTCCCGGGAGCGAGCGCGCTCGATAACGCGGCGCTGAAGCTGCTGGGGGCAGGCGCCACGCCGCGACAGGCCAAGCGTGACGTGGTGCCGCTGCTGAAACAGTTGGGGCTCGACGGCCGGTATGGTCATCGCGCGGAGCAGCTCTCGATGGGTGAGCGCCAGCGCGTGATGATCGCCCGGGCGCTCTCAACCGACCCGAAGCTCGTACTCGCGGATGAGCCGACGGGAAGCCTTGACACCGTTCGCGGACGGGAGGTGCTGGAGCTGCTTGCCGGGGTCTGCCGCGAACGGGAGGTCGCGACCCTGCTCGTCACACACGATCCGCAGGCCGCCGGCTATGCCGATCGCGTACATGCCTTGCGCGATGGGCGGCTCGTTGAGTACGAGCCCGATCTTGCCTGGGTGTCGGCGGCGGGGAGACCGGAGGTCGCGCGGTGAAGTGGCGCGGCATCGTCTACCTCTACCGCGTGCGCCTGCGTCGACGGCGCGTGCAGGAGCTGCTCGCGCTCGTGGGGATCGCGGCCGGTGTCGCGCTGCTGTTCGCCTCGCAAGTATCGAGCGCGAGTCTCACGGGATCGGTTGAACAGCTGACGAGCGGGATCGTCGGCAGGGCACAGCTTCAGCTCGCAGCTCGTGGCCCAGGTGGGTTCAATGAGCGGCTGCTTGGGGAGGTGCAGCGTCTGCCGGGCGTGCGGACCGCGGTGCCGGTGTTGGAGGAGCAGGCGAGCGTGATCGGCCCTGCCGGCGAACAGTCGGTGGACCTGATCGGCACCGAACCGCGATTCGCGCGGCTCGGCGGCTCGCTGCTGCGCCACTTCACCGTCGCGCAGCTCGCCGCCCAGCGAGGCATCGCGTTGCCCACGGCGGTCGCTCACGCCACGGGCGCCGGCTTTCTACAGACGGTCAAGCTGCGCATCGGGGCGAACCTGCTCCCGGCACTGGTGGGAGCCGAACTGACCACGGGGGAGATCGGCGCGTTGGCGCACAGCCCCGTGGCGGTCGCGCCGCTCGCGTACGCCCAGCGGATCACCGGCATGTCTGGGCGAATCACCCGGATCTTCGTGCTGACCAAGCCGGATGCTGAACGCCAGGTGCAGGCTGGTCTCACCCGACTGGCGGCCGGCCGCCTGAATGTCGAGCCCGCGAACTTCGAGGCCACCCTGTTTCGCAGCGCCGCGCGGCCAACTACCGAGTCAACGGAACTGTTTGCGGCGCTCAGCGCGCTCGTGGGATTCCTGTTCGCGTTCAACGCGATGCTGCTCACAGTGCCCCGCCGCCGTGGACAGGTCGCCGACCTACGACTGGATGGCTACGGCCCGTTGACGATCGTCAAGATGCTGCTGTTCGATGCCCTCGTGCTGGGTATCGCCGCATCGCTGGTGGGGCTAGCGCTCGGCGAGGCGCTGTCGATCTACTCCTTCCACCCCGACCCCAGCTATCTCTCGTTTGGGTTCCCCGTTGGCTCGCAGCGGATCGTGACCTGGCAGAGCATCGCGATCGCGGCTGCCGGCGGCCTGTTGGCGGCCTCGATTGGTGTGCTCGTCCCGCTCAGGCGAGAGATCTTTGCGCGCAGACCCCTCTTGGCAGGACGAAGTCACTCAGCAAACGTCGCGGATCGCTGGCTGCTGCTCAGCGGAGGCGCGTGCCTGGCAGCGACTGTCGGGGTCGTGGCCTTTGCTCCCAAGGTGGCGGTGATCGCGGTCGTGTGTCTGACGGCCGCGATGCTGCTCGTGCTGCCGGGGCTCATCCGGGCGATCCTCGCCGGGGTGGAGCGGCTGTTCTACGACGTGAGGGCATCCGCGCCATTCATCGCGGTGCGTGAGCTGCGGTCGGGCGCGACACGCGCACGGACGATCGCGGTCGCGTCGACGGGAGCGGTTGCGGTGTTCGGCGCCGTCGCGATCCAGGGAGCGCATGCCAACCTGCTGCGCGGCCTCTACAACATGGATCGCGAAGTCGGCGCGGTCGCCGACCTATGGGTCGTGCCGCCAGGGGTGAGCAACCTCCTCACGACAGCGCAGTACCGCGCCATTGACATGGCCGCGTTGAGGCGCCTGCCAGGTGTGGGGGTTGTGCGTGTGTATCGCGCGGGGCTGCTCGACTATGGGACACGCCGGGTGTGGGTGATCGCGCCTCCGCGCGGCGCGCAACCGCTGGTGCCTCCAGGGCAGATCGCGGCGGGCAACCACTCGCTCGCGGCGGCCAGGGTACGGGCCGGTGGTTGGGCGGTGGTCTCGCAGACGATCGCCGAAGAACGCCACCTCCATATCGGCCAAGCTTTCACGCTGCCCGCACCACAGCCAACCATCTTCAGGGTCGCGGCGCTCAGCACAAACGTGGGATGGTCGCCAGGGGCGATCATCGTCAATGCCGACGACTACGCTCACGCATGGGGCAGCACGGACGCGAGCGCCTACAACGTGATTGTCGCCTCCGGCGCCGCGCCCGGCAAGGTTCAGCGCGAGATCCGCCAGGTGCTCGGCCCGGACTCCGGGTTGAGCGTGCAGACCGTCGTACAGTTCAACCGGCGCAGGGAAACCGCGACCCGCGAAGGACTCGCACAGCTCACGCAGATATCTGAGATGGTGCTCGTCGGCGCGATCCTGGCGATGGCCGCGGCGATGGGCTCGATGATCTGGCAGCGCCGCTCGCGCCTGGCGCAACTGAAGCTCGACGGTCTCTCCGACGGCGCGGTGTGGCGCGCGCTGCTGCTCGAGACCGCCCTGCTGCTCGGCGCGGGATGCTCAATCGGCGCGATCTTCGGGCTGTACGGCCAGGTCGTGATGACCCGCGCGCTCGTGGCGGTCACCGGCTACCCAGTGATCCTCTCACTCGGCCTGCTGATAGCACTCGGCAGCTTCCTGCTCGTGTGCGCCGTCGCGGTCGCGGTCGTCGCGATACCCGGCTATCTCGCAGCCAGGGTGCATCCCATCGCTGCAACTCGGTGAAAGTCCAATGCTCCTACCATTCAGAGGAATGCAAGGAACCTAAGCGATCCTGCGCCGCTCAGCCCGAGGCAGGTCCGCGCGCTCCTGGTTGCCACGGCACGCGAGCTGCGATGGGGACTGCCGACGGTCGCACGCGAGATCGCCGGATGGCGCCGCCGAGCACGCGCGATTCCCGATGCTCCCGTGCGCGAGGACGCGCTTGACTCGATCGCGCGCAAGCGCGCCAACGCTGAGGGGGCGGCGCTGTTCTGGATTGTGCCCCGGCAGCGGAACACGACTCTGCTGGAGCTGCTCGTGGCCTACCAGACGATGTGGGACTACCTGGACAGCGCAAGCGAGCGCGGAGCGAGCGAGGGAGAAGCCAACACGCATCAGCTGCATCTCGCGCTCGCCGCGGCGCTCGACCCCGAAATGCCCATAACCGACTACTACCGATTGCATCCGTGGCGCGACGACGGCGGCTACCTGGACACGCTCGTGGACGCTTGCCGAGAAAGGTGCCCTGCGCTGCCCTCCTTCAAAAGCGTCTCCACGCTCGTGTGCGAGGCGGCCCGGCGCTGCACGGTGCAGGCCTTGAACCACAACCCCAACCCGATTGATCGCGAGCGTGCGCTCCGCGCGTGGGCAGTGCGCGAATGCCCAAACAGCGACGCTCCGTGGTTCGAGTCCACCGCAGCCGCAAGCGCCTCCGTCGCGCCTCACGCCCTGCTCGCGCTCGCAGCCGAATCGACATGCGAGGAGCACGAGATCGCACGCACGCATGCCGCGTACCAGTCAGTCTCGCCAGCAATCGCGATGCTCGACAGCTATGCCGACCAGGCCGACGACGCCGCGACCGACGCACACAGCTACATCGCCCACTACGCCGATCCCGATACGGCCGTCGAGCGGCTGGCAGATATCGTCGAGCGAGCCATGCGTGCAACACGCTCCCTGACGCGTGGCCATCGGCACGCTGTGATCTCGGCGTGCATGGTCGCGATGTACCTCTCGAAGAACGACGACACCAACAGGACGCCGGCGGCGGGGCGACTCGCACGCGCCGGCGGCTCGCTCACGACCCTTCTCCTGCCCGTCCTTCGCCTTTGGCGTGCCGTCTACTCATTGCACTCGGTGTAGATGCACCCCTCACGGCGCCGCGGCCGCGCCCATACCAGAAGCCCAGCAGTTTGTCTAGTCAAAATCAACTACTCAGTTTCGACTACCGCAACGCGCCTATGACTGAGACGATCGACCGCAAATGTCACGCGCCGAACCTGTCGTCCAGTCAGACCGCTCCGACGGTGGGCACGTCCGGCGCGTCAACGGCAGGGTTGTGCGTCCAAACCAAGGAGAAATCATGAGGAGCAGTCTGTTGGTGTGCGATCGTGGCACGGGCCGCTTGGCTTGTCTGATGGTCCTCGCCGTTGCGGTGCTGGGATGCGTCATTCCGCAGGCCGCAAGCGCCGATGGAGCCTTTGCGCTCTCCACGACGGCGAAACCCTACTCCGTCTGCCCCGAAGCAGAAGCGGGCAAGGCAGAATGCCTGGCGATACGCGTTCCGACCGTGCCCGCCGGCTCAGCCGAAGCGACCGGACCGGACCTCGAAGGCGGTGGCGAATTGGGGGGCTTTGACTCGAAGGAACTGCGTGAAGCGTACAAGCTGCCCGAAACGGGCGGGTCGAGCCAGACCGTCGCGATCGTCGACGCCTACAACGATCCCTACGCGGAATCCGACCTGCAAAAATACCGCGAAAAGTACAAAGATTATTTCAAAGGTACTGAAACCGCGTGCACCGAAACGAACGATTGCTTCAAGAAGGTCAACCAGAGCGGGGAAACCAAAAACTACCCGGAAAACAGATCAGAATGGAGCGGAGAGATATCTCTGGACGTGGACATGGTCTCCTCGGCCTGTCCGGAATGTCACATCCTGCTTGTGGAGGCGAGCAATGAAGAAGTCTCCAACCTGATCGCGGCCAACGCGGAGGCCGTCAAACTGAAAGCGACGGAGGTCAGCAACAGTTGGGGCACAGTCGACTTCCCCGGAGAGACCTCCGATGACAAATCCTTGGATCATCCGGGTATACCGATACTGGCCGCCGCCGGCGATGTAGGCTACGATGGCTGTGACCACCAGCCTGGAGCCGGTATCTGCTACCCGGCTGCCTCCCGCTACGTGATCGCCGTTGGTGGTACCAAGCTCACGAAGGAATCAAAAAGCTCTCGCAAATGGACCGAGGAAGTATGGTCTAAAAGCGGGAGCGGTTGCAGCAAATATGAGACCAAGCCACCCTGGCAGACAGGGCCGCCGTGGGAAGCCGACACAGGCTGTACACACCGAACCGACAACGATGTCGCGGCGGACGCCAGCCTCGAATCGGCGGTGTCTGTCTGTGACTCCTACATATCCGGCTGTTGGGAAGACTTCGGTGGGACGAGCGTATCCTCGCCGTTCGTCGCCGGGGTCGAGGCCCTCGCGACCAGCGCTACAAAACTGCTGGCCGCCGACGCCTTTTACAAGAAACCAGGCATGTTGTTCCATGTCAGCGTGGGAAGCAACGGCTCATGCGGCATTGAATCTGAACCGACATGGTATCGATGCCACGCCACCAAAGAAGGCTACAACGGCCCGACGGGCGAGGGCACGCCCGACGGCGTGTTCGAATCCACTGCGGCCGCGGTGGGTACCGAGCTGGCGACAAAAGTGGCGAGCAAAGAAGCAACGCTCAACGGTCTCGTCAATCCGAACGGTCTGGCCACCAAATACTATCTCGAATATGGCACAACGGAATCATACGGCAAAAAAACAGAAGAAGTGAGCGCCGGTTCGGGTACGAGCAACCTGGAAGAGAGCCAAGCGATTACGGGGCTGACGGCGGGAACGACCTACCATTTTCGGATTGTCGCTACGAACAGCAACGGGACGACCGATGGGTTGGATGAAGTATTTACCACGACCGTGGGGCCGCCGGAAAATACTGCGCCGCCCGTCGCCTCTCCGGAAACGCCTGACCAGGCGGTTCCTGAGTCCACCACCACAGGTACGTGGACGAACAGCCCTACGAGCTACGCCTACCAGTGGGAGCTGTGCAACGCTACCGGCGGCGAATGTGCAGCCATCTCTGGTGCGACCAGCTCGAAATATACGCCGGTCGAAGCGGATGTGGAACATACGCTTGTCGTGAAGGTCACGGCTAAAAACAGCGGAGGGGAAAGCTCGGCGCTCTCCAAAACGACGAACAAGGTCAAGCCGATTGGACAGATCACCGAATATTTGCTGCCCGAAAACAGCGGCCCCTACCGCGGGATTACTACGGGTCCGGACGGCAACCTGTGGTTCACCGATGCTTTCAGCAGCAAGATCGGCAAGGTCACGACATCGGGTACGATCACGGAATACGCACTGCCGAAAGGAAGCTACCCATATGGGATTGCTGCTGGTCCTGAAGATAGTCTTTGGTTCGCAGAGCGCGAGAGCTCCAAGATTGGCAAAATCACAACGGCAGGCAAAGTGACTGAATATTCGCTACCCCTAGGCAGCGAACCATCTGGGATTACTGAGGGTCCTGATGGAAATATGTGGTTTACTGACACGTGGTTCGGCAAGGTCGGAAAGATTACGCCGTCGGGCACGATCACAGAGTACTCCCTGCCTGAAGGGAGCGCCCCTAACGGGATTGCTGCGGGTCCCGACGGCAACCTCTGGTTCACTAACGAAACCGGCAAGATCGGAAAGATCACCACATCCGGCACGATCACCGAATACGCCCTACCTGAAAGCAGCTGGCCGATCGGGATAGCCGCGGGTCCTGACGGCAATATGTGGTTCACAGACTACCGCACCAGCAAGATCGGGAAGATCACGACGTCTGGCACGATCACCGAATACTCCCTACCCAAAGGAAGCGCACCGTCCGGGATCGCCGCGGGTCCCGACGGCAACCTCTGGTTCACGGGTGATGGCACGAACAAGATTGGGAAGATCACGACCTCGGGAACGGTGAGCGAATACTCGCTGCCCGAAGGTAGCGATCCGTCCGTGATCGCCGCGGGACCTGATGACAATATGTGGTTCACGGACTTCGAGAGCAACAAGGTCGGGGACATCACTCCGTAGAGGTACGTCAACCTGGATGACCCCCGAGGATCGTGTATTCCCTCGGGGTCATTCGCCTCATCGGGAGCCAGAATGAGCGGACGCGAGACGGCACGAAAAAGCGATACCATTCTGAGCATGGGACTGCATGATAAGCGAGTAGCATTCTGGCTTACCGGGCTCTTGGCCTTTGTGCTTGCAGGTGGCCTTCCAGCGAGCGCCAATCCGGCGCATGCCGCTTCGCCGCTGAGCTGGTCCTCGCCGGCGCTGATCGACAGCCAGCCGCCGTTCCCGCAGCTCGACGGCGTGTCTTGTGCGTCCGCCGGCCTGTGCGTGGCCGTCGATGCCTTCGGCAACGTGGTCACCTCGACCGATCCGACGGGCGGCGCGGGCGCATGGGTGCTGGCCAACGTGGACGGCGGCAACCAGATCTACGGCGTGTCGTGCACGGCGGGGCCGCTGTGCGTGGCCGTTGACAGCGCTGGGGATGCGGTCACGTCGACCGACCCCACGGGTGGCCCCGGCCAATGGAGCGTGGCTTACGTAGACAGCGGCCATGAACTCCTGGGTGTCTCTTGCGTGTCGGGGCCGCTGTGCGTGGCCGTTGACAACGGCGGTAATGTCGTCGTCTCGACCGACCCGACCGGCGGCGAACACGCCTGGACCGTCACCCATGTGGACGATCACCTGATCCGGAGCGTGTCGTGCGCATCGACGTCGCTGTGCGTGGCGGTCGATGCCAACGGGAATGTGATTACCTCGACCGAACCGGCCAAGGGGGTTTGGGCCGTGGCGCATGTCGACGGCGACGTGTACATCCTCGGCATCTCCTGCCCGTCGACGTCACTGTGTGTCGCGGTCGACGGGGAGGGCAACGTTCTCACCTCGACCGAACCGGCCGGCGGCGAACACGCTTGGACCTCCTCGGAAGTCGAGGGTTACGGTCATGTGCTCGGCGGCGTCTCGTGCTCCTCGGAATCGCTCTGCGTAGCCACTGACGGAGCCGGAGACGTCCTGACCTCGACCGAACCGGCCAACGGCAAGAGCGCATGGAGCGCGGCGCACGTGGACCCAGCCGACTTCCTGTATGAAGTCTCATGCACGACCGGCTTGTGTGTCGCGGTGAACGGCAACGGCGACGTGTTCAGCTCCACCAACCCGACGACGGGCGCCGCGAGCTGGTCGGCCGCGCACGTGGACAGCAGCAACCCCGTCGGGCTCACGAGCGTCTCCTGCGCCTCCACGGCGTTGTGCGTCGCCGCTGACAGCGGAGGGTATGAAGTGGAAGACGTGGTGACCTCCACCGACCCCACCGGGGGGAGCGCCGCCTGGACCACGACCCCGCTCGAAACGGGACCTCTCGGCGGAGTCTCCTGCCCATCCACGACTCTCTGCATCGCGGGGGCTTATGACAAGGCGCTGTTCACTTCGACCGATCCAACGGGCGGAGCGAGTGCTTGGGCCTTTCAGACGAGCTACGCATATCCGCCGCTAGAAAGAGTAAACGCAAAATACTTTGGTCCGCTTGCCAGCGTGTCCTGCGCATCCGTGTCTTTTTGCCTGGCCGACCTCGACTCGTACAACGACTTCGATACGCTGGCAACGTCGATCGATCCTACAGGTGGTGAAAGCGCTTGGCCTGTCACCAAGCCCTATCTTGCGGGTGACCGGAGTGGTAAGCCAATCCTTGGTGTGTCATGCGCGTCGATGTCGCTGTGTGTGGCGGTGGATGGCGCTGGAAACGTGCTGAGCTCGACGGACCCGGCGAGCAGCGAAAAGGCTTGGACGATCACCTCGGTGGGCGTCAACCCATTGTGGGGGGTGTCGTGTCCGTCGAACCAGTTTTGTGTCGCCGTCGACAATGCCGGCGACGTGGCAACCTCGACTGACCCGGCGGAAAGCACCCCCGTATGGACCGTTGCCAACGTGGACGGGGGCAACCATCTGACGGGCGTCTCGTGCGCCTCGGAATCGCTGTGCGTGGCCGTGGACGCCTCCGGGAACGCGCTCTCCTCGACCGACCCGGCGGGTGGCTCGGGCGCATGGAACGTCGTCCCCGCGGACCCCGGCCACGCTCTCACCAGCGTCTCATGCACGCCCGCGGGCCTGTGCGTGGCCGTCGATAACGCCGGGTATGCGGTGACGAGCACCTTCTCTCCGCAGGCTGTGGGCGAACATAGTGGGAACAGCCAGAATAGCGGCGGCGGATCCGGCGGAGGCGAGTCCGGAGGGCAGGTCGCCTCGACGGGATTCTCGCTACCGCCACCCATCGTTGTCTCCAGTGTGTTCAGAATCTTGACCGTCAAGGTTGGCAGCGATGGTCAGATCGCGCTCACCGTGAAGGCTCCCTCGTCAGGATCAATCGACGCCCGAGCGAGTGCGTCGATCCGCGAAGCGACCGCCGGATCACGCAAACGTAAGACCGGGCACGCCCACAAGATCGCCTACGGGGCGGGCTCGGCGATCGCCCTGAGCGCGGGCGCCGAGACCGTCACGATCAAACCCACCAGGAGCGTCCTCCTCGCCCTGAAGAACTCGCATACGCTGCGCGTGCCGGTTACGGTCGTCTTCCACCCGCGCAGCGGCCCGCCGACGACCGTGAGCGAGACCGTGAGCGTTCGCTACCGGTCGCCTCGGCGCGCCGAGGCGTGCCCTGCGTCGAAGGGAGTCTGCCGTGGGAGGCGGTGAGGGCAGACGTTCGCGGCTGTGGCTTGCACGGGCGGTCATCGCTCTCGGTGTGCCGATGGCCGGGTGTGGGGCATCTGGGAGCACAGCCCAGGCAGGGCACGATCCGACATCCAACGGGGCCGGGAGGGAGTTGACTCCCGTGACGGCCACCAGGCGCTCCGGGGGCCTGACGATAACGCTGACGGCGACGCCGACGCGGTCGAAGGTGGGCTCCTCGGTCGAGTTCGACGCCACCGCGTATGCGCGCCGCGCCCAGGGAGCCATCGGCTACCGGCTCGTCTACGGCGATGGGGCCGCCACCCCACCGAGCGTGCTTCCTCAGTTCTGCCTTGCGGCACCGCGCCCCGCGCACAAAGCTTGGCGGCTTTCTCACCGCTACAGGTCGCCGGGCAAATACACGGTGTCGCTGAGCGTCGATGTCAACTGCACCCGCGATCATGCGAGGACGAGCGTCACCGTCAGCGTTGTCTGATGAGCAGGACGGCAAAGTCTGAAATCTCAACCGCCGCAGTCCGGCGGCGTCGAGCGTGGCGAGGTAGCGCCGGCGCGGCGCGGAGCCGTCGAGATGCTGCGTCCCATTACGGCTGACGAACACCAGGTCATCGTTGGCGGTGTGAGGGTGCCGCGCTCAAGGTATGCTCCGGGGATGGGGATGCTGGAAGGGTTGATGCAGGATGATTTTCCGCTGAGTTTGCAACACGCGCGGCGGCGGATGCGCGACTGCCACCCGGCGGCGCGGGTGATGACGCTGACGCCGGAGGGCACTGCGGCTGCGACCTTCGGCGAAGTCTGCGAGCGGGTGGACCGCTTGGCGCGGGTGCTGAAGCGGCTGGGGATCGAGCAGGGCGACCGGGTGGGGACGTTCGCGTGGAACAACCAGCGCCACTTCGAGCTGTATATGGCGGTGCCGTGCATCGGCGCGGTGCTGCACACGCTCAACATCCGCCTGTTTGCGGAGCAGCTGACGTACATCGTCAACCACGCCGAGGACCGGGTGATCTTCGTCGACGACTCGCTGGTGGGGCTGCTGGAGCCGCTGGCGCCGACCTTCGGGGGCGTGCGCCACTTCATTGTGATGGGGGACGGAGACAGCGGCTCGCTGCCCAACGTGTTGCGCTATGAGGAGCTGCTGGCGGAATCGACCGCGGCGGCCGATCGGTTGGCGGTTGCGCGAGCGCCCGGTGCTTCGCCCGCCGACTCCGTTCCAGCGGCGGGGGTGCCAGGCGCTTCGCCCGCCGACTCCAGTCCGGCGGCGCGGGCGGAGGCGGAAACGCTCTACCCCGAGCTGGACGAGCGCCAGGCGGCGTCGTTGTGCTACACGAGCGGCACCACCGGCAACCCCAAGGGCGTGCTGTACTCGCACCGCTCGATCTGCCTGCACGCGACGGCCGCGCTGATGGCCGACAACCTCGGCCTCTCGCGCCGCGAGCGGGTGCTGGCGGTGGTGCCGATGTTCCACGTCAACGCCTGGGGCCTCCCGTACGCGGCGGCGTTGTGCGGCGCCGATCTGGTGCTGCCCGACCGCTTCATGGCGGCCGAGCCGCTGGCGCGCGCGATCGAGCGCGAGCGCCCCACGGTGATGGGCTGCGTGCCGACGATCTTCGCCGACCTGCTGCGCTATGCCGATACGCACGCGGTAGACCTCTCCTCGCTCACCAACGCGGTGTGCGGCGGCTCGGCGGTACCGCGGCAGCTGATGAAGGACTTCCAGGAGCGCCACGGCGTGGTGATCCACCAGGGATGGGGGATGACCGAGACGAGCCCCGTGGTGACCTTCTCCGACCCCTCCGAGGAGCGCGGGCACGACGAGCGCTACTGGGACGAACGGGCGTTGCAGGGCAAGCCGCTGCCGTGGACGGAGCTGCGGCTGATCGGCGACGACGGCGAGGAGGTGCCGTGGGACGGCGAGTCGACGGGCGAGGTCGAGGTGCGCGGCCCGTGGATCGCGCGCCGCTACTTCAACGACCCCTCTGGCGACGAGAAGTTCGACGACGGCTGGCTGCGCACCGGCGACATCGCCGCGATCGACGACCAGGCGTTCGTGCGGATCACCGACCGCTCCAAGGATGTGATCAAGTCGGGCGGCGAGTGGATCAGCTCGGTGGAGTTGGAGAACGAGCTGATGGCCCACCCCGAGGTGCTGGAGGCGGCGGTGATCGCCAAGCCCGATGAGCGCTGGGCCGAGCGGCCGCTGTGCTGCGTGGTGCTGTGCGAGGAGTCCACCGTCACCGCGCAGGAGCTGGTGGAGCACTTGCGCCCGCGCGTGGCCAAGTGGTGGCTGCCCGACGAGTTTGCGTTCGTCGCCGAAGTGCCCAAAACCAGCGTGGGCAAGTTCGACAAGAAGGTGCTGCGCGCGCAGCTCGCCGAGGGGGCGCTCGAAGGGCGCGTGTTGGTGGCAGGAGAAGTGCGCGCCGGGTAGAAAGGAAGGAGGCCGCAAAACCGCGGTCCGGCGATGTCAATACACTCCGCAAAACCCCTAACCGGGCTCCAACCCCCGCCGGGGCCCGGATCGAACACCGAAACACGGGAGGTGCGCATGACTTCGACCCACGGAAAGGCGTCGATCGGCCCGCAAGCAGATGGGGCAGCAACGTTCAGCCGAGCTCGCCGTCGCCGCCGTGGCGGTGTCCGCCGCCGCTTCGCGCGCCGCGAGCTGCTGGCGCTGCCGGCCGCGCTGGTGCTGCTGGTGCCCGCCGCGTCCGCCATCGCGCAGACGTCGAGCACCGGCACCTCTGGTTATGGCACCAAACCGCCCACGCCCACAACCAAAACCGAACCCAAAAAAGAAGTAGAACACTCCAAAGAAAAAACCGCCACCACGCCGAAAGCCGCTCCGGAACCGGTCAAAGAAGTGGCCACCACGCCCACGCCCACGCCCACGACCCCCAAAGCCGCGACGCTGCCGTTCACCGGCCTCAACCTGACGTGGGTCCTCGGCGGTGGCCTGCTGCTGCTTGCCGCCGGGCTGTCGATCCGTCTCGCGCTGCGCACCCGCGCCGGCGGCTGACACCTCCTGCAGCGGCAAAGCTCCGCGCCGAGCGAAGAAGGCTCGGCGCGGGGTTGCCACCTGTGGGGCCGCCAACCACCCTTCTCCCTATGGCTGCAGCCGCACCGGCAGCGTCTTCAGCTGGTTGATGAACGGCGACTGCACCCAGGTGGGCTCGCCGATCATCTCCATCGCCGGGAAGCGCTTCAGCGTCTCCTCCATCAGGATCCGCAGCTCCAGCCGCGCCAGCGCTGTGCCGAGGCAGAAGTGCCGCCCGCCGGCGCCGAACGCCTGGTGCTCGGGGTTGCGGGTGACATCGAAGCGGTGGGGGTCCTCGTAGCGCGTCTCGTCGCGGTTGGAGGACGCGTACCACATCATCACCTTGTCGCCCTCCTTGATCGGCTGCCCGCCGATCTCGGTGTCGCAGGTCGCAGTGCGGCGGAAGTGGGCGAACGCAGGGAACATGCGCAGCGACTCCTCCACCGCGCTGGGGATCAGAGAGGGATCGTCCAGCAGCAGTTGGCGCTGCGAGGGGTCTTCCATCAACGCCCGCATGCCGCTGCAGTAAGTGGCCTTGGTGGAGTCGTTGCCGGCGGCCACCAGTAGGAAGAAGCCCATCACGATCTCGTGTTCCTCCAGGCGCTGCCCGTCGATCTCGGCGTGCACCAGCACGCTGGTGAGGTCCTCGGTCGGGTTTTCGCGGCGTTCGGCGATCATCTTGCCGCAGCGCGCGAAAATCTCCGGCACCTCTTTTTCCACTGCCCCCTCGGTCCCGTCGGGGTTGAGGTCGGGGTCGTTGGCGCCCAGCGTGGCGTTCATCAGCCGCGCCCACACAAGGTCGTCCTCCTCGGAGATGCCCATGAAGCTGCCGATCACGCGGGCGACCACCGGCTGCGCGAGGTCGTTCACCAGATCGCACGTCTCGCGGGCGGGCGGGCCCTCCAATCCGTCGAGTACGCGCGCGACGATCTCGCGGATCGTCGGCTCGTGCGCGGCGATCCGCTTCGGCGTGAAGCCGGCCTGGAAGAGCGCCTTGATGCGATCGTGCTTGGGGGGGTCCATGCCGATGAACATCGCCCGCACGAGCTCCAGTGGGAAGACGGCGTTGACGCCGGTGACGCCGCCCTTTTCGGAGGAGAAGGTCTGCCAGTCGCGGCTCACCGTCAGCACGTCGTCGGCGGTGGTGATCGACCAGAAGCCGGCCTCCTCGGGGAATTCGGTGATCTTCTTGGTGAAGTGCACGGGGCACTCGCGGCGCAGCCGCGCAAACAGCTCGTGCGGGGGGCCTTCCTCCCAGAAGGGGTTCTCCGTTACCAGCACCTCCTCCAGATCGAGGCTGTCGACGTCGGTCTGCCGCACGCCGCTCTCGCCTTGCACGCCGAAGCTCTCTGCCGTTGCCATTGGGAACCTCCGTATCGCCGAGGAGTGGGGTCTTCGGAGATGATACTGGCTGGCTGGCCAGGATGGCGCCCGGCCAGCCGGCGCCCCCGTCCTACCCGGCCGCGGCCGCCTGGAGATCGGGTGGGAAGTCGGTCATCTCGTACACCTGGCGCACCTCGATCGTGTCGCCGTCGGCCGCCGGGCACTTGGTTGCCCACGGCACCGCCTCCCCCTTGGAGGAAACGTCGATCATCCAGTAGCCGCCGATCGTGGGTTGGCACCAGCCTCCGATCCCGTCGCGGAGGTTTTACCCGGCTCTGACACCACGTCGAACGGTTGCACGCCGGATCGACATTTTCATCGGACCGACCTCGCGGTCGCGGGCCGGCCGCGTCCGATCTCGTGGCTGCCGGGCGGGCTGCGTCCGCTCGCAAGGGCGGCGCCCAACGGCACCGATTTCGTGAAGATCCCGTGACTTCGATGGCGATCCGGTGAACATTCCGTGATCGCTCCCCGGAGCGGCGCCGTCGCCGTGGTAGAAGCCCGGCGTCAACCTCGGACGGGAGGATCCCTGTGCTTTTGCCGCTTCGCCGCCTCGTGCTGTGTGCCCTGCTCGTGCTCTGCGGGAGCGCCACCGTCTCGCTGCTCGCGGGCGCCGCGCCGGCAGCGGCGGGCACCACCTACACGCCGAGCGCGCCGGTGCTCGACAGCGTGACCGGCGGGCCGTGGAACGCCTCGCAGGGGGACTCCTCGGCGGGTGAACCGTACGCGAGCGCCGATCTCCTTCCGACCTACACGCCGGGCGGCAGCCAGACGCTGCTGGGCGGGCTCGAAGAGCCCAACCTCGCCGTCTACCCGACCGGCTCCGAAACCGCCACCGTGCCCTACCCGAGCGGCGTGGCCGGCACCCCCGGCCCGCTCGACGGCTACTGCTCGAGCCTCGGCGCCAATCCCGAGACGGGCACCCCGGTGCTACAGCCGGGCCGGCCGCTGCCGATGTCGCCGTATTACTTCCCCGACGTGGTGCGCAACGCCGACGGCTCGCTCACCGGCTACTTCGACTACCGCCCGAAGGACGCCGAAGAGGCGATCACGGTCGCGAAGTCGACCGACAACGGCGAAAGCTGGACCACCGAGGGCAAAGCGCTCGGCGAGAACTCCGGCTACTGCCCGACCGCCGACGACAGCGACGACGGCCAGGGCCACCCGTACGTGGCGAACGTCGATGGCAGCAGCGACCTGTACACGCTGCAGCGCCCTGCGGGCGACAACACCGGCGTCGGCCTGCTCGTCCACCACGTCGATCCGTCAGCGTCGAACCCGTTGGAAGGGCTCCCGGCCAACGAACCGGTGGGCGTCGATCCCAACACCTACGCCGGCGGGGAAGTGACGATCCCGACGAGCGGCAACGAAGGCGCGCAGATCCCCGTTTCCACACTCGGCAGCGCCGGCTCGCCCGAGCAGATCGTCGCCGGCCCCTACGAGGATGCAGCCGCGAGCTCGCCGTCGAGCCAGATCGTCACCTGCACCGGCGTCGCCAGCGAACCCTCGCCGGCGCTCACCAACTGCACGGTCGCCGGCTCCGAAGCGCTCACCGTGCACACGGGCGACGACCTGCTGCAGGTGATCGCCAAAGCCGAAAGCGCTGTCACGATCCCCGCAGGCCCCAACAAGCCGAGCGGCGAAGGCGGCCTGGAAGCCCTGAAATTCGTGAACGGCAACGCCACCGTCTCGCCGATCACCACCTACCTGATGAACCTCGACGCGCCCAACCGCGTGTACATCGACGGCGCGACCGTGTACTGCTCGCAGGGCAACGCCAACCCAACCACCAAGCTCGAGGACTGCACCACCACCGGGCCGGCGCTCAGCGTCCACGCCGGCGACGCGATCACCGCCGACCCGATCGTGCCGCCGTCGGCGAGCATGACCACCGGCCTGCTCGCGCCTGACGGGATCGTCGGCACGCTGCCGAAGTACTCCGGCGCGCCGGAAGGCTCGACCGTGGTGCTGTACACGCAGAAGGTGCTCTCCTACTTCATCGTCGGCACCACCGACGGAATCATCGAAGGCACCACCAAATTCAAGGCGGGCACGATCAAACTGCCGGCCACCACGATCAACTACAAGCCGTCGGTCACCGAAAGCGAGCCGCTGCCGGCGACCGGCACGTTCAAGATCTATCTCGGCACCGAAGTGGGACAGCCGATCCAGGAAGTGACGTGCACCGGCGTCAGCGCCGCCACCCAGAGCGGCGCGCCGGCGGGCAGCAAGAACCTCACCGGCTGCAGTGGCGGCACCGGCTCGGTGAAGGAAGGCAACTGGATCGGCGGGCCCAACGCCGCGGTGGCGCCGTACAGCGCGCTGGAAAAGATCGGCGAGGGCACCGACGGCAAAAGCAAGGGTCCCGAGAAGCTGTTCGGCAACAACGAGGACTTCTCGATCCTGCGCGCCGCGTACACCACCAACGGCGTCGAATTCCACGACCTCGGGCCGATCAGCGGCACCACGTCGGGCACCGGCAACGACACCGGCGAATACAACGACCTCTCCAACCCCGACCAGCAGTCGAGCCCGTCGAGCGGCAGCCCGACGAGCCTCGCGCCGGGCAGCCTCGACACGACCGAGCTGCGCTACATCGGCTCGCGCGGCACGGTCGTCACCAACCCCGACGGCAGCTACGGGCTGTTCCTGTCGGGCTCGTGGGCGACCGACGGCGACAGCGACGCGTTCAACCAGATCTTCTACTCCACCTCCACCAACGGCAAGGAATGGTCGGTGCCGCAGGTGGTGCTGAGCACCGACTACACGTTCGCGGCCTCCGCGGCGCAAGACAAGGCGCTCGCCGAAGGCAAAAACGAACCGCTCGGGATCAGCGCCTACTACTCCGGGCGCGCGTACGGCCCGGCGATCGCGCAGAACCCCAACGGGTCACTGACGATGGTGTTCGCCGGCTACCGCATCCCCAAGCCGATCGTCAGCGCCGGCATCAAACTCGGCACCAACCCTGCCGCCCAGTACACGGTCGGCGGAAAAGACCCGGCGCTGTACCGCGACATCCTGACGATGCGCCTGACGCCGTCCACCAGCCCCAAGGTGGCGACGGTCACGGCGCTTGAAGCATCCGACGCGGGCATCGGTGATGTTGGCGCCCCGGTCACCTACACCGCGGCGGTGGCGCCGCTGACGCCGGGCGTGGGCGTTCCCACGGGTACTGTGACCTTCTCCGACAGCCACGGCGCGATCGCCGGCTGCACCGACATGCCGCTGAACGAAGGCGCACCTGACACCGCCACCTGTGCCACCACGCACGAGCGCCCGGCGGGCAGCGAGGAAGTGAGCGCCACATATTCGGGCGACTCCGACTACGAAGGCTCCACCGGCGCCACCACCGAGAACGTGCAGGAAACGCCCACGATCACCTCTGCCGGCAGCGCGACCTTCACCGAGGGTCACGAAGGCAGCTTCACGGTGAGCGCCGAAGGGGTGCCCACGCCGACGCTGTCAAAGGTTGGGACGCTGCCGCAGGGTGTCGCCTTCGACGCCGCCACCGGCGTGCTGTCGGGCACACCCACCGAAGAAGGCGAATTCCACGTCACGTTCAAGGCCAGCAACGCCGCCGGGACGGCCACCCAGAGCTTCACGCTCACCGTGGACGCGCCGCCGGCGATCACTTCGCCCGCGGAAGCGACGTTCGACGACGACGCCTCCAACCTGTTCGCGGTGACGGCCACCGGCACGCCCGCCCCGACGATCATCAAGTGGGGCAACCTCCCCGCAGGCGTGCGCTTCGAAAACGGCCTGCTCGTCGGCACCCCCACGCAAACCGGCACGTACGAGATCACGTTCACCGCCGAAAACGGCGTGGGCGCCGCTGTCAACCAGCGGTTCACGCTGACGGTGGAGGGCTTGCACGTCACCACCGCCTCGCTGCCCACGGTCACCCCCAACGTGCTCTACCGCCAGCAGCTGACGGCCGCCGGGGGGATTGCTCCCTTCAAATGGAAAGTGACTCCCGGCAGCCTGCCCAAAGGGCTCAGCCTGACGATGGGTGGCCTGCTGGCCGGGAAAGTGAATCCCAAACTGTACCCGCACGGGGGCACGTTCCCGATCACGGTGACGGTCACCGACGCCACCAAAAAAGTCCACCAGACGGCGACCGCGTCGTTCACGCTGGTCGTCTCATAGACGGCCGATCGGCCCGGTCGCGCTTGCGATCGGGCCAGTCGGCCCGCGATGGGCCAATTGCGCCTGGTCGTGGCCGCTCTTCTAGCTGGCGAGCGCCGCTGTAGCCTGTGCTCATGAGCGTAAGCGAGTGGGCGGCACAGCCGCGACTCGGTCGCAAACCCCACGCGCGCCGGTTGTTCGCGCCACTGGGCCCGGATTACGACCGCGTCGCCACGCTGCTCAGTTTCGGACAGGACCCGCGCTGGCGGCGGGCGCTGGTCGCGGCGATCGGCGCGGCGACGGGGGAGCGCGTGCTCGACGTGGCGACCGGCACGGGAATGGTTGCGCAGGAGCTGGTGCACCGCTACGGCTGCGCCGTGGTGGGCCTCGATCAGAGCCCCGAGATGCTGGCCGGCGCGCGGGCGCGGCTGGCGCGCGACCCGGCGCTTACGGCGAAGGTGACGCTGATCGAAGGTGAGGCCGAGAGGCTGCCGTTCGCCACAGGATCTTTCGACCACCTCACGTTCACCTACCTGCTGCGCTACGTCGAGGACCCCGCCGCCACGCTCGCGGAGCTGGCGCGCGTCGTTCGACCCGGCGGCCGCATCGGGATGCTGGAGTTCGCGGTGCCCCCCAACCGGCTGTGGCGGGCGGCGTGGCGGCTGTACACGCGCGTCGGGCTGCCCCTGCTGGGGCGGGCCTTCTCGCGCGAGTGGTCGGCGACGGGCGTCTTCCTCGCGCGCAGCATCCCCGACTTCTATCGGCGCGTTCCCGTGCAGCGGCTGGTGGAGTTGTGGGCGCAGGCGGGGATCGAACAGGTGCGAGTGCGGCGCATGAGCCGGGGCGGAGGCGTGGTGATGTGGGGGATCCGGCGATGAGCGCCGCCAAGCCGCTCGACCGTCCCGCCTTCTACGCCCTGCGCCCGGGAGGCTGGCGCGACCTGGTGACGGTGCTGCACCCGCCGTACACCGCCTGGAACCTCGCCAACGTGGCGATCGGGGCGGCGCTCGCGCCCCACCTCTACGCAGGTCGCCTGCTGGCTGCGCTCGCGGCGTTCCTGCTGGGCGTGGGCGTGTGCGCGCACGTGCTCGACGAGCTCAACGGTCGCCCGCTCGGCACGCGCCTGTCGCGCGGCGCGCTGGTGGCGCTGGCGGCGGTGTCGCTGGTGGGGGCGGTGGCGATCGGGGTGGTCGGCGCGGTGACGGTCTCCCCGACGCTGATCCCGTTCGTGGCGGTGGGGGCGTTCATCGTGCTGGCCTACAACCTGGAGTGGTGGGGCGGGCGCTTTCACACCTCCTTCTGGCTGGCCGCCTCGTGGGGCGCGTTCGCGGCGCTCACCGGCTACTGGGTCAACGCACTGGCGTTCCGGTGGGCCGTGCTGCCGGCGGCGGCTGGCTGCTTCATGCTGACGCTCGCCCAGCGGCGCCTCTCCACTCCCGTGCGCGAGCTGCGCCGGCGCACCGTGTCGGTGACCGGCGAGCAGCGTCTCGCCGACGGCACGGTGGTGGCGCTCGACGCGGCGCGCCTCGCCGCGCCCGCCGAGGGCGCGCTCAGCGCCTGCGCGATCGCGATGGTGCTGCTGGCCACGGGACTCGTGCTGGCGCGGCTGTGAACCCCCTGCTCGCCGTCCCCAACGTCTCCGAGGGCCGCGACCACCCGGGCGTGGTGGCGATCGCCGCCGCGTTCACGTCCGGCGGTGGGGTGCGCCTGCTCGACGTGCACCGCGACGCCGACCACCACCGGGCGGTGGTCACGCTTGCGGGCGGTCCCGGCGAGTTGGCGCAGGCGCTGATGCGCGGCACCGCCGAGGCGCTGCAGCGGATCGACATCGGCGACGGGCGCGACCGAAGCCGGGAGACCCTCGCCCCGGGGGAGCGTCCCCGCTTCGGTCAGCACCCGCACGTGGGCGCCGTCGACGTGGTGCCGGTCGTGCACCTCACTGCCGCGCAGCGCGGCGCGGCGTGCGCGGAGGCGCTGGTGGCGGCCGAGGAGATCGGCGCGCTGGGGGTGCCGGTGTTCCTCTACGGTGAGCTGGCGGGTTCCCGCACCCGCGCGGAGCTGCGCCGGGGTGGCATCAAAGCGCTGGCGGCGCGGATGCTGGCGGGCGAGCTGCGCCCCGACTTCGGTCCCTCCGCGCCACATCCCACCGGCGGCGCTGCGCTGGTCGGCGCGCGCCCGCCGCTGGTCGCGTTCAACCTCGAGTTGGCGCCCCCCGCCACCGTCGAGGACGCCCGCCGGATCGCCGCGCTGATCCGTGAGGGCGGCGAGCACGGGCTGCCCGGGGTGCGCGCAATCGGTGTAGCGCTCCAGCGCGGCCCGCAGGTGTCGCTCAACATCGAGCGCCCCACGGAGGTGCCGCTGCGCACGGTGGTGTCAGCGGTGCGCGCCCATGCCGCGGTCGCCCGCGCTGAGCTCGTCGGCCTCGCGCCGGCGGCGGCACTGGAGGGTTTCCCCGCAGACGTGCCGCTCCCCGGCTTCGACCCGGTGCGCCATCTGATCGAGAATGCGCTGAAGCTCTAAGCTTGCAGGCGGGATGGCATCCACCAAGCGCAAAACCAAGCATCGCGGCAACCCGCTGGGGATGGTGGAGTCGCGTGGGCGCACCGGGCGGCCGCCCACCGCCGCCGAGCGCAGCGGCGCGGCGGCGGCGCGCGAGAAAGCGAAAGCGCGCGAGCAGCGACTGCAGCGCCAGGATCGCCCGCCGACATGGCGGGGCGCGATCACCCGCGCGATGATCGCCGCGGTCGGGATGCTGCTGATCGGCATCGTCTTCTTGAAAAACGGCAACGAGGCGATTGCGCTGTTCCCGATCGTGCTGTTGCTGTACATCCCGATCAGCTACTACACCGACGTGTGGATGTACCGCCGCCGCCAGCGCCGCAAAGCGCAGGCGAAGGCGGACGCCAAGGCGCGTGCGAAGGCCGAGTCGCAGTGAGTCTCGACGTGCGCATGTTCACGGTTGGCCCGGTGCAGGAGAACGCCTATATCGTCACCGCCAACCGCGAGGGCGCCCGCGCGCTGATGGTCGACCCCGGCGAGGAGCCCGAGCGGCTGCTGGCGGCGGCGCGGGCGTTGGGGGTGGAGATCGAGGCGATCCTCGTCACCCATGGCCACTTCGACCACATCGGCGCCGTGGCTCCCGTGGCGCGCGCCACCGGCGCTCCGGTGTACTGCCCGGAGATCGAGCGCCCCCTGCTGAGCGACATCCGCTCGTGGACGCCCCCCGGCTTCGGCCCGTTCGAGAGCTGGGAGCCAGAGCACACGCTCACCGGCGGCGAGCGGCTGGAGTTGGCGGGGATGGAGATCGAGGTGCTGTTCACGCCGGGGCACAGCCCGGGGCACCTGACGTACGCGATCTCACCGCCCGCCGCGCCCGCCGACGAGAACGGGACGGAGCCGGAAGCCCCCGCGCTGCTCTCCGGCGACGTGCTGTTTCAAGGATCGGTCGGACGTGTTGACCTGCCCGGTGGCGACTGGAGCGTGTTGGAGCAGTCGATCGCCGCGCTGATGGATCGCTTCCCCGCCGAGACGGTGGTCTACCCCGGGCACATGGGCGTCACCACGCTCGGCCGCGAGCTGCAGACCAACCCGTTCCTCACCGAGCTCCGCGCCACGCACGAGGGGTCGGCCGCTGCCGACCCGGCCGGCAGGTGAGCGCCGCCAAGCTGAAGGCCCCGCGGGGCACGCACGACGTGCTGGGCGAGCAGGCGGCGGCGCGCGCCCGCGTGGAGAGCGCCGCCCGCGCGCTGCTGGAGGGGGCAGGGTATGCGCGGATCGAGACGCCCACGTTCGAGGCCACGGAGCTGTTTGCGCGCGGCGTGGGCGCGTCCACCGACATCGTGCAGAAGGAGATGTACACGTTCACCGACGGCGGCGGGCGCTCGTTGACGCTGCGTCCAGAGGGCACCGCGCCGGTGTGCCGCGCGTATGTTGAGCACGGCATGCACAAGCTGCGCGCGCCGGTGAAGCTGTGGTACCTGTCGAGCTTCTACCGCTATGAGCGCGCCCAGGCCGGCCGCCAGCGCCAGTTCTGGCAGGTGGGCGCCGAGGCGCTGGGCAGCGAGGAGCCGGCGGTGGACGCCGAGTCGATTGTGCTGCTGTGCGCGCTGCTGGACGAGCTGGACGTACGCGAGGTGCGCCTGCGCCTCTCCTCGCTCGGCGGCCCCGACGCGCGTGCCGCCTACCGCGAGCGTTTGCAGGCACACCTGCGTGCGCACGAAGCCGCGCTGGCGCCCGAGGTGCGCGAGCGGATCGACCTCAACCCGCTGCGCGCGTTCGACTCAGAACACGACGGCACCCGCGCGGTGATGGCCACCGCCCCGCGGCTGCTCGACCACCTGAGCACCGACGACCAGTCGCACTTCGCCGAGGTGCGCGCGCTGCTGGACGAGGCGGGTGTGGCGTACGCGATCGACCCCACGCTGGTGCGCGGTCTCGACTACTACACCCGCACCGTGTTCGAGCTCACCTCCGACGCGCTCGGCGCGCAGAGCGGCGTGGGTGGGGGGGGTCGCTACGACGGCCTGGTGGCGCAGCTCGGCGGCCCATCCACCCCGGGGATGGGTTGGGCGATGGGGATCGAGCGAGCGCTGCTCGCGGGCGATGCTCGCGCCGAGGCGTCCCCCGCGATCGACCTGTTCGTCGCCGTGTCCGACGGGGCGGCCCGGCCGGCGTTCAAGCTGCTGCACGAAGCGCGCACCGCCGGGCTCGCCGCGCAGATGGAGCTGGCGGGGCGCTCGCTGAAGAACCAGCTCGCCCACGCCGAGCGGCTGGGGGCGCGGTATGTGGCGGTGGTGGGCGCCGGAGGGGACGGCGCAAGCGGTGCCGGCGGGGCCGGGACGCAGCTGAAGGACGTGCAGGCGCACACGCAGGAGGAGATCTCCGCCGATGCCGTGGTGCACGCGGTGTTGCGGGGGCGGGGAGCGTTGTAGAGGGCCACGGCAGTTGGCGTCAGGTGGCCCGATCCAACGCTGTGCGGATGTCCTTGACGAGGATCATGAGATGTCGCTCATTGGTCGGCCCGGGGAGGAGCCCGTGCCGAAGGTAGAAGGCCCGTGCCCTGTCGTCCAGCGCGTGCACGAGCAGCGCGCGAATGCCGAGCAGTTCGGCGGCCGCCAGCGAGCGTTTCATTGCATCGGCCAGCAGCCAAGCGCCGAGGCCGTGAGCCTGTACAGATAGATCGACGGCGAGCCGGGCGAGCAGGATCACCGGTATCGGATGTCGCGGCATCCCCCGCCTCACACGCTCGGTCGCCTCCGCGGGCTCGAGCGAGGCGGCAGTGAGCGCGTGGTAGCCGGCGACTCGGCCCTGCACTGTGTCGATGGTCACGAACGTCCGCGCCGATCCGGCACCCGCCGCGGCGTGGGCGTGCCGAAGCAGCCACACGTTCAAGGACGCTGCCCCGCAGTCGAACCCCTCGAGCACGTGGTGGGTCCCGAGCGGCTCGGGATCGGTGAACCGCGGCACTACTCGGGGCGTGCGCGGCGGAACAGCTCGATCAACTCTGGGTTCGCCTGTGCCGGCCGATTCAACGCGGCGGTGAAGGCGGCCCACTGCTCCTCGGAGAGCACGAATTGCGTGCGATCCGCCAGCAGCCGCTCAGCGCGCTCCCGGCCACCCTCCACGAGGAACTCCGACAGCGACTCCTCTGCGACCTCGGCAGCACGGCGGAACAGGTTGTCGTCGCGCTCGGCCACCCGCAGGTTGACGCGTCTTGTCTTGACCTCAGCCATCGCTGTCATTGTACAGACTTTGTATGTACCTGACCGTATGTTGCGTCGCTCGTGCCCGTCCAAGCCCCAATTTGGGCTCAACTCGCGCCGCGTGAATGCCGAAGTTGGGGTGGATGGCCCAGATCTCGCGCCCCTTCCAGATCGTGCTGGCTGTGTTCGTGCTGTTTGCGGCGGCGTGGTTCGCCGTGCTGCGCCCCAGCGGCGGATCTTCGACCGGCGCCTCCGCGCCGAGCTCCGCCTCCCCGGCTGGGGGCGCGGCGGCCCACGCGAGCCCGGCGGCGCACGCGGGCACCGCGACCCACGGCACCGCGACCCACGGCACCGCGACCCACGGCACCGCGACCCACGGCACCGCGACCCACGGCACCGCGACCCACGGCACCGCGAAGCACGGCGCCGCGACGCACGCGACCGGACACAGCTCGGCGTCTGCGATCCACCACACTTCGGCGCCCGCCACCCGTCACGCGCGTGTGGCACCGGCGACGCACCCCGCCAAAGTCGCGGCGCAAGCGCACGCGAGGCCGGCGACGCCCGCCACGGCCGAGCACCACAAGGCCGCCGCCCATGCCGGCGCGGCGCGATCGGGGCACAGCGGCGCCCATGCTTCGCAGCAGTCGAACACGGCGGCTGCCACCACCGCGACGGCCGCGTTCACGCTCCACAACCTCACGACCGCGCTGCATCTGAACACCGTGGTGAAGCTGGTTGGGCTGCTCGATCCGGGGCTGAACCTGCAGGCGAAGGTGACGCACGCCGAAGGCGTGTTGATCGGGAGGATGAAGGTCGCGCTGCAGCCCGCCTCGCAGGCGACGGTCGCCTCCGAGTTGCACCACGGCAAAACGGTGCTGCTGCTGTTCGTGAACCCTCACTCCTACGACGACGACGCGAGCGCGATCGACGTGGTCGAAGTGGCGCACAGGCTCGGCCACAAGGTGGCGGTGCACCTGGCGCTCGCCAAGCAGGTCAACTCGTTCGGCTCGATCACCCGCGCCATCCAGGTCTACCAGACCCCGACGCTGCTGATCGTCAACGCCAAGCGCCAGGTGGAAACGCTCACCGGGTTGGTCGACGCCTACACGATCGAACAGGCTGTCGCCGAAGCGCGTGGCGAAGCGGTGAAGCTGCCGGGGTGATCGTAAACTCGGCTGAGTGATCGCCGAGTCCCCTTTCGCCACGCATCTGGAGCGCCCGCTCGGCCGCGGGCACACCCCTGCGGATGCCTTCACCGGCGCCGCCGGCGGGGCAGCCTGCGGCGATCTCATCCGCATCTCGTTGGCGCTTGACCTTGCCAGCCCTCACGGCCGCATCGCCGACGCCGGCTTCGACGCCTCCGGCTGCGGCGCGGTGCTGGCCGCCGGCTCGGCCACGGTCGCGCTCGTACGCGACACGCCGCTGCTCGACGCCGCGCGCGTCGGCGCCGAGGAGATCGCCGCCGAGCTCGGGGGGCTGCTCCCCGCCAAGCGCCACGCCGCCGAGCTGGCCGCCGACGCGCTGCACCGGGCGCTGGGGGCGGCGGCGCGGGCGTGCGGGCCGCTGGCAGGGCCGATCGACGCCGCCACAGAGGGCGAGCGTACGCACGGAGGGGGCCGGGCTCCGGCGGCGCGCACGCTGGTCGCCATGAGCGGCGGCGTGGACTCCGCCGTGGCGGCGCTGCTGACCGCGCGCACCGGCGAACAGGTGGTGGGGGTGACACTGGAGCTGTGGGCCGACGCGGAGAACGACGCCGAGCGCAGCTGCTGCTCGGCGCAGGCGGTGCGCACCGCGCGCGACCTGGCTCACGCGCAGGGCTTTCCCCACTTCTCGATCGACCTGCGCGAGGAGTTCCGCGCCGGCGTGGTGGACGGCTGGTTGGAGGGTTACGCGCAGGGGGTCACGCCCAACCCCTGCATCCGCTGCAACGGCTCGGTGCGGCTGGACGCGATGCTGGAGCTGGCCGCGCGGCTCGGGGCCGAGCGGTTGGTGACCGGCCACTATGCCCGCGTGGTGGACGGCCCTCCGCCGCTGCTGCGGGTGGCGCGCGACAAGCTCAAGGACCAGAGCTACGCGCTCGCCGGGCTCGATCCGGCGTCGCTGGCGCGACTGAAGTTCCCGCTGGGGGACATAACCAAGGACGAGGTGCGCGAGATCGCCGCGCGCGGGGGGCTGTCGGTGGCGGGCAAGCCCGACTCGCAGGACCTCTGCTTTCTGGCGGGCACCTCGCTGCCGCGCTTCCTCGCCCGTCATGGTGGGTCCGGTGCAGCCCACGCACCTGCGGCAAGCGACGACAGCGTGGGCAACGGCGATGTGGGAAACGGCGGCGCCGAGGGGGAGGGCAGCATCGTCGACCTCGACGGGCGCACACTGGGCATCCACCGCGGCGCGCACACGTTCACCGTCGGCCAGCGCCACGGCCTCGGCCTGCCGGGCGGGTCCGAGCCGCTGTTCGTGCTGAGCACCGACGTGGTCGCCAACACCGTCACCGTCGGTCCCCGCGCGGAGCTGATGACGGGCACGGTGGCCGTCCGCGACGTGACGCTGCGGGCGCCGGGCGCCGGCGTGGATGGCGTGCGAGTGCGCTCACATGGACCGCTGCTCCCATGCCGTTTGACCTCGGATCCGGGACCCGGGCGGCACGACGGTGTCGAGGTGTGCCTGAATAAGCCCACCGCGCGCGCCGCTCCGGGGCAGATCGCCTGCCTGTACGAGGGCGATGTGATCCTCGGTTACGGCATCATCTCGGCATGACCTCCGACGAGATCCGCGAGCGCTACCTGGCGTTCTTCGAGGAGCGCGGCCACCGGCGCCTGGCCTCGGCCTCGCTGGTGCCGCCGCCCGAGGACCGCACGGTGCTGCTCACCACGGCCGGGATGCAGCCGTTGAAGCCCTATTTCCTCGGCCGCGAAGCGCCGCCGGCGCCGAAGTTGACGAGCTGCCAGAAGTGCTTCCGCACGCCCGACATCGAGAAGGTGGGCTCGACGCTGCGCCACCTCACGTGCTTCGAGATGCTGGGCAACTTCTCGATCGGCGAGTACTTCAAGCAGGGTGCGATCGAGCTGGCGTGGGAGCTTTCGCGGGAGGTGTTCGGCTTCAAGCCGGACGACATCTGGGTGACGGTGTTCGAGGGCGACGACGCGCTCGGGCTCGGCGCCGACGAGGAGGCGATCGAGCTGTGGGAGGCGGTGGGGCTGCCGCGCGAGCGGATCGTCGGCTGCCCGCGCTCGGAGAACTTCTGGGAAGCGGGGCCGGTGGGGCCGAGCGGCCCGTGCTCGGAGTTGTACCTCGACCGCGGCCTGCACTTCGGCAAGCCCGACGACTTGCCCGGCGGCGAGAACGAGCGCTTCTTGGAGTTTTGGAACCTGGTGTTCATGCAGTACAACCAGGATCCGCACGACCACCTGACGGCGCTGCCGAGCCGCAACATCGACACCGGCCTCGGTCTCAACCGAATGGCGGCGATCCTCCAGGGGAAGGAGTCGGTGTTCGAGACCGATCAGTTCCAGCCGCTGATCGATCTTGGCGAACGCCTGTCGGGCAGGCGCTACGGCGAGGAGTTCCCGACCGATCGCGCGCTGCGGATCCTCGCCGACCACGCGCGCGGGATGTCGTTCATGGTGGCCGACGGTGTGGTGCCGTCCAACGAGGAACGCGGGTATGTGCTGCGCCGCGTGATGCGCCGCGCGATCCAGCAGGGCCGCACGCTGGGCATGGAGCCCGGCTTCCTGGTGCGCTACGCCGAGGTGGTGCGGGAGTTGATGGGCGCCGCCTACCCGGAACTGAGCGCGCAGCGCACCGCGATCGAGAAGTGGTTGGCCTCCGAGGAGGAGTCCTTCGGGCGTACGCTGGCGCAGGGCACGCGTCTCCTGGAGGAGCTGATCAAACGGGCGCTCGACGCCGACGATGAGGGGATCGCCGCGGCTGACGCCTTCGAGTTGCACGACACCTATGGCTTCCCCTTCGACCTCACGCGCGAACTGGTGGCCGAGCGCGGCCTCGGCGTCGACCCGGACGGCTTCGAGCGGCTGATGGACGCGCAGCGCGCCCGCGCCCGCGCGGCGGCCGGGAGCGGCGCGCAGGCGGCCGGCGAGGATCCGCGCGAGCGAGCGCGGGAGCTGGCGGTGCAGGCGGGCTTTCAGACGCGCTTCACCGGGTATGAGACCGAGCTGCAGCGCACCTCCGTGGGGGCGCTGGCACAGGAGAACGGCCACCTCATCGTGAAGCTCGCCGAGTCCCCGTTCTACCCCGCCGGCGGCGGCCAGGTGTCGGACACCGGCACGATCGAGTGCGAGCACGGCGACTGCCGCGCGCGTGTCGAGGGCGTGTACCGGCTGGGCGACGACCAGGCACTGGCGGTGGTGGTGGAGGCGGGCACGCTCGACCCCGACGAGCCGGTGGTGGCGCGTGTCGACCACGCGGCGCGCCACGCCACCGAGTGCAACCACACCGCCACCCACCTGTTGCACGCGGCGCTGCGCGAACGCCTCGGCGAGCACGTGCGCCAGGCGGGCTCCTACGTGGGCCCCGACAAGCTGCGCTTCGACTTCAGCCACTCGCAGGCGCTGACCACCGAGGAGCTGCGCGACGTGGAGGATCGGGTGAACGCGTGGATCCTCGCCGACGATTCGGTGCGGGCGATCACGACCACGCTGGAGGAGGCCCGCCGGCTGGGCGCGATGGCGCTGTTCGGCGAGAAGTACGGCGACGTGGTGCGGATGGTGCAGATCGGCGACGGGGGCAGCGGGGGGGCCAGCGAGGGGGGAAATCACCAATACTCGCGCGAGCTGTGCGGCGGCACGCACGTGCGTGCCACGGCGGAGATCGGGCTGTTCCACGTCGTCAGCGAGACATCCTCGGCCGCCAACGTGCGCCGCATAGAGGCGCTCACCGGCCCCGCCGCGGTGGAGCTGCTGCGCGCGCGCAACAGGTGGTTGGCGGAGGTTGCCATCACGCTGCGCACCCTCCCCGAGGGCGCGCCCGAGGCGGTGCGCGAACGAGAGTTGGAGCGCCGGCGGTTGGAGAAGGAGCTGAAGGAGCTTCACACCCGCGGCGGGTCGGCCGGCGGCGGGGCCGGCGCGAACGGCGCGGGCCTCGACATCGAGGCGCTGGCGGCGCAGGCCGTCGAGGTCGCCGGCGCACGCGTGCTCGCGGCCGCCCTCCCGGTCGCCGACCCCAAGGCGCTGCCGGGACTGGTGGATCGGCTGAAGGGCAAGCTGACGGATGCGGCGATCGTGCTGGGCGGCGAGCAGGACGGCCGCGTGCATCTGATCGTTGGCGTCACCCCCTCGCTGGTGGAGCGCGGCGTGAAGGCCGGCGCGGTCGTCAAGGCGGCCGCCGCGGTGGTCGGTGGCGGAGGCGGCGGTCGCGACACGCTCGCGCAGGCCGGCGGCCGCGACGTGGAAAAGCTTGAGCAGGCGATCGCCGCTGGCCGCGCCGCGATCGAGGCTGCCCTCGGGGGCGCGGGTGTCGATAGTTAAAATCGCGACTCCGTATAACCATTGTTAGACGCCCTCCAAAAAGTGCATATATGAACACACGCGTCCTCCACTCGCGCGTGCACCAACGCATCCCCCAACCGGTGTGATGCGCGTGCTGGGCCTCGACTACGGCAGCGCCCGCTGCGGCTGCGCGCTGGCCGACCCCAGCGGCACGATCGTCACGCCGGTCGCGGCGGTTCCGCTTCCGGCGACTCGCCGCGGTCTGGACGCGCTGAGAACGCTGGTGGCCGAGCGCGAGGTGGAGCGCGTCGTCGTCGGCCTGCCGCTGTCGCTGAGCGGCGCGGAAAGCGACCAGACGCGCGAGACCCGCAGGTTCGCCGCCCGACTGGCCCGCCGTCTGGGGGAGGGGGTGCCGGTGGAGCTGCACGACGAGCGCCTGACCACGCGCATGGCTCAGCGCATCGATGGCGCCTCGACTCCCGAGGACTCGCGCGCGGCGGCGCTGATGCTGGAGTCATGGCTGTCAAGGTGAGGGTCAGGCGCGGGCGTGTGGCGCTGCTGTGCGTAGTCGTGCTCGCCGTTGCCGCCTTCGCGCTGGCGGCAGCCCTGCACCACTCCAAACCCCCGCCGGCGCCGCCCTCGCCGAAGGTTGTGCGGGTGACGATCCCCGAGGGCGAGACGCGCTGGCAGATCGCGCAGATCGCCGCGCGCGAAGGGCTCTCCGGCCGCTACCTGGCGGCGGCGCACAGTACGGGCGCGGCCGGCTCCGGTGCCGACAGACCGCCGGCCTTCGATCCCGCCCACTACGGCGCGCCCCGGGGCACCCCGAACCTCGAAGGCTTTTTGTTCCCAGCGACATACGAACTGTACGCGGGCGCCCCCGCGAGCCATCTGGTCGCATTGCAGCTGCAGGCATTCGAAGAAAACTTCGGCCGCGAAGAGATCCACGCGGCGCATTTGCTGCACATAACCCCCTACCAGATGCTGACGGTGGCCTCAATGATCGAACGCGAGGCGTACCTGCCGCGCGACCGTCCGCGCGTGGCGGCGGTGATCTACAACCGCCTGCGGATCGGCATGCCGCTGGGGATCGACGCGACGATCCGCTACGCGCTCAACGACTTCTCGGCGCCGTTGACCGAAGCGCAACTGCACACGGACTCCCCGTACAACACCCGCACCCACGTGGGCCTGCCGCCGACCCCGATCAGCAACCCCGGGATGGCGTCGATCGACGCCGCCGCGCACCCCGCGCACGTTCGGTACCTGTATTACGTCAACGGCGCGGACGGCTGCGGCGAGCTGGTGTTTTCGACGAGCGGCGCCGAATTCGAACGCAATGCGGCCGCCTACAACCAAGCGGTGGCGCGCAACGGCGGCCACGAACCGAGGTGCCGGAGGCGCGGCAAGTGAGCGGCTCCGCCGAGACGGCTCCCGCGGGCGGCGAGGCGGCTGTCGGAGGCGCCGATCGCGAAGCGCGCCGAGGGTCCCGCGGGCCGCGCCTCGGCGTGCTGGGCTGGCCGGTGGCGCACAGCCGCTCGCCGGCGATGCAGAACGCCGCGCTGCGTGAGCTCGGGCTGGGCGACTGGATCTACCAGCGCTTGCCGGTGCCCCCGGAGCTTTTGGAGGAGACGACGCGCGCGCTGGGCGCGGCCGGCTTCGTGGGCGCGAACGTGACGATTCCCCACAAGCGGGCGGCGCTGGCGGTGGCGAGCGAGGCGAGCGCGGCGGCGCGGGCGATCGGCGCCGCCAACACGCTGACGTTCGCGCGCGGCGGGGGGATCGCCGCCGAGAACACCGATGCGCCCGGATTGATCGCGGCGATGCGGCGCGCCGGCCAGGATCCGCACGGCCGCACCGCCCTGGTGCTGGGGGCGGGTGGCAGCGCTCGCGCCGCGGTGTGGGCGCTGCGCGAGGCCGGCGCCGCCGAGGTGACGGTGTGGAACCGCACGGCCGCGCGCGCCCGCGAGCTCGCCGCCGCGTTGGAGGTCCGCGTCGTCCTTTTGCCCGAAAAGGCCGACATCCTGATCAACTGCACCTCCGTCGGCCTAGTACCCCCGGCTAGCGGTTCCGAGAGCGCCCTCAACCTGCTGAGCCTTACGCACGATCTGGTCGGTAGGTACTCGTATGTGGTCGACTTCGTCTACGGCACAAACATCACCGAACTGCTCGCCGCCGCGCGCGAGCGGGGGGTGCCGACGCTCGACGGCCTGGAGCTGCTGGTCTCCCAGGGTGCGCTCAGCCTCGGGGCGTGGACCGGCCAGCCGATCGCGGAGCGCGAGGATCTGCTGGAGATCATGCGCCGCGCCGCCGGGGAGGCGCCCGTGGCGTGAGGAGAGGCGGTCGTGAATCCGTATCCCTCCGAGGGCACCGACCTGCACGAGATCTTCGGGATGAGCGCGGAGCAGTCGCCGGTGGTGATGACGGAGCAGTCGCCGGTGGTCGTCGCGCTGCCCGAGCCGCAGCCGCCCGCCATCGAGGAGCCTCCTGCCGAAGCGCCCCAGGGCCGCCCCGGCATCACCTCGCCCAGCCGCCGCGGCAGCTCCTCGCGCTTCTTGACCGACGTGATCGTCGACATGGGCCTGGTGGGCCGCGAGCGCGTGGACGACGCGATCGCCTCCTCGCGCAGCTCCGGCACGACGCCCGAGCGGGTGCTGGTGGAACAGAGCGTGCTCAACCACGACGGGCTGGCGCGCGCGCTGGCCGAGCGCTACGGCCTGGACCACCTCGACCTCGGCCTGTTCGGAGTGGACATGGGCGCCGCCAACCTGGTGACGACGGCGGCGGCGAAGCGCTACCAGGCGGTGCCGGTGGCGTTCGTGGACAAGCGCACGCTGCTGGTGGCGATGACCGACCCCTCAAACGTGCTGGCGGTGGACGACATCGCGATCATGACCGGCTACGAGGTGCGCGTGGCGGTCGCGGCGCCGGAGGACATCGCCGCGCTGATCTCGCGGCTGGACCGCCTCGACGACGTGGTGGCCGCGACCGGCGAGCTGACCGAGGAGGACTCGCAGGGCGAGGTCGTCGAGCTGCACGAGACCGACGAGGACGCGCCGGTCATCAAGCTGGTCAACCAGATCGTCGCCCAGGCGGTGGAGCAGGGCGCCTCCGACATCCACCTGTCGCCCGACGGCAAGGAGACGCGGGTGCGCTTCCGCGTGGACGGGGTGCTGCAGGACATCACCACGGTGCCGCGCAAAATGGGCCCGGGGGTGGTGTCGCGTGTGAAGATCATGGCCGAACTGGACATCTCCGAGCGGCGGCTGCCCCAGGACGGCCGCGTGGGCCTCACGGTGGACGGCCGCCACGTGGATCTGCGCGTGGTGACGCTGCCGAGCGTGCACGGCGAGTCGATCGTGATGCGGATCCTCGACAAGGACTCGGTGGTGATGAAGCTGGAGAAGCTGGGGTTGGCGGAGGAGCCGCGCGAGCGCTTCGAACACGCCTACCACCAGACGCACGGCGCGGTGCTGGTGACCGGCCCGACGGGCTCCGGCAAGTCGACGACGCTGTATGCGGCGCTGCAGGAGCTCAACACGCCCGAGAAGAACATCATCACGGTCGAGGACCCGGTGGAGTATCAGCTGGCGGGGATCACGCAGGTGCAGGTGTCGCCGAAGGCCGGTCTCACGTTTTCGGCGGGGCTGCGCGCGATGGTGCGCGCCGACCCCGACGTGATCATGGTGGGCGAGATCCGCGACCGCGAGACCGCGCAGATCGCGATCGAGTCGGCGCTCACCGGCCACCTGGTGCTCTCGACGCTGCACACCAACGACGCCCCCTCTGCCATCACGCGCCTGATCGAGATGGGGATCGAGCCGTTCCTCGTCGCCTCCGCCCTTGACTGCGTGCTGGCGCAGCGGCTGGTGCGCACGCTGTGCTCGCACTGCAAGCGGCGCACGATCATCCCTGCGGAGGTGCTGCGCCAGAACGGCTACAAGGCGCTGGTCGACCTGGAGGCGTACGAGCCGGTGGGCTGCCGCCGCTGCGGCGGCAGCGGCTACAAGGGCCGCGCGGGGATTTACGAGGTGATGAGCGTCACCCCGGAGATTCGCTCGCTGGCGCTGGAACGCCGCGCTGCGGAGCAGCTGGGCGAGGTGGCCCTGCAGCAGGGCATGCGCCGGCTGCGCGAGGACGGATTGGACAAGGTACGCCAGGGCCGCACGTCAATCGCCGAGCTGGCGCGCGTGCTGGGCGCCTGAGCGCAAAGCGCGTGCGGGCGACCCGGGCGCAAGGTTCGTTGCATCTCACGCGCAGGCTCGAATTTTCGTCCACCCGGCCAGCGAACGCCGCTGAGCGCCCCCGCCGAGGCCGATGGGCCAGCGATGGGAATCGATTTCGCAGACCTGGTGATGGAGGTGGTGTCGCGTCGCGCCTCCGACCTGCACATGGCCGCCGGCGCGCACCCGACGGTGCGTGTGCGCGGGCACCTCACGCCGCTGGAGGACTACCCGGTGCTGGAGCCGACGGATACGCGCGAGATCGTCTACTCGATCCTCACCGGCGACCAGCGCCAGCGGTTGGAGACCGATTGGCAGCTGGACTTCGCCTACTCGATCCCCGGCCACGCGCGCTTCCGCGTGAACGCCTACTACCAGCGCGGCGCGATCGGCGCGGCGTTCCGTCTGATCCCGGTGGGCCTCACCGGCATCGACGAGCTGGGGCTGCCGGCGGTGGTGCACGAGTTCACCCGCAAGCCCCGCGGCTTCGTGCTGGTGACGGGCCCCACCGGCTCGGGCAAGAGCACGTCGCTGGCGGGGATGATCGACGCGATCAACCAGACCCGCGACGAGCACATCATGACGATCGAGGACCCGATCGAGTTTTTGCACCCCCACAAGCGCTGTTTGGTGAACCAGCGCGAGCTGGGCGCCGACGCGCAGAGCTTCGCCGACGCGCTGAAGGCGGCGCTGCGCCAGGACCCCGACGTGATCCTGGTCGGCGAGATGCGCGACCTGGAAACGATCTCCACTGCGCTCACGGCGGCGGAGACCGGTCACCTGGTGTTTGCCACGCTGCACACCCAGGACACGGCGCAGACGGTGGACCGCATCATCGACGTGTTCCCGCCCCACCAGCAGGGTCAGGTGAGGGTACAGCTGTCGGTGTGTTTGCAGGGGATCATCACCCAGCAGCTGATCCCCACCGCCGACGGCTCCGGCCGCGTGGCCGCCTGCGAGGTGCTGGTGCCGACGCCGGGCGTGCGCAACCTGATCCGCGAGGGCAAGACCCACCAGATCTACTCCGCGCTGCAAACCGGCACGGCGCATGGCATGCAGACGATGGACGCCTCGCTGGCGCAGCTGGTGCGCGCCGGCAAGATCTCCCAGAAGATGGCCGAAGGCCGCTCGTCCACCCCCGAAGAGCTGCGCCGCCTGCTCGGCGTGGGCTCACTGGCTGCGTAAGCGCGCATGAGCACGTACGTGTTCAAGGCGATGGACCTGGCCGGCGTGAAGGCGCGCGGCGAGGTGGACGCCGACTCCAAGCAGGCGGTGTCCGACCAGCTGAAGGCCAAGGGGATGATCGTCCTCGACATCGCCGACAAGCACTCCTCGCGCGAGATCAACCTCAGCTTCATGGAACGGGTCACCGCCTCCGACCTGGCCGTCTTCTCCCGCCAGCTGGCGACGATGATCACCTCGGGCATGAGCATTCTGCGGGCGATGTATGTGCTGGAGGAACAGACCGAGAACAAGCTGATGAAGGCCACGATCGTGGCGGTGCGCAAGGACGTCGAGGCCGGGCTGCCGCTGAGCGACGCGATGGAACGCCACCCGAAGGTGTTCAACCAGCTGTTCGTGGCGATGACGCGCGCGGGGGAGACGGGCGGCCTGTTGGAGGGCTCGCTGTTGCGCGTGGCCGATCAGCTCGAGCAGGACGCCTCGCTGCGCCGCCAGATCAAATCGGCGATGGTGTATCCGACGCTCGTGATCGTGTTCGCAATTGGCGTGATGATGGCGCTGGTCGCCTTCCTGGTGCCGGTGTTTCAGAACGTGTTCAAGGAATTCGGCGGCGAACTGCCGGCGATCACGAAGGTGTCGGTGGCCCTCTCCCACCTGGTCACCCGTCAGTGGTACCTGTTGATCGGCGGCAGCGTCGGCGCGGTGGTGGCGTTTCTGCGCTGGAAGTCCTCCTCGTGGGGACGGCCGCAATGGGACCGTTTCCGCCTGCGCATCCCGATGAAGATCGGCACGATCGTGCAGGAGGTGGCGGTGGCGCGCTGGTCGCGCACGCTGGCCGCGCTCACCGGCGCCGGCGTGCCGCTGCTGCAGGCGCTCGAGATCACCGGCAAGACGGGCGGCAACATCGTGATCGAGGAGGCCATGGACGAGGTGATCGCCTCGGTCAAGCGCGGTGGCACGATCTCAGCCCCCCTGGCCACCATCTCCGTGTTCCCGATGATGGTCACCAACATGGTCGGCGTGGGCGAGGAAACCGGCGCCCTCGATACGATGCTCACGAAGATCGCCGACTTCTACGACGACCGCGTGGCGGCCTCGGTGAAAGCCCTCACCTCGATCATGGAGCCGATCATGATCATCGTCATCGGCGGTATCGTCGGCTTCATCGTGATCTCCATGTATATGCCGCTGTTCACGGTGTACAACAACATTCAGTAGGCGTCTTCAGGTGCCCACCGGCCAGTGCTCCACATCGAGCTCTGGCATCGGGAAGTGCCGCGGATTACCGGTTGCCAGTCGCGCCCCCACGCCGACGGCTGCGGCGGCGATCAGGCAATCGGCTTGGCTGAGCGTGATTCCCCGCCGCGCGTGGTCTCGCCGCCAGCGTCCCGCTCGCTCGCCCTCGGCGCGGCCCACCGGCGCCAGGCGTAGACCCCTCAAAAAGCGCAGCACCGCCGCCTCCTCGGTGTCGAGTGCGCCTCGCATCACCTCCTCCACGTTGACCACGCAGATCCACGGGGGTGTTGCGCCGTCGCGCAGGGCGCGCACCCGTGCGGTGGCCGCGAGCCTGCCGCGCAACACGTCGATCAGCACGCTCGTATCGAGCAGGATCGGCACGCCTCGTCAGCCGACGCGGCTGAGATCGTCGTGCCGCTGCGCCCGGACCCACGCGGCGGGATCGGCGTCCCACTCGTGCTCATGCTCGGCGAGCGCCCCGAAGCCCGCTTCGATGTCATCCCAGCGCCGCTCGTCGTCGAGCGCCTTGCGGATCGTGGCCGAGATGAATGCGCTGCGCCGCCGCCGTCCCACGCGCCTGTCGAGCTGCCCCACCAGATCGTCGTCCAGCGTTATGTGCAAACGCATGGCCACAGGTTAGCACATAGGCTCAGCCGTCAGACACTCGCAACCCGCCTTCCCGCACCGACAGCGACACGCGCCCGTCAAGCAACTCCAGCAGCTCCGCGCCCACCAACTCACGCCGCCACCCATGTAGCGTGCGGACATCCGGCTCCTCCTCGCCCGCGCGCGCGGCGGCGACGATCGCCTGCAGGTCAGCGCGGGCGGCGATCAGCTCGTAGGCGAGGTTGGCTTCGCGGGCGCGAGCGCGGACGAGCGCTTCGCCGAGCGCGACGAGGGGGGCGTCGGCAGGGTCGGGGGGGCCGCCGCGGGTGCCGCGCTCAAGGGGGACGAAGTCGCCTCGGGCGTCGCGCTCGCCGCCCGAGGCCACCACCGCCAGCAGCTCGCGGGCGCTCCGGCGCACGGCGCCCTGGGGGAGTCCGCGGATCTGCTCCAGCTCACGGGTGGAGGTGGGGCGGCGCTTGGCCAGCTCGACCAGCGCCGCGTCGGGGAGCACGCTCTGCACGGTGCGGTCGCGCTCGGCGGCGGTGCGCTCGCGCCAGGCGACCAGCTCGCGCGCGGCCGCCTGGGAGGCGGTGTTGAGGTTGCGCACGCGTGGCAGGCGCGCGAAGATCGTCTGCTCGTCGCGCTCGTCGCTCGACTGCTCCAGCGCCCGGCACTCCTCGCGCGCCCACTCCAGGCGCCCGGACGGGGCCAGGCGGCGCTTCAGCTCTCCCGCCAACTCCAGCAGGTGCACCACGTCCTCGCGCGCGTACGCCAGCTGCTCGGTGGACAGCGGGCGCGCGTCCCAACGGGTGAAGCTGGCGCTCTTGGCCAGGCGCACCCCCAGCAGCTCGCCTAGCAGCGTCTCGTAGGAGGTCTGCGCCGCCATCCCCGCGAAGCCGGCCACCACCTGCGTGTCGAACACGTTGCGCACCTGCGTGCCCAGCCGCCGGCGCAGCAGCGCGATGTCCTGGCGCCCGGCGTGCACCACTACCTCGACCGCGGGGTCGGCCAATGCCCGCGCCAACGGCGCCCCGTCGAGGTCGTCGCGCAGCGGGTCGATCAGCTCGATCCGCAACCCGGCGGTGTGGTCGGGCACCGCCAGCTGCACGAGGCACAGCAGCGTGCGGTAGCGGCCCTCGCCCATGAACTCGGTGTCGAGCGCCAGCTGGCCGCTGTGGTGGGCCTGCGCGGCGATCTCGGCCAGCGCATCACTCATCGTCGCGCGCTCCCGGCAGACCCAGCTGGAAGCGGGCGCCCTCGTCCCCGTTCACCAACTCGAGTGTCCCGTCCATGCGGCTCGCAAGCTCGCGCCCGATCGCCAGGCCGAGGCCGAAGCCGCCGCGGCCGCCGGCGGTGGAGCCGCGCTGGAAGCGCTCGAAGATCAGCTCGCGCTCGGGGACCGGCACGCCGGGACCGTCGTCGTGGACGCTCAGCCGCGCACATCCGTTGCCGTTGGCCACCGCCACCTCCACCTCCGACCCGGCGGGCGCCACGCGCAGTGCGTTGTCGAGCAGGATCCGCACGATCCGGGCAACCGCGCCTGGGTCGGCCTGCGCCCAGCACGGGCGCGGGGGCGGCTTGACGTTCACGTGCGCTCCGCGCTCGGCGGCGGTCAGCTCGAACTCGGCGGCCACCGCGCGCGAGAGCTCGCCGAGCTCCAGCGGCTCGCTGCGCAGTGTCACCTCGGCGTCGAGCCGGCTGAGGTCGAGCAGGTCGGCCGCCAGCCGCGACAACCGCCGCGCCTGCTCGTGCGCGCGCGCGGCGCGCTCGCGGGCGTCGGTGAGGTCGAGCGGCTCGGCGCGCAGGTCGTCCTCCAGGAGCTCCAGCATCGCGTCGAGCGAGGTCAGTGGCGTGCGCAGCTCATGTGAGGCCGTCGCCACAAACGCGCGTCGCGCAGCCTCCTGGCGGCCCAGCCGCGCCTGCATGCCGGCGAACGCGCGGGTCAGCTCGCCGACCTCGTCGCGGGCGCGATCCTCCGGCAGCGCCACCGCCTCGGGCCCGCGGCGCTCGAGCTCGCGGGTGGCGTCGCGCAGCCGCTCCAAACGGCGCAGCAGCGTGGTGGCGAGGCCGATGCCGAGGATCAGCGCCACCAGCAGCCCGGCGCCGGCGGCCTCCAGGAAGGCGGTGCGCACGACGCGCACGGCCGAGGCGACGTAGTCGAGTCGCTTGGTGAGCACCAGCACGTAATGGCGCCCGGCGATCGCGATCCGCTGGGCAAGGATCAGCTGGTCCTCGCGGACTTCGCGCACGGGCGCTTTGCCGAGGCGCAGCGCGCGGCGCGCCTGGCCGAAATAGTCGGGCACGTCCTGGGTGGGGTTGGCGCCGGCGTACACCACGTCGAGCCGGCTGTCGAGGATCGTCAGCGTGGCCTGCGAGCGGCGGCGCAGCACGAGCGCCGCCTTGCGCACTTCGGCTTCGTTCAAGCGGTCGCTGTGCGGCTGCACTTCGATCTCGGCCAGCTCCGGGCGCACGGTGCCGAGCGCGGTTAGCACGGTCGATTCGCCGTCGGTGCGCAGCCGTTCCTCCAGCGGTGACAGCAGCGCCAGCGCCGCGACCGCCAGCGTCACGGCGCTCGTGAGCAGCAGCGCCGCCAGCAGCCGCGGGCGCAAGCCCAGCAGCCACGGGCGCAGGGGCACCCGCATCACGGCCACCGCCGGCGGCGGGCGTGCGGCGTCGGAGCGGGCCGCGCACCCATCACGGCCCCAGGAAGCGGTAGCCGGCCCCGCGCACGGTCAGGATCAGCTTCGGCTCCTCGGGGCGCTCCTCCAGCTTTTCGCGCAGATGGCGGATGTGCACGTCGATCGCGCGCGGGTCGCGGTAGGCCGAGTCGCCCCAGATCGCGCGCAGCAGCTCCTGGCGGTTGAGCAGCTGGCCGGGGTCGGCCATCAGCCGCGCCAGCAGCTCGAACTCCGAGAACGTCAACCGCACCGGCTCGTCGTTCACCGTCACCTCGCGGCGGCCGCGGTCGAGCGTCACCGGCCCGACCGTCACCGCCTCGCGTCCCAGCGCCCGCGGGCCGGAGCGGCGCAGCACGGCGCGCACGCGGCTGCGCAGCTCCGCCAGACCGAACGGCTTGGTGACGTAGTCATCAGCGCCGGCCTCCAGACCCTGCACGGCGTCGGCCTCGGTGTCGAGCGCGGTGAGCATGATGATCGGCACCACGTTGCGCTGCTCGCGCAGCGTGCGGCACACCTCATACCCGTTGGGACCGGCGCCCAGCGCCACGTCGAGCAGCACCACGTCGAAGTGGTCGGCGCCGGCGCGGTCGATCGCCTCCTCGCCCGAGGCGACCGCCTCGACGATGTGGCCCTCGCGCGAGAAGGAGCTCGTCAGCGTCTCGCGCAGCGTCTCCTCGTCGTCGACCACGAGGATCTTCAGCGACGCGGGTGTCTCGGTGGCGCTCATCACCTGCGCAGGGTACCCATCGCCGCGCCCGTCGATCCCGAGCGTTGGGTCTTGCCGTGCGCGCCGCCGTCGCGCTTCAGGGTTGCGGGAACGGGCAGCCGCCACAGCATTCCCGGTCGCGGCATCCCCGCCTGGCGGGAGACGTCGGTGCCGTGCGCGACCGCCCAGCGGGCGGCCGGAGCGCAGTCAGCGTCGGTGGGCGGCGACTGCGGGCCGCACCCTTCGTCGATGAACGCATACCGCACCCGGCCCGCCGCGACCTGCGCGCGCAACTGCGCGACGGTGGTGAACACGTGCCCGTCGAGCGTGGTGATCACAAGGATCGGCCGCGCGTCGCGCTCCACCAGCTCGCCCATCTTGGTGCCCGAGTCGAACGCCGCCTCGTAGTAGGCGCCGTCCTGGTGGGCGCGCAAATAGGCGCTGAGCGGCGCCAGCTCGCCGCGGTGGAGGATGCCGATCGGGGTCGTGTCCGAGACGTTTTCGCGCACCGCCCGCAGCGAGGCCCACAGCGGGATCGCCAGCAGGCAGAGGCATGTGAGCGCGGTGAGGCCGGCACGCGCGGTGTCGCGCCGCGGCAGGCCGCTGAAGGCGAGCGCCAGCGCGCCGAGCCCGGCCAGCGCCGTGATCCACCACACGGCGGTGGCGCCGAACAGCAGCCGCTCGGCATACACGGCCACCGCGACCAGCGTCACACTCAACGCCGCCAGCCGGGCGCGGCACCGGCGCTCGGTGGCCCACGCCACGCCGATCCCGAGCGTGCCGGCGACCGCGGGTGTGAACGCCTCCGTGTAGCGGGGATGCAAGCGGGCCATGTCGCTGAACAGAGCGATCCCGCACAGCAGCCACAGCATCAGGCCAGCTAGCAGCGCCAAACGCAGGCGCTCCTCGGGCGGCCCTCGGCGATCGAGGAGCGCTCTTGCGGGGTCGTGGGCGCCGGCGTCGTCGTCGGCCTGCGGATGGCCGCCGCGCGAACGTCGGCGCCGATCCCACAGGACCGCCAACGCCGCGCCGCCGAGCAGCAGCCCGGCGAGCGCCTCCAACCCCAGCCGCTCGCCCGACAGCGGGCCGATCCGGTCGAGCAGGCGTGTGGGGGAGGGGGGGAGGATCGGAATCGCGTCGCGCTCGGCCTGCGTGGCCTCGGGGTAGCGGTAGCCGGGCCGGTAGACGGCCTGCGTGCCTTCGAGAGCCTTGCCCTCCAGCCGGTCGACGCCGTTGAACACAAACGCCGAGTTCCACGCGCTGCCGTTGGTCGAGCCGTACGCCCATGGCCGGTCGTGCGCGGGGTAGAGCAGTGTGCCGGTCAGCCACGCCATCGCCACCACCACATACATGGCCCCCGCCAGCCCCAGCTGCGCGGCGCGGCGGCGGCGGCTGCCGGGCAGCCCCAGCCAGGCGATCAGCGCGAGAGCGGGCAGGGCGACCACCGACTCCAGCAGCTTCACGTCGAAGGCGATCCCCAGCGCCGCGGCGGCCCCCAACAGCCACACGGTGCGGCCGTTGCGCGCGGCGCGCATCAGCAGCACCAGCGCCAGCACGGTCAGCGCCATCATCACCCCGTCCATCGTGTCGCTGCGCGCGGTGATCACCTCGATCGGCATCACCGCCAGTGCGAGCGCCGCGGCGAGGCCGGCACGCACGCCGAACACCGGCCGGATCGCGATGTACAGAGGGACCACCGCGAGGGTGCCGGCGAGCGCCTCGGGCGTCTTCAGCGCCGCCGAGCCGAAGCCCAGCAGCTTGACGCTCGCCACCTGCAGCCACAGGTCGACGGGCGGCTTGTCGATCGCCACCGCGCCCGAGGGCTCCACGGCGCCGAAGTAGAAGTTGTGCCATGACAACCCCATGCTGCGCACTGCGCCGTCGTAGAAGGGATCGCCGGGCACCTGTCCCAGGTGCGCGAGGCGCAGCGCGGCGGCGCCGGCAGTGATCGCGGCGAGCGCCGCCCACGCTGCCCAGCGGCTCACCCGTGTGCTCCAGTGCGCCGGCACTGCCGGCGCGGCGTCGCGCTCAGCCGGTGCGCCCGGCTGCTCCGCGGGCGCCGGCAGTTGCCCGGCGGGGGCCGGGCAGTTGGGCACCCCGGCGGGTTCGGCGGGCGTCTGCGTGGCGTCGCTCATCGACATAACGCTATTCTCGCGGTCCGATGCCCAAGCGCGAGCCAGAGTGCGTTCCCTGCCGGGGCACCGGCAAGGTGATCTCCAACCTCGGCGGCGAACAGCGCCGGATCCCCTGCCCGTGGTGCGAGGGCACCGGCGTCAAGCACGCCGGCGTCGATGCCCAGGCGGCGTGGGCGGAGGGCGACGGCGGCAAGGCGGGCGACGGGCCGGCGGACGCAAGCTCGTAGCACCGTGCCCAAGCGTCCAACCGCGCTTGCGACGCTCAAGCGTGGGTAAAGACGGCCGATGGTCTGGTCAACAAGAGCCAGGCCGAGGTCTCAGGGCAGAGCGCGAAAGCGCGTGACAAAGCCGGTGACCTCCGCGGCCGATCGAGATCGACGTACGGGGGACGCATCGCCATTTGGGGCGATGAGCACCGCGGGCTGGCGCAATAACCGGATCCTAGGAGGATTCAATGCTGTATCGACTGCGCCAGCGCACCGGCGATGAGGGTGGTTTCACACTCATCGAATTGCTGGTCGTTATTCTCATCATCGGCATCCTGGCCGCAATTGCGATTCCGGCGTTCCTGAGCCAGAAGAGCAAGGCCGTGGACGCCAGTGCAAAGACGCTTGTCGCCACCGCCGAGACGACCGCGGAAACGTGGGCGACCGACCACAACGGCGAATATGGCAAAGAAATGACGGCCGCGGAATTGAAGAAATACGAACCGTCGATCAATACGACCTGCGGCAAAGAAGCCTGTCTGCTTGAAACCACAATTGTCGGGACCAACGAATACACGGTCACGGCCGAAGCTACCAACAAAGCCTCGTTCTCCATTATCAGGAAAGCAAATGGAGAACTGGAACGCACGTGCAACGCAGAAGCCGAAACTACTCACGGCGGTTGCGTGAACAAAAAATGGTCTTCGTAAGCGAGTAAAGCGCATACAGAACGCGCGTATGCTCAGCAGGTTGGCTGGCATCGCGTGAGTGGAGACGGGGGCGACTTTGTCGCCCCCGTCTTTCGTTGGGCCAACGAAGGAATTCGAGTTAGCGCCTCACGGTGAGTGCAATGCCCAGCAATCCGACCGAACGTAGGCGCCGCAATCGGCGGTTCTGGCAGCGCTTAAGGGCCAGCGCCTCGCAGCCGATTATCTCTCCATGGAGGCAACCCTCGCCGGCGTGATGGGCGCCGTCTTCGGCTCGTTCCTGAACGTCGTCGCCTACCGCCTTCCCAGACGCGAGTCGATCGTCAAGCCGCGCTCGCGCTGCACTTCGTGCGGGGCGCCGGTAAGGCCGTACGACAACGTGCCGATCCTCTCGTGGTTGGCGCTGCGGGGTCATTGCCGTACCTGCGCCGCGCCGATCTCCCCGCGCTACCCGTTGGTTGAGGCCGCCACCGCGCTGCTGTGCGCCGCGGCCGTGCTCGCCCACACCAGGGCCGCCTCGATCACGCTGTCGGTGGCGCTGATCCTCGTGCTGGTACCAGCCGCGCTGATCGACCTCGAGTACCGGATCATCCCCAACAAGCTCACCGCCGCCGGTGCGCTGCTGGCGCTGGCGCTCGGCACGGCGCTCGATCCCGCCGGCGAGCCGGGGAGGCTGATCGCCGGGGCGGCGGCGGGCGGCTTTCTCCTCGCGGCAGCGCTCGCCTACCCCGGCGGGATGGGGATGGGCGACGTCAAGCTGGCGGGCGTCATGGGTCTCTTCCTCGGCGCCGCCGTGGCGTCGGCGATGCTAATCGCGCTGCTTTCCGGCGTGCTGGTGGGCACCGCGATCCTCGCGCGCAAGGGTGCGGCCTCCGGGCGCAAGACAAAGGTTCCGTTCGGGCCGTTCCTTGCGCTCGGCGGGATCGTCGCCGTGTTCGCCGGGCAGCCGCTGGTGCACTGGTACTTGCACAGCTTCGTGCACTGATGGACGGATTGCGCCACGGAGAAATTGCCCCTTCAGCAATCGCTCGCAAACGTCGATGACTCCCTCGCCAGGTCCAGTCGCGCGCCGCCTCGGCGGACGCGGGCGGGCGCAGGCGACGCCCCACCTTCCATAAATGCCCTCTCTCAGCGCACTGAAGCCCACCCTCACGCTCCCCAGCCTCAGCGTTGGCGGCCTCGGCCTGCCGTTCGGCGGGCGCGGCGGCAGCAACGTCGTCGGCCTCGATATCCAGCCCGGCTATGTGGCGGCGGTGCAGGCGCGCGTCAACGGCGGCGTCACTATCGAGCGTGCCGCGGGCGCCCCGCTGGCACCCGACCTCGTGCGCGAAGGCGACGTGCTCGACGAACAGGAGCTCGGCAACGCGTTGCGCGAGCTGTTCCGCGATGGGCGCCTCTCCAAGCGCGTGCGCGTCGGGCTCGCCAACCAGCGCACCGTCCTGCGCATACTCGAGCTGCCGCCGGTCACCGACCGCAAGGAGCTTGACGCGGCCGTCCGCTTCCAGGCCGAGGACCAGGTGCCGATGCCGCTCGCGAGCGCCGTGCTCGACTACCACTCGCTGGGAGTCTTCGACACGCCCAACGGGCCACGCCAGCGCGTGATCGTGGTCGCTGCCCAGCGTGAGATGGTCGAGCGGCTGTTGCGCGCCGTGCAGCACGCCGGCCTGCGCCCCGAGGGCATCGACCTCTCCGCGTTCGCGCTGATCCGCTCGCTCTACCGGCCGTCCACGCCCGTCGCCGCAGAGGGGTTGGAAGGGGGGGAGCCGGCCGAGCGCGTGCTCTACCTCAATGTCGGTGGGCTCACCAACATGGCGATTGCCGAGGGCACCGTCTGCCGCTTCACCCGCGTCGTCGGCGGCGGCCTGGAGGCGATGGCCGGCGAGATCGCCGAGCGCCGCGGCATCCCGCTGGTCGCGGCGCGCGCGCTGCTCGCCGAGTTCGAGCTGCCGCGTCCAGGCGCCGTGCCCCACCAGGACACCGCGCCCCATCACGAGCTTCCCGCCGAGCCCGCCGCGGCGGCGCCGGTCGAGTACGACGCGCCGCTGGCCGGCACCAGCACGCTCGTGCTGCCCGACCCCGAGGCGGTCGAAACGTGGGCGCTCGCCCAGGATCCGAGTGCGGTGCCGCCGCACGCCGCCGAGCAGGGGCACGAGGAGGCGCCCACGATCAATCTCGACCTTCCGCCCGAACCGGAGCGGCCGCCGGCGTCCGCCGGGCCCGTGCCGCGCGTCGACCCCGAGGTGCGGATGGTGCTCGAAAACGGCATCCGCGAAATCGTTGGGGAGGTACGCAATTCGCTCGACTTCCACCGCTCGCAGGATGGTGGCGGCGACGTGCGCCAGGTGGTTCTCAGCGGACCGGCGCTGGAGATGCCCGGCTTCTGCGAGGCGCTCGAAGCCGACCTCGGCTTGGCGGTGCAACGCGAGGCGGTGCGCTTTGCCGAGCACGCCGACCCGCACGCCACTCACGCAATTTCCCCTCACCGTCTGGCGATCGCCACCGGCCTCGCAACCGAGGAGGCGCCCCGATGAGGGCCGTCAACCTGATTCCCGCCGAACAGCGCAAGGGCGGGGCCGTCGGGCGGCGCTCGCAGGGCGCCGCGTTCGCGGTGCTGGGGCTGCTGGCCGGCGCGGCGATCCTCGTGTTCCTCTATGGCAGCGCCAAACACCAGGCGGAAAGCCGCAAGGCCGAAGCGGCCGCGCTCACAGCGCGCGCACAGCGGGTGCAGTCGCAGGCCGCCGCGCTCACCTCCTACACCAGCTTCACCCAGATGCAGGAACAGCGCCTGCAGGAGATTGCCGGCCTGATCAACTCGCGCTTTGACTGGGACAGTGCGATGGGCGAACTGAGCCGCGTGCTGCCCGCCGACGTGGCGCTCAGTTCGCTGCAGGCGACGGTCGGCGCGGAAAGCGCCAGCGCTGCTAGCACCGCGTCCAAATCCTCCTCGGCTTCGTCCTCGTCACCTTCGACGGCGTCCGCAAGCACCGGGTCTGCGTCGGTCAGCTCCGCCACGGCCGCGGGCGCCACACCCACCGTGACGCTGCAAGGGTGTGCGTTCAACCAGGTTGCAGTCGCGCAGACGCTCGTGCGCCTCAGGCTGATGAGCGGCGTCACCAACGTCACTCTGCAAAGCTCCACCAAGTCCTCCTCGGGCGGCGGCGCGAGCGGCGGCGGTGCCGGTGGCAGCTCCGCCTCATGCCCGAAAAATGACCCGGTGTTCTCGATCGACATCGCCTATCAGCCGCTCCCCAGCCCACCGGCGACCAGCGCCGAAGCGATCGAGTCGACCGCCTCCGGCACGCACCCCGGCGGGGGCGCCAAGCGCGTGAGCACGGACGGCGGCGCCGCGAAGCCCGCCGCCGGCCCCCACGCCCAGACGGTCTCCAACCGCGTCAAGGGGGCACCACGATGACCACACGCGACCGGATCGTGCTGATGGCGATCGTCGTGCTCGTCGTGCTGGCGGGCGGCTGGGTGCTGGTCGTCTCGCCCGAGCGCAAGCAGGCGGGCGAAACCGAGTCCTCGGTGCAGAGCGCCCGCAGCCAGCTCGAAACCGCGCAGACGCAGGCCGCCACGGCACGCACCGCGCAGCGCCGCTACGCCGCCGCCTACAGCTCGGTGGTGAGCCTCGGCAAAGCGGTCCCGCCCGCGCAGGAAGTGCCGTCGTTGATCTACGAGCTCCAGTTGGCCTCCGACATGCGCGGCGTCGACTTCAACTCGATCACCACCGGCGGATCCGGTGGCTCGTCCAGCTCCTCCTCGTCGGCTGCTGCCGCCGCCCCTGCCCCCGCCAGCTTCACGCCGATGCCGTTCACCTTCCAGTTCAACGGCAGCTTCGCCGGACTCGCCCACCTGCTGGGCGAAGTGCAGGGCTTTGCGCGGCGCACCCCCACCGGCGGCCTGTATGTCGACGGTCGGCTGCTGACGATCCAGGGAGTAACCATCACCACCGAAACCGGCGAAAAAGCGGACCTCGGGCTGCAAGCGCTCAACGCGACGATCACCGCCAGCGCCTACGTGCTGCCGGCCAGCCAGGGTCTGACGGGCGGCGCCACCCCAGCCGGCCCCGGCTCGGCGGGCAGCGGCTCGGCGAGCTCGGGCTCATCCGCCTCCACGCCTCCCACCACCCCCGCCGTCGTGAAGGCCCCCACGCCATGACCGAGATCCTGCGCTCACTGAAGGCCGACCTGCTCGACCGCCGGCTGCTGCCAATCCTGGTGGTGCTCGGCGCGCTGCTGCTCGGCGCGATCGCCTACGTCGTGCTCGACGGCGGCGGCAGCGGCGAAGCCGGCACGCCGGTCGCGGCCGGCGCGAGTCCCGCGCCCGCCTCCTCCGGTCCCAAGCTGGTGGTGACGCAATCCGCCGGCAACCCCCACGCGGCGGTCGCCGAGACGACGGTGGGCGTGCGCTACCAGCACAAGCCGGGCACGCACGACCCGTTCGCGCCGCTGCCCACGGTCAAACCCAAGAGCGCGGCCACCAACTCCTCCTCCTCCTCCTCCTCCTCCTCGACGAGCGCGGGCTCCGGCTCCGGCTCCTCGAGCACCGGCGCGGGATCCCCGAGCTCCTCCGGCGGCGCCTCCACCACGCCTTCGCAACCGACTTCACCCACCAAGCCGAAGCCGAAACCGAAGGTGGAGCACAAGCTCGTGAGCGTCGTCGGCGTCAAGTTCGGCCCGATTCCCGACCCGGGGCAGCCCGCCCAGCTGGTGCCCGACGAAAACGTCAAGCAGGGCGAAGCGCTGCCTTCGCGCGACAACCCGCTGGTCGTGTTCGCCAAGCTCTCCGGCGACCACAAGCAGGCGATCTTCACGTTGGTGCGCGAAGCAATCCTCAAAGGCCCCGCCGTGTGCATGCCGAGCGAAACCCAGTGCGAACAAATCAGCCTGCAGGCGGGGCAGGCCGAGGAACTCAGCTACGTCGAACCGACGGGGCAGTCGGTGGCATATGAGCTGGTGCTGGAAAAGATCTCCTGGCACGAAGAAACGGTGAAGGCAACCACCTCCAGCCGCCATCACCACCATCGCCGCCACCACCGGCGGTAGGTCCAGCGCATATGCTGGGCGCATGATTTTGCGCCTCACCACCGCCGGCGAGTCACACGGGCCCGGCCTCACCGCGATCGTGGAGGGACTGCCTGCGGGGCTCCAGCTGCGCGCCGAGGAGATCGACGCCGACATGGCCCGTCGCCAGCTCGGCCACGGCCGTGGCGGGCGGATGAAGATCGAGCGCGACGCGGCCATCGTCACCGGTGGCGTGCGCCACGGACGCACGCTCGGCGGCCCGGTCGCGCTGCAGGTCGCCAACCGCGACTACGCCAACTGGGAGGAGCGGATGAACCCCTGGCCGGTCGACGCCGAGGTGCCGGAGGTGCACCTGCCGCGCCCCGGCCACGCCGACCTGGTGGGCACCTGGAAGTACAAGCAGAGCGACGTGCGCAACATCCTCGAGCGCGCCTCCGCGCGCGAGACCGCGGCGCGCGTGGCGGGCGGGGCGCTCGCCAAGGCGTTCCTGCGCGCGCTCGGCGTCGAGATCCGCTCGCACGTCGTGCAGATCGCCTCGGTGCACGCCCCCGCGCCGACGCGGGCGCTCGCGCTCGATGACTTCGCGGCGGTGGACGAGTCGCCGGTGCGCTGCCTCCACGACGACGCCACGCGCGCGATGGTGGCCGAGATCGACACGCTGCGCAAGGCCAACGAGTCGCTCGGCGGCGTGTTCGAGGTGATCGCGTTTGGCCTCACCCCCGGTCTCGGCTCGCACGTCTCCTGGGAGGAGCGCCTCGACGGCCGCCTGGCGCTCGCGATCCTCTCGATCCAGGCGCTCAAGGGCGTCTCGATCGGCGACGGCTTCGACATCGCCGGCCTGCCCGGCTCCCGTGCGCACGACGAGATCTTCTACTCCGAGGAGCACGGCTACTTCCGCGAAACCAACCGCGCCGGCGGCCTCGAGGGGGGAATGACCACCGGCGAGCCGCTGATCGTCCGCGGCGCCATGAAGCCGCTGCCCACGCTCACCAAGCCGCTGCGCTCGGTCGACATCGCCACCCACCAGCCGGCCGAAGCGCTGCGCGAGCGCACCGACTCCTGCACCGTTCCCGCCGCCGGCGTCGTCGGCGAGGCAATGATCGCGTTGATCCTCGCCGACGCCTACCGGCGTCAGTTCGGCGGCGACCACATCGACGACGTCCGTGCCGCCGTGCGCGCCTACGAGGAGCGGATCGATTGGCGCCGTTGAGCACCCGGCGGGCGCAGGCGTGTGTGCGTTGATATTCAGTTTTCGAGTTCCGTGTAACTATGGTTATACGCACTGTGCAATTTGGAAGATGTTGCGAGCGCCGGTCCGCGGCCGGCGGGGGGAGCTGGCGGGGCGAGTGACGTGGCGCTCGTCCTGATCGGCTTCATGGGCGCAGGCAAGTCGACGCTCGCCGCCCGTCTGGCGGAGCGTCGCGGCCGCGCCCCGATCGACGGCGACGCGCTGCTTCAGGAGCGCTTCGGGCACTCGGTGGCGCACCAGTTCGAGCTTCACGGCGAGCAGGCGTTTCGCGCGACCGAGGAGGAGGTCGTGTGCGACGCGCTGGAGCGTGCCCACGCCCGCGATGTGATCGCGCTGGGGGGCGGCAGCGTGCTCTCGGCGCGCATACGCGCGGCCCTTGCACACCACACGACCGCGCTGATCGAGGTCGCGCCGGACATCGCCTGGGATCGCGTACGCCGCGACGACGGCGCCGAGCGCCCGCTGGCGCGCGACCGCGACGCCTTCGAGGCACTGTACGCGCAACGGCGCCCGCTGTACGAGCAGGTGGCCGACGCGCGGCTGCTGTGGGCCGAAACGGCCTCGGGGGAATACCCGGTGTTCATCGGCGGCGGGCTGCTGGGTACGGCCGCAGCCGGGGGTACGTCCGGCGCGACCGCCGCCGGCGGTCCGCTCGCGGCGCTCTGGCCGCTCGACACCGGCAGCTCGCGGCCCTATCTCGTCACCGACACCACCGTGGCCGATCTGTACGGCGCTGCTCTGGAGGTGCTCGACGCCGGCGCGCCGCCTGCCCGCACGACGCTGGAGCCGGGCGAGTCGCACAAGACGCTCGCCTCCGCCGAACGGGTGTGGACGGCGATGGCGCAAGCGGGCGTCACCCGCGCTGGCCACGTGGTCGCGCTCGGCGGCGGCGTCGTCGGCGACCTCGCCGGGTTCTGCGCGGCGACCTACCAGCGCGGCGTTCCGGTCGTCCAGGTGCCCACCACGCTGGTCGCGCAGGTCGACTCCGCCTACGGCGGCAAGACCGGCGTGGACCTCCCCGAGGCGAAGAACTACGTGGGCGCCTACCACCAGCCGGCGGCGGTGCTGGTCGACCCCGACACGCTGCGCACGCTGCCCCCCGCCGAGCTGGCCGCCGGCTGGGTGGAGGTGCTGAAGACCGCGCTGATTGCCGGCGGCGAGCTGTGGGAGCGGGTCGCCGCCGAAGCGCCGGGCGCGGTTCCCGGCGAGCGCACGATCCTCGAATGCGCGCGCGTCAAGCTGGCGGTGGTCGCCGAAGACGAGCGCGACGGCGGGCGCCGCCAGGTGCTCAACCTCGGGCACACCGTCGGCCACGCGATCGAGACCGCCACCGGATACGGCCGCTACCTCCACGGCGAGGCCGTCGGGCTCGGCCTGCTCGCGGCGCTGCGCCTCTCCGGGCAGACGGCGCTGCGCGAGCAGGTGCGCGAGCTGCTGCGCGCCCGCGATCTGCCGGTGACGCTCGAGCTCGACCCCAGCGCGGCGGGCGTAGACGCCGGCGTGGCCCGGATCGGCGCCGGCGTGGCCCGGATCGACGCCGGCGCGGCGGGGATGGACGCCCTGCTGGCGGCGCTGGGCCGCGACAAGAAGCGCCTCGGTGCGCGCGTCCCGTTCGTGCTGCTCGACGCGCCGGGGGAGGTGCGCGTCGGCTGCGAGGTGGACGAGCGCGAGCTGCGCGCGGCGGTGGCGGAGCTGGGCGTGTGATGTTCTCTTTTGCGCCCCCAACCAAATTGGTTGGCATGCGAAAAGTTAATCACCATCAACCCCCACTCATCGCAACAAAATGCACAAGCGGCCCTGGAGGGTAGGCTGCAACCGATGAACCACGCCGGCGGCAACCGATGAGCGACGCCTCCTACCGGATCGAGGTGATGCACGGGGTCAACCTCGACATGCTGGGCAAGCGCGACCCGGCGCTGTACGGCACGCTGACGCTGTCGGAGCTCGAGCAGCGCATCGACGCCTTCGCCGCCGAGCTGGGGTTGCGCGCTCGCTTCTTCCAAACCAACTCCGAGCGCGAGCTGGTGGAGCGCCTGCATCTGCTGCGCGACGACGCCGACGGGATCGTGATCAACCCCGGCGCCTGGTCGCATTACGCGTGGGCGATCCACGACGCCCTGGAGATCGCCGCGCTGCCGGCCGTGGAGGTGCACCTCTCCGACGTGAAGGCGCGCGAGCCGTGGCGGCGGCTGTCGGTGATCGAGGACCTGTGCGTGGCCTCCGTGTGCGGGCAGGGCCTGGACGGGTACCGCGTCGGGCTGGAGCGCCTGCGCGAGGCGCTCGACGGAGCCGCGGCGTGAGTCCCGGCGAGAGTCCAGGCGAGAGTCCCGGCGAGAGCGCCAGCCACGCCCTGGGGCGGAGGTTCGCCGCATGACCGCGGGCGCACGACCCGAGGTCGAGCGCGTCGCCGCGTTGGCGGCGCTGCTGCGCGAGCACGACCGGGCGCCGCAGCTGCTGGTCGTCACCGACCCGACCAACCTGCGCTACATAACGGGTTTCACCGGTACCAACGGCCTCGCGCTGATCGCAGCCCACACCGGCGGCGAGCTGGGCGGCGACCCCGCGCTCCCCAGCCTGTTCCTCACCGACTTTCGCTACGAAACGCAGTCGGCCGCGCAGGTGCCGGAGTTGTATGAGCGGCTGATCTTCAAGATCGACCTCGCGGAGGCGCTCGCCAACGAGCTGTCGCCGGGCGGGGCCGTGGACGGCGGGCAGGAGAAGGAGAAGGGGGAGGGAGAGGGGAAGGAGGTCGAGCCGCCGCGGAAGGAGGTCGAGCCGCCGCGGAAGGAGGTCGAGCCGCCGCGGAAGGAGGTCGAGCCGCCGCGGAAGGAGGTCGAGCCGCCGCGCACGAACCTCGCCGAGCTGTTTCCCGGCGGCGGCCGCGTCGGCTTCGAAGAGGGCGCGATGAGCTTCAAGCGCCACGCCCGGCTGCGCGAGCTGCTGGGCGAGCGGTGGGAGCTGGTGCCGTGCGGCGGTTTGGTGGAGGAGCTGCGCGAAGTGAAGTCGCCGGCCGAGCTGGCGGCGATCCGCGCCGCCTGCCAGCTGGCCGACGCGGCCCTGCGCGAAGTGCTCGAAAACGGCCTGGTGGGCCGCAGCGAGCGCGAGCTGGCGATCGATCTGGAGCTGCGGATGCGCCGTCTCGGCGCCACCGGCCCCAGCTTCCCCACGATCGTCGCCGCCGGCCCGCACGGCGCGCTGCCGCACGCCGAGCCGCGCGATCAGCCGATCCCGCGCGACACGCTGGTGACGATCGACTGGGGCGCGCTGCTGGACGGCTACTGCTCCGACTGCACCCGCACCTACGCCACGGGCGAGCATCTCCCCGACGGCGCGCGGGACGTGTACGAGCTGGTGCTACGTGCCCAGCTGGCCGGTCTTGCCGCGGTGCGCGCGGGACTGAACGGCAAAGAGATCGACGCGGTCGCGCGCGAGGCGATCGAGCAGGCCGGCCACGGCGAGCGCTTCGGCCACGGCCTCGGCCACGGCGTCGGCATGGAGGTCCACGAGGCTCCCCGCCTCTCGCGCACCGCCGGCGAGCAGCCGCTGCGCGCCGGCACCGTCGTCACGGTCGAGCCCGGCGTCTACCTCCCCGAGCGCTTCGGCGTGCGCATCGAGGACCTCGTCGCGGTGGATGAGGAGGGTTCGCAGGTATTGACAATGCTGAGTAAGCAACTTACGGTGGTGGCGTGAGCGGGCCAAAAGCATTGCCGGCGAGACTGGCTATTCCGTTGCTGCTGGCCGTCACACCCCTGCTCGCCATCGTGCCGGCGGCACGCGCCACGTGGCTGGCGCCGGTGGACGTCTCCGAATCGGGGCAAGCGCCCACCGCGGTCCACGTGGTGCTGGACGCGCGGGGCGACGCCACCGCCGTGTGGAGCGCATGGAGCGGCGAGCACACGGTGGTGATGAGCGCCTACCGTCCCGCCGGCGAAGCTTGGCAGAAGCCGGTGGATATCTCCGAAGAAGCCGGCGAAACCGTTTTGATAGCCGGCGAACACGACGCCGGCCAACCACGCGTCGCGGTGGACGGTGCGGGAGACGTCATAGTTGTGTGGGAACGCTCGACGGGCACCGACGAAACGGTGATCCAAGCCGCCTACCGTCCGGCCGGCGAAGCTTGGCGGGCGCTCGAAGACATCTCCGAGCCGGCGGTGACCGCCAGCGACGACGAACCTTGGGTCGCCGCCGACTCGCACGGCGACGTCACAGCCGTTTGGAAGCAGCAGGAAATCATCCGGAGTGCCTACCGCCCCGCGGGCGACCGGTGGCAGGCGCCCGTGGACGTGTCCGAACCCGGCGCCGAAGCGCTCACGCCGCAGGCGGCGGCCGATTCCGAGGGCGACGCGACAGCGGTGTGGATGGTGGACGTGGACGGCCGCCTGCTGCCTCGCACCGCCTACCGTCCGGCGGGCGGCGATTGGGAAGCCCCGACGGGGCTCGCCGCCGGCGAAGAAGGCGGCGACCCGCAGATCGCGCTCGACGCGCACGGCGACACGCTGGTCGTGTGGACCGACAATGGCGATGGCGCCGCGTTGCGAGGGGCCTACCGGCCCGCAGGCAGCGCGTGGGGGGAGCCGGTGGCGATCTCGAGCGAAGGCGAAGAGGTTCAGTTTCCGCGCCTGGCGCTCGACGGCGGGGGCGACGCGCTGGTGGCGTGGGATGGCAACACCGACAAGCCAGGCGGCTACGACCGGGTGGAGGTGGCCAGCCGGCCCGCCGGTGGTGGCTGGAGCGAACCTGATGCCCTTTCCGAAGACGGGGCAAATGCGGCTCCCGGGGCGGTGGCGTTCGATCAGCAGGGCAACGCGGCCGTCGTGTGGCAGCGTGGGAGCGGCTCCGAAGAAGTCATCCAGGCCGACTACCGCCCGGCGGGCGGCGAATGGGAGCGGCCGGTGAGCCTCTCCGAAGCCGGTGAGGGCGCGTTCGACCCGGTGGTGGTGCTGGACGCAGAGGGCGAAGCGACCGCCGCCGAGGGCGACGCAACCGCGTTGTGGACGAGCGAGGCGGGCGAAAACTGCATCCGCCCACGCAAAACGGAATGCGGCGAACCCGCTTCCTACACGGTGCAGGCGTCGGGCTTCGACACCGGCGGCCCGCCCACGGCAACCGGCCTCCAGGTGCCCACCGCGGGCCAGGTCGGCGCGCCGGTGAAGTTCTCGGCTGCCGCCGCCGGCACTTGGTCGCCGATGTTCGAATTCGGTGACGGTACGAGCGTGGCAGGTGGCAACGCCACCCACACGTATGCCAAGCCCGGCACGTACACTGTCACCTTCAGCGACGCCGACGTGCTCGGGTATCGCGCGAGCACGCATCAAACCATCACGATCCAGGAAACCATCGGCTCCGGCTCGACGTCCGGCTCGGGCTCAACTTCAGACTCCGGCTCGGCACCGGGCTCGGCGCCGAGCCCCGGCTCCTCTGCGGGACCCGCCGGCGGCTCAACCGGCAAAGCGCCGCCTCAGCCAACCGCCGGCGTTGCGAGCCGCGCCGCGGCCGCTCTCTACCCCGTGATCGGCTGCGACGACCGGAAACTCCGGTATCAGAACCGCAGGTCGTGGCGGTATGCGCCGAGCAGGTGCGAAACCGGTGGCGGCCTCGGCAGCACCGAGGGGATCGCACAGGCGCGCTGGCACGACTGGGGCGCACACCGCGCAACCGCCTTCGGCCTGCTGATCGATGGGCTCGGGTATGGCTACCAGGCCACGATCGTCGCCTACGACCTCGTGCACGGCCAGCTCGGGCGCGACGGTCACGCCTCGTGGTATCGCAGGCTGCACGTGGTCGCCCGCCGCCGCTACGTGGCGGGTGCATGGCGTGGTCCGTTCAACGTGACGATCGACGTCGTACCGCGGCCGCGATAGCCGTTGGGTGTCGGCAGGGACGCAGCCGCAGCGGCGCCTGTTGTAGCGTGGGCTGCGATCGCCAGCAGAACCATCCCCCCGCTCATCGTTGCGGCAGCGTTGTGGGCAGCCGGCTGCGGCGCGGTAGCCGGTCGGCATCCGGTGAGGACCGTCGATGCGGTGCACCCGGTCCACGCCGCCGCCGGCGCCTCATCGGGTGCTGGTCCCGCCGACCACGTGGCCTCCCGCACCTCACCGGCCGCGGCTCGGGCCGATCCCACCGGCACCGCGGCCTCATCGGGCGCAGCTTCCGTCCACCCCGCCGGCCCAGCACGCGCGGTGTCGGTGTGGCTGCCCTACTGGAACATGTCGGCCGCGCTGCGGTCGACGCTCGCCAACGCCTCGCTGGTGGGCACCGCCAGCCCGTTCTGGTATGCGATCGCGGGTGCCGCGCGGGTCGAAGACGATCCCGGCGCCGGCGAAGCGTCGGTGATCGAAGCGCTGCGAGCCCACCACATCCGCGTCGTCCCGACGGTTACCGAGGATGACGGCATGCGCGAATTCGATCGCCTGCTCGCCCGCCCCGGGCAGCGGGCGGCGATGGTGGACGCGCTGGTGGGGATCGCCCGCAGCCGCAACTACGACGGGCTGGACCTCGACTTCGAGAACTTCGCCGTCGATTCCCACCACGACGCGGCGCTGGCCGACGAAGCCGCGGCGCGCTTCCCCACGCTCGTCGCCGAAGCGTGCGCGGCCCTGCACGCGGCCGGTCGCAGCTGCGCGGTGACGGTGATGCCGCGCACGGGCGACACGCACACCTACTGGCGCGGGCGGCTGGCCACCTGGGTGTACGACTACCGGGCGCTGGCGAGTGTTGCCGACCGCGTGCAGGTGATGGCCTACGACGAGCACGCCCCCGAAGGCCCCGCCGGCGCCGTCGCCCCATACGCGTGGACCCGCCGGGTCGTCGCGTACGCCGCCATGACCATGCCTCCCGCGAAGGTCGAGCTCGGTCTCGCGGCCTACGGCTACGACTGGCAGGGCGACCCCGCCTCCTCCATCCCCTCAAATGAAGCCCCCCAGCTGGCCGCGCAGCACGGCGTGTCGCCGCGCTGGAGCGCACCCGCGGCGGAGAACACCTTCGCCTACACCGAGGAAGGACGTCGCCACGTGGTTTGGTATGAGAGCGCCCGCGCCGACGGCGCCCGCGCGCGCCTGGCCGAGGCAGCCGGTTTCGCCGGGATCGCGCTGTGGGCGGCGGGCGATGAGGAACCTTCGCTGTGGCCGCGGCTGCGCGCGCTGTACTTCGGTTGACGATCGCCGGGTGGATTGGCGGTACTCGGCGCCTGTGTCAGGCGACGGTCGTCGGCTGACGCACCAACGAGAGGTTGCCGCTTTTGAAGCGAGGTGCTACTCTGCGATCCGATCGAAAGAACCGACTATACCGAAGCATATTCTAAGATTCGCATTCAAGGAAGGAGATCTACAATGGGAAAAACCCGGAGTGTTCGGGCCGGTATCGCGCTGTTGAGCGTATTCGCCCTGCTACTGACGGTTGGGGTCCCGCTGGCATCCGCGCTGACCAAGTTTGGGGCCGAGGAATGGTCGCTTCACTGGGCCAAAGTGGCGGGCTGGTCGAACCCATATATCGAAGAATGCACGGGGCCATACGAAAACGTCGAAGGCAAAACCCAGTGGGCCTGCTACGGGCGCGGCGATGGTGAGGCAAGATGCCAGGGCACCGGCTGGCAGGCCAATGTCGGCCCCTACGGCGAACTCACGTACGCAGAAAAATGGAATGGGTGCTGGACCTAGCTCTGCGGCATTCTGATGCCAAGGCTCGGAGGTTCGTCGGGCGAGGACCTTTGTGATCCGTCACTCGCAAGCGCGAGGTCTCAGGCGAGTTGCAAGCACGGGACGGCGGCAGCCCAGTCGCTACCGTTGTCCCGTGCCCGATGCCGGCGACGTGCAAGCGCTAGAGAAGCTCCACGATCGCGTCGCCGAGCTGGCTGACCTGTCCGCCCTGGAGATGCTGGCCAGCTGGGATCAGCTGGTGATGATGCCGAGCGAGGGCGGCGCGGGCCGGGCCCAGCAGCTGGGCACGCTGGCGCGCCTGACCCACGAGCGCGCCACCGCCGATGAGATCGGGGGCTGGCTGGATGAGCTGGAGGGGGTGGACAGCCTCGACGAGCGCGACCGCGATCTGGTGAGGATCGCGCGGCGCGACTGGGAGCGGGCCCGTCGCATCCCGCCGGAGCTGGCCGCCGAGCGCTCCCGCGCCCAGGCCGACGGCCAGGAGCGCTGGCAGGCGGCGCGGGCCAACGACGACTTCGCCGCATTCGCGCCGGCGCTGGAACGCAACGTGCAGCTGGCGCGCGCCTACGGCGAGTGTTTGGGGGAGGAGGAGGGGGAGGGGGGTGCCTACCAGGCGCTGCTCGGCGACTACGACTTCGGGCTGAGCACCGATCGGCTGCGGAGCCTGTTCGGCTCGCTGGCGCAGTCGCTGCCGCCGCTGATACCCGAGGCGCAGGCCCGCTCGCCGCGGCGGCCGCTGGCGGTGCCAACCGCGGCCCAGCGCGAGGCGGTGGCCGCGGTGCTGCGACGCGTGGGCGTTGACGGGGACAGCTGGCGGGTGGACGTGTCGGCGCACCCGTTCACGGCGTGGATGGGGCGTCGCGACACCCGCGTGACGACGCGTTACACCGATGGCGACGTGGAGTCGCTGCTGAGCTCGCTGCACGAGTACGGCCATGCCCTCTACGAGCGCCAGATCGACCCGCGGTTGGAGCGCACCAACCTCGGGCACGGCACGTCGATGTCGATCCACGAGTCGCAAAGCAAGCTGTGGGAGAACCACGTGGCGCGCCACCCCGCGTTTGCCGAGGTGCTGGCGGCGGAGCTGGGCGCAGCCGGCTTCGCGGTCGCGCCCACCGACCTGCACGCCACGCTGGTGGGTGTGGCGCCCTCGCCGATCCGCGTGTCGGCCGACCCGCTCACCTATCCCCTCCACATAATCCTTCGCTTCGAACTGGAGCTGGCGCTGATCGACGGCACGCTCGCGGTGGGCGGCCTGCCCGCCGCCTGGCGCGAGGGGATGCGCCGCCTGCTGGGCGTGGAGGTGCGCTCCGACGCGGAGGGCTGTTTGCAGGACATCCACTGGGGGGCGGGCAGCTTCGGCTACTTCCCCAGCTACGCGCTGGGCTGTCTGATCGCGGCGCAGCTGTGGGAGGCGATGGAGGCCGACCTCGGCCCGCGCGAGGAGGATCTGCGCCGTGGCGAGGTGGCGCCGATCCAGGAGTGGCTGGGGGAGCGGGTGCACCGTTACGGGCGGCGCCTCGACACGCTGGCGCTGGTGGAGCGGGCCACGGGGCAGCCGCTCTCCACCGACGCGTTCCTGCGGTATGTGGCGCCGCTGGCCGGATAGAATGGACGCGATGCTCCCCGCCCTCGACGAGCACGACCCCGAGCTCGCCCGTCTGCTGGTCCGCGAGGAGCAGCGCCAGGCCGAATCGCTGTGTTTGATCCCCTCCGAGAACTACTGCTCGCCGGCGGTGCTGGAGGCCAACGGCACGGTGCTGGTGAACAAGTACTCCGAGGGCTACCCGGGCAAGCGCTATTACGAGGGCAACGAGGTGATCGACGAGATCGAGCGCCTCGCGCAGGCGCGGGCGCTGGAGCTGTTCGGCGCCCAGCACGTCAACGTGCAGCCCTACTCGGGCTCGCCCGCCAACCTCGCGATCTTCCTCGCGTTTGCCAAGCCGGGTGAGACCGTGATGGGGCTGGGGCTGCCGGCGGGCGGGCATCTCACGCACGGCTGGGGGGTGTCGGCGACGGGAATCTGGTTCAACGCGGTGCATTACGGGGTGCGCGAGGACACCGGTCGCGTCGACATGGACGAGGTGCGCGAGCTGGCGCTGGAGCACCGTCCCAAGCTGCTGTTCTGCGGCGGCACGGCGGTGCCCCGCACGATCGACTTCGAGGCGTTTGCCGCGATCGCCAAAGAAGTGGATGCGTTGATGGTCGCCGACGTGTCGCACCTCGCGGGTTTGATCGCCGGCGGCGCGCACCCTTCGCCGGTGCCGCACGCCGACGTGGTGATGACCACCACCCACAAGACGCTGCGCGGCCCACGGGGAGCGATGTTGATGTGCCGCGAGCAGCACGCCAAAGCGCTCGACAAAGCCGTGTTCCCAGGTCTGCAGGGTGGGCCCCACCAACAGCAGACGGCGGCGATCGCGGTGGCGCTCGGCGAAGCGGCCACGCCGGCGTTCGGCGAATATGCCCACAACGTGGTGGCCAACGCCAAAGCGCTTGCCGCCGCGCTGCTGGAGCGCGGCTTCACGCTGATCTCCGGCGGCACCGACAACCATTTGATCCTGATCGACGTCACCTCCAAGGGCGTCAGCGGCAAGGAAGCCTCCAGTGCACTGAGCGAGGCCGGGATCGTCACCAACGCCAACGCCATCCCGTTCGACCCGCGCAAGCCGTTCGACCCGTCGGGGGTCCGGATCGGAACCCCGGCGGCCACCACTCGCGGCCTCGGCACCGAGCACATGGAGGAGATCGCGCGCTGGATGGACGAGGTGGTGGATGCCGTGCGCGGGGGCGAACGTGAACAGCTTGCGCGCGTCAAGGGCGAGGTGCAGGAGCTGATGGAGCGCTACCCGGCGCCCGGCTGCCGCTCCTCGGCGGCCGCGCTACAGAGCTGACTCAGCCGCTCGGCGCAGCGCCCCGGCGGGGCGGTGGGTGCCGCTAGGATCGGCCGATGCTGGCCCTCACCGCAGCTCCCGGCGCTCCCGGGAACGTGAAGCTGCGCGAGGTGCCCGACCCGCAGCCGCTGCCATATGAGGCACTGGTGCGCGTGCGCGCCTTCTCGCTCAACCGCGGCGAGTCCCTGCGCCTGGTGGACATGCAGGACGGTCAGCTCACCGGCTGGGATGTGGCGGGTGTGGTGGAGGCGCCCGCCGTCGACGGCTCCGGACCGCCGCAGGGAGCGCGTGTGGTGGGCTTGGTGGCGCCCGGTGCGTGGGCACAGCTGGCGGCGGTGCCCACCGACACGCTGTGCGCGCTGCCCGACGCGGTCACCGACGCGCAGGCCGCCACGCTGCCGGTGGCGGGCCTCACGGCGCTGAAGGCGCTCGACATCGCCGGCGCGGTGCTGGGCCGCCGAGTGCTGATAACCGGCGCCAGCGGCGGCGTGGGACGGTTTGCGGTGCAGTTGGCAGAGCACGCCGGCGCGCACGTCACCGCCGTGTCGTCCAGCGAGGAACGGGCACGCGGTTTGCGCGAGCTGGGCGCCGACGAGGTGATCCACACGCTGGAGCCGCCCGGGGCGGGCGCCGGCCAGGACGCGGGCGCGGAATGGGACGCGATCGTGGAGGCCGTCGGCGGCGCCACGCTCGGCGCGGCGCTACAGCGCGTGGCGCCCGGCGGCACGGTGGTCTCGTTCGCCGCCAGCGACCCGCAGGAGCCCACCACCTTCCCCACCCGCGCCCTCTTCGGCCGGGCGCCCGGCGCGCGGCTGTACGGGCTGCTGCTGTTCGCCGAGCTCGCCCACAGCCGCTCCGGTGCGCGCGATCTCGGCCGGCTGGCCGCGCTCGTGGCCGCCGGCCGGCTGGACTGCTCGATCGACCTCGAACTGCCCTGGCAGCAGGCGGCCGAAGCGATCGACGCGCTCATGGAGCGGCGGGTCGCCGGCAAGGCGGTGCTGCGGGTGGAGTGAAGGGTGGGGTGATGTCATATCCCGGTGAGCGCGCCTCGCGCTTGAGTACACACCACCCGGCTGCGGCTTCAACGAGGCCGGGGTGTGTCACCCCGGTGGGGCGGGCGAGCAGCAGGATCTCGTGGTGCAGCAGGAAGCCGCAGCGGCGCTGTTCGTGATTTGCGAGCACGTGCTTCAACGGGGCCGGGATGTTGTCACCCCGGTGGGCTCGCCAACGGCGCGTGGACGTTCTGCCTGTACGTGCTGCTTCAACGGAGTCGGGGTGTCGCCACCTCGGTGACGCACTTACCGTATCACGACAACGTATCAACGCGGGCTTCAACGAGGCCGGGGTGTTATCACCCCGGTGGGTGTCGCAGCGGCCGGCTATCAACCGGGAGATCTGCTGCTTCAACGAGGCCGGGATGTCGTCATCCCGGTGAGGCCGTCAAAGACCTGAATCTCATCGAGGAAGCAGTAGCTTCAACGAGGCCGGGGGTTGTCACCCCCGGTGAAAGTGACCGTTTCACCGAACGTTGCCGCCCAAGCGTCGCTTCAACGGAGCCGGGATGACGTCACCCCGGTGAGGGTCGCGCAGCTGTTGCAACTGCCAACGGCACGGATGCTTCAACGAGGCCGGGGGCGTAGTCACCCCGGTGAAGTGTGCGGGCGAGGTCCGCGCCGGGGAGCAGGATCAGGCTTCAACGTAGCCGGGATGTTATACCCCCGGTGAGCTGACCGACCTACTCGACTGCGCCGCGGCGATCGGATGACTTCAACGAGGCCGGGATGTCGTCGTCCCGGTGAGTCGAGCTCGACCGCTCAAAACCAAGCCACAACGCCGAGCTTCAACGAGGCCGGGATGTTGTCACCCCAGTGAGGGCCCGCTATTGATGGCGCGCATTTGCAGGGACATTCAGGGCATGCGCGAGAGGTGTCGCATCAAACAGCTCGTCCGGTCGGCCACGGCGAGTGTGCGGCTATCGCGTTGTCAAGGGACGGTGAGCGCCGTCATGCTCCCACATGCACAGGATGGATTGACTTGGACGATTTAGAGATGTCGTGCTTCTTGTTGACCGGCTTGATCGAGTACCTGATGGACCGCCTCTTCGGCCCGAGCGAGCGTGCGCTCGGGCAGTAGCCATCGAGCGGCTCGCCCAGTGAGACCAGCGGCATCAAATGGGAATCGCCTGCCCCCAACCGAACGCTTCGTCGTCATCGCCACGACGCACGCGGGGGGCTGCGTAACAGGCGATCACTCCATGGGCGCGCAACTGGCGACGGGCGAACTTTTCCCCAATCTTTCTCCGCGCGGCGCCCCTGGCATCGTGGGCGGTTTCTTTGAGCTCTTGGTTGCGCGCTTCGACGAGCGCCATCGGCCAGGGCATCGACAGCATCATTCTCGTGCCACGCTCGCTGAGCGGGTCGCTCCATATCGGCCACACAAACTCTCGCTGTTTCGAGATCCCGGGAGGTGCGGCGCGCTCGGTGCGCCCGACCCGGGTGGTGATGAGCTGAAAGAACGCGAGTCCCCTGACTGCCAACAGCACGGCGCCCGGCACTCCGCTCGGACCGACGTGCGTCGGCGCCTGTGCCATCAGCGCGCGCGCCGGCACCGCAGCGCCGGGATCCCATCGCAGCGACTGCGTTCCTCGCTGGTATTGCCAAGGCTCGAACAGGCAGCCGTGCAGATGCTCGACCCCCGCTTCGCACTCGCGCCGCGCGGCCTCCAAAAACCGTGCTCGCCCGACACGGGGGATGAGGCGGAACGGGGTATATGACACGGCGCTGGCGGAAGCCTGTTGCAGGCGGCGAAGCGGCAGCTCGCAGAGGCAGGCCGCAAGCATCCACGCGGCGCGGGCATCGCCACTGTCTGACTTGGCATCCAGTCGATCGCGCAGCAGCTTTCTGAGCTCCTCGCGGGAGACCCGCATGAGGTCTTTCTCCCACCCCAACTCTCTCTCCAAGTCCCGCGTTTCGTGGCCCGCGATGACCGCCTCAACCATGCGCTCTCGCGTGTCCAATTGCGAGCTGTGCAGCAGGGGCCGCAACGAGCCGTCGGGCCCTGCTCGCCAGGAGAGAGTGACCTGCTTGTCGTGCCCGTCGGAGGCAAGCGCCAGCGCGCCGAGCGCCGCGAGGAACGCCATCGGGCTCTCGGCGCACAACCCGCTCAGCATGATGCCGCTCACCGTCCCTCCTCGGCGGAGACGCCGCGGTCGGCAAGCACGAGGATCGTCTCGAGTGCGGCGAGCCCCCACAAGCCGTAGCGGCGGTTCAAAGCGATGTAGCGTTCGACATGCTCCGGCCAGGGGATCTCCGAGTCGGACTCGACCGTCTTCTCGATGCGGCGTTCACCGTGGGGCTCGATCGCGATCGGAGCGACAACCTTTTCGCCAGGGTCCTGGTCCTCAGAGGCTATGCGGAACGGCCGCCCATCGCCGTGGTGGGTGTGCACGAGATGGACCAGCAACTCGGGGAGGACGTCTTGGGGCCATTGTTCGACCTCGGCGAGCAGTAGTGCTGAGAGCGACTCGTGGCGCTTGCCCTTTGGCCATCGCGCAATCTCCTGCGCTTCGCGCGAGCGTCGCTCACGGGGATCGAACCCAGACTTGGCGAGCGGTGAGCCTCCGTTCAGTGGCGCACCATCGTTGAGCCACGCCTGAAAGCGCGGATCGAGCTTGCCCGCATCGTGGTTGCGGGCAGCCAGATCGATGGTGGCGGCTAGCTCGCGGGAGAGCCCGAGCTGTCGCGTGAAGCGCTGCGCGCGTTTGGCAACCTCGCTGACGTGGGTCTCATACAGCACCGGCTTGCCGGATCGACGAGTCGCGGCCGAGATGGGAGGCACGATGAGCAGGTCGCCAGAGCGCCTCCTGCCATTAACCGGCGCGCCGATTGGCAGCGCGCGCCTGCGGCGAGCAGCGGCCGAGTCGCTTGCCTTTTCAATATGCGCCTTCAGCTCGGCTGCCGTCTCCGCCAGCGAACTTTCGGTGGCGAAGCCGCCGCCGTCCCCCAGCCACGTGATGAGAAGTGGCAGCAACTCGTCGTACGCCTCGATCTCACTCAGCTGTTCGCCATCCACTCGCTCGATGATCTCGCGCGTTGCGAGACGGAGATCTTCGGGCACGCCGAGGTGTCGCGCAAGGCCGATCGCGCCCGGAAGCAGGATGCGCGGGCGCCTTGAGGCGAGGTTGCCGAGATCGGTGACTGCCTTGCGCGCTTCGGGTGACCAGCCGAACTCGTCGCAGCCACCGTACCGTGACGGGACGGCGATGATGTCGCCCGGACGCAGCTCGGTGGCCTGGATCTCCTCCACCTCCATAACGCCGTCTCCATCTGGCGGCCGGATCCTGAGCGCCCACCGTCCCCACGTCCGATCGTCCGGCGTCGGCTCGACCGCGGATTCGAGGTCTGGGAGGTCATCGACGTACTGTTGTCTGCGCAGCCAGCGGCGCGCTGCGCCCGGCGATACAGAGAGCAGCTCGCCGGGATGGGGTGGGCGTGCCCGCATGCGCTCTGCTCGCTCAGTGGCCACGTCGGGATCACCATGCTCGACATCGAGGTCAGCCCGCCAGCAGATCTGCACGTCGGCTTCGTCAAGCTTCCCGTGCAGGAAGATGGCTACATCCAGGTCGGGCGATGGGGAGACGCTGGTGTGCATCAGCCGCTCCACGTGCCACGGGCCGAGGATCGGAGCCTGCGGCCGGTCAGGCGGATCGGGAGGGCTGGACTCGCGGCGCAGCTTGTCGATTGCAGCCGGACCGAAAACGAGTGGCGGTTGGGCGGGTAGTGTGCACAGCCATTCCCACGTTTGCCTAGTCGCCTCGCCGTAGATGGGACATTCATTGGGCGGCTCGACGATCACCCCTCGTCCCGCGCCGTCCATCTCTCCAGATCGGTCCAGCCGTCCGAAGCGCTGAGCGAGCGATGGGAGCGGCGCGCAGGCGGTGACCAACGCGTCGAAGTCGAGGTCCAGCCCAACCTCGATTGTCTGGGTGCCCACCACGAACAGCGGTTGCTCGAGCTCCGCGCGCCGCTGGCGGGCAGCACGCTTTTCAAGCTGCTCGAGCAGCGTCTGACGATCGAGCGGACGCACCGGTCCGATCAGCAGCAGAGCCTCGCCGTCGTTGCGCAGAGCCGTATGGATCGAGCGAGCCGCACCCACCGTATTGACCACCACCGCCACCGCCCGCGCTCCCTGTTTGGCCAGTCTGCGCGCCTCCACCAGGCAGGTGCGCACCTGATCCCTGCCGGTCTTCAGCTCGATTGGCTTGCTCGCGTTGAAGCGACGTGCCAGCGCCGGCTCCGAGAGCTCCTGCTCGGTGAGCGTAAACGTGTCCTCGGGAGGGTCGTCGAGCGTTGCCGAGATCTGCACAAGGTGAAGCGGGCAGACACACTGCTCCTCGGCGGATCGCTGCGCTCGACCGATCGCGGTAGCCGTTTCCAGGAAGGGCGCCGACAGGTGCGCCTCGTCGAGCACCACCAGGCTGTCGGTGGCTGCCAGCGCGGCCTCGACCGGCCGCGAGCCGTTGGACACCCCGTAGCCACGGAAGAGCATGCGTGAGCCGATCTGATCGACGGTGGTGCAGACGATCGCGGGCGTACAGGGCGAAAACGGTGCGCGCTCGTCTCCCACCGTCTCCCCGGTGAGTCCGCCGCGCCAGAGTCGAACCTGCACTACGTCGTCGTGCTCGTCGCCTGCCATGTCGGCCAGGCGTACACGTACGGCGGCTGCGACCGAGCCGGCTCGCCCTCGGTTGATCGCTTTCACCACATATCGCGCATGACGGACGACCTGGTCGGCGACGCCGCGCCGGTCGATGACCCAGAAGAGACGCAGCGGCAGGCGGCGTTCGGCGTCGCTGGGCGTACAAGCAAGCGCGAACAGAAAGCACTCGATCAACGTCGTCTTGCCGGCGCCCGTAGGAGCCGAAACGGCTTCCCAGAGCCTCCCTTCGGCCAACTCGACGGCGGCTCTCGTCTGCCAGCGATATGGTTTGCGCGCCCAGATATCGCTGTAGAAATCGTCAAACTGCTGGGGCTCGAGCGTGTCCGTCTCAGGCATCTGCCAACTCGCCGGTGGGCCTATCCGGCACGGGCGCGAAGAGACCAACGCCGAAATAGCGCCCGCGCCCCGCGAGCACCGGCCCGCGCAGCGGCTCGGGGAAACGCACGTCGAGATGTAACCGCAGCCCGCTGGGCAGCTCATTGCCGGTGTATGCGGGCGCCGGTACCGCCGCAGCCTGCCAAGGGATCGGGGAGGCATCAAGCTGTTCTGGATCGGGGAGCATGGCGTGGCGCAGGGTTGCGCGAACAGCCTCCTGGAGTGCCTCTGGCTCGCGTCGCTTGGGATAGCGATCGAGGATCACAGGAGTAACTGTCTGCCAGCGCCTCGCCGGTCTGATCCAGCGCGCGGGGTCGAGCGTGCGAACACCGCGCTCGGCGGAGGGGCTGAGTCGCCAGGGCCCACCGACCCCGACGTTGTGCAGCTTCTCGACCGCCTCGAACGCGTGAACGATTGCTCGCTGCTCGTCGGGACTGGCTGTGTGTGGAATCGCCGCCGCCACGCCCAGCAGCTGGCCGCTGGCGTGCGTGTGACCGACGTTGGCGAGCGCCAAGAACGCAACGTGCGGGTTGCAGCCATGTCCGTGGAGCACCGCCGGAGCGTCGTCGCCGGCATGTGCGAGTACCGCCTCCCGGAGTGCGCGGGTTAGAGCAGCGGTATGGAGGATGGTGAGCGGGAAGCGGCGGTCGAGGGCGCGCACAACCATGCTGTCGAATGGTCCGCTCGCGAGCGTCGGCTGCGGCTCCGATTGCTCGAGGGGACTGTAAGCCGCGAATGCGGCAGGGACTGGCGGTGGGTAGGTGCCGCGTGCAGCGATCAGCGCCCCTGTCAGACCGGGACGCGCCACCCGCAGCGTGTATGTGCCACCCCTCTGAGAGGGATGCAGCGTTGGTGGGGGATGCTCGCGGGAGATGTCGCAGCACACGGGGCTGCGACTCGAGCCGAGGTACTGCACCTCGCGGACCAGTCGACTGAGAGCGCCGTGGTGCGCGCTGCCGTCAATGTCCCATAGGAACCACACGGGCTCGTCGCCCGGGATCGATGTGGGGAAGCTGCGCACAACCCGACCACTCTGGCGTGCCGGGTCGCGGCCGGCGCGCATCGCGCTGAGTACATCGCCGACCTCCGCGCTCGTGAGGTTGCGGGGAACGTACACACCTGGCGCGGTACGGAGCGGCACATCTGCACGGCACTCGATCGCCGGCTCGGGGGCTCGCTCCAGCCACTCCAGCGCCGCGCGGGCGTCGTCAGGAAAGGCGCCGTTGCCGAGTGCCCACCCAGCCGCGACCAATGCGGCGTGGAGACGTGCCGGGTGAGGGGGCCACTCCGGCCTGCCGATGTCACCCGGTTCGGCCGCCTGGTAGGTGCCGTTCAGGAACTGGCAACGAATCGCGAGCACGTCGGTCAGTCTGCGTTTGCCTCGCCGCGAGCGAGGCTCCGGCGCAGGAGCGCCATCTGCGCCTCGCTGGCGAGCAGGTCGATCGTCTGCCCCTCCCAGCTCAGGCCGTGCCCGCGCCCCTGATCGATCGCCTCGCGCAGAAGCTCCTCGCTGCTCAGCTCGACCACCGGCCAGGCGGCCTCGACCTTGCCGAGACGGCCGATGAGCTCGATCCTGGGCTCCTCCTCGGGCACCAGCAGGCAGCCGGAGCGCAGGTCGTAGCCATGCTCGACCTGCAGCGCGAGCATCCTCAGCGCCAGGGTCGCGAGCAGCGTGCGTCCCGCCACGTCCCGGTCGTGCTCGCGGGCGCCATCCTCTGACGGAAAGCCGCACTCGCGCAGCGCCGGCAGGCTGACGGTGGCGATCTGAAGCGCGTAGGACATCGTGATGCCGCCATGGCCCTCGCCTGTGGATGATGGTGTGACGGTTGGGGTGACGTTGCTGTACCCGGCCGATGAAGGCTTGCCCGCCTTGCTTGTGCCCTCGCCGGATCGGAAGAGCTTCGGCTTGCCTTTCTCCTCGGCGGCCCGGGTCTCATCGAGGGTGAAGCGCTCATCGCCGTCGCGCGGCTTGTACAGCGCGATCGCAGCGCTGACATTGTGAATGTCGATCCTGCTGGCCGGGCGCCTACCCTCGACGGCGGCGACGGCGAGCAGTTCGCTGGAGAGGATGCGAGCGAGGCGGGTGGTGCCCTGCGGGTTCTTGGAGCGCGAAGCCCAGCAGCCGAGCAGGATCCCGACGGGAAAGACTTGCATCAAAGTGCTCAGGTCGTGACGGGAGATGGATGCGCCGAGTTGCTTGTAGATCTCGGTGTCGCCGAACCGCCTCCCGTCGAGACGGGCGTCCTCGATCCACGCGTCGAAGCAGCGGTGGGAGAACTCCAGTCCCGCGTGTCGGCCGAACTCCTCCTGGTCGACCTCGATCGTCGGCAGCGGGATCTCACCTGCTCGGACACGCGCTGCGAGCGCGGCCTCGATCCGGTTGGCCTGGCTGGCGATCCCGTCGAGCAGCACGCACTCGTGATCCTCGTCGCCGATGCGTCGGCGCTCACGCACATACTGCGGCGGCTCACCCTGTCGCTCCGGCGCGTAGGTCGGCGGCATGACCTTCGTGCCCGGGCCTCCGGCCGGCTGCAGGCGACACCGCAACCGCAAGGCGCTGGCCCAGCGCGCGTTGTCAGGTCCCTCGCCGCCGAGCGCTGCGGCCAGGTGGGAGGCGGTCTGCTTGGATGCTGACGCTGCCTTTGTCGCCATCTAGGTCCTTTCCACGCGATTCTCGGCCTGTTTACAAGGTCAGGATCGTATTGATCGGTGAAGACAGACAACGGAGCCGAGACATCGGGTGTCCCGGTGGGGTCGTGGGCTTTAGATGCTGCCGCGGCACATCGCGAAGCTTCAACGGAGCTCATCAGCTTCTTTGCTATGTGATGCGGCATCATAGCCAATTTGGCTACAAATTACAGCTAGCTTTGATAGCTTGTCCGCGAGCCGATGCCCCTCGATCAGCGCCAATGGATCCGCCTGCTTGAGCGCCATGGGTGGGCACGCAAGTCCGGCGGTAAGCATGTGGTCAAGATGGCCAAGTCCGGCCATCGGCCGATCACCTTGCCTCGCCATCGTGGCTCTGCCTACAGCCGCGGGCTTGACGCCGAAATCCGCAGGCAAGCAGGACTATGATGTGTGGGGCCGATGGATCTGACCGCCGATGTTCACCACGAGGAAGGTGCTTACTGGGCGCACATCCGTGAGTTGCCTGGTTGCTTCGCGTCAGGCCACACGCTCGACGAGCTGATGAAGGTCCTTGAGGAGGCGATTGAGCTTTATCTCGCCTCGGATGCGGAGAAGGATGTCGCGGACACATCTACATCAGTGGGTCGCGACATACGGCTGAGTCTCTCGTTCGAGAGGCTTCCCATCAGCGCATGACTGCCTGCGGTGTGCTCCAGCGAGGTCACACCGGGTAAGCCCGCCCAGCGCTCATCTGCGCTACTCTCCCAACCGATGGCCGAGCGCACCTCCTACACCCCCGGCACCTTCTGCTGGACGGAACTGACCACCACCGACCAGGCCGGCGCCAAGGCGTTCTACGAAGGCCTGCTGGGGTGGGGCGCCGACGACCGCCCGATCGGCGACGGCGGCTATGTCTACTCGATGATGCAGCGCGAGGGCAAGCCCGTCGCGGCGATCGCGACGCAGCCCGACCAGCAGCGCGACATGGGCGTGCCGCCGATGTGGAACTCCTACATCTCCGTGGAGAGCGCCGACGCCACCGCGGAGCGCGCGAAGGAGCTCGGCGCAACCGTGCACGCGCCGCCGTTCGACGTGATGGACGTCGGGCGCATGGCGGTGATCCAGGATCCGCAGGGGGCACACTTTGAGCTGTGGGAGCCGAAGGCGCACTTCGGCGCGGCGCTCGTCAACGCGCCGGGGGCGCTGGTATGGAATGAGCTCGGGACCACCGACCTCGACGCCGCCAGCGCCTTTTACGGCAGCCTCTTCGGCTGGACGGTGGCGCCCTTCGAGGGCAGCCCCGAACCGTATTTGTCGATCAAGAACGGCGACGCCAACGCCGGCGGCATGCGAACGGCGACCCCCGGGGCTCCGCCGTCCTGGCTGGCGTACTTCGGCGTGGATGATCTCGGCGCTGCGCTCACGAAGGTGGGCGAGCTCGGCGGCACCGTGCACGCCGGCCCGATCGACATCTCGATCGCCAAAATCGCCGTGGTGGCCGACCCGCAGGGCGCGGTGCTGGCGCTGTACGACGGCGAGCTGGAGCCGTAGTCACCGCTCGAGGCACCAGCCCCCGGCTGGTTGGAGCCCACGAAGTAAGTATCCAACGCCGACCGGGCGGACGCTAGTTCAGCTCGATCGCGCGCATGGTGTGCTCGTCGGGCAGCTTGTCGAGGATCCGCCGCACGATGTCGCGCTCGTCGTGCTGCTCGCGCCGCAGGTCGTTGAGCAGCGAACGCAGCGCCGTGTGCGCGATCTTCATCTGTGGTGGGCTCAGCGTGAGCGTCACCCCGCGGCGCTCATCGGCCTCGCTGCCGTCCACGCCGGCGAGCGCCTCCCGCGCCAGCGCTCGCAAATCCGGCAGGTGCGCCTCGTCGGCGATCAGCAGCCGCAGCGCGCTCGCCGCCACGGGCCGCTCGTCGGCTGCGAGGTGCAAATGGTAGGGGGGCTCCGATGGCTCCGGCCGGGCGGACGTGTCGCTCATGTGGTTGGGTCTCCTGGTTGCCGAGGTCCGGCCCAAGCGGCCGGATACGCCGCGTAGAGCGTAGGGGCCGCAACGGTCGGAGCGGCGCGACGTGGGATCACCGGTCAACCACCTGGCGCCTGGAGTGGTGCGCTGCTTACGCCGATCGCGCCACTGAAACCTCCCCATGGGCCCGTATCCTCGCCTGCCACAATGAGCCAATGGCGACGCAGGCTGTGCAGGTCACGTCGAGCGACCACACGCTCCCGCTGTATCGCATGGATGTCGGGACGTACGAACGTCTGGTCGAGGTGGGCGCGCTCGACGGCTTGGACGTGGAGTTGCGCGACGGGCTGCTCGTCAACAGGCACCCCCGCCGCGAGGACGCGGTCCATCGGATCGATGTGGGGACCTACGAACGGATGGTCGCGTCGGGCGCACTCGAGGGGAGGCGGGTGGAGTTGCTCAAAGGTCTGCTGGTCGCGATGAGTCCACAGAGTCCTGAGCACGCGGCCGTCGTCGAACGGCTGACGAGGAGCTTGGCGGGAGCTGCCGCTCTGCGGCTGCGTGTACAGCTGCCGCTGGAAGGGGAGTGGGACTCGGTGCCCGAGCCCGATCTGGCGCTTGTCGAGCGCAGGAACCCACCACATCGCCACCCACGCACCGCAATGCTCGTGGTGGAGGTCGCTGTGACCTCGCACGAGCGGGACCGCGGCGAGAAGGCCGACATGTACGCCTGGGCGCCGATCCCCGTCTACTGGCTGGTGGACGTCCCAGGCCGCGCGGTGGAGGTGCGCACCGACCCGGGACCCGCCGGATACGGCCGCTGTGAGGTGTACGGGGTTGGCGCCACGGTCCCCTCGCCGGCGGAGGGCGTACCAGACCTCGACATGGCATGGCTGTTCGAGGGCCTCGGCGACTGAGCCGACACTTCGCTTGACGCGCCGCGGTCTGTAAAGCGGGTTGAGCCTCACCCGGCGCGGCCATGCCATCGCCGTCCGCCCGTATCCTCGCCTGCCACAATGATCCAGTGGCGACACAGGCTGCACGTCTCGCTCCGAGCTACCGCACGCTCCCGCTCTACCGGATGGACGCCGGGACGTATGACCGCCTGGTCGCGGCGGGGGCGATGGAGGGTCTTGGCGTGGAACTGCGCGAAGGGTTGCTGGTCGGGCGGGGCCGGGTCGGTCTTGATTCGATCCGCCGGCTCGACACGGAGGCTTACAACCGGATGGTGCAGACAGGCGCGCTGGAGGGCGAGCCGGTGGAGTTGCTCGACGGGCTGCTGGTCGAGATGAGCCCGCAGGGAGCCGACCATTATCTGGCGATCGTGCGCCTGACGCGCCATCTCGCGGCGGCGCGGGCATGGCTGGGGGTGCAGGGGCCGCTTGAAATCAAACCGGGCTCCGAGCCGGAGCCCGACCTGGCGCTGATCGAGGGGGAACCGTCTCCCAGCCAACTCCCTCGCGCGGCACTGCTCACGGTCGAGGTTGCGGTCACCTCGCACAAAAAGGATCGCGGGCCGAAGGTGGAAATGTATGCGCGTGCCGGGGTGCCGACCTACTGGCTCGTGGATGTCCCAGGCCGCGCGGTGGAGGTGCGCACCGACCCGGGACCCGCCGGATACGGCCGCTGTGAGGTGTACGGGGTTGGCGCCACGGTCCCCTCGCCGGCGGAGGGCGTCACCGATCTCGATGTGGCCTGGCTGTTCGACGGTCTCGGCGGCTGAGGCGAGCCCCGTCGGTGGCCGCAGCGGTCCCACCGGGAAATCTTCACAAAAAGAATCTATTGAGCCCGCGGTTTTCTGTAGGATCGGCGCACGCCATCGTGGGGGAAGCGCACGCTTCTGATGGGTGGCCTCATTCCAGAAACTTGCGAGCACACCGGAGGTCCACATGAGCAAGCGGTTCCATCTACGGGGCAGCAGCCGCACCACCACCGAGTCGGTCGGGGCGGTCGATTCGGGCGAGCGGCTGACCGTCACGGTCTACGTCCAGCGCGACCCGCAGGGCACCCCCGCTCCGGCCGCGCACGAGCTGGGCCGCCTCGCCCCCCGTGCGCGCACCTACCTGCGCCCCGAGGAGGCGGTCGCGGCGTTCGGCGCCGCCCAATCCGACCTCGAGGCGGTGGCCGCGTTCGCGCAGGCACATGGTTTGCGGGTGGTGGAAGCGAGCATCGCCAAGCGCCTGGTGCGGGTGTCGGGCACGGCCGCGCAGATGAACGAGGCGTTTGCTGTGAAGCTCGGCCGCTACGAGCACCCGCAGGGGGGCACCTACCGCTCCTACGAGGGCGAGGTGCAGCTCCCCGCCGAGCTGGCGGGCGTGGTCGAGGGTGTGCTGGGGCTCGACAACCGCAGGATGGTGCGCACCCGCCCGCACGTCTCCAAGCGGGCCGCCGAAGCGCAAGCGGGCTCCTCCGAACCGCCCGCCAACGCCTATACGCCGCCGATGCTCGCGAAGCTGTTCGACTTCCCCACCGGCGACGGCGCCGGGCAGTGCGTGGCGGTGCTGGCGTTCAACGGCGAAGGCACCAAGGGCGGCTACGAAGCGAGCGCGCTGGAAGGCTACTTCACGGGCACCCTCGATCAGCCGGCGCCGACGATCACCGATGTGGTGGTGCAGGGCCCCGGCAACGATCCGGGGAACGGCAGTGAAGAAAGCGACGCCACGGGCGAGGTGCTGCTCGATCTCTGCACGGTCGGCGGGGTCGTGCCGGGGGCGGACGTGGCGGTGTACTTCACCGAATTCACCGAAGAGGGCTGGGTGAACGCGATCAAGGCGGTGGTCGCCGACACGACCAACAAGCCGAAAGTGCTGTCGTGCTCCTACGGCAACCCCGAGAACGAACCGAAGGGGGCGTGGACCGAACAGGCGATCAAACTGGTCAACGGCGCCTTCGAACAGGCGGCCACCCAGGGGATCACGATCTGCTGCGCCTCGGGCGACGAAGGCTCCGCCGACGAGCCCGGCACGAGCACCCCGCACGTCGACTTCCCGGCGTCCAGCCCGTGGGTGCTGGGCTGCGGCGGCATCCGCCTGGAAGCCGACCCGGCGACCGGGACGATCTCCTCGGAGGTGGTGTGGAACGACCTCGCCAACAACGAGGGCGCCACGGGTGGAGGCGTGAGCGTCCTGTTCCCGGTGCCCGAGTGGCAGGCCGCCGCCGGCGTGCCGTCCAACGCCGACGGCAGCGGCAAACCCGGGCGCGGCGTGCCCGACGTCGCCAGCCTCGCCGACCCGGAAACGCCGATGTGGGTGCTGAGCCCGGGCGGCCAGCTGGGCGGAGTCGGGGGCACGAGCGCCTCCGCGCCGATGTGGTCGGCGCTGATCACGCTGCTCAACCAGCTCGGTGGGACTCCGCTCGGGTTCTGCAACCCGCAGCTGTACGCGCACCTGAAGGACAGCCTCGTGGACATCACCGAAGGCAACAACGGCAGCTACAAAGCGGGCCCGGGTTGGGACGCGTGCACCGGCTGGGGCCGTCCCGACGGCGCGCGGCTGCTGCAGGCGCTGAAGCCGGCCGTGCCAGCGCCCGAAGCCGCCGCGGGCGGGGCGCCAGCCACCGGGGAAGCGGCCGCGGAACCGTCGCCCGCACCGCCGAAGCCGGCACCGTCGGTGACGCCTCCGGTGCCCGGCCTCACCCAGAACCTGGTCGGCCCCGAAGGGCAGCTGTTCGCCGACCCCCACCCCGGTGGAGACGAGAGCGCCTTCCAGGTGGACAACACCAGCGATGCCTACTACAAGTCGCCCTACTACAAAGAACACGAAGAACAGCTGCAGCCGCTGCCGGCGCCGCGCGTGAGCCCGCCGCGGATGCAGCTGTCGAGCGTGATGGGCGATGGCCCGCTGGCGCCGTGTGTGACGGCGAAGCGGATCTGCTTCCACGCCGTCGGCGACACGGGCCCGTCGGAGACCTCGCGCATCAAGGACGAGGCGAGCGTGGCGGATGCGATGGCGGCGGAGCTGAACGCGGCCGCCGCCGGCCCGGCGGCGGCGGAAGGGAAGGCGCCCGCGTTTCTGTTTCACCTCGGCGACGTGGTGTACAACTTCGGCGAGCACCAGTACTACTACGACCAGTTTTACGAGCCGTTCCGCGCCTACGACGCGCCGATCTTCGCGATTCCCGGCAACCACGACGGGTTTCCCTCCGAAGAGCCCGAAAACCAAGAATCGCTGTTTGCGTTCTTGCGCAACTTCTGCGTCGCCACCCCCGGCCCCTCGCCCGACTCCGGCGGGCTGGTGCGCACCGCGATGAACCAGCCCGGCGCGTATTTCACGCTCGACGCGCCGTGGGTGTCGATCGTCGGCCTCTACTCCAACGTGCTGGAGGGCCCCGGCGTGATCTCCTCCGAGGGCGGCAGGTACGAAAAAATCGGGGAACAGCAGCTCGAATTCCTGATCGCGGAACTCGCCCGTTTGAAGCCCCAGCGCGAAGCGGGCGAACGCGCGGTGATCCTCGCCTGCCACCACCCGCCGCTGTCGGTCGACGAGAAGCACGGCGGCGCCAGGGGGCTGGCGGAAGACATCGACAAGGCGTGCGCGGCGGCAGGGTTGCGACCGGACGCCGTGCTCTCCGGGCACGCCCACCTCTACCAGCGCTACACGCGCACGGTGGAAGGCGCGGAAATCCCGTACATCGTGTCGGGCAGCGGCGGGCACAACGTCACCAAGCCCAACGCCAACGCCGCGGAAGCGACCCCCCCGGAAGGGTATGCGGTGACCGTGCAACCGATCATGGAGTACGGCTATCTGACGCTGACCGTCGACATGTCGGGCGACCCCCCGACGCTCGCGATCGTGTTCAACGCCACCAGCGGTCAAACGGGGGCGGCCGACCGGGTCACGATCGACCTCGCGCACAGGCGGATCGTCGCCGGGGCGTGACCGCACGGCGCCGAGGGGCGAACATCCGTTCGCCCTCCTATGATGTGTCCGCATGCCCCACTCCAACGAGATCGTCGTAAGCGGCGCCCGCGAGCACAACCTAAAAGACATCTCCCTGACGCTCCCGCGCGACGCGCTGGTCGTCATAACGGGCCTCTCCGGCTCGGGCAAGTCGAGTCTTGCGTTCGACACGATCTACGCCGAGGGCCAGCGCCGCTACGTGGAGTCGCTGTCGGCCTACGCGCGCCAGTTCCTCGGCCAGATGGACAAGCCCGACGTGGACTCGATCGAGGGGCTGTCGCCGGCGATCTCGATCGACCAGAAGACCACTTCGCGCAACCCCCGCTCGACGGTGGGCACCGTCACCGAGATCTACGATTATCTGCGCCTCTTGTGGGCGCGCGTGGGCAAGCCCCACTGCCACATCTGCGGGCGCCCGATCAAAGGCCAGTCGGCCGAGCAGATCATCGACCAGGTGATGGAGCTGCCGGACGGCACCCGCTTCATGGTGATGGCGCCGCTGGTGCGCGGGCGCAAGGGCGAGTTCGGCAAGCTGCTGGAGGACCTGCGCGCTGACGGTTATGCGCGCGTGCGGATCGACGACCGCATCCGCATGCTGGAGGAATCGATCGTGCTGGACAAGCGCTACAAGCACGACGTCTCCGTGGTGGTCGACCGCCTGATCATGCGCCACGACGTGCGCAAGCGGCTGGCCGACTCGATTGAGACCGCGGTGGGCCTTGCCGACGGTTTGGTGGAGGTCGAGGTTCTTAATAAAAAAAGGGGAGGAGAAGGGGGGGAGGGGGCTGCCGGTCCGGACCCCGACCGCGACCGAGCGGCCGCGGCGGGCCCGGAGCGCCGGGCGGGCAGGCGCGCGACCGGGGCGCTGGGCGTGCGCGCGAGCGGCGTGCAGCTCGTCCCCGGGGAGCCGCCGCCGGAGGGCACGGTGTACACCTTCTCCGAGCGCTTCGCCTGTCCCGAGCACGGCCCCTCGCTGGTCGAGCTGGAGCCGAGGATCTTCTCCTTCAACTCCCCCCACGGCGCCTGCGTGCGCTGCCATGGCCTGGGCGCGCAGATGGAGATCGACCCCGAGCTGCTGGTTCCCGACGCGACGCTGTCGATCGCGGAGGGGGCGATCGCCCCGTGGAGCCGCGCGGCGGCGTTTTCCAACTATTACGAGCAGGTCGCGCAGGCGCTGGCGGAGAGCTACGGCGTCGATCTCGACCAGGCATGGGAGAAGCTTCCGCGCGAGCACCAAGACCTGTTCCTGCACGGCACGAAGGCGCCGCTGGCGATCACCTATCGCAACCGCTTCGGCCGCCGGCGCTCCTACACGACGCGCTTCGCCGGGCTGATCGCCAACCTCGAGAAGCGCTACCGCGAAACCGACTCCGAGGGCGTGAAGGAGCGCCTGGAGGAGTACATGTCGTTGCGCGCCTGCCCAGCGTGCGGCGGCGCGCGGCTGCGCCCGGAGTCGCGCGCGGTGCTGGTGGGGGGCACACGGATCGAGGACTTCTGCGCGCTGTCGGCGCGCCGCGCGATCGAGTGGCTTACGGAGGTGGAGCTGTCGGAGACCGACCGCCACGTGGCGCGGCTGATATTGCGCGAGATCGAGGAGCGCCTGCAGTTCCTGGAGAACGTGGGCATCGGCTACCTCTCGATGGATCGCGCGTCGGCCACGCTGTCGGGCGGCGAGGCGCAGCGGATCCGCCTCGCCACGCAGATCGGCAGCTCGCTGGTGGGGGTGCTGTACATCCTCGACGAGCCGTCGATCGGGTTGCACCAGCGCGACAACTCGAAGCTGATCGCCACGCTGGAGCGGTTGCGCGGCATCGGCAACACGGTGATCGTGGTGGAGCACGACGAGCAGACGATGCGCGCCGCCGACCACCTGCTCGACCTTGGCCCCGGCGCAGGCGAGCACGGCGGGCGGATCGTCGCGCAGGGCACCGCCAAGGAGGTGCAGCGCGTGAAGGAGTCGCTCACCGGCCAGTATCTGGCGGGCACGCTCGCGGTGGAGGTCCCCGCCAAGCGGCGCACACCCACCGGTTATGTGAAGGTGGAGGGCGCCTCCCAGCACAACCTGCGCGATATCGACGTCGCGTTCCCGCTGGGCACGCTCACGTGCGTGACCGGCGTGTCGGGCTCGGGCAAGAGCACGCTGGTCAACGAGATCCTCTACAAGGCGCTGTCGACGCGCCTCAACCGCGTGCGCACGCGGCCCGGCATGCACCGCGCGATCGAGGGTCTCGACCAGCTCGACAAGATCATCGCCGTCGACCAGTCGCCGATCGGTCGTACGCCGCGCTCCAACCCCGCCACCTACACGGGGCTGTTCGACGTGATCCGCGACATGTTCTCCAAAACCCAGGAGGCCCGCGCGCGCGGGTACAAGCCGGGCCGCTTCTCGTTCAACGTGAAGGGCGGCCGCTGCGAGGTGTGCAAGGGCGATGGGCAGATCAAGATCGAGATGCACTTCCTCCCCGACGTGTACGTGCCGTGCGAGCAGTGTCACGGCAAGCGCTACAACCGCGAGACGCTGGAGGTGCGCTTCAAGGGCCGCTCGATCGCCGACGTGCTGGACATGCCGGTGGAGGAGGCGCTGGAGTTCTTCAAGCACATCCCCAAGGTGCGCCGCCGTCTGGAGACGCTCGACGCGGTGGGCCTCGGCTACGTGCGCCTCGGCCAGCCGGCCACCACGCTGAGCGGCGGCGAGGCGCAGCGCGTGAAGCTGGCCACGGAGTTGTCGAAGGTGGCGACCGGCCGCACCATGTACATCCTCGACGAGCCCACCACCGGGTTGCACTTCGCCGACGTGCAGCGATTGCTGGAGGTGCTGCAACGGTTGGTGGACGCCGGCAACAGCGTGGTGGTGATCGAGCACAACCTCGACGTGATCAAGTGCGCCGACCGCCTGATCGACATGGGCCCCGAGGGGGGCGAGGAGGGCGGTCTGGTGGTGGCCGCCGGCACGCCCGAGGAGGTGGCGGCCGAGCCGGCCTCCCACACGGGACAGTTCCTCGCTGAGCTGCTGCCCGTTGTGGCCTCGCGCAACGGCCGCGCGCGCGGGGCCAAGGGACGTGCGCCCGCCGACGCCAAACCGAAACCGAGACGCAAACCGCGCGCGAAGGTGGCCCTGTAAATACGGCCGATCCGGCACAACTCATCGCGAGCCGGCGTGTTTTTATCGATTGCGACGCGGGGATCACCCCGTGGTCGGTGCCCAGCGAAGACAGGGGAGTGGCCGGGATGTGCTTGCCGGGAGCATGGACGGGCAGAGCGTGGCAAGCAGCATTCGCCGCGGCGCTCCCGCTCCTATTGCTCGTGATCGTCCCCGGTGCGCGCGCGGCGCCGCTCGAAGGCATCCACAAGATCCAGCACGTGATCGTCATCATGCAGGAGAACCGCTCCTTCGATTCATACTTCGGCACCTATCCAGGCGCCAACGGGATCCCCGCGGGCGTGTGCGTGCCCGATCCGCTGCACGGCGGCTGCGTGGCGCCCTTCCACGATTCGAACGACAAGAACTATGGCGGGCCCCACGGCCACGACGCCTTCACCGCGGATCTCGACGGGGGCAAGATGGACGGCTTCGTCGGGGAGGCGGAGAAGGGCGAGCAATGCAGTTCCACCGAACCCACCTGCAGCCCCTGCACCGAACAGGAATCGAGCGTGCAGTGCGTCGACCCGATGGGCTACCACGACGCCCGCGAGATCCCCAACTACTGGACGTACGCCGAGAACTTCGTGTTGCAGGACAACATGTACGAGCCCAACTCCTCGTGGAGCTGGCCCGAGCACCTCTACATGGTCTCCGGGTGGTCGGCCACGTGCAAAGAATGGACCAACCCACTGTCGTGCTCCAGCGCCGTGGAAGGACCGCCCAACCCGGAATCCACGGAAGGCAAAGATCCCTACACCGGCCCCGACGCGATCTCGCTGCCGTGGACCGACGTCACCTACCTGCTGCACAAGCACAACGTGAGCTGGGGCTACTACATCTTCGAAGGGAGCGAGCCCGACTGCGAGTCCGATGAAGTGATGACCTGTGCGCCCGTGCATTCGGGGCCGATGACGCCGGGCATCTGGAACCCGCTGATCGACTTCACCGACGTCAAAGAAGACGAACAGGAAGGCAACGTGCAGTCGCTGACCCACTTCTACACCGCGGTGGAAGAAACGAGCGAATGCGGCCTGCCGGCCATCTCCTGGATCATCCCCAACGCCAAGGTCTCCGAACATCCTGCCGCGCTGGTGTCGAGCGGTCAGACGTACGTGACGACGCTGATCAACTCGATCATGCGCAGCCCGTGCTGGGGTAGCAGCGCGATCTTCCTCTCGTGGGACGACTGGGGCGGGTTCTACGACCACGTCGTGCCGCCGACGATCGACGGCGAGGGTTACGGCTTTCGCGTCCCCGGCATGGTGATCAGCCCCTATGCGAAGGCGGGCTACATCGACCACCAGCAGCTCAGCCACGACGCCTACCTGAAGTTCATCGAGGACGACTTTCTCGAAGGGCAGCGCCTGAATCCGAAGACCGATGGGCGACCTGACGCGCGCCCGGAGGTGCGTGAAGAAGCCCCCGGCCTAGGCAACCTCGAAAGCGACTTCGACTTCGAACAGCCCCCGCGTTCGCCGCTGATCCTGCCCCCGGAACCAGCGCCGGGACCGGCCTCCTGCCCGCCCGGATCGGTACCGCACGGCGCCGCCGCGCCAGCGGCCTCCTCACCCTGCCCGTATCCCGCGCCTTCCACGCCACCGACCGCTCCTGCTCAGCCGCCGGCTTCCCCAGCGGCTACTGCCACGACGTCATCGACGGCCACGCTTCCGCTGATCTTGCAGCTCACGGCCTCGACCGCGGCTCGCCAGGATCTGCGCCTAAATCATGGCCGCGTCTATCTGATGGTCGGCTGCAACATGGCCTGCTCGATCTACGTGCACGGGCACCTCAACCTGCGGCGCGGCCGTCAGAACCTGCGGCTGCGCAGCGTCCGAACATCGTTGGTGGCCCATCGGACGGTGGGCATCGCGGTGTCGCTGTCGCGCCGCAACCTGATCATCGTCCGCCGGGCGTTGGGCAAACACCGATCGGTCAAGGCATCGATCGACGTGGAAGCCACCGGCATAGACGGTGTGCGGGAGGGCTACCACGTCTACGTGGTGTTGACTTGGCGGTGAGCCTCGCGGGACCCCGCCGCCCGCGAGACCCTGGGTGAACGCACGTCGCTATCCGCCGGCTTCGGGTTCGGCCGCTTCGATTGGTTTTTCGGCCGCTCGGCGCTCCCGCCGCTGCGCTTCGCCGACTTCCTGCATCACAGCTCCCCCGGCCGCCTTTTCGGCTTCCAGCAGGTTCTTGCGTTCACCCTTGCTAGTCGCGGTCGGCCCCTTGCCGCGCCTCGGGCCGACGGTCGTGCCGCCCCGGCCACAGCTCGAGCCTTCTGGGCATTTGACGGCTCCGGTGGTGTCGAAACAGGCGTAGATGGTGTAGTCCGGGTTCACGACGCTGCGTCCGTGCGCGACGGTCATCATCTGCTGCCCCACAAACGAAGGCGGCGCGTCCGCCTTGAAGCAGCCGTCGGATTTGGCGCTTACGTCGTAGACGATCGGCGTGACGATGAATGGTTCGGAGCCCGGCAGCGCGTTGAGCACCGTCAGCGTGCAGGTCCAATCGTCACCCGGTCCCTCGCTCCTGCCGGCGTGCCGGGAGCAGATCGTGTGGAGGTGGAGCTTAGCCCCCTTCGCGATCGCGCGGCCGAGCTCTTGCTGCTGAAGCACCGTGAGATCGCTGAAAGCCGAGGAGATCGAAGCCTCGAGCCGAGCTCGTGTAACCGCCGTCGGCCCGAGGCTCGTCCCGGCTCCGAGCAGCACGATCAATGCCGCCGCGGCGAGCACCGCGCGCACCGGCACGACCCAGCCCGGCCGGCGGGTGAGCGGCGCGCCGGCGAAGTCCCGTCTGCGCAGGATCAGCCACGATGCGCCCAGACACCCCATCACCCACAGGATGCACACGCAGCTGCCGACGATTGCCGTGCCATAGAACCTGGGAGCGCTCAGCAGCCCGTGCCAGTCGTCGAACGCCGAGGCGACCAGCAGCGTGTGGACCCAACTACCGCTGCCGATCAGTTCCAGCAGCTCCATCACCAGCGCGACCAGCACGGGCCCGAGCACGCCCATGATGCCGTTGCGGGTTGCGACCGAGAAGAGCAGCGCCAAGCTCGTAAACGCCAGCACCACGGGCACGCCCAGCAGCCAGCTCACCAGCACCAGCCACAGGCATTCCCCGGACGGGATCACGTTCCCGCCGAGGCCGACAAGCGGCTGATCGCCGGTGAACAGAAGGCCGGCGAGCAGGCTCGACAGCGCCGCCAGCGCAACCAGTGTCGACGCAAGCGTGGCGGCGGCGAGCGCCTTTCCTGCGAACACCTCTTTGCGACTGCGTGACCGGGTGAGGACGGTCTTCCACGTCCCGTAGCGATCCTCGCAGGAGAACAGGTCGCCGGCCAGCACGCCCGCCAGCACGGGGAACCCGAGATAGCCGCCGAAGCCCAGCACCACCAACGAAACCGCATAGCCCGAGGTGTGGACCCACACGCCGAGCAGCGTGTCCGCCGGGACCCCGCTCTGCAGGCTCAGAATCGCGCCGAACGCCAATGGGCCGAGCGTGCAGGCGAGTGCCAGCACCCGCGTGGAGAGCTGGGCGAGGAGCTTGCGTCGCTCGGCTCGGTAGACGCTCGCCACACCACCGTCTCCTCGACGCGACACGGCGGCGCTCAGCGAGGACGCAGTCACGATCCTGCGCCGAAGACCCGCGGATCGCGGGGCGCGTGCTCGGTGAGCGCGAAGAACATCGACTCGAGCGGGCTCATCGACAGCTCCAGGCGGCGCACCGCCACATCCGCGCGACCGAGCGCGAGCACAAAGGGATCCAACGCGCCGTCGTCGGCTTGCACCGTGAGCTCGCCGGCCGGCGAGCGCTCAGCTTTTATGCCCTGCTGTCCGTGGGCGAGCGCGAGCGCGCGGGCGTCGTCGCTCGTGGCCACCCGGTAGGCCGACGGCGGGGCCTCGGCCAGCATCCGACCAGCGCTCCCCTCCCACACCACGCGACCGCGGCTGAGCACGCTGAAGCTGTCACACGCTCCCTCGACCTCCCCGATCTGGTGGCTGCTCAGCAGCACCGCGACTCCGTTCTGCGCCAGCGCGCGCACCAGCCCGACGACGAAGCGGGCGCCCGCCGGGTCGAGCGCTGACGTCGGCTCGTCCAGGAGCAGCAGCCGCGGCGCGCGCATCAGCGCCGCGGCGATGCCCAGGCGCTGGCGCATCCCGGACGAGTAGCCGCCCACCCGGTCACCGGCGCGCCCCGTCAGCTCCACCTGCGCGAGCACATTGTTGATGCGTGTCTGCGCGCCGGCGCCGTCCAGCTCCGCCAGGACCTCCAGGTTGGCGCGTCCTGACAGGTAGGGATAGAAGGTCGGCTCCTCGACAAATCCCGAGACGCCATCCAGTGCAAGCGCACCCGATCGGTCGAGTGCGTGTCCGAGGAGCTCGATCGTGCCCTCGTCGGGTGCCACCAGCCCGAGCAACATCCGCAGCAGCGTCGTCTTGCCGGCGCCGTTGGGGCCGAGCAAGCCCTTCACTTCGCCCTCGCCGACCACCAGATCCACGCGGTCGATCGCGCATGTGCTCTCAAACCGCTTGGTCAAGCCGCTTGCAGTCAGCACAGTCATGCCGAGCGCTAAAGATAGAGTGCCCGTCGGTGCCGTCACGCAGACACGCCGTGGTGTGGGCGCAGAAGTGGCGCTGGTATGAGCGCAATGCGCTCCCCTGGAACCGCGCGCGCATCCACTGGGAGCTGATGCGCCGCGGTGCGTTCGCGCGCTGGCCGCTGGAGGGTAACGTGCTGGAGGCGCTGCGCGAGGGCCGGCTGAAGCTGGGGGAGGGGGTGCTGCTGGAGCCCGGCGTGTGGATCACCGCCCCCGGCGCCGCGTGCGTGCGGATCGGCGCCGGCACGTTCCTCAACCGGGGTGTGATGGTCGCCGCGCAGACGCTGGTGGAGATCGGCGAGCACTGCATGCTGGCCAACGGCTGTTTCGTGTCCGACGCCGCCCACCGCTACGACGACCCCGAACTGCCGGTGCCGTGGCAGGGCTTCACCTCCAAGGGCCCCACCAGGATCGGCGCCAACTGCTGGCTGGGTGTCGGCGTGGTGGTCACCAGCGGCGTGAGCATCGGCGAGCGGTGCGTGATCGGCGCCAACAGCGTGGTCACCCACGACATCCCGCCGTTCTCGATCGCCGCCGGCGCGCCGGCGCGGGTGTTGAAAAGTGTTGACCACCGCTGAGCGCGTCCGCAAGGAGCGCTACTGTTCCAGGCCAAGCTCGCTCGGAGGCGAGGCTCGGCGGCCGGTGTCAACGACAGATCGGGGAAGCATGTTGGCTGTGATGTTGCGCATCCCATTGCAAGTGTTCACGTCAAGGCGGGCTGCACTGCCCTCGACCCTGCGTCGCACAGCGCTGCTCGGTGGGCTCGCAGCCATCGCCGCGCTCGCGTTTGCGACGAACGCGCTCGCTGCCAGCGGCACGGTGATCCACGTCGCTCAACCCAACAAATTCGGCGATCCATCGGTCGCGGTCGACTCGTCGGGCACCGCCTACATCGCGTGGGCCAACGAGGTGGACCTGACCAACGAAGGTGAAATGGTCGAATACTGCGTGCTGCCTGCCGGTGCGAGCACCTGCAAGTACTCGAACATCGGCAAACCCTTCCGCATCGAAAGCGGCAGCTCGCCAGTCATCGAAAAAGTGCAGGTTCTGGTTGACGGCAGCACGGTCGTGCTGCTCGCCTATGTCTATGGCGTAGGGGGCCCCGAATACGAGCCGGTGCAGGAGTGGCAGTCCACCGACGGCGGCGCGAGCTTCAACCGGGTGCTCGGCGGCAAGTCCGTCTCCAATTTCGGAGGCGACCCCGTCAACGCGGTCATCGTGCCGGGAAGCAACGTGCTCGGGATCGGCACCGGCGAACCCGGTTTCGATGAGTTCCCGCTCTCTCCGACGGTTCAGTGCAGCGCCAAATCCTGCTCACAGTCGCCGTTTGCGACGCTTCAGTCCCCCACCAAAAAAACCGAACACTCGCTGGCATACCTTGGCGGCTCGTTCGCGTCCGATCTGACGACAGGCCAGGAAGGGGTCCTCGGCATCTATCCAACCTTCAGCCTGCAAGATCAGTGCAACGGCGAATCGTCGGACGTGTTCGACTACGTCTACGGGTCCGGCAGCCAAGGCGCCGGCAACAACTACGACACCAGCGTCAACGGTGCCGGGAGCGCCTGGAAGAAGGAACTCTCGTTCGGCGGCTGTGAAGTCAGCGATCCGGTGGTCGCGGGCGGCCCGAGCGGGATCGGGGTAGCCGAGAACGATACGACCAGGAGCTACACCGTCTACCAGAAATTCAACCAGTCGACCGAGGAATTCGAACCGGCGTATTCGACGATCGCCACCACCGATATGGAAGGCCAGCCATCGCTATCGCAGGACGGCTTGGGCGGCATCTACCTCGTCGACGAGGCGAACAACGACGAAGGCATAGTCCTGGCCTACAGCTCAAACGGCGGCTCGAATTGGACGGGGCCGACACAGATCGAGTCAGGGCCTTTGGGTGGCACCGAAGCGCTGACCAGCGCGGTTGGCTCAACCGGTCAGGGCTGGGCCGTGTGGCGCCACGAAGAATCCGTCTACGCGCAGCAGTTCGACGCGAGCGACGCCGCGGTGGCGCCCGCTCCCACCTCGATCACAACTGCCCAGACCTCCGGCACGACGAGTGGCGCGAGTATCACGATCCCCGCCGGCACGGTCGGCGAGAGCGACAAGGCGACGATCGCCGGGGCCAATGCCGGTGCGGCGACAGGGACCGTGACCTACGTCCTGTACTCATCGTCCTCCTGCACATCCGCCCCGGTGTTCACCGGAACCTCCAGCGTCAGCGGTGGAGCGGCGGGGCCGGTCACCGTCAGTGGAGCGCTTGCTCAAGGCACCTACTACTGGAAGGCGACCTACAGCGGCGACTCGCGCAACGACCCCAGCACAAGCGCCTGCGGCTCGGAGGTGCTGACCGTCAGCCCGCCGGTCTCGCCGCCCCCCAGCAGCGAATTCAAAGTCAAAGCGATCGTCACCAGCTCCAACGGCACGATCACGATCACGATCGTCGTGACCCAGTCGGGGGAGGCGACCCTGGAAGTGACGATCTCCACGACCACGCTCGCCTCCTCGGCGGCGGTGGATGCGAAGTCGAAGAAGTGCAAGCACGGGAAGATCAAGCTCAAAGGCAAGTGCGTGTCCGCGACCACTGTCGTCGGCAAGACCTCGGGGAAAGCGACGGCGGGCGTACCGCTGAAGCTGACGGTGCACCTCTCCAACAAGATCAAGCGGCTGCTGCAAAAAGGCAAGACCGTGCACCTGGCCGGGAAGCTGGCCTTCCAGTCGGCGCTGGGCGGCAAGCCGACCACGCACACCTACAGCCTGGTCGTCAAAGGCCTCAAGCACAAGCACAAGAAGTAGCGCTCTCCCCGCAGCCGGGGCTGCCGCTGCCGCTGCCGCTGCCGATGGCGTCCGTCGTCGGCAGCGGTTGGAGGTCCCCGATGGGGGGTGCGCGACCGCAAACAAAATGCTACTCTGGTAGGTATGGAGAGGGGCGGGTTCAAGGTTTGGGGTGCGCTGGTCGTGTGTGTGGCGCTTGCGATGGCGCCAGCCGCGCAGGCGGCGCCCGCCAGATCGGCCGCGGACGTGGCCGCCACCCGGGCGCTTTCGCGCGCCACCAGGACGCTGCTGAACGCGGCGCGACCTGATCTCCCCAAGGGTCTGGCCGCGGTCAAGCGCTACGCCGGCCAAATCGCCGCCGAATGCCCCAAAGCGGCGGCGAAATCGCCGCAGAACCACGGTGCCGAACAGCTCGACAACCAGGTGGTGGGCGCGCTGACAGTCGTCGGCTACCGCACCGCCGCGGCGCCCATCGGGGCCTTCTACCACGCGGTGAAGGGATTGCGCTGGAGCAACCCCGCGCTGACGCGGGCGGTGAAGATCTTTGCGACCAAGCTGCAGAAGCTGGTCGCGATCCCCGTCCCCAACCTGTGCGAAGACATCAAAGAATGGGCTGCCAGCGACTACAACACGCTGAGCGCGAGCACCACACAGTTCGTGCAGCGCTACGAAGCGGTCGACCCCGAAGCCGAAGAAGGGCCGCTGATCATGCGGCTCGCCCGGCCCTACGCGAGCGTCGGCGACATCTCGCTCTTCCACAGCATCGAAACCTTCGAATCGGAACTGGCCGAAACGGAAGCCCACGCGGTGTTCGCCTACAAGACGTTGATGAACTCGATCGAACTCAACCAGTAGCGGTCCGATCGGCCGGCGACGGGACCTCGGCGCGGTGTCGCGCTCGCCGGGCCGGATCTCAGCTCAACAGCTCGTGCAGCTCAGCCAGCTCGGCCGGATCGATCTTGTAGGTGTGCTCGGGGGCGGGGTAGCGCCGCGCGCGCACGTCGTCGGCGTAGGCGGCCACGCCGGCGTTCATCTCCTCCTGGAGGTTGGCGTAGCGCTTGACGAAACGCGGCCCGAGGCCGTCGCGGATGCCGAGCAGATCGTGGAACACCAGCACCTGCCCGTCGGTGGCGGGGCCGGCGCCGATGCCGATCACGGGGATCTCGATACCGCTCATCAACTCCTCGGTGACCGCGGCGGGGATCGCCTCGAACACGAGCGCGAAGCAGCCCGCCTCCTGCAGCGCGCGCGCCTCGCCGGCGATCTTCGCGGCCGCCTGAGCGCTGCGCCCCTGCGCCTTCCAGCCGCCCAGCGCTGTGGATGTTTGCGGGGTCAGGCCCACGTGCCCCATCACGGGAATCCCGGCGCCGGCGATCGCGCGGGCGCGGCTGGCGGAGGCGGGGCCGCCGCCCTCCAGCTTCACCGCGTCGCAGCCGGCGGCCTGCACCATCCGCACGGCGGTGGCGATCGCCTGCTCGTCGGAGACCTCGTAGGAGCCGAACGGTAGATCGCCGATCAGCAGTGGCGTGCGCAGCCCGCGCCGCGCGGCCGCCGCCAGCACCAGCATGTCGTCCAGCCGCACCGGTGTGGTGGCGTTGTAGCCGAGCACGGTGGTGGCGGCCGAGTCGCCCACCAGCACCAGGTCGACGCCCGCCGCCTCGGCGGCGCGCGCGGAGGGGTAGTCGTAGGCGGTGACCATCACGATCGGCTCGCCCAGACGCTTCTTGTCGAACAGGCGCGGCAGCGTCATCGGCAGGCTGCCGGGGTCGTGGGGGATCTGGACGCTGGTGGAGTGGGCGGCGGGGGGGTTGCCGGGGTGGCTGGACATGGTGTGGTTGAGTCCTCTCTGACGCCGGTTGGCGCCCTTGGGCTGCCGCGTCAGGCGCGCACCTCGTACGCGCCCTCCGAGGCAGGCTCACGGGTGAGCAGGGTCGCCACCGCGTCGTCGACGGTGATGATGCGGTTGGTGTTGGCCTCCACGTGCACCACGCGGGGCTCATAGCGCTCCATCTCGGCCTGGTCGTACTGGCCGTAGGAGATCACGATGATTGTGTCGCCGCGGTGCACCAAACGCGCGGCGGCGCCGTTGACCTTCATCGCCCCCGAGCCGCGCTCGCCGGAGATCGTGTAGGTCTCGAAGCGGGCGCCGTTGTCGATGTCGACCACGTGCACCTGCTCGTGCTCGAGGATGTCGGCGGCCTCCAGCAGATCGGCGTCGATCGTGATCGAGCCCACATAGTGAAGGTCGCAGTCGGTCACCGTGGCACGGTGGATCTTCGACTTCAGCATCACGCGATGCATGAGGTGGTCGCCTTTCCTGAGGATGAGGGGGACAGGACGGTGGGTTCAAGCGTGGTGTTGTCAATCAGCCGCACCCTGCCCACCGGCGCGGCGATCGCCAGCAGCGCCGGCCGGTCGAGCTCGGCGAGCGGCTCAAGCGTGCGGTGGTCGACGAGCGCCACGTAGTCGGGCTGCACCGAGGCGCCGGCCAGCACCGCATGCGCGGCGTCCAGCAGCGCCTGCGCGGAGCGCTCGCCGTCGGCAACCAGCTCCTCGGCGGCGCGCAGCGCCCCCGACAGCGCCAGCGCCCGATGGCGCGCGGAGGGGTCGAGCAGCGCGTTGCGGCTGGACAGCGCCAGCCCGTCGCGCTCGCGCACCGTCGGCAGCGCTTCGATCTCCACCGGCAGGTTGAGGTCGGCCACCAGCCGCCGAATCACGATCACCTGCTGGGCGTCCTTCTGACCGAGGTAGAGCGTGCGCGGCATGGTCATGCACAGCAGCTTCGTCAACACCGTGGTCACCCCGCGAAAGTGCGAGGCCCCGCGCGTGGCGCCCTCCAGCCGGTCGGTGAGCCCCAGCACTTCCACCGCGGTGGCGAACCCCGGGGGGTACACCTCTTCGACCGACGGCGCAAACAGCAGATCGGCCCCCGCTTCGGCCGCCAGCCCCGCGTCGTGGCGCTCGGCCCGCGGGTAGCGCTCCAGATCGGAGTGCTCGTTGAACTGCGCGGGGTTGACGAACAGCGTCACCACCACCACATCGCACTGCTGGCGCGCACGGCGGATCAGCGACAGATGCCCCTCGTGCAGCGCGCCCATCGTCGGCACCAGCCCGATCGTCGAGCCGGCCGCCCGGGCTGGCGCCAACGCGGCGCGCAGCTCCCCGACGGTGCGCAGCGTCCTCATGCGCGTGACGCGAGTCGGTGGTGGTTTCGGCTCATGGCCCTCGGTCCAGTTCCTGCGGATACCGGCGCGACAAGAGTTTGTGCTTCAGGTGATTCGGGTCCATCCTGGGCTAGCCCGGTGATGGCCTGTGACTGATGATACAGCGGTTGGCGTGGCCCGTGGGAGTCCGGAGGTGCTGTGTGAGCAGGTGCACAGATCGATCTGAATTGTCGTGTTCGTCTCATCTACGCAGATGTCAGCCTCGGATTTGCAGCCAGGCACCGACAGTGCCCCTCAACGGCTCGGGGAGCTAGCATCCGCAACGATGTCGGGCGAGGACAGCCAGCTCTCGGCTGGGCAGCGGCGCGAGGCCCTGAAGGAGGTGTACGCGCAAGCACAGGCGTGCGAACGCTGTGCGGAGCTGGCGGCGACCCGCAAAACTGTGGTGTTCGGCGCCGGCAACGCCGATGCCGACCTGATGTTCGTCGGCGAGGCACCGGGTGCGAGCGAGGACGAGCAGGGGCTGCCGTTCGTGGGGGCGGCGGGCAAACTGCTGGAGAAGCTGCTGGGAGAGATTGGGCTTATGCGTGCGGATGTGTTTATTGCGAATACCTTGAAGTGCAGGCCTCCCGGCAACCGCGACCCGCAGCCGATCGAGATCGAGAACTGCCGCGAGTACCTGTACCGCCAGGTGGAGCTGATCCAGCCGCGCGTGATCTGCACGCTGGGCAACTTCGCCACCAAGCTGCTGCGGGACGACCCCACCGGGATCACGCGCCTGCACGGGCAGCCGGAGGTGCGCGAGGTGGGGCGCCGGGCGGTGCGGCTATACCCGATCTTCCACCCGGCCGCCGCGCTGTACACGCCGCGGATGCTGCAGACGCTGCGCGAGGACTTCCAGCGCCTGCCCGAGCTGCTGGCGCTGCCGGCGCCCGAGCAATCGCAGTCGCTGGAGATCCCTGAGTTCGACGAGGAGCCGTCGCAGTCGGCAGGGGCGTCGGCGGCGGGCAACGCGTCGGTTGACGGTGCAGCGGCGAGCACTGGGGCGAGTCGCACGTCAGCCGGCGGTGAGGCCGCAGCCGACGCCGCAGCCGAGGCCGACCAGCTCGGCCTCTTCTGAGATTGGCAGCTTAAATGCGACCGGCTCACGGGAGAGGTGATCGTGAGCCGGTCGTACTGCTAGGGAGGAGGAGTTCGTCCTCTATCGGCAGCTCCCCCGCCGAGCTTGAGCGGTCTCGTTCGACGCTCCAACCAGATTGGCGCCACCGTCGCCGGCGAAACGAGCCGCCGGGCGCGGAACATGACTCTTTCGACGCTCCAACCAATTTGGTTGGCGTGCCAAACGAACACTAAAGTCTTGCCCGTGTCCGCCCGCGAGACCTCCGCCCCCGCTGAGACCGAGGCGCTGGGAGCGGAGCTGGCGAAGACGCTGCGCCCTGGCGATGTGGTGCTGGTGCGCGGAGAGCTGGGGGCGGGCAAGACGACGCTGGTGCGCGGCGCCGCGCGGGCGCTGGGGGTGAGCGACCCGGTGACCAGCCCGACGTTCGGGATCGGACACCGCTATCGCGGTAGCGACGTGGTGGTGGCGCACATCGACCTCTACCGACTGGCGGGCGGTCTGGAGCACGAGGACCAGGGTCTGCTGGATGACTACCTCAACGACACGACCATCGCGTTCGTGGAGTGGCCGCAGGAGGGGAGCCCCGAGCTGGAGCAGGCGAGCATGCGCGTGACGATCACGCACGCCGGCGGCGACCGGCGCCGGATCGAGGTGCGCGCGTTGGGATGACCATATTGGGCTTCGACACCTCTACGCCGGCCACAGCCGTGGCGTTGCGATCGTCCGACGGAACCACCCTGCGGGCGTACGACGAGGCCGCTCCCGGCGGGCGGCCCAGTCACACCTCGCGGCTGCTGGCGCTCACGCGGGAGCTGCTGGCGCAGGCCGGCGCCGACTGGGGAGAGGTCGAGCGCATCGCGGTGGGCGTGGGCCCCGGCACGTTCACCGGTTTGCGCGTGGGGATCGCCACCGCCCGCGGCCTCGCGCAGTCGCTCGGCGCCGAGCTGGTGGGTGTGGGCAGCCTGCGGGTGCTGGCGCAGGCGGCGCTGCGCGACGGTGTCACGACGCACGCCGCACCGCAAAACGTCCTGGCGATGATCGACGCGCGCCGCGGCGAGGCGTTCCTCGCCGCCTGCGACGCGCAGGCCGAGCTCGTCCCGCCCTGCGCGCTGCCCCCACAGCGGCTGGCCGCCTTGGTCGCGGAACTCGGCACCGACCGTGAATGGGTGGCGGTGGGCGACGGGGCGCTACGTTTTCAAGGAGATTTGGAGGCGCTTGCGGTGGTGGTCCCAGCGGACGCCTCGCCGCTTCACCGGATCGACGCCGGGGTGCTGTGCGAGCTGGCCGCGGATGCGCCGGCCGGCGATCCCGGGGCGGTGCTGCCCGACTACCGCCGCCGCCCCGACGCCGAGATCGCATTGGAGGGCGGTGGGGCTGCCCCCGACCCGCACGCTGCTTCGGTCAGAATGAACCCTGGGAGCAAGTCGTGAGCACCCCGATCACCACCGATGTCGCCACCGGGCGGCCGGGCCTCGAGATCCGGCGCTTGACCTACACCGATCTGCCGCAGGTGATCGGCATCGAGCGGCGCGCGTTCCCGACGCCGTGGTCGCTGGCGATGTTCGTGCTGGAGCTGTCCAAGCCGTCGGGCGTGTGTTTGGCCGCGGTGATCGACTCCGGCGAGGGCAAGCGGTTGGCGGGGTATTTGATCTGCTCGCGTTATGAGACCGTGTGGCACGTGATGAACGTGGCGGTCGCCCCCGAGCATCGCGGCGAAGGCGTGGCGTCGGCGCTGCTTGGCGAGCTGTATCGGCGGGTGGGCGACAAGCAGGCGCGGTACACACTGGAGGTGCGCCGCTCCAACACAGTCGCTATCCGCCTCTACGAACGCGAGGGCTTCCGCGCGGCGGGCATCCGCCGGCGCTACTACCAGGACAACGGCGAGGACGCGCTGGTGATGTGGCGCACCCCCGCCACGCTGGCGGGCACACTCGACGACGTGCCCAACCCCGGGTTGGTATGAAGATCCTCGCGCTGGAGACCAGCTGCGACGACACGTGCGCGGCGGTGCTGGACGGCGAGGGCAAAATCCACGCCAACGTGATCTCCTCGCAGGAGGCCCACAACCGCTTCGGCGGCGTCGTTCCGGAGATCGCCTCGCGCAAGCATTTGGAGATCGTCAACCTCGTCGTCGACGCCGCCTTGGAGCGCGCCGGTGCGACGCTGGAGGAAATCGAGCTGGTCGCCGCCACGCGGGGCCCCGGATTGGTGGGCGCGCTGCTGGTGGGTTTCGCCACCGCCAAGGCGCTGGCCGCCCCCCGCCGGCTGCCGTTTGCGGCCGTCGATCACCTGCAGGGCCACGTGGCGGCCAACTTCATCGCCGACGATCCCGGCGGCACCGACGGTCCTGACGGCACCGACGGTCCTGACGGCACCGCGGCACCTCGCGCCGCCTCGCCCGCGGCGGCGGGCCCCTTTGAGCCTCCCTTCGTCTGTTTGATCGCCAGTGGAGGTCACACGCTGCTGGCGCACGTGCGCGAGCACGATGGATATGAGCTGCTGGGCAGCACCCTGGATGACGCCGCTGGCGAGGCGTTTGACAAGGGGGCGCGGATGCTCGGCCTCGGCTACCCGGGCGGCGTGGCGCTGGAACGCCTCGCCAAGGACGGCGACCCGACCGCCTTCCCGTTCGCGGCGGGCGGCCCGCGCCCGGGTCTCGGCGTGGGTCGCCAGGCGTTTGCGCACAGCCTCGACTTTTCGTTTGCCGGTTTGAAGACCGCACTGCTGTACCGGGTGCGCGAGCTGTCCGAAGGGGAGCTGGCCGCTCGCGCCCCCGACTTCGCGGCCTCCTACCAGGCGGCGATCGTCGATCGCCTGCTGGAACGGGCCGAACGGGCGCTGGCCCAGACGGGACTCGACCGGCTGGCGGTGGGAGGCGGGGTGGCGGCCAACGGCGAGCTGCGCCGCCGCCTCGGCGAGCTGGGCGCGCGGGTGCACGTGCCACCGCGGGTGCTGTGCACCGACAACGCCGCGATGATCGCCAGCGCCGCGCGCTTTGCCGAGCGGCTGGTCTACCCCGACTACCTGCCGCTGGACGTGTACGCCACCGGAGAACGCCCGCTGTGAGCCGGCGGGTGCCGTGTCTATAGTCACGGGCGATGGCATTCGGGGAGCTCAGCGGGGCGGCGCAGGCGGCCGAGCACAACGGCAGCGGTGACGGGCAGCCGAGCGAGCGGCTGTCGCTGGGCGTGGCGGCACGGTTGTCGCGCTATCTGCAGGTGCTGACGCAGGCGCGCAAGATGGGCAAGGAGACGATCAGCTCGCAGGAGCTGTCGGACTACACCCACGTCAACTCCACGCAGATCCGCCGCGACCTGTCGGGGTTCGGCAAGTTTGGCAAGCGCGGCGTGGGCTACAACGTGGAGTCGCTGGTGTCGCAGATCCGCAAGATCTTGCGCACCGCCGGCCAGCACAACATCGCCCTGTTCGGCGCCGGCCACCTCGGCACGGCGATCGCCTCCTCTGACATCTTCGCCGACCACGGCTTCCGGGTGGTGGCGATTTTCGACGTGGACCCCGACAAGGTGGGGACGACGATCGGCAACAAGGTGGTGCGCCACCCGCGCGAGCTGTGCCAGATGGTGGACGACGAGGACATCGTGGTGGGGGTGTTGGCGACCCCCGGCGCGGTCGCCCAAGAGCTGGCCGACGAGCTTGTGCGGGCTGGCGTGAAGATCATCTTCAACTACTCCGAGTCGCTGCTGATCGTCCCGCCTGAGGTGACCGTCCACACATCCAGCCCCGCCGTGGACCTCCTCTACGCGCTCTACTTCTACCTGACCTGACCGCTTCACAAAATAAAGCTGGTTAGCGTCGAAAAGTAAATGCACAACCACCTCCTCCTCCCCAATCGTTGCCTGCCTCCGCGGCTGGCCGACCGCCACGATATGGACGGCCCGCCTCCCCAACCCTCGCCTCCGCCGGTGCCTCGCCGGCGGCCGCCCAGTGGACGCCTGAGCGCATGAGCGGGAGCGGCATCGACCTCGACCGGGCGGCGGAGACCTTCGCGCACGCGGTGGACGGCACCGTGGGCATCGAGGAGGAGTTTGCGCTGCTGCACCCCGCCACGCTCGACCTCGTCCCGCGCTTCGAGCAGCTGCGCGAGGTCGCACGCACGCGCGGGCGGGTGGGTGACCAACTCTACGAGCACATCGCCGGCGAGCTGATCAGCGCCGAGATCGAGATCGTGTCGGGCCCGGGCACCGACTTCCACGACGCGCTGGCGCGCCAGCGCGAGCGCCGCCGAGCGCTGTTCGCGATGGCGGAGGAGGAGGGGGTGGCGCTGGGCGCCACCGGCACCCACCCGTGGGCCGACTACCGCCAGCAGGGGATCATCGACACCGAGCACTACCGCCGCGTGGAGGATGGCTTGAAATATGTGGCGTGGCGCAACAACACGTTCAGCCTTCACGCCCACGTGGGCATGCGCGACGCCGACCGGGCGGTGCGCGTGTGCGACCGGCTGCGCCCGGTGCTGCCGCTGCTGTTGGCGATCTCCGCCAACTCCCCCTACCTCGACGGCCGCGACTCGGGTTTGCATTCGGCGCGCACGCAGAGCTTCACCCGCAGCTTCCCGCGCTGCGGCGTGCCCGACGCGTTCGGAGGGTGGGGGGCCTACCGCGAGTACATCGAGGCGCTGCTGCGCACCAACTCGATCGTGGAGTTCACCCAGGTGTGGTGGTCGGTGCGCCCGCACTTCGCGTTCGGCACCGTGGAGGTGCGGATCTGCGACGCGCAGCCCACGGCGGGCGAGTCGGAGGCGCTGGCGGCGCTGATCGTGGCCTGCGTGGCGCAGGCCGCGCGCGACGTGGACGAAAGCGTCCCGTTCGATGATCCCACGCCCCGGATGGTGGAGGAGAACATGTGGCGCGCGATCCGCTACGGCCTCGACGGCCGCCTGGTCGACCTGGAGCGCCTGGAGGAGTACCCTGCGCGCGCGGCGATCGAGCGCCTCGCGGCGTGGACCGCGCCGGTGCGCGCCGAGCTGGGCATCGAGCTGGTGTTCCCCGAGCGCAACGGTGCGCAACGCCAGCGGGCGATGATCGAGGCGGGCGCCACCCGCGAGGAAGTGTACGCGGCGGCAGTGGCTGAGACCAGACAAACGTATGCGGCGGAGGTGACGGTGTGAGCAGCACGCAGGACACGCAGAGCACGACGGCGACAGCGGGGCCGGGGGGTGCGGGGCAGCCGAGCGAAGACGAGCTCCGGGCCGCCTACGAAGCCGAAATGAGCCGCATCACAAGCGCCGAAATGGTGCTGCAGGCGACCGTGTCGCTGCTCAACATCGGGGCCCGTCGCCTCGGCTTGATGAGCGCCGCCGGCACGGGCGACGCCGTTCAGAACGAGCCCGCACAGGCCGACCCGGAGCGCGATTTGGAGCAGGTGCGCGACGCGATCGACGGTGTGCGCGGCCTGCTGCCGATCGTCGAGCGCCGCGCCCCCGAGCAGGCACGGGCGCTGCGCGATGCGCTGTCGCAGCTGCAGATGGCATACGCCCGCCAAACGACGGCCCCGCCGTCGCCGTCGCCCGAGCAGGGCGCCCCGGCGGGTCACGGCGCGCCGGCGGCTCAGGGCGCCCCGGCGGCCCAGGGCGCGCCGAGCACCCCGGGACAGCCCACCACGCCGGGCGGTCAGCCGCCGCCTCAGCCCCAGCCAGGCGCCGACCAGCGCCGCCCGGGACCCGCGGAGTCGACCGGCCGCCTGTGGGTGCCGGGACGGTAGAACCTACCTAAACGCCTTCCGCCGCGCATCACGATAGACTGCCCCCGATTTTCCGCCGGGGCAGGCGCTCGACGAGCGATCCGGGCGGGAGTGGACAACAGTGCGCGCGATCCTCGCGCCGCACGCCAACTTACCGCGGAGGACTTTCAGTTGAGCAGCTTCCTGACGAACCACGGGGTCGTCGTCGCCCTCGTTTGCGCCGCCTGTGCCGTCGTGTACGGCCTCCTGACGACGCGCTCCCTGCTGGCGCTTTCGCCCGGCAACGACCGCATGCAGAGCATCTCGCTCGCCGTCCAGCAGGGCGCGCGAGCCTACCTGAACCGCCAGTACATCACGATCGCCGCCGTCGGCGTGGTCGTGTTTGTCGCGTTGATCTTCGTGCAGAACATCGCCGTCGCGTGCGGTTTTGCGATCGGCGGCATCCTCTCCGGCGCGGCCGGCTACATCGGCATGAACGTCTCCGTGCGTGCCAACGCGCGCGTCGCCGAGGCCGCCCGCGGCGGGGTGTCGCCTGCGCTGAGCGTCGCCTTCCGCGGCGGTGCGATCACCGGCCTGCTGGTCGTCGGCCTCGCGCTGATGGGCGTGTCCGGCTACTACGGGCTGCTCACTGCCGTGTTCAACGACTCCCAGAAGACGGCCGTCGACGCGCTGATCGGCCTGGGCTTCGGAGGGTCGCTGATCTCGATCTTCGCCCGTTTGGGCGGCGGCATCTTCACGAAGGCGGCCGACGTCGGCGCCGACCTCGTGGGCAAGGTTGAGGCCGGCATCCCCGAGGACGATCCGCGCAACCCCGCGACGATCGCCGACAACGTCGGCGACAACGTCGGCGACTGCGCCGGGATGGCGGCCGACCTGTTCGAGACCTACGCTGTCACCGCGGTCGCGGTGATGCTGCTGGGGGTGCTCACCTTCGAACAGTCAACGCGCGTGGTGCTCTTCCCGCTGGTGTTGGGGGGCGTGGCGATCATCGCCTCGATCATCGGCACCTTCGCGGTGCGCACCACCACCGGCAACGTCGAGCGCGCGCTCTACCAGGGTCTCGTCCTCTCCGGCCTGCTGGCCGCCGCCGCGTTCGCGCCAGTCACCTACTGGCTGATGCACGACGTCGTGTTGAAGACCACCTCGGAGTCGATCAGCTGGTGGAAACTGTATCTCTGCGCGCTGATCGGGATCGGCGTCACCGCCTGCCTGTTCTTCATCACCGACTACTACACCTCCACGCGCTTCTCGCCGGTCAAGAAGACCGCCAAAGCGTCGCTCACCGGCCACGCGACAAACATCATCCAGGGCTTCGGCTCCGGCCTGCAGGCCACCTCGCTGCCGGCGCTGGTGATCGTGCTCGGCATCCTCGGTGCGTGGAAGCTCGCCGGGGGCGGCACCACCGGGATCTACGGCATCGGCGTCGCGGTGATGGGCCAGCTGTCGCTCACCGGGCTGATCGTCGCGCTGGACGCATTCGGGCCGATAACAGACAACGCCGGCGGGATCGCCGAGATGGCGGATCTGCCCGAGGAGGTGCGCAACGTCACCGACCCGCTGGACGCGGTTGGCAACACCACCAAGGCGGTCACCAAGGGCTACGCGATCGGCTCGGCGGTGCTCGCCGCGGTGGTGCTGTTTGCGGGCTTCAAGCAGGAACTGGAAGCGCACGGCACCACCCTGAGCTTCGCCATCAACGAACCGCCGGTGCTGATCGGGCTGCTGCTCGGTGGGCTGATGGTGTGCCTGTTCGCCTCGCTCTCGATCGAGGCCGTCGGGCGCGCCGGTGGCGCGGTCGTCGAGGAGGTGCGCCGCCAGTTCCGCGAGCACCCGGGGATCATGGAGGGCACCGAAGAACCCGAATACGCCACCTGCGTTGACATCGTCACCCGCACCGCCCAACGCGAGATGATCCTGCCCTCGCTGCTGCCGATCGGGATGACCGTGATCGTCGGGCTGATCGACACCCAGGCGCTGGGGGGCATGTTGATCGGCGTGATCGTGGTGGGCTTCTTCTTCGCCGTGATGATGACCGCCGGCGGCGGCGCGTGGGACAACGCCAAGAAGCTGATCGAGGACGGCGCGTTCGGTGGCAAGGGCTCCGATGCCCACGCCGCGTCGGTCACTGGCGACACGGTCGGCGACCCCTTCAAGGACACGGCGGGCCCCGCAATCAACCCGATGATCAAGGTCGCCAACATCGTGGCGATCCTCATCATTCCGCTGATTACCTGAGCACTAATCCCCGGCGCGGCCGAGACGCCGCGCCGGGCTTCATAACCTCAAAGCAGTGAGCACGCCCGTCGACGACTGGGATTGGCTGGAACCGCACGCGCCGCGCCTGCCGGCGCGCGAGCGGCTCACTGCCTGGACCGCGTCGGCGCTCGGCAGTACGCTCGGCAGCCCGATTTTGTTCGGGATCGTCTACACGTCACTGGCGTCCGCCGTGTTTTTCTCGCTGGGGGTGGTGGTCAACCACGCGCTGGGGCTGACGCCGCTGGTGTTTTTGATCGCGGCGCTGATGTTTGGGCTCACAGCGCTCACCTACGTGGAGGGCGCCTCGCTGCACCAGGAGCCCGGCGGCTCCACCGTGTTCGCCCGCTACGCCTTCAACGAGTTGGTGTCGTTCATCGCCGGTTGGGCGATCCTGCTGGACTACATCATCCTGATCGCCACCACCGCCTACGCGGCCACCCAATACCTGAAGGTGTTTTGGGCGCCGCTCGGCAACCGCGACGAGGCGCTGGCGCTGTCGCTGGCGATCATCGCCTACGTGGTGTTCTCCAACATCCGCGGCCTCTCCTCGCGCCGCGGATTGCGGATCGGGGCGCTGGTGGTGGGCGCGCTGGCGCTCGAGCTGTTCGTGATCGCGCTCGGGCTGATCCTCTACTTCAACCCCCACAAGATCACCTCTCAGGTCCACCTCGGCAGCGCCCCCAGCTGGTCGGGGCTGATCTTCGCGATCACGATCACCACGATGGCGTTCACCTCGGTCGAGTACGCCTCCGGTTTGGCGGGCGAGGTGATCGCCAGCCGTCGTGCGCTGCAGCGCCTGTTGGCCAGCGGCATCGTCGTGCTGGTGGTGGCCTACTTCGGCGTGGCGCTGTTCGCGGTCACCGCCTTCCCGATCCACGGCACCCACTCCGGCCTCGCGCACGGCTACCTCGACGACCCGGTGATCGGCCTCGCCAGCAGCCTGCGCCCGGCGGCGGTCGCCGAATTCACGCGCTACGCGCTCGGCGCCGTGGTTGCCGTGACCTTGATCGCCGCCGCCAACTCGGCGATGTTGGGGCTGTCGCGTCTGGCCTACTCGCTCTCCACCAACCGCCAGATCCCCTCACGCCTCGGGCGCCTGCACCAGCGCCGCTCGACGCCGTACGTGTTGATCTTGCTGGCGGGCGCGCTGGCGGCGGTGCTGGTAATCCCGGAGAACATCGACTTCCTCGTCGGCATTTACGCGTTTGGCGCGGTGCTGTCGTTCACGATCGCCCACCTGTCGGTGATCCGCTTGCGCTACCGCGAGCCCCACCGGCGCCGGCCGTTTCGGATGCCGCTGTCGGTGCGTGTCGGCGGCGGGCGGCTGCCGCTGTTGGCGGTGCTCGGCGCGCTGCTGTCGGCCGCCGGCTGGGTGGCGCTGGTTCTCGTTCACCAACCCGCCCGCTACGTCGGCCTCGGCTGGATGGCGGCGGGGATCGTGTTGTACCTCGTCTACCGCCATCTCGACGAAAGCTCGCCGCTGCAGCGGGTCACCGTGGCGCCCGAGGTGCTCCGGTCCGAGCAGCCCCGCGCGCGCGAGTACGGCTCGATCCTCGTGCCGCTCCACGGCGACGCGCCGGACGACGAGATCGTGCGCACCGCCGCACTGCTGGTCGCCGGCCAGCCCACCGACGAGGCCGAAGCGGCGATCGACACCGCCACGATCGAGGCGGTGTGGATCTTCCAGATGCCGATGGCGCTCACACTCGACGCGCGCCTGCCGGAGGAGCACTTCCGCGGCGCTCGCGCCGCCCTGGCGCGCGCCAAGACGCTTGGCGAGGAGCACGCCGGCGTGCACGTCGCGACCGCCACCGTGCGCGCCCGCTCGGTCGGCCAGGCGATCGTCGAGGAGGCCCGCCGCCGCGGCGTGGAGGCGATCGTGCTGGGCGCCGAGGCGCCCTCGCGGATCCGCGGCGGGGTGCACTTCGGCGGCCACCGGCGTCTGGAGACGTATGCGGGCGACGTGGTGCGCTACGTCGTCGCCCGCGCTCCCTGTCGCGTGATCGTCACCGCCCCGCCGCCGCGCGCGGCGCCCGACGCGGAGCTCCCCACGGCACAGCCAGCGGGGGCGGGCATCGTCTAATGTGCGAAGCATGTTCGTCCTGATCGTTGGCGCCGGTCGCGTCGGCTCGGCGGTCGCGCGCTCCGCCCTCGCCGCCGGCCACGAAGTGTCGGTGCTCGACGAGGACCCCCTCTCGCACGAGCGTCTCAACGCCGGCCAGGCCACCTCCTGGGAGGAGGCCGGCGGCCTGTTCACGATCGGCACGGCGCTGGAGGTCGAAGCGCTGCTGCAGGCGGGGGTGGAGCGCGCTGACGTGTTCATCGCCTCCACCGACGGCGACAACACCAACCTGATCATCGCTCAGATCGCCCAAAAGCGCTTCGACGTGCCCAAGGTGATGGCCCGCGTGATGGACCCCGCGCGCGCCGGCTGGTATGGCGAACTGGGCCTGCACACGATTTCACCCACGCGGCACGCGATCGAGATGTTCGAGCGCGCGCTCACCGTCGAGCACGCCGCCTGAGGTCTGTCGACAATGACTCGTTCAATACCCCAACCACGCCTCCACGTCGCCGCCGGCACAGCCGGGGCGGCCGAGCGGGGGCGGTAGCGTGTACGCGATCATCGTCGGCGCCGGCAAGGTGGGGCGCAACCTCGCACGCGAGCTGATCGCCAGGGACCAGGAGGTCACGCTGATCGAGTCTTCCCGCCCCCGCTATCTGTCGATCGAGGAGGAGTTCGAGCACGCCGCCCAGTACGGCGACGCCACCGAGCTGTGGGTGCTGGAGCGCGCCGGCATCCAGCGCGCCGACCTGGTGGTGGCGGTGACGGGCGACGACGAGGACAACATGCTGGTGTGCCAGGTGGCCAAGGAGAAGTACCTGTGCGACCGCATCATCGCCCGCGTCAACAACCCCCGCAACCACGAGCACTTCAAGCTGCTCGGCATCCAGCCGGCGGTCTCCGCAACCGACCTGATCTTGCGGTTGATCGAGCACGAGGTGCCGCGCTACGGCCTCGTGCACCTGCTGGCGCTGGAAGAGGAGCGTTTGGAGATCATCGAGCTGGAGGTGGTCCCCGGCGCCCCCGCCGTGGGCCGCCGCGTCGCCGACATCGAGCTCCCCGAAGGCTCCCTCATCATCTCGGTGTTGCGCGGCGGCTCCGGCTTCGTCCCCAAGGCCGACACCGTGATCGACGCGGGCGACGAGGTGCTGCTGGTGCTCGACCCGGGCCTGGAGGGCTCCATAACAGGGTTCTTCGCGCCGGGCGGTGAGGGGCAGGGGGGGTAGGGAGAGCAGGGCCGGCAGGGGTAGGGAGCCGCTCGGCTTTGGGGTGGCTCAAGCAGGGCTCGGGGCGAGCACCGCCAGACCCTGCGCGGTGGCCGCGGCCAGCAGGCGATGGTCATATGCGAGCAGCTCATCGGCCTCCACGTGCAGCGCGGTGGCGAGATGAATCGCATCGAGTGTGCGGACCTTCGCCGAGGTCAGCTCGCGACTCGCGCGCAACAGCTGTGCGCTCACCGCCACGAGCGTGCATGAGGAGAGCAGGCGCTCAACATCCTCTTGCACCTCCGCAGCAGGGTTCGCCAGCTTCGCGGCTCGCGCAACCTCGACGGTTGCCAGTCGACTCGTGACCAATACAGTCGGCTGTGCCGCCAGGTGAGCTTCCAGCGCGGCGCTCTCCCGCTCGTCGACGACGAGCTTCACCAACGCCGAGGAGTCGGCGTAGAGGAGACGCCGCTCAGCGCTCAGCGCGGTCTTCCTCGAGCGCCTCGCTCGCGGTGAGCGCGCCGGTCACCGGATGGCGCCGCAGCGGTGCGGCGAGAGGGACGCCAGGGGTGACGTCGCTCGCCTCGTGCAGGCGGTCGATGCGGTCTATCCGTGGCGGCGCCAGCACGGCGACGCGCTCCCGGTGATGGGTGATCTCGATCGTCTCGCCTGCGCGCACGCGGCGAATCGTCGCGGTCAGATTGTCGCGCAGCTCGCGTATGCCCATCTGCGACAGCATTATGGCCACATGCTACCACAATATTGGCGAGCCTCCAACGAGCCGCTCTCAACCACGCGGCGGAAGGCGTCAGCGGGCGCGGGTCCGAGTGGCCCGTCCTCTATGCTCCTATGTCGCCCTTCCGGGATGGTGTAATCGGTAACACGCGTGCCTCTGGAGCACGAATTTGGGGTTCGAGTCCCTGTCCCGGAGCTTGCTGGTTTAGCTTGGGTGAGCCAGATCTGGAGGCAGGATTCTCGGGTCGTGGCGGAACTCGTGGCAGTTCGCGCATGTGCGGGCAGTCTGTTGGCCGTCGTGAGCCGCTGCTATGCCCGAGCTGGATGCCGGCGGCCCGAGCTGCAGCCGTGGCCGGCGAGTTCGTGACGGCCCTACACGCGGTGGGGTGCGCTAGGGGTGCAGTGGTTGGTCGAGAGGCTTGCGGTCCTCAGTCTCGACGGACTCGGCGAGCGCGACGAGGCGGGACATGGGCCACCCAAGGGCGCGGGCGATCCGGTCTACGGTGCCGTAGGCGGGGTTGGTGCGGCCGTTCTCGATGTGCGAGACCCATCCCTGGTCGTAGCCGACCTCCAGGCCGAGATCCTGCTGGGAGACGCCAAGTTCCTCGCGGCGTAGTCGGATGGCGCGGCCGAGCGCGACCTGGGGGTCCTTGGCGGTGTTGGGCACATCCCCAACCCTCCGTGCAGACCTCCGTCAGCGCCATGTGGTAGGTTCCATATCGATGGTCAGTTCCTTCCTTATCCCCGGGTCGCACCGCGCTCTACAGCGGTGCTTCGCAAGCGAGAGATTCGCCGCCAGCGTAGGGTTGTCACGTCGATGCTTGCTGGGCTTCTTGGGATCGGTACTGGGCTGGGACGGTTTCGTAGCTCGCCAGAGTTCTGGCTTCACAAACTTACCAGCGAATGTTCCGTCCGGCTCATCCTCAATCCTTGGCCACCGATGCTGAAGCTCCTTGCCGACAGACTGACCTACGCGAATGTCGTCGCGGCTCTTGCGCTGTTCAGCTGGATAGGGGGAGCCTCGTACGCAGCAGCGGTAGCACTGCCTCCGAATAGCGTAGGCCCGAGGCAACTTCGCCGTGGTGCAGTAGGCGTTGTAAACGTTCTGTGTTCGCTACCTTGATACCTGAGCGATGGGGAGGGCAAAATGACCTGGATGGGGGCTGCGCTGCGACGAGCGTTGGTGGGTGTGGGGTGCTGTCTGGTTGGTCTAGCGGTTTCTCCTGCACTGGCGGTGGGTGAAGGAATTCCTTCTGAAATCGGGCCTCGTGGCGAACAGACTGGCTCCTCCCTGTCGTCGCTGGAAGGCGCGCTGATCAATGAAGCAGAACATCTTCAAAGCCAGGTAGAAGCGAGGGGAAGCAGTCCGTCCCCGGAAGAACTGCCTTCCGAAACTTTGTCGTCCTCTGTGGCGTCGCCCGTGGAAGGCTCATCTCCCGCCGAAGGGACCGGTCCCTCTCCACTTGAAGGTCGGCTCCTTCTCCCTGCGGGCCTGCCGACGATAGACGCAGAACAGGCCGAAGCAGAAAGGCAAGCCAAATTGGCGTCCCCAGAAGCCGTTGCGGCCCGCGAGGAATCGGAGCTGAAGTACGCTGGGTTGAACGGAGGCGAAGCGGCGAAGGTTGCGCGCGAAACGTTCACGCAGGTGATGGAAGAACCTGCGGGTGGCCCGCCGAAGCTGCCAGCAGGAGAAAACATCACTCATTTTCCCGCGGCGAATATCGCGCAGATCGAAGGGCCTGGGGGCAAGCACAGCGCGATTGAATCTACAGCTCCTATGGCTGTCCAGACCACGCACGGATTGATCCCAATCGACCTGAGCTTGACCGAAGAAGGCGACGCCTTCGTCTCAAAGACACCACTGGTCGATATCCAGATTCCCAAGCAGCTGGGCCAGGGCGTGTCGCTCGCCGACACTGGCGTCTCGCTGACCCCGGTAAATGAACAGGGCACTTCGCTTGGCGGCTCCGAGGGTTCCATCGATGGTGTCACTGTCATGTACCCAAACACTCAGACTGACACCGATACGCTCGTGAAGCCGACGACAAGTGGTTTTGATATGGACACGGTCTTGCGTTCGATTGATAGCCCTACTGAGCTTAATTACAAGGTCACGATGCCTCAGGGCGCGAGTCTGGTCGAGGAAGGAAGCGCGGGTTCAGTGAGCGTGGTCGACGTGGGCACCATCGTGGCTCGCATTCTCGCGCCGGTGGCGCGTGACGCGGAAGGAACCTTGGTGCCGTTGTCTGTGAAGGTCACATCTGGCGATATCATCAGTGTGACTCTGGAATCATTTGCCGATGGTAACTATAAGCTACCGATCGTAGTCGATCCGGAAGCGGAAGATCCCGTTTGGTCAAACGGATACTATAACTATCGTACCGAGTGGTACTTCAATCGCAATGGTCCAAACTTTAATGCTCCCGAACACCCGTCCGGTGGCAGCTGGACCGAGCTGATATCCAATGATCATAGCTCTGAAGAATGGGGTGGGCTGTTCTACACCACACGAGGTGAATCACAGATCACCCGTGCGCACGTAGAAGGTCACTGGAACGATTCTGGTTCGCACATAGCTAACTACGTGGTCCTCTATGTTCCAAAAAGCCCTTATACCGAGGACTATGATCCAATGCCGGAAGCGACCGAAGAAGGCCGTGGATGGGGTGGGTATGCCTGCAAGCCCGCTTTGAGTTGCCCCGAAACGATAGCAGGTGGTGCCGCGCCGGAAAATAACAACACTGTAGGATACGAGCAGGAGTCCTTTGGCGCGGGAGAAGGTCACTGGGGGGAAAACACCCTCACAAATGGGTATGTAGACATATCGCAGGAAAAAGGACCGGAACTAGAATTTAACACCACTAGCTCGACAATCTACAACTCGCAGACCAAAGAATACGTTCCGAACGTCCTCTATGGAAGTGGGGGATGGCTGGGCCCACATCATGGTGCGTTTGAAGTGCGTGCTAAAGACCCCGGGATTGGTCTGAGTCTCTATCGAGTAGGCACCTACGGCTGGAGTGATAACAAATACTATTATGACGATGAAGAATGCGAAGGCATCCAGTGTCCGTCGTACAACGACCAGGGCTATACGTACAAGACTGGTATGTCGAACGGCGAAGACAGCTTTGAAGCCCTCGCCGAAGATTATGTGGGTCTATACAAGGACATTTATCCCGAGAAGATCAAGGTAGACTCCTCTCCGCCTCACAACCTCAAAGTTGTCGGCCTGCAGAACGGCAACGAATTGCCGATGGGTGAACCGCACCTGAAAATCGAAGCGAGCGACGGGGAAGGCGCCACAAAGAGTTCCGGCATCAAATCGATCACTGTGAGCGTCGACGGGCACGAAGTGAACGGTTCTACGGCGTCGTGTTCGGAAGGGCCATGTACGGCGAGCAGTGAAATCACGCTCGCGGCTCGCGATTACACACCTGGAACGCACTCCTTGATCGTTACTGCGACAGATAATGCCAATAATGTTGCCCAGGAAGAATTGACGTTCCGTGTGCATGCTCCTAGTCCAGTGGCCATCGGGCCGGGTGAGGTAGACCCGACATACGGTGAGTTTTCGTTGAATGCGAGCGACGTTTCGCTCGGCGCCTTGAGTGGGGTGTCTCGTACCTACGAATCGCGCACCCCGACCGCTGGAGCAAACGGCCCACTAGGTCCACAGTGGACGATCAGCCTTGGTGCTGGAGAGGGTCTCACTGCACTGGCCAATGGCAATATGGTCCTAAAAGCGGACGGCGCCAGTACAACATTTACCCGCAACACCAAAGGTGAATACGAATCCCCAAATAACAGCGGCAGCCTAAAGCTGGAAGCCAAGGAAAAGGAATCAGGCAAAGGGATCAGCGAATACATACTATCGGATGCGGCCACCGGCAGCAAAACCAAGTTCGAACAACCAAGTGAAGCCGCAACTCTTACTCCAACATTTGGCAGTCGTTTCAGTGCGGAAGCGGGACAGCTAAAGCATCCAATAAGCGACGCGGTGGACTCAGCTGGCGATGTGTGGACGGTCAGCAACGAAAGCGATCTGGTCGAGAAGTTCTCGCCAGAGGGTATTCTAGTGGAGACATATGGATCGGAGGGCACCGGTGCGGGACAGTACATCGGCCCGTGGGGTATAGCGATCGACCCACGTAACGGCAACGTGTACGTCAGCGACCAGGGCAACAACCGAGTAGAGGAGCTCTCATCAGGCGGAACGTTTATTAAGGCGTTTGGCTGGGGGGTCAACAAAACTGGCAAAGACGAATTCGAAATCTGTACCAGCGAATGCAAAGCAGGGCTAGCTGGGTCCGGAAACGGGCAGTTCTCAACGATTGCTGGCGTGGCGGTGGATTCCAGCGGCAACGTGTGGGTAGCGGATTTCGGCAATAACAGGATCGAGGAGTTCAACGAAAAAGGGGAATACCTGAAAAAGTTTGGCTCGAAAGGTACAGGCAGCGAACAGTTCGAAGGTCCCACCGACATCGCGCTTTCCGGCGGTAACCTCTATATCACCGATTATCGTAATAATCGGGTGCAGGAGTTCTCGACGGCGGGAACGCATGTGGGTCAAATCGGAGAAGCCGGAAGTGAAAACGGCAAGTTCTCATCGCCCTACGGGATCGCCGCCGACCCAAGCACGGGAAATGTTTATGTGGTGGACTCCGGAAATCACCGAGTTCAAGAGTTCGCTCCCGGGAGAGTTTTTATAACAAAGTTTGGATCATCTGGGACGGGACAGGGACAGTTCACGACACCCCAGGGCGTCGCGGTCAGCTCATCGGGTCGTATCTATGTCGTGGACAACGGCTCCAACCTTGTCAACGAATGGGCACGTCCAAGTTGGTTTCCGGTGGAATCCGGTGGCCCATTGGCATCAACGTCCACGACGTACACATACACGGCCGTGGAAGAGGAAGAAAAGGTCGTTGCCGAGCCCAAGGAAGCGCTCGCGCCGATACCCGCCGGAGTTTCGTCCTGCACACCACTCGTCGCCGGCTGTCGAGCACTCACCTTCGAATACGCCAAAGAAACCATCGCCACAGGCGAAAACCCAACCGAATGGGGTAGCTACAAGGGCCATCTTGAAAAGGTCTGGTTCCACGGGTACAGCACTGCATTGAAAGAAGTAACCAAAGTAGAAGTCGCGCGATACGAATACGACAGCAAAGGCCGCCTACGCAGCGAGTGGGATCCTCGCCTAGCACATCCTCTGAAGACCACCTACGGATACGACGCCGAAGGGCACCTAACGTCGCTGACACCGCCGGGCCAGCAGCCTTGGACGCTTGTGTATGGCACGGTCGCCGGTGACTCGAACACAGGTCGTCTGATGAAGGTCACGCGAGCCCACCCCAAAACGAGCTGGTCGGAAACAGAAGTCAAAGAAAAGCTTAAAGAACAGACGCTTCTCACGAAAAATACCGAAGCACCCAAAATCACCGGTACCCCCGCCGTGGGCGTGAGGCTTGCTGCGTCCAACGGCGCCTGGACCGATAGCCCCGTGGTGTACGGGTACCAATGGGAGGACTGCAACACATCCGGCGGCGAATGCGCCCCGATCCTCGGCGCGACCAACCAGAACTACACTCCCGTATCGACAGACGTCGGCCACAAGCTGCTGGTCAACGTCACAGCGATCAACGGCGGCGGCGCGGTAGCAGCATCGAGCGCCGCGAGCACGACCGTCATTAGCAAAGTCGGTATGTTCGAGCAGACAATCGACAGCGGTCACAGCGTAAACGCAGTCTCCTGCATTCCCAGCACGACCGATTGTGTGCTCAGCGACAGCGCCGGCAAGGCGATCTACGCCACCAACGTGAGCACCAGCGCAGAAGCGACATGGAAAACATGGAACGGGCCAAGCGGGGAGAGCCCCAGCCAGGCCATAGATTGCCCGACTGCCTCTCTATGCTTGCTCGCCGACGGCAAAGAAACAGCAGGCGGCAAACTGTATTACGCCACATCACTGGGTGGATCGTTCAGTGAAGCATACAGCCCATCGTACGGCGTTGACACGATCTCCTGCGCATCGGCATCGCTCTGTGTGGACGGGCAGGACGGCCTCGGCTACTTCCGCTACTCAACAAGCCCGGCGTCCACCTCGTGGACGCTCGAGTACCAGGGCGAAGCGGCCATGAAGGGCGTGTTCTGCCTATCGTCGTCGTTCTGCGCGATGGTCGACAGTAACGGCCGGGTGCACGTAGCGACCAGCACGGGCCAGATCGAGTCATCGTCGTGGAAGGAAACCGACGTCGATGGCTCGACAGCGCTCAATGGCATCGCGTGTACGTCTACTACATCGTGCGTCGCCGTCGACAGCAGCGGAAACGCGATCAAGCTGACAATTGAAAGCAGCGGCACTGCCACCGCCGCCAAACACGACATCGACGGCACGACAGACCTGACTGCGGTTACGTGTACCGGCAGCTCAACATGCGTCGCGGTCGACAACGCCGGCAACGTCTTTGTCTCAAAAAACAGCGGCGAATCGTGGACAAAGGAATACATCCTCAGCGACAAACTCACCAGTGTCTCGTGCGCATCGTCGTCGCTCTGCGTCACGGCAGATACTTCAGGCAACGTCATAGCGTTCAATCCCGCAGGCGGGACCGGCACGGAAGGAGAATCCCACGCCCCCCAGCCTGGAGCAACAATCGAGTACGCCATCCCAGCATCGGGTACCGGGTCGCCTTATAATTTGAGCGAAGAAGAAGTCAAGAAATGGGCTCAGACGGACGACCCTGTGGAAGGCGTCGCGATCTTTCCGCCAGATGAACCACAGACGTGGCCTGCGAGCAGTTATAAACGCGCCACGGTGCGCTACTGGGACGCGCATGGACGAACCGTGAACACAGCCACGCCTACCGGCGGGATCACAACGGGCGAATACGACGAAGCTGACGAGACAGTCCGTACACTCAGCGCTGACAACCGCGCGGCCGCCCTCAAAGAAGGCTGCAAATCTGTCGCCAAAAAAGAATGTCTATCGGCAGAAGTTTCAGAAAAACTTGACACTAAAAACGAATACAACAAGGAAGAATCCGGTATAGCAAAGGAAACCAACCTCCTCAAGGTCACCGGCCCCGAACACAAAGTCAAGCTGTCCACAGGTGAAGAAGTAGAGGCCCGTCCAGTCACACACAACTTCTACAACGAAGGCTCTCGTGAAGCTGAAGAAAAGTACAACGAAGAATACGACCTCTTGACCAAGACCACCAGCGCGGCGCTACTTGGCGATGGAGAAGAAAAGGACGTACGGACATCAACCACGTCCTACGGCGGGCAGGGTAACTTGGGGTGGAAGCTACGGAAACCCACCTCAACGACCGTAGAACCTGGGGGACTAGATCTAAAGCAAACTACGCTATATGACCCGTCGACAGGTGATGTGGTGGAAACCGGTTCACCCGGTACCAAAGAAGCCCACTACCTTTCCCAATTTGGTAGCACCAATGTGTTTAGCCCGTATGCAGTCGCGATGAGCTCCGGGGGTAACCTCTGGGTCGTCAACTCTAGCGGCGATAACGTGGACGAGTTCAGTTCCGCAGGTAAATACATCGGCCAATTCGGCACCAAAGGTAGCGGCACCGGGCAATTGGACGAACCGAAGGGCATCGCCATCGATTCGTCTGGGCATATATGGGTGGTTGACAGCGGCAATGATCGTGTCGAGGAGTTCAGCTCGGAAGGTAAATACGTCAGCCAGCTCGGCTCAGCAGGGTCTGAAAATGGGAAGCTCGCTCAACCCATCGGCATTGCCATCGATACAAAAGGTGACATCTGGGTCACCGATACCGCCAATAGCCGTGTCGAGGAGTTCAATTCAGAAGGGAAATATCTTAGCAAGTTCGGTATCTACGGCACGGGTAATGGAGACTTCCAAGAACCTCGTGGCATAGCGATTGACTCAAAAGGCAACCTCTGGGTTACGGACGCAGGTAACAGCCGCGTGGAGGAGTTCAGCTCAGAAGGAACGTATCTCACTAAGTTTGGTACAAAAGGCACAAAAGAAGGCCAGCTCAAAGAACCCGACGCTGTAGGCGTAACTTCGGAAGGTGACATCGCGGTGCTAGATACCGGAAATAGCCGCGTTGAGGAGTTCTCCCCGGAAGGCGCCTATCTTAGCAAGTTCGGCTCGTCGGGGAAAGGTAATGGAAGGCTAAAACGTCCTACGGGAATGGCGATCGATGCGACGGGCAACTTCTGGATCGCCGACAATCAAAACAGACGCATAGAGGAGTTCACATCTAAAGGAGCATACGGTAGTCAGTTTTATACCCAGGAAGCGGAAGCGTCCGAAGGCTTGACTCTCGCCGGTCCCCGAGGCATAGCAAGTGACACTCATGGCAATCTCTGGGTCGTGGACGCGGTTAATGACCATATCGACAAGATAAGCCCGCTGGGTACGCTGCTCGCCAAATATGGCTCTAAAGGCTCCGAAGAAGGCCAGCTCAACAATCCCAACGGAATCGCTCTCGACAGTAAAGGCAACCTCTGGGTTGTAGATGAAGGCAACAATCGTGTCGAGGAGTTCAACCCTGAAGGTAAATATGTGGCTGCGTTCGGCTCCTATGGTTCAGGGAACGGGCAGTTTGATTCACCGAAAGATATAGCGATTGACGCCAAAGGCGATCTTTGGGTAACCGATGAAGAAAACGACCGTATAGAGGAGTTCAGCGCAGAAGGAAAATATCTCAGTCAGTTTGGCACTTCAGGAAATGGCACAGGCCAATTCAAGTGGCCCACTGGCATCACCATAGACCCAAACGGGAACCTCTGGGTATTGGACACGGGGAATTCCCGAATAGAGGAGTTTAACCCCGAAGGTAAATTCCTTTTCCAAATCAAGCTGGAAGAACATGAACTTGCGGGATGGCCCACCGGGATCGTCTACGCGAAGGGGGACCTGTGGGTCACTGATGAAGAATATGACTCGGTGACCGAGATCACGCCAGAAGGACGATATGCAGCCGAACTCACCACCGAAGGCGAAAAACCGGCGGGGGCGACAGTCGATCCTGAAGGAAATCTCTGGATTACAAATTTCCGTAGCGGTAGTGTGGCCAAGTTCAGCACGCCAGGGGCTCACCGAACTCAGATCATCTACTACACCGCAACCGAAAACTCACAATATTCAAATTGCGGGGGGCACCCCGAATGGGCTGGCCTAGTGTGTCGCACGCAGCCCACGCTACAACCCGAAGGTGCGCTGCCTGAACTGCCGGTTACAACCGTTGCTTCGTACAACCTCTGGGATGACGCGGAAGTGACGGAAGAGAAGTTCGGCAGCGGATCGAAAAACGTAACCCGAACCGAGAAGCAAACCTATGATCCCGCCGGCCGTGCGCTCACGAGCGAAGAGATCGCATCGCCAGCAAACGGTACAGCGTTGCCGACCGTAACCAACGAATACAACACGGAAACGGGCGGACTGGAAAAGCAGAGCGCCACCATCTCAGGCAGCACAAAGACCATCACAACGAAGTCCAACACGCTCGGCCAGCTTGTGGAATACACCGACGCGGAGGGCAACGTTGCGAAGTACACCTACGAAGAAGGTGGAGACGGCCGGCTCAACGAAATCACCGAAGGAAAGGGCGAAGAAGCCAAAAGCAGCCAAAAATACACTTACAACACTACGACGGGCTCTCTGGAAAAGCTCGAAGACTCGGCTGCGGGCACATTCACAGCGAACTATGATGTAGAAGGCAAGATGATCAGCGAGATATACCCCAACGGTATGTGCGCCAACACCGCATACAACTCGATCGGCGAGGCGACGAGCCTTGAATACCTCAAGACACGGAACTGCGCCGAAAAAGAAGCACCCGTATGGTTCAGCGATAGTGTCGTCCCTTCCATATACGGCGAAACGCTGCAACAAACAAGCACACTCGCCAAAGAGAAATTCAAATACGACAACGCCGGACGCCTTACCGAAGCTCAGGAAACGCCGGTGGGCAAAGGCTGCACAAGCCGACTGTACGCATACGACGAAGAATCAAACCGCACGAGCTTGACTACGCGCGAATCAGCGACCGAAACGTGCGCCACGGAAGGCGGTACTGTGCAAAGCCATTCGTATGACAGCGCCAATCGATTGATCGACGGCGGCGTGGAATATGAAACCTTCGGCAATGTAACAAAACTCCCGGCCGCCGACGCGGGTGAACATGCCGTCGTTAGCACTTACTATGTGGATAACCAGGTGGCGACCCAGACACAGAACGAACAGCTGGACAAGTACATTTATGATCCTGCTGGGAACGTAATGGAAACAGTGTCGGAAAACGAAAAAACTAAAGTGAAATCGACTGTAATCAGCCACTACGCGGGCGGCGAACTCTCGTGGACATGCCAAGAAGAAGGTAAAGCGGAATGCGCAGACGGCAAAGGGAAATGGACTCGCAGCATCGTCGGTCTTGAAGGTGGGCTCGTTGCGGTCGATGAAGCTGGTAAATCACCAATCCTGCAGTTGCGCGATCTACAGGGGAATATAGTCGCAACGGCCGAAGACAACGAATCCGCTACCAAAGTTATCTCGACGTACAACAGCACGGAGTTCGGTGTACCTCAACGGGGTACGACACCGCCCAAGTACGCATGGCTTGGAGCTAACGGACTGTCGACCGAACCTTCACAAGCCGCGGGAACAAGCACCAACGGCGGCGACTCATACATCCCGGAGATCGGCCGGGCGCTACAGACAGAACCCATCGAAAGCCCTGGTGAATTTCCAAATGGCACCGGTGGCGTTGGTAGAGTCGAAGCGCCATATCTCGGGGCGGCCAATGGACAACTGAAAGAACTGGCGGTACGAGAAGGGGTTGCACGTGAAGAAGCAAAGAAAAAGGAAGCCGAAGAACGCGCGAAGCTAACGGAACGACCTGCTAGCGAAACACACGTGGATGGCCCAGGCGAAGGCAACTGTGAAACCAATTGTGAAATCAATGAGGAAGAAGAAGGAGAAGAATCAATAGAAATTACGGTGAACGAACCCAGCGAATTTAGTGGTGCTCGTGCGTCGCTGGGAAAGCCGATTATAGAATGCAATCTGCAAGCGGACCACCCACATAAGTCGTCACACGTACCGGGAACGATCAATTTCGAAGTGTGGATACAGTGCACGGACAGCGTTCTTAATCTCCGACTTCGCGCGGTGTTGTTTAAGAACGGTAGCAAAGTTGCCGAAACGGGGTATGTTTCCAAGGGCGATACTGCTTATGGCAAGGTAAACGTGGCCGTTTCGTGCGAGAGTGGCGTATACCAAGGCTGGGGCTACGCCGACTACGAGCTCGGGCCTGATTACGACCCGCCGTCGCGAAAGCAATCCGGCTGGGGTGCTAAGGTAACCATCAAGTGCGATTGATTGCGAAGCATGCGCGACTCGAATGGTAATTTCGCCGCGTGAACTATTGATGCGCCGTATAGCCGAACTGGATGCGGCACCTCCGCAGTGGTCCGGGCAGCAAATGCTGTCTGGAGATCAGATGACAAGCTGGTTGTTGGTTACCCATTTCGCGAATGTAATGAGCCGCTACACCGATGCTTTTATGGATGCTGAGACAGGGATGGGTAGCATGATCGACCCTCTCGTCGCTGACGAGATGGCTACACACAGTGGCCTGCTGCAACGTATTGGAGAGTGCGAGCCTGACTTGATGAGATTTCTGAGGCGGCCCGATCGCCAGCATTGGACCAGAACCGCAAGGCATATTTTGCGTCCTGGCGAAACTCCTTCTCCGAACGAGTCTAGTTTTGTGACAGCTTGTCAGGCCAGTGGATACAATCCAAGCGTCAAGCCACTCGATCGTGGTTTCTATACGTCTACAGCGACGGCCGCTGGGTGTTCAATGTGGCGAGCAATGCTGGGACCGAGTGGATCGATGCTGTATCCGCAGCCGTGGTTTACGTGGGAGATGGTAATAGACGAGGGTGTAAGAATCGCGGAGATTACCAGTGCTACAAAGTGGGTGGACTTCGTGTGTTCCTATGCTTTATCATGTAATGGAATGGTATACCCGGAATGGGTGAAGATCGCGCAAGAGTTTGACGCCGTTCACATAACGGTGCCCGCAATTGTGGCAGGACAGGGATTCCACTTTGGGACCTCGTTGGGGACTATCCCGCCAGCATTTTGGGATGTCGAGACGACATTTTGGCTCAGATGGCGTTTTGCGGATGCCCGTCTTATGGCGACTGTGAAGGGGAGCTGGCATACTGGGTGATGGCCGATGCTGTACGCGGTCGACGGATTGATGACAGCGAGCTGTTCGTATCCGAGAAATGCTTTCAAGAGGAGGATTCGACTGATGGGTCGCCGGTGAACCCACTAGGTTTTGGCCCCAGGTTGTCGTAGACATGCGCGGCCGTCGCGGGTCGTGCGATTAATTCTCTGACTAGACCGTAATCCCCAGTAATCCGCCGGTAATCGGGCTTTGTGTTGTGGCGGGGTGCTGGGTAGCGTCGGTGGCATGAGGTCAGTTCCAGGTGTACGGGTCGGTTGGGGGTGGGTGGCGGCGCCGGTAGTTGCGTTGGATGGCGTAGAGCCAGTCTTCGATGTTGCTGAAGGGCTCGCGGCGGATGTCGTAGATGTGAACGCGGCGGTCGCGGGGATGGCGGCGGCTTTCTACGAGGCCGGCGGCGCGCAGGATGCGAAGGTGCTTGCTGACGAGTGGTTGGCTGCATCCGAGGGCGTGGGCGAGCCGGGTGGGGGTGCGGGGCTGGTGCGCGAGCGCCCAGACGATCCGTTGGCGCATGTGGTCGGCGAGGAGGTCCAGCGCGGGCAGGGCGGGTGGCTGAGGCCACCCGTCGCGGTTGGGGGGCTGCATGTCGCTCTGGTTATGCACGGCTGCTTGTGGCTTACCCGGATTGCGTACAGCTATGCGGCCCGCCGGGGTCCGGCTGCGGCAGGGCGAGCGGCGGGTTTGTCACACAACGGGGCCGTTTTGGACCTTTCTGGGTTGCCAAGGAGGGACCGGGCGCCCAGCGCGGCGTGCGGATTCTTTTGCCGCTGGCTGTTCCGCGAGGCCCCCGAAATCGACCTTCCTTGGGTGCCGGGAGCAAGTGAGGGGGTACCCCGAGCGCCGAAATTGCGAGTTCTTTCGTGAGAGGAGAGTCCAGACCGCACCATGAGAAGGCACCACGCACATCACCACCATCATCATGCGCTCGCGCACGCTGCGCACCATGTCGGGCACGCTGCGGCTGGGCCGGGCGGCGCGTGGTACGTCCGCGCGATCGAATCCCTCTCGTTCTCGCACTTCTCGGTGGGATGGCTGCTCGGTGGGGCGGGCTATCTGCTCGGCCGGCTGTGGCTGCCGGCGGGGGTTGTCGCGGCCGGCTGGCTTGCGGTGCTCGCAGGGCGCCTGTGGGGCCGGCATCGCCTGGCGGCGGCGGGGAGCCGTTGGGAGCTTCGCCTTGGCGAGCAGGTCTCGCGTGCGGCGCTTGAGGCGTTCACGCGGACGCTCGCCGGCGGACTGCCGCGGCGGTGGGTTGGTGCCTCGCCGTGGGTCGCGCTGTCGGTGTCATCGCTGGAGGACTGCGCGACGTGTGAAGTGTTCGTTTCCGGTGGGCTATCCCCGGCGCAGGTCCGCGCGTCGATCGAGCAGGCACTCGGGAGTGTCACAGTCGCACCGGAGGGCGAGGCGCCCGCCATTGGTGGTGGTGGCCGGGTGGTGCGGCTGCGGGTTGCGAGCCTCGCGGCGGTCGGCTCGCGGTTTTTGCCGTTGCGCGTGGATCACGGCGTGGACCCCGCCGGTCAGCTCTTGGCGTCGCTGCGCGCGCAGGAAGCCAGCGAGGGCGGCATCGTGCAGCTTGTGTTGCAGGCCCCGCCGCGCTCAGCGAGCGCGAAAGCACGGGGCCAGGCCGGGCGGCTGCGCTCGGGTCGTGGGCTTGAGCCGAGTGCTTCACTGCGCGTGCTTCAGGCGGTCTTCTCGTTTTTGGGTGAGATGCTTGACATGTTCACGTCCTCGCCGCACCCGACGAGCCGCCCGGCACCGACACGCGCGGCGGACCCGTTCTCGCTGGAGCGCGCCCGCGCGATCGACGCGAAGGCAAGCACACCGTTGTTGGCCGGGACGCTGCGGGTCGGCGGGTGGGCGATCGGGCGGCGGCGGGCGCGCGGCCGGCTGGGTGGGCTGCTTGCCGCGCTCGGCCAGTACCGCGAACTCGGCGGGCTGCGCCGCGCCTGGGAACCATTCTGCGCCACACGGCCCAAACAGTGTTTGCCGCCCGTCAGGCCACCGCTGTTGTTGGGCAGCGCTGAGGCCGCGGCCCTGATCCCGGTCCCCGAGGAAAGCGGCACGGCGCCGCTGTCATTCAGTGAGGCACCGTCGCGCAGGGTCGCGCCGGTCGCACAGGCGCCCTCCCGTGGCCTGCTGTTGGGGCGCAGCGACCACGCCGGGTTTGACCGCGAGGTAAGGGTCGAACCGAAGGCGCTCTTGCAGCACACACATGTTCTCGGGCCGACCGGCCGCGGTAAGAGCACCCTGTTGTTGAACATGACGCTGGAGGCGATCCGCGCGGGGATGGGCGGGATCGTGCTCGACCCCACCGGCGAGCTGACAGAGAACATCCTCGCCCGCGTACCGCGCGAGCACCAGGGGGATGTTGACCTGCTCGACCTCGGCGACCAGGCGTATCCGCCGGCGTTGAATCTGCTGGCGTGCCCGGCGGGTGAGGGCGACGCGCAGGCGCAGGCGATCTGCGGGATTTTCGCCAGGCTGTTCGCGCGGTTTTGGGGGCCGAGGACCGAGGACATCCTGCGCTCCGCACTGACGACGCTGCTGGTCGGCCGCGACCCGGCGGGGCCACCACCGACGTTGGCGGACGTGCTCACGCTGCTGATCGACCCCGGCGAGCGCTCCCGCTACCGCGCAAGCGACCCGGTGGCGCTCGATGTGTTCTGGCGCCAGTGGCAGACGCTCAGCGAGCCGGCGAGGGTGAATGCGCTCGCGCCCCTCTCGAACAAGCTGCGGGCGCTGCTGGGGAACCGCGCGCTTCGCAACATGCTCTGCCAGCCGGGGGCGCCGGACATGCGCGAGCGGATCAGCGCGGGGCGGTGGCTGTTGGTATCGCTGCCGCAGACGATCGGGGAGGACGCCGCCGACCTGATCGGGTCGGTGCTGCTGCACCGCGCGTGGCAGGCTGCGCAGCGTCTCGGGCCGCTCGCGCTCAGCGACCGCCCGCCGTTCCTCTGCTTGATCGATGAGTGTCACCGCTTCTGTCACTTGCCGCAGGGGATGGCGACCGCGCTCGCCCAAGCGAGGGGCTACGGGCTCGGGTTGGTGCTCGCGCATCAGCATCTCGCGCAGGTCGCAGACCATGAGCTTGACGAGGCGATCGACGCGAACTGCCAGACCAAGATTTGCTTCGCGCTCGCCGCCGCCGACGCGAAACGGATGGCGCCGCACTTCCAGCCGCGCCTCGACGCGCACGACCTTCAGGCGCTCGGCTCCTACACCATCGCCTGCCGTATCCTGCACGACAGCCGCGAGCTGCCCGCCGCGACCGCGGCCACGCTCCCGCCGCCGAAGCCCACGCCCGGTGATATGGCCGGCGCGATCCGCCAGCGCGCCCGTGAGCACGCGAGCGAGCGCCGAGCGATTGAGGAGACGATCCGCGAGCGTTACGGCAAGGCCTGGCAGCCGCCGCCGGGGCGTGCCCAGGCCGACGAATTGGACGATGAACCAGGAGGCCCGAGGCGTTCGCGGGGTGCTCCGCTGGATGCTCCGTTCGATGCTCCCTCCGACGGAGCACCCCCACCCCCCGCGATCCCGCACCACCACAAGGAATCCCGGCCCGGCGAAAACCCCGACAATGACCAGTATCTCCCCTGGCCGGGGCGGCGGCTATGAAGCCCCCGTATCTCCCTGCCGTGACCATCCGTGACCGGGAGTTGCTCGACCGGCTCTCCCAACACGAGCCCCTCTCCACCTCAGAGATTCATCTTCTCTTTTTCTCTGGTCTTCGTACTTGTCGTCGTCGCCTGCTCAGACTCGAAGCTGGGGGTCTGCTGGTGCGTGTCTTCCCGACGCGCTCCACGCGCGGCGGCAGCGCCGAGGCGCTGTGGTTTCTCTCCCCCAACGGGCGGCGCGCGATCGGCGCTCCCGGCCGGCGGCTGCCGGGCCTCTCGATCCCCGACCTCGAGCACCGCCGCGCCGCCGCCGCGTTCTTCATCGCGCTCATCGACCGGAGCCTCACCCGGCCAGAGGAGGGGTTGTATAGCTGGCTCGGTGAGCAGCAGGCGCAGGAGGAGGGCACCGGGGCGAGTGTGCGTCCGGACGGGTATGGCCGCTACCTGCTGCCCGAGGGCGAGATCACCTTTTACCTGGAGATCGACCGCGCGACCGAGCCGACCTCTCGCGTGAAGGCAAAGCTCGACGCCTACCGCCACGCGCTCGCTGCCGACCCCCGCCGCGACCACGGGAACGTCCTGCTCGTCTGCCAGGGGCCGCGCCGGCTTGCGAACCTCGCACGCTGCGCCCCGCCCGGCCCGCCGTGGGTGTGGGGCAGCACCGACGGCGAGCGCTACACGCTGCTACCCGGCCGCGACCAGCAGCGCGCGTTCTGCGAGCTGCCCGCCGGCCCGCGGCAACCCGGCCGTCGCGCCGCAGACTGCCTCGGCCGCCGCTGGCGCCACCACCCCACCCCGGCCGCGAGCACACGGGGGTCGGCGGCGTGAGTGGATCGCCACCACCACGAACGGCGCTCACGATCAACGAGGCGTGCCAGTCACTCGGCGTCAGTTGGGACTTGTTTCACGAAAGGATCGAGCCCGAGCTGCGGGTCGTGCGCATTGGCCGGCGCAAGCTGATCCCCGTCTCGGAGTTGCGGGCATGGCTCGACCGGAACGCGGAGAGGGTGCTGTGACCGATCCCATTATAGCGGTGTAGACATATGCTAAGCTGTAAGCTATGACTTCAAAAGCAACACCTAAACAGAAGGGCTCCGAGCCTGTGACGAAGATGGTCCGCGTTACGCTGACCGCCGAGCAGTGGCGGCGGCTGCGCATCAAAGCCGCCGAGCAGGACGAGAGCATGACCCGGCTCCTCGGTGTGATCCTCGCGCGCGAGGCCGGCAAGGGAGGCGATGTGTGATGCCACACCCAACGGGACTTGAACAGCGCCACGGTCGCCGCTGCAAGGGCGGCAAGTGCTCCTGCCCGTGGCAGGCGACCGTGTACAGCAAGCGCGACAAGAAGCGCATACGCAAGCTGTTCCACGGACACGGAGCGAAAGACACCGCGAAGCGCTGGAAGCGCGACGCTGAAGGTGCCGTCGAGCGCGGCGAGCTGCGCACTCCCACGGCGACGACCATCCGGGAGGCCGCGGAGGCGTTCATGGCCGGCGCGAAGGATGGGTCGATCCCGACGGCTTCCGGCGGCCGGTACAAACCGGCGACGCTGCGCGGTTACCGCGTTGGCCTCGACAAGCGCGTGCTGCCCGCGCTCGGCCGCAAGCGACTATCCGACATGCGGCGTGCAGACGTGCAGGAGTTGGCCGACCGGCTGACTGCGGAAGGGCTCAGCGCGAGCACGGTGCAGAACACGCTCGACCCGTTGCGCGCGATCTACCGCCGCGCGATCCGCCGCGACGAGGGGGTCACGATCAATCCGACGAAGGGCTTGGAGTTGCGCCGGCCGGACGGCAAGCGTGACCGCATCGTCACCCCGGTCGAGGCCGCTGCGCTCATCGCCGCCATCCCCGAGGGTGAGCGGGCGCTGTGGGCGTGCGCGTTCTACGCCGGTCTACGCCGCGGCGAACTGCGCGCGCTGCGCTGGAGTCACATCGACCTGGAGGCCCGTGTGGTCCGCGTCTCGCGCGGCTGGGATGCGATCGAGGGCGAGCAGGACACCAAGAGCGCCGCCGGCAAACGGCGCGTGCCGATCCTCGACCCGCTCGTCGCCGAGCTGACGGCGCACAAGAGCCGTACCGGCCGCGACGGTGACGCACTCGTGTTCGGCCGCACCGCGACGCAGCCGTTCAACCCGGAAACGGTGCGTCGCAACGCGCTCGCTGCGTGGGGCTGGAAGGAAGCCGCGAACCCTGAGCCCGGCGGGCGGTCGAAGGTGATCCACGTGCAGGTCAGGGCGGACGCGCTGGAGCCGATCACGCTGCACGAGGCGCGGCACACGTGCGCTTCGCTGCTGATCGCCGCCGGGGTCAACGCCAAGGCGTTGTCGGTCATCATGGGGCACTCCACGATCGCAATGACATTCGACACGTACGGCCACCTGATGCCCGGCGGCCTGGACGAGGCCAGGGCCGCCACGGACGCCTACCTCGCGCAGCTTGCCGACGGCCCACGACTGCGGCTGGCGGCGTGAAGGATCGCCGTCGGCGGCGCCGTCTCGCGCGGGACGTGCGCATCGTGATCGAGCGCACCAGCTCCTATCCCATCGAGTACGCGATCATGCTCGTCGTGCGGCGCGCCGGCCGTTGGCACACAGTGCGGACCTTCGACAACGCCCACGATTCGCAAGAGCACCACGAGCACCGCTACGTCGGCCCGGAGAAGCAGCCACCAAGCATTACGCGCGGCCCGGTCAACGAGGCGATGCACGCCGCCGAACTCAAGCTGCTGGACGGCTGGCGCGATATCGTTGATGAATGGGAGCGCACCCTGTGAGCACGATCAGCAAGAAGACCGACGAGCTGTTCATGGCCGCGTCGCTCAGCGACGGCGACCTCGGCTACCCCGCCGATGTCGAGTTCGTTCCCGCCGATGAGGAGTGGGCCGATGAGGTGGTGTGGCGCAACCTGATCGAAGGGCAGGCGACTGTGCTGGTCGGCGAGGAGAGCGAGCTTCTTCTGACCCCGCTGCGCCGCGGGCCGCTTGATCGCCTCCGCGGCCGTGTGCCCGTCAACGTCTCCCATCGCGTCCACGGCCATGCCACGCCGTACGCGATGCCCAGCCGCCTCGGGCGCCACCCGGTGCGGCAGATGCGCCAACTCGCGCACGCATAGGCCCCACGCTGCGCGGCGTCGTAGCCCCGAAGCCCGGCGGGCTGGACGAGGCCGCCACGGACGCAACCTTTCCAGCTTGCCGACGGTTCCGCGGCTGCTGCTGATGGCGTGAGAACTCGTGGCAAACTCGTGGCAGTCGCCCCCTGAAACAGCCGGATTCAACCGGACCCAGCCGGATCAGGCGAGCGGCCGAAAACCGTGTGCTGGAGCCGGATTCGGCTCTACCGCTGATGATCCGGCCGGGCCGTCCCACGGTTCGAGTCCCTGTCCCGGAGTAGCAGTTTCTCCAATGCCAGAGCCAAGCCATGAGCACCGTGGGAAAGTGCTTGGGAAAGTCGAGCATCGGTCGTCTCGACCGTCCAGGCTAATGGCAGGTCGGTCTTCGCGCACACGGCCACGTGGATGCGACATCTGTAGAACCCGCTGCCCTTGCGCGTCGAGACGGCCGAGCGGTTGCCCGCGTCGCGTCCGGTGGCCCAGCTCACCGCGGCCCTATGCCCCCATCCGATTTGGCATGGCGATGATGTTGGTGGTGGTGTGGGTGAGGTCGGATGTCAGCTTTAGTCGTCCGCGTTCGAAGCTCCATGTGCGATCGGCGATCAGGGTTGGCTCGGAGTCGGTGGCACTCATCAGGACGCCGCATCCAGTGTCATGGGCGAAGGAAAGCAGCAGTTCGCTGGCCTTCTGGGTCCTGGTCATCCCGAAACCGTCGATCACATTGTCGACGAGCATCAGGCGGGGCCGGCTCGACAACGCTGTGCGCCGCGATCGACGGTGCTGGTAACACGCTCGTGTTGACGATCGAAAGCAGCGGTACGGCACGAGTTTCCAAGCACGACACCGATGGAGCGAACCATCTTGATTCGGTGTCATGTACGGGTAGCTCGATCTGCGCGGCGGTTGACACTGCTGGAAACGTCTTTATTTCAAAAAATGGGGGCGAAACATGGAGCGAGCATTATAAACTTGGACATGATCTGACGAGCGTCTCATGCGCGTCATCGACGCTTTGCGCCACTACCGACACAGTTGGCGAAGTCCTCGCGTTCAATCCCGGGGCAGAAACGAGCGAAGGTGAAGCGCGCTCGCCGCAGCCCGGCACAACGATCGAGTACAACGCCCCGCTTGAGGGATCAAGCGCGCCACAGCAAATGGGCGTCAACGAAAAAACTGGGGAACCAGAACCCGCGAGATGGGGGCAAGGCGACGATCCCGAATATGCGACCGCGATCTTTCCTCCCGATAAGCCACAGGGGTGGCCAGCCGGCGGCTACAAACGCGCAACCGTCTACTACATGGACAGCCAAGCACGTACCGTCAACGTGGCGGCGCCATCCGGGGCAGTATCAACCACGGAATACGAAAACGGAACCAACAATGTCGTACGCACGCTGAGTGCCGATAATCGCGCGGCGGCGGTCAAAGAAAGCTGCGAATCAAAAGAACACTGCAAATCCGCCGAAATGGCATCTCTGCTCGATACTGAAAGCAAATACAACGGCAATGGACAGTTGCTGGAAACACTAGGGCCGCAGCATACAGTGCGGCTCGCGCACGGCAAAGAAAGAGCCGACGAAGAAGTTTTGGCACGCAACCATGTCAGGTACTACTACGACGAAGGTGCCCCGGAAGGCGAAGAATACGGGCTCGTGACAAAGACGACGGACGGTGCAGAGACCGCCAGCGGTGAAGAATTCGATCAGCGCACAAGTACGACGAGCTACAACGGCCAGGACGGGCTCGGCTGGAAACTGCGTACCCCGACGTCGGTGACAACGGACCCAGACGGGCTAGATCTTACAAGCATAACCGAATACGACGCGAACACAGGGAACGTGGTCGCCACGAAGTCCCCGGCGGGAACCTCACAGACCGTCGCGCCATTGAGCTATTCCACAGCGTTCGGTAGTGAAGGATCGGGAAATGGGCAGTTCAAGGATCCAGGACTGGCAGCGGTTGACGCCAGCGGCGACGTGTGGATAGTGGACACGGAAAACGCGAGGATCGAGAAGTTCTCAAGCTCCGGTTCGTTCATCGCCGCATACGGCTCCAAAGGCACGGGCGACGGACAGTTCTCCCACCCGTGGGGCATCGCCATCAATCAAAGCACCGGGAGCGTGTTCGTTAGCGACCTGAGCAACCACCGGATCGAGAAGTTCTCCGAAGAAGGTACCTTCGAAATGGCGATCGGATGGGGCGTGAAGAACGGCAAAGCCGAACTCGAGACTTGCACGACAGAATGCAAAGCCGGCATAGCCGGCTCCGGGCTAGGTCAACTCCATGAACCGAGCGGCCTAACGATCAGTGCTAACGGCGACGTTTGGGTAGTCGACGAGGCGAACGACCGCGTCGTCGGGCTTTCTGCCACCGGCCAATATCTATCTGAGTTTGGAAGCGAAGGCTCAGGTAACGGGCAGCTCAACTCCCCGCAGGGGATAGCGATCTCCGAAGGAGAGTTTTACGTTGCCGATACCGGCAACAGCCGCATTGAGGAGTTGTCGCCCGTCGGTAGCTATCTAGGACAGTTCGGGACCGAAGGCACAGAAGCCGGGCAATTCAGAGGACCGCAGGACATCGCGGTGAACCCCAACGACGGCGACCTGTATGTCTCGGACCTGTACAACAACCGGATCGAGGAGTTAACACCGGCTGGCAAGTATCTCACGGAATTCGGGAGCTACGGAAGCGGAAAGGCACACTTCAACTCACCCACGGGCCTGGCTGTGACAAGCACGGGTGATCTGTATGTCGTCGACCATCGGCGAAGAAACCAAAACTATCACAAGCAAGTACAACACGCTCGGCCAGCTCGTCAAATACACCGACGCAACCGGCAACATCACGACATACGAATACGAAAACGGAAAAGATGCACGCCTGATAAAGGTCACCGATGCAAAGGGCAATCAGACCTACCACTACGAAGAAGAAACGACCGGATTCTTGACCGAACTCACCGACTCCAAGGCAGGCACCTTCAAAGCCAGCTATGATGTCGCCGGGAAGATGACCAGCGAGACCTACCCAAACGCGATGACCGCCAACTACACACACAACCAGGCCGGCGCGACCACGGGCATCGAATACGTCAAGACCGCGCACTGCAAGCACACCTGCCCCGAAGTCTGGTACAGCGACACCATCGTACCCTCCATCCACGGCGAAACGCTCAAGCAGACCAGCACCCTCTCCGAAGAGCCAAGCTACACATACGACACCGCGGGACGCCTCACCCAGGTCCAAGAAAACCCAGCCGGCGAAGGCTGCACCACCCGCATCTACGCCTACGATGAAGAATCCAACCGTACCAGCCTCACCACACGCAAACCAGGCACAGGAGGCGAATGCGCCACCGAAGGCGGAACAGCCGAACGCCACACCTACGACGAAGCCAACCGCCTCACCGACGAAGGCATCACCTACGAACCCTTCGGCAACACCACCAGCCTACCCGCAGCTGACGCCGACGGATCAGAACTCGCCAGCGAATACTACATCGACGGCCAAGTAGCAAAACAAGAACAAAACAAAGAGACGATCGAATACAAGCTCGACCCCGAAGACCGCACCCTCGAAGCGATCTCCAAAGGCAACACCAGCGCCACCGTCATCTCCCACTACGACGGACCCGGCAACGCACTCGCATGGACCAGCGAAGAAACCGGCGCAAAATGGCACCGCAACATACCAGGCATCACCGGCGCCCTCGAAGCCGTCCAAACCAACGAAGAAGAACCAATACTTCAACTCCACGACCTCCAAGGCGACGTCATCGCAACCGTCAGAGACAACGAAAACGAAACAGAACTCCTCACTAAATACAACAGCACAGAATTCGGCGTGCCAACAGGCAAAGAACCACCACCAAAATACGCCTGGCTAGGCGCCGCAGGCGTCGCAGGCGAACTACCCTCGGGTGTCATCACCCAAGACGGTGTCACCTACGTGCCCATCATTGGACGGCCGCTACAGACCGAGAGCGTTCCGCTGCCCTTGCCGGAAAGTGCCGCTACACCATTCAGCAGGCCATTTGAAGCGTGGGTCGGATCAAAGGCCGGAGAAGGCGCAGCACGTGAACTCGCCATCGCGAACGAAGAACGCCAAAAGCGAGAAGAAGCAAACAAGCCGCCAGGGACTATACCGGTGCCTGGTGTTGGAGAAGAAGCCCGTGGAGGGGGAGAAGAAGGAGGGTATGGTGGCGGATGTGCCGGCGACAACGCGTGCGCGGCGTCGGTCCACCACGGTGTCCATTGTGAGGCCCAAGTCTACGTTGGAGAAGAAAAGGGCTGGATCTGGTCGAGAGCATATATGTCATGTGGCGGTGTCACTATGCCTTGGAATGCGTACCTACAAGCATGTCTTATCCAAGAAGATGCGGAAGGTTATTCGCCCATTGCATCGGGGGCAGGATGGTCATGTGGATATGCTGTTATTGGAAAACAATATCCTCACCAACTCTACGCGCGTGACCACGAAGAATGTGGATTGGGCGGGGCCGCCATTTTCCGCGCCGGTGCCAAGTTCTGGTTGCCGGGTATGGACGAAACTAAATTTGTGGAAGGTAAACATGGGTACGAGTGTGGCGAATCAGCACTGGTGGCTACTGCCAACTTCATTTGGTATGAGGTCGAAACCTTCGCCCCTAGCAGGTAACTCATGTTCCGGTGCGGCTTGCAAAAAATAGCGCGATTCGTATGCCGTCACGCTTGTGGGGAGCAAGGATGCCAAAGGACTGCGGTCATTCTGGCAATGCTTCCGGTGACTGTGGCAATCGGGCTCACGGGCTGTGGGTCGGCGGGCAGACATGATCTCGCCGGCGGGCCCCGGACTCTATCACCTGCCGAAGTAACCAAGAGAAGACGCAGGGCGAACACGTTGCGAGGGCTGGGATATCTCATGTCTTCACTAGCGAAGGTGGGCCTGCCCGGTGGAGACGTCACCGGCGTTGTCGTCATACCGTGCGCGATCGGTGAGGCGAACGGCTGCTATAAGTTCGCCGAATATTGGGAAGAACCGACGCGATACGCCCGCGCGACGCTCGCCCCTAGGCGTGGGATGACGAAACGACGCATCGTGGCCACCGGTCCGAATGTCACCGAAGCTGGGCCGGGGGAACGTGCGTCTGTGTTTTATATGGGGGTGCGACACGATTGCGCCGGGCCGCCGCCATATAAATACCCATATGCATTTGCGTACGGGCTACTGCGCCGCAGGCGGGATATCGTCACGGATCACGCGGATGGCAGGACGGTGACGATGGCGAAGGCTACAGTCCCAGCGCGCCTGCGCCCTGAAGGTGTACTTGCGTATGGGCTGCTTTTGCCCGGTTCGAACGAAATCGTCGTGCACGCGCCGAACGGAAAGAGCATCGAGCGGACAGACTGGCAAGGATCTAACGACGAGGTGTCGTGCGGTGGCAGTCATAAATGATAGTGAGAGACGCGCGAATCTTGCTCCAGCAGTTGCGCTGAAGTTGCAGCTATTGGGCTATTCGTGAAGTCCGTGGATTGTTACCCTGTTCGCTTAGTCGCCACCTCATCGCCGACCCCGCTGCTTGCGTTTTCAATGGCGACGACGCAACGTGCCGGTGACCAGCAGGTTGCGTCCGAGTTGTGCGCTTACCCGAATGGTGGCGGCGGCTCGCGCAGGTAGCGTAAACGTCGCAGTTAGCTTGCCGCGGCGCAGGAGGGTCTTCTTGGAGTGGGCGGCGATCACCTTGCCGTGGTAGCGGGCTATATAGCGCACCGTGACTGTTCCGCTCGGAGGCCCGGTAATATGTACCGTGAGCTTGTGCTGGTGCAGCGTCTCGGCGATGTGGAGTTTGCTCGTCGGCTTAGTTGAGCCGCCGCTGTTGGTGCTGCCGCCGGAGTTGCCGTCATCCGAGTTTCCTCCGCTCGTGTTGGCGACACTGTGCGACCCGGTGTGCTCGGGCCAGGATTTGGGCCCGTCGTGCGATCGCAGCCTGGGCGGGTGCCCCGGAGCCGCGTATCGTGAGCGTGTACTTGACGATGCGGTGATGGCGGAGGCTGGCCGTCGGTTGTCAGAGGCGGCGCCACTGAGTTCGCGGGTGATCTTGTTCGGCTCGTTTCCAGACAGTGATTGCATGGATGCCAGGTTGAGGTACTTCTCGGCAAGCGTCACCGGTTGGCCGATCGCTAGGCCACTCGCGCGGAGCGTCACGGTGCGCCCAGTCACCGACACTGTGAAGCCGAAATTTGCTATCGCCATTCGGACCGCGAAGCGTGGCGGCTTGTAGGCGGTACAGCACCCTCTCGCCACAGAATGATTGTCGGTCCGGTTTCCACGCCGACGCCGAAACTGGGCGACTGTTACCGCCGGCAGTGCGGCAACCTAAAGGGACGCACCGAGGCGGATGCGGCTTCCGATCGGCGAGCTTGTAATCCGGGCCGGGGCGCGAGCGGGGTAACGCACGTTCTCTATGCGTAAGATTCGATGATGATATTGGCGTGCGCACGCAGCGGCCGCTCCGCAGGGGCGTTGCGCCTTGGCAGAGCGGTTGTGCGGAGCGGGTGTCTTCGTCGCTTCGCGCGATACGTGGGCCTCGCGCCCGTCGCGGCCGTTGCCGTGGCGGCCTCGGTAGGTGCGGAGAGCGCCACGGCCGCGCTGCACCGTACTGTCGTTCTGACGGCTGAACGGCCGGAAGCGAGACACCTGACGGCTCCCCAGGCGATTGCGTACCTAAACGAGCAGCGTGCTGCGAACGGGATCCCCGGGGACTTGGTGCCCGAACCGGCGCTCGACGAAGGCTGCTGGGATTACACAAACCTGTATCAGCGTGCGGCGGGCCAATTCCCGCACGAAGAGATTCCGAGTCAGCCGGGCTATACGGCCGCCGGAGACCGCGCTGCCAGGAGCTCTGATTTGGCGTTCTACACGAGCCCAGAAGATTGGAGCAATACCGTGAATCCGTGGGACGGCGCACCGCTGCATCTCTACAGTCTGTTCGACCCCCTTTCGACCACCGCCTGGTACGGAGAAACACAAGACAGATGGGGCAAGGGCGCACTGTGCATGGGGACAAGCGGCCCAGGCGAACAGCCTCTCGCCTCGCCGGATTTCTTCTCGGTCCCGGGGAATGGCACGACCAATGCACCGACGCACGAAATGGCCAGTGAGTTGCCCTTTACGCCCGGCCAAGCCGTCGGGGTTCCACTGGGTACCGAGACGGGGCCCACAATCATGCTCTGGGCCACCGGCATCAACGGACGGCTGGAGAGCGCGACGCTCACAGGTCCCGGAGGCGCCACCGTGCCGACCGGAGTCGTAACCGAAGAAACGCCCGGCCCGCCTGTGCCGGTAGGGTGGCCACCCTACCCAACGGTTGGGGGCGACTTTGTGGTTCCGTACAAGCCCCTCAAGCATTCGAGCGTATACGTGGTAAGGGCCCTGTGGGCGGATCCTCAGGGTGTGCCCTACTACCAGATGGCCACATTCACGACCGCGACACAAGCGGGCGAATCGCCACCAGGACCTAACATCGATTCGTGCTCGGAATGCGCCCACGGGTATCTCACGGGTACCGTCAAGGGCGGGCATCTGCTCCTCACGATCTCACCGGCGGCTGGTGAGCGGCTGTCCGTGACAATCGATCGCAGGCGCTTGCCCGCGCCCCACGCCGGGCAGATCCTGGCTGACGCTGAGGCGCGCTACACCGTCCATGCGCGACAGGGCACGATCAGGCTCAGGCTACCGGCCCGACATCAGCACGGCGACACCAAGCTGTTCATCACCGTGACGGTGCAACCCTTCATGGCGCTCGGCCACCGTTGGGGGGCACAGCCGGCCCTTGTGCTCCTGAACTACTGAGGGCTTGCCAGTGAGCGAGCCTGAGCAGCCGCCGGCAACGACACCACCGATGGCTGTCGCCGCGGTCGACACCATGACATTCATGTGCGCGCGAACTTCCCATGTAGCAGCCCGTCGGATGGCGTCTCGGCGTGGCGCTACTGTGCGCCCTCGTGCCCAAGATCAAGTTGTTGGTTGGCTGGGGCGATATCGTCCACGAGTGGGAGTCATCTGCAGGGGTCTGGATGAGGACCCCTCCGGCCCGGTGCTGACGGGCCGGAGGGGCTTCCTGTTTGTGGGGGAGGTGCGCGAGCACCCGATCGGTGCTCGGAGCTGCTCTACGAGCCGAACGCCTGACCCTCTCCGGGGCCTCCCGCGCCCCAATGCTGCCACGGCGGCCTGAAGCCGCCCGGGTTCCACGGCAGCAGGTAGGCCCGGTAGGTGTTGACCCCGATGGGGAACTCGGCGTTGAAGATCAGGTTGCCCCGCGGGTCGAACTCCGAGAAGTACGGCAGTGCTCCCCAGCCCACGAAGAGATTGCCCTCGGCGGTCGGCTGGGCGTTGCCCTGTGACGCCGCCGACAGGCCCTCGGGCTGGTTGTCGGAGGACAGCAGCGTGGCGACGTGCGTCCACGGATTCAACCTCACCGTGACCGCGCGGCTGTAGGGGAGCAGCGGCGTGCCGGAGGACTCGTTGTCGAAGAACGTGTACACCCCGTTGCCCAGCGGCTGGGGATCGTGCTGCCAGGCGAAGATCTCGCCCGCGCTGTCCAGCACCTGCCCCGGGGCTGCCTGGAGGGTGAAGCTCGAATCCTTGCCGCCCAGCTGCCAGACGATGTTTCCTGTGCGGGGGTCCACCTCGTAGGTAGTCCAGGTGTCGCGGGCGTCGATCAAGAGGTCACCGTTGGTGTCGACCTTCACCGCGTTGATGTGAAACCAATCCCACGGCGTGCTCGGCGACGCCGGCAGCGGCTGCTCGCTCTGGCTGTAGGGGACGTGGTTGGCGCTGTTCCACTGGGACAACACCCTGCCGGTGGCAATGTCGATCTCCTGCACGACGCCGTCGATCACGGTCTGGTTGGGGGGCCCGCCGATCGAGGTGAGGTTGGCGGTGGCGGTGGTGTAGGAGAGGATCAGCGCCGTGTTCCACGGGGTGATGAGGAACTCGTGCCCGTCCGCGCTGAGCCCGTTGCCGGCGTTGACCGTGGCGATCTGCTGGTAGTGGTCGTTGTAGATGTAGTCGGTGCCGCTGGCGAGGCCGCCCAGCCCGGTGCCCTGCCACCACGTGAGAACGGGCTGGCCGTCGTAGGTCTGGGTTCGGAAGTCACTCGCCTCCTCGCCGGCGGGGACCGCTTTGAACCAGACGACGTTGCCCTGCTGGTTGAGGATCTCGGGTCCGTTGGCATACGTGCCGGCGTCGCCGAACGGAGAGATGAAGATGTCGCCACGACCGATGTTGGGCTGTGAGGTGAGGATCGTCACCGGCGGCGGCGCCGTGGGCGTTGCCGCCTCGGCCACGCCGCTCGGGATAGTGGCGACGGAGCCGAGGACGACGGCGGCGCCGAGGGCCAACTGGCGCCATCGCCGCCAGCCGCTCCGGGACATGGTGGGAGTGGTGATTCGGGGCATGGGGCTTCCTCCTAGGGATAGGTGGGTATCGGTACTTGGTGGGGCTTGGTGATGGGAGGTCGTGGTCCGCTCGGGCCGGCCCACGGAGAGCACCCTATGACATCAATCTCATAAAGTCAACAGAAAAAGTGATCTTTCTGTGAAGCTTGTAGATACAGGGGATTGAGACGTCGGTGCCTTGTTGGTGAGTTGTCGGGATCGCCTCTGGGGAGGCGAGTCGGAGGTGGCCGCGTCGGGGGTCGCCGATCGGGGTGAGGTTGGCGGCGGCGGTGGGTCCTCGGGCGCGGGTTTACGCCGCTGCCTGCGCCGACCAGTCGCGGTACAGGGCGTGGTAGCGCCCCTCGGCGGCGATCAGCTCGTCGTGGGTGCCCTGCTCGACGATACGGCCGTGTTCGAGCACCACGATCCGCCCGGCGCGGCGGATCGTGGAGAGGCGGTGGGCGATCACGATCGCGGTGCGGCCCGCCAGCAGGCGGCGCAGGCCGGCCTCGATGCGACCCTCGGTGTGGAGGTCCACGTTGGAGGTCGCCTCGTCGAGGATCAGGATGCGCGGGTCGGCGATCAGCGCACGCGCGAAGGCGATCAGCTGGCGCTGGCCGGCGGAGAGCTGCGCGCCGCGCTCGCCCACCTCGGTGTCGTAGCCGCCCGGCAGTGCCCCGATGAACTCATCGGCGCCCACCGCGTGTGCGGCGTCGCGAATCTGCTCGGGCGTGGCGTGGGGGAGCCCGAAGGCGATGTTCTCGGCGATCGTGCCGCTGAACAGGAACGCCTCCTGGGGGACGATTCCCATCTGCGAGCGCAGCGAGTGGGCGGTCACCTCGCGCAGGTCGTGCCCGTCCACCAGCACCCTCCCCGCGGTGGGGTCGTAGAAGCGGGCGACCAGCTTCGCCATCGTCGACTTGCCGGCGCCCGTGGCACCCACCAGCGCGACGGTCTGGCCGGGGGGGACATGCAGGTCGATCTGGTCGAGCGCCAGCACCTCCGCGGGAGCGTCGCCGTTGCCGTTGGCGCTTGCAGTCGGCTCGCTCTGCCGCCGCCGGCGCCGCGGGTTGTAGGCGAAGGAGACCCCGTCGAAGCACACGTCGCCGCGGATCTCATCGAGCGCCGGCGCGCCGGGGCGGTCCTCCAGGGTGGGCGGCGTGTCGAGCAGCTGGAAGATCTTCTCGAGCGCCGCCATCCCCGACTGGTAAGTGGTGTACAGCTGGGAGAGCTGCTGGATCGGTTCGAACAGGAACGAGAGCGTCGCCACGAACGCGACCACGGTGCCGGCGGTGATGTGGCCGGCGATCGCCTGGTAGCCGCCATACAGCACGATCAGCGCCAGCGCCACGCCGGAGAGCATTTCCACGGTGGGGAAGTAGGCGGCATTGAGCCGCACGGTCACCATGTTGGCATCGCAGTTGTCGCGGTTGAGCTGTGCGAACTGCGACTCGTGGCGCGGCTCCTGCCCGAAGCTGCGCACCACGCGGATGCCCGAAAGCGTCTCCTGCAGGTAGGCGGTGATCGTCCCGATCGTCTCACGGGTGCGCCGGAAGGCGCCCGCCGACACCAGCCGGAACCAGATCGACAGCCCGGCGACGAACGGCACGATGCAGAACGTCAACAGCGCCAGCCCGGGGTCGAGGTAGAGCAGCACGAGGATCGCCCCGAACAGCGTCAGGCCCGACTGCACGAGCGTCACCACCGAGTCGGTGACGAGGCTTTCCAGCGCCTCCACGTCGTTGGTGATGCGCGAGATCAGCACTCCCGCGGGGCGGCTCTCGTAGAAGCCGATCGGCTGGCGCTGCAGATGAGTGAAGATGCGGATACGCAAATCCGCCAGCGCGCGCTGGCCGACGAGGCCGACGAGGTAGGTCTGCAGGTAGGTCATCGCCCACACCAGCAGCGCGGAGATCAGGAACGCCAGCACGACCAGCACGAGCGTGTGTGTGTCGTGGCGCTCGATCCCTTCGTCGATCGCGACCTTGGCGAGCAGCGGCGGTGCCAGCGAGGCGGCGGTGCCGACGATCAGCGCCGTGAGCATCGCGGCGACACGCAGCCGATAGGGACGCAGCAGCTCAAGCAGACCGCGCAGGTTGCGCCCGCGACTTTCCTTGCTCGCGCGCTCCCCATCCCATTGCCCACCGCGGGCAAAGCCCGGGCCGAGGCCGCGCCGGGCGGCGTTGGCACCGCCACGGCCGCCGCCCATGCCGCCACCGCCGAAGCCGCCGGGGGGGCTCACAGCGCCACTCCCCGCTCGCGCTCGCGGGTCTCCTTGGTGAGGAACACGTGCTCGGGCAGGCCCTTCTCGACGATCTCGCGGTAGAGCTCGGACTGCTCGAGCAGTTCCTCGTGGTCGCCCTGGGCGACGATCCGCCCGCCGTCCAGCACGACGATCTCGTCGGCCAGCGCGATCGTCGAGAGGCGGTGGGCGATCACGAACGTGGTGCGACCCGCCATCGCCTCCGCCAGCGCGAGCTTGATGCTCTGCTCGGTGGAGGCGTCCACCGAGGAGGTGGCGTCGTCCAGTACCAGCACGCGCGGGTTGGCCAACAGCGCGCGCGCGATCGCGATGCGCTGGCGCTGGCCCCCGGAGACGGTGAGGCCGCGCTCGCCGATCTGGGTCTCGTAGCCCTGGGGCAGGCGGCTGACGAAGTCGTGCGCCTGGGCGCGGCGGGCGGCTGCTTCGATCTCCTCGATCGAGGCCTCGGGGCGAGCGTAGGCGATGTTCTCGGCGACCGTGGCGGAGAACAGGAAGGGGTCGTCGCTCACCACCGCCACCGCGCCACGCAGCGAGCGCAGACTCACATCGCGGACATCGGCTCCGTCCAGCAGCACGCTCCCCGCCACAGGGTCGTACAGCCGCGAGATCAACGCCACGAGGCTGGTCTTGCCCGAGCCCGTGGCTCCCACCAGCGCGACAGTTTGCCCCGCGGGTACATCGAGGTCGATGTCGTGCAGTACGGCCCGTGCCTTGGCTGGCGGTTCGCGCTCTGCCGGCACTGGAGCGCCGTTGGAGGTGGGAAGAATCTCCGTCTGTGCGAGTGGGGTGGCAGGTTTCGCCGCTACCGAGCCGATTCCCGCAAGCTCGTCGTGGGGGTCCTCGTAGCGCAGCGTTACGTCGCGCAGCCGCACGTGACCGTTGCCGGCGGGTAGCGGGGGCGCGCCGGGGCGCTCGGCGAGATGGGGCTCGCGGTCGAGCACCTGAAAGATGCGTGCGCCCGAGGCGGTGGCGCGTTGGGCGAGGTTCAGCGTGACGCCGAGCGAGCGCATCGGGCTGATCAGCATGTTCATGTAGAGGTAGAAGGAGGTGAATTGACCGAGTGTCAGGTGGACGTGGATGACCGCCTCGCCCCCCAACAGCAGCACCGCGGCGAGGCCGAGCTGGGGCAGGAAGCCGATCACGGGGTTGTAGGTCGCTTCCAGTCGGGTGGTGACCATCGCCTGCTCGAACACGCGCCCGGAGCTGCGCTTGAAGCGCTCCAGCTGGCGGGGCTCGCGGGCGAACGCCTTGACGACGCGCACTCCGGTGATGTTCTCCTCGGCATCGGCGGTGAGCTCGCCGATGCGCTGCTGCACCTCCTGGATCGCTGGGCGCGCGCGGCGGCCGTAGCGGTAGGAGATGACCACCACGAACGGCACCGGCGCCAGCGCGATCAGGCCCAGCCCGGGGTCGACCACGATCATCACAATGCCCGCCAGCACGATCGTGAGGATCGACTGCAGGATGAACACGAGCCCGTAACCGAGGAAGAAGCGCACCGCCTGCAGGTCCACGGTGGCGCGCGACATCAGCTGGCCGGTCTGCTGGTGGTCGAAGAAGCCGAGCTCCAGGCGCTGCAGATGTCCGTAGACCCGCTCGCGCAGGTCGTATTCGACATCGAGCGACATCCGCCCCGCGACCATTCGCCGCCAGTACATCGCCACCCAACGCGCCAGCACCACCGCGAGGATCGCGAGCGCGAGCGTCAGCAGCGTCGTGCGATCGTCGGCACGCCGCGCCGGCTGGTGGTGCGCCGCGTGGTGGGCGCCGTTGTTGATCGCTTCCACCGCGTGGCCGGTGAGGAGCGGGAGCGCGACGGTCATCACCATCGCGAGGCTGGCGAGGATCCACGAGATCGTCAGGCCGCGCCGGTAGGGGCGCAGGAAGCCTAGGAGTCGGTAGAAAGTCGCCATAGTTGCTTAGTCAACTATTATTGCAGGATCGACTAGCCTGTGCGCGTGGCCCCCGATCCCGTCTCCCGCGAGCGGCCGCGCGCGCCAATTTCGGGGTTGTGCGGCAGTTGCGCTTTTCAACGCCTCGTGCCCAATACGCGCGGCTCGGTGTTCTCGCTGTGTGAGCGCTCGCGCGAAGACCCGCAGTTCCCGCGCTACCCGCGCCTGCCGGTGCTCGACTGCCCGGGATACGAGTGCCGGACGCAGTAACCGCACCCGGCACTACCCCGCCACACCCACCGGCTCGCCCGCCTCCTCCACAGCCTGCGGCGCCGGCTGGTCCGCCGTGACGAAGTCGCGGCTGCGCACCAGCAAAAAGGCGCACACCGCCCCGGCGAACGCCACCGCGGCGGCGACCGTGAGGATCGTGGTGAACGCTTCGATGAAGCCCGTGCGGTAGGCATGCTCGAACACGGCGGCCGCGCTGGGGGAGAGGGAGTGCAGGATGCCGCCGATTTCGCCCGACTGCAATGCCGCCGACAGCTGCCCGTGCGCGGCCGCCCCAACCGCCTGCGTCTGGCCGTGGGCGGTGAGCGTGGCTTTGGTGACATGGCTGACTTCGTGCTCGAAGATCGCGCCGAGGCCGGCGATCCCGGTGGCGATGCCCACCTGGCGGAAGGTGCTGTTGATGCCCGAGGCCATCCCCGAGCGCGAGTAGTGCACCACGCCGATCGCGGTAGACGCCAGCGGCGGGTTGATCAGCCCCACGCCCGCGCCGGCGATCACGAAGCCGGGGATCAGCACCGTCCACCCGGAGCTGACTTCCACCGCCGTCATCGCCAAGAGGCCGGCGGCGATCAGCAACAGACCACAGCCCAGCAACAATCGCACCGGCACGCGCACGCTGAGGCGCCCGGCGATCGGCGCCACGAGGAACATCACCAGGGTGGTCGGCAGGAAGCGCAAACCGGCCTGCAGCGGGCTGTAGCGCAATACGTCCTGGATGTAGAGGGTGAGGTAGAGGAACATCGCGAACATCGACGCCGAGATCGAGAAGGCGACGATGCTGGCGCCTGTGAACGCCGGGCGGCGGAACAGCGAGAGGTCGAGCATTGGCCGCGACTGGCGGCTCTCGGCGACCACGAACGCCACCAGCAGCGCTGCCGCGGCGATCAGCATCGCCAGGATCTTGGTCGAGCCCCAGCCGTCTTCGTTGCCCTCGATTAGCGCGTACACCAGCAAAAACAGCGAGCCGGAAAACGTCACCAGGCCGAGCCAGTCCACGCCGGTGGCGTTGGGGTCCTTCGACTCCTCCACGCGCGCCAGCGTCAGCACCACCGCGACGATGCCGATCGGGACGTTGACGAAGAAGATCCATTCCCAGCCGATCCCGGAGGTGATCAGGCCGCCGATCACCGGCCCCACCGCCACGGCGGCGCCGGTGACTGCTCCGAACACGCCGAACGCCACCCCGCGCTCGCGGCCGCGGAAGGCCTGCGCGATCAGCGCCAGGGAGGTGGCGAACATCATCGCCCCGCCCACCCCCTGCACGGCCCGCGCGAGGTTGAGCATCAGTGGCGTGGTGGAAACGCCGCAGACCGCCGAGGAGCAGGTGAACACCACCAGGCCGGCGGTGAAGATCAGCCGCCGCCCAAACAGGTCGGCAAGCGCGCCGGATGTCAGCAGCAGCGCCGCCAGCGTCAGCGCGTAGGCGTTCACCACCCACTGCAAATCGGCGAACGAGGAGTGCAGATCGCGCTGAATCGACGGCAGCGCCACGTTGACGACGGTGATGTCCAGCAGCAGCATGAAAATCGCGATCGACACCGCGATCAGGGTCCACCACTTGCGCTCCACGGATTGGCTCCTTTCTCCCGCTCGGTCGGGCCGGTGCTCGGCGCCCGCCTACTCGCCGTCCTTCAGGTGACGCGCGAGGAACGGCACCACCCGCTCCCACAGTAGCGCCGCCGGAACGGGCCGATAGGAGGGGCGGTAGTCGGCGAAGAAGGCGTGGCCGGCACCCTCGTATATGTCCACCTGCGTCTCGTGCGGCGTCGCCGCGACCGCCTCGCGCAGTCGCTCGCCGATCTCCGGCGAGGGGTTGTGGTCTTCGGCTCCGACCGCCGCCAGCAGCGGACAGTGCAACTGGCCCGCCAGCTCCAGCGGCGGGCGCGGGCGCAGCTCGGTCGTGCGCTCCTCGGGCGTCGCCGTGTCGATGAAGCCGCCCCAGCAGTCAACCGCGGCGTCGAGACGATCCGACGCGCACGCAAACAGCAGCGTGTAACGCCCACCCATGCAGAAGCCGATGCACCCCACCTTGCCGCTCACGTCGGGCCGGGCGCGCAGGTGGTCGGCGGCGCCCTCCAGATCGCCCAGCACCACCGCGTCGGACATCGAGAAGAGGCGCGCCATCAGCGCCTGCAGGTCACCCATCGGTGGCGGGCCGCCTTCGCGTGTGTAGAGGTCCAGGCCCAGCGTCACATACCCGACGTTGGCGAAACGGTTGACCACGTCGCGGATGTGCTCGCCAAGGCCGCCCGCCTCGTGGATCACCACCATCGCCGGGTACACACCCTCGGCGGCTGGTCGGGCGAGGTAGCCGTTGACCTGGACGCCCTCGGCGCCGGCGTACGTGAGGTCTTCGGCGAGGATCCGCGAGGGGTCGGCAACCGCCCCGGGAACGCCGTCGGGGCTGGGTTGGACTGCGACGGGCGCCGCGCGGGGGCTCACGGCTTGGGGTCCCCGGCGGCCTGGAGCGGGGGCGCCGGAGGAAAGGTGCCCTCGGCGTGGGCGTCGAGCTCGCGGATCCGGCGACGCACCCGCTTGCGCGTCTCGCCCAGCTCGTCTTTGAGCTTCGCCAGCTCGGTGGCGCGGCGCTCCACCAGCTGTAGCTGCTGGTCGATGTGACCGAGTGCCTCCTGCAGCAGCTCGCGGCGGCGTTCGGGGTGGACATCGTCGCGGCGCAGCTGCGCGCGCACCTCCGCGCGCGCCTCCTCGGCCGACAGCAGCGTCTTCAGCTCCTCCAGCGTGACGCCCAGCAGGTGCTTGAGGCGCATCACCTCGCGCAGCCGCTCCACCTCGGCGTCGGTGTAGGTGCGGTGCTGCCCCGATGGCCGCGCTGCCGCCTCCGGCAGCAGCCCGATCTCCTCGTAGTAGCGGATCGTGCGCGGCGTGGTGCCCACCAGCCGGGCCACGTCGCCGATTCGCAGCGGGGCTTCGCTCACGAGCGTGCCCCCACGATCCCCGTTTCGGCCAGCTCGCCGCCCTGGTCTTTGACGTGGCGCGGACGCAGCAGGCACACGCCGGCGCCCGCCAGCGAGGTGGCGGCCAGCACCCACAGCGCCGTGTGCATGTTGGCGATGAACGGGTCCAGCTTCTGCGCGGAGAGGCCTTTGGCGAGGCCGGAGAAGACTGCGAACAGGGTGGAGCGGGGGATCGATGAGGTGATGATCGCCATCACGAACGCGATCGACAGCACAGCGCCGGTGTTCTGCAGCAGCGTGCGCGCGCCGGCGGCGATCCCGCGCCGCTGCGGCGGCACGGTGCCCATCATGGCGGCGGTGTTGGGGCTGTTGAACATCCCCGAGCCCACGCCCACCAGCAGCAGCCACAGGGTGCTCTGCCAGTAGGGGGTGCCGACTTGCAGCGTGGTCATCGCGGCGAGCGCCCCGGCGCTCACGAGCATCCCGAGCGCGGCCAACCCGCGCGAGCCGTGACGATCGGCGTAGATGCCGGCCAGCGGGGAGGACACCAGCATGCCCACCGCCAGCGGGATCAGCTTCACGCCGGCCGTGATCGGGCTGTTGCCCTGGGCGCCCTGGAAGTAGAAGACGAACAGGAACATCAGCGCGAAGCGCGCCAACCCGTTGATGAAGGCCGCGGCGGTGGCGGCCGCGAACAGACGATTCTTGAACAGCGTCAGATCCAGCATCGGCGCGCGCGAGCGGCTCTCGATCGCCACCCACAGTGGCAACAGCACCAGCGCGGCCGCCAAACCGCCGATCACGATCGGGTCGTTCCAGCCGCTGAGGCCGCCGCGCGAGACGCCCAGCACGAGGCCGGTGAGGCCGACGATAAAGGTGACGTTCCCCAGCACGTCATACCCGCGGATCGCATCCGGTTTGGCCAGCTCGCGCAAGATCAGCGCGCCCCAGGCGGCGCCGGCGAGGCCGAGCGGGACGTTGAACCAGAACACCCAGTGCCAGGAGATGCTCACCAGCGCTCCACCCAGCACCGGCCCGATCGCCAAACCGATCGCGGCCACCATCGTGTTGGTGCCCATCGCCAGCCCCAGTTCCTCGCGCGGGAACGCGTCGGTGACCAGTGCGGCGGCGTTGGCGAACAGGAAGGCCGAGCCGATTCCCTGCAGCACGCGCCATACGATCAGCACCTCGGCGTTGGGTGAGAAGCCGGCGCCCAGCGAGGCTGCCGCGAACACGATGAAGCCGCCGACGTAGGCGCGCTTTCGCCCGAACAGGTCGGAGAGGCGGCCGGCGAGCAGCACCAGCACGGTGGCGGCGATCAGATAGGCGAGGATCACCCACACCAGCGCCAGCAGCGACGCGTGCAGCGAGCGCTCGAGGTCCGGCAGCGCGATGATCAGCGTGCCCGAGTTGGTGGCGGCCAACAGCATCCCGAGGCTCGTGCACGACAGCGCCCACCACTTGTAGTGAGCGTGGCCCTCCGCGACGCCCACCCGCCGGCGGCGAGGGGCGGAGGGAGCGCCCGTTTCGGGGGCTGCACCAGGCTCGGGAGTCGCAGTCGCGTCTGGGGCGGTCTTCGTGCTGGTCGTGAGCGCTGCGCGGGCCACGTGTGCCTTTCCTCGGAGGCGCCAACCAGGCGGACACCTCAACAACTTTACGTGAACGTAAAGATCACGATAGCAGGGCTACGCGGGCGGGCCGAGGATCTCTTCGAGGAAGAGTCGCGTCTTCAGCGGCGGCTCGAGCGCCGGGTACAGTTCGTGCAGTAGCCGAAGCGCCTGCTCGACGCTTTCCACTTTGGACTCCCGGAGCAGCAGTCGGATGTCGTCGTCGTCCTCGCCGAAGCGCATTGCCATCAACTTCATTGCCAGCAGATAGCGCGGGGAGGCGGTCGTGATTTCGATGCCTCGGATCCCAGGCACCGGCTGAGGGTTGAGGTCATCGCCCGGCAGATATCCCTTGACGGCATCGTTGAGCCAATCCTCGGGCAGGCCGAGATCCTCGGCGACTTTCGCCGCGGCCTGGTAGATCGATGTCTTGGGCTCAAACACCGCGTCGATGTCCTTGGTCACTCGACGCGCCGAGTACGCGAGCGCGATCGCGGCGCCGCCGACGATGAAGATCTGGCCGTGCACGCCCTCGCGCACCAGCTCGTCTCCAAGCGCTTGCAGTGCGGCGACGATCTGCGTTCGGGAGAATTGCTTCTCAGACACGGTCGAACACCTCACGTGCCATGAACACGCCGTGGCGTGCGATCACGGCTGGCGTGTTGGCGAGGACGTACGCGTGGAACGCGGGTCTGCTGGCCACGAACCACCAGGGCTCGACGAAGCGGGTCGGCCCGTTCACCCACGACGGGGCCGGGATCTCTCCCTCGGCGGCGAACAGCTCCGCGACCCCGGCGAGCGCGGCGTCGAAGCGGGGATCGCCGGTGGTTGGCGGTTCTTCAGCGATGAGCGCGGCCCTGCCCGGCTTGGTGGAGCCCCTGAAGTCGTCGGCGAACCCGAACAGCAGACGCGTTGCGTCCTGCTCGCGCTGATCGTGCAGGTCGTCGGCGATGGTGGGAGCGAGTTCGCCCAGCGAAGCCGCGCCGCGCCGAACACGAGGCCGGGCGAGCAATTCCAGGTCGTGGTCGCAGGCACGCAACAGGCGCTCCAGCGTGTCGATGGTGGGGGTGCGTGTGCCCGACTCGTACGCGGCGATTGCCGACTGGGCGGTGTGCGCCCGACGGGCGAGTGCAACCTGCGTCAGCTCCGCCGTGCGGCGGCAGTCTCGAAGTAGACGAGAGGCATCCACCCAACGCACTATATACATTTAGATATAATAGTTGTGGGTCGGGTTGGTAGATGGCGTCCTTGCCGTCGCGATCTGTGTCGTCGCAATCTGTCCGACACTCCCCCGGGCGCTACACCATCTCCGGCGAGGGCCCGCCCACCGCGGCGGCCTGCGCGAGGATCTCCTCCACGCGCGAGAGCGCGTCGTCATCGAGGTGCACGTCGGCGGCCGGCGCGGCGCCCTCGACGTGGTCGGGGCGGCGAGCGCCGACGATTGCCACGTGCACGGCGGGGTTGGCCAGCGTCCAGGCGATCGCCAGCTGCGCCACCGTGATATCGAGCTCGGCGGCCAGCTTCCGCAGGCGCTCGACGATCTCCAGGTTGCGCCGGTAGGCCTCGCCGCTGAACAGGTCGCTTCCGTGGCGCCAGTCTTCAGGCGCCAGCCGGGTGTCGCGCGTGAAGCGGCCGCTCAACAGTCCGTGCGCCAGCGGACCGTAGATCAGCACGCCGATGTCGTGCGCGGCGCAGTGGGGGAGGATCGACTGCTCGATATCGCGGCGCAGCATGTGGTAGGCCGGCTGCAGCGTCTCCAGCCGGCCGGCGCGTTCAAAGTCGGCCATCTGCGCGGCGTCGAAGTTGGAGGCGCCCACGTGGCGGACCTTGCCCTCGGCCACCAGCTCCTCTAGCGCCGCGGCGGTCTCGGCGAACGGGGTCTTGGCGTCGGGCCAGTGCACCTGGTAGATGTCGACGTAGTCGCTGTCCAGGTGGCCGAGGCTCTCTTCCACGCCTTTGCGAAGCCACGCGGCGCTCGAGTCGCGCACCAGCTTCTCGCCCTCGCGCCGCAGTCCGCCCTTGGTGGCGATCACCACCTGCTCGCGCGGCACTCCGCGCAAAGCCTGCGCCAACAGTTTCTCCGAGGCGCCCCACCCGTAGCCCTGGGCGGTGTCGAAGAAGTTGATGCCCAGCTCGCGTGCGCGGGTGACCGTGGCGACCGCCTCGTCACGGTCGATCTCTCCCCAGTCGCCGCCGAACTGCCACGTGCCGAGACAGATGCGCGAGACCTCGAGGCCGGTCTTGCCCAGTGTGATCGTCTCCATGTCGCCCTCCTTCACGTTGTGGTCGCTCGCCGGCATCGCCGCTGCGCGATGGCCTGGCCGGTGGGATTGTGCGGCGGTGGGTCGCCCGGTGGGTTGTTGATGAACTTTTCGGGCCCCAACCAGCTTCATTTTGTGAAGTAATTAGGGTCTGGAAAAAATACTTCTACGGCCCGCCGGTCCGCCACATCCGCGTGGCCGGATGCGTGCGGTGGTGAGTGCTAGAAAGAAGGATATGAGCGACGCGAAGCTGGACAAGTCCGATCAGGAGTGGCGCACGCAGCTGACGCCCGAGCAGTACGACGTGCTGCGCCGGGCGGGCACCGAGGCGCCGGGTACGGGGGCGCTGCTGCACAACAAGGAGACCGGCTCCTACCAGTGCGCCGGCTGCGGCGCGGAGTTGTTTGGCTCCGACGCCAAGTTCGACTCCGGCACCGGCTGGCCGTCGTTTACCGAGCCGGCGGTGGCGCAGGCGGTGGAACTGCGGCCCGACAACAGCCTGTTCATGCGCCGCACGGAGGTGCGCTGCCGGCGCTGCGGTGGGCACCTCGGGCACGTGTTCGATGACGGCCCCGGCCCCGCCGGGCAGCGCTACTGCATCAATTCGGCGGCGCTGGCGTTCCAGAAGGGCGGGGAGGCCGGCGCGAGTGACGCGAACACCGGTTCCGGCGCGTCCGCCTCCGAGACCGCGTCGGCCGCCGACACCGAGTAGCAGCCCAGCGGGCGGACGGCGCCGAGCGCTAGCCTTTCCAAGCCGATGATCATGATCGACCAGTCCCGACGGCTGTCGCAGCCGCTGCCGTGGGGCCGGCGCGAGCGCGCGATCGTGACGGTCCTGCTGGTTTGTGTGGCGCTGGCGGCGGTGGCGCTGGGCGCGTATGCGCTCACCAGCGGCGCGCCCGCGCGAAAGGGCTGCATCGAAGTGACGTTCGCCTCCACGTTGGGCGGCGCCACCGACCACGCGTGCGGCGCGCAGGCTCGCGCCGTGTGTGCCTCCCCGACGGCGTTCAAGAGCGTCGCCGACGAGCTGCGCACGGCCTGCGTGCGGGCCGGCCTGCCGTTCGCGCGGCGTCGCTGAGCGCTGGCGTCGTCCTCCGCACGGAGCGGAGGGCGTCTCTACAAATGTCGAAACCCCTCCCGCAAGTGTTGGCCACGGTGTCCCTGGTGGGCGCGTTGCAAGGCGGATTTCATGAGTGCTCGCAGTTGGCGCTCCTCCGCCCGTGTGCGGGGCGGCGCGGTCAAGCGATCCAAATCAACAGGGAACGGAGGCACATGACCTGGCTGTCATACCCAAGTTGGCTGAACGCAGGCGACAACGCGTGGCAGATGACCGCCGCCACGTTCGTCGGGCTGATGAGCTTGCCCGGCCTGGCGGTGTTGTACGGCGGCGTGATGCAGAAGCGCTGGTCGGTCAACAGCATGATGCTCACGTTTGTCGCGTTCTGCGTGACGCTCATAGTGTGGTGTTTGTGGGCGTTCAAGATGGGCTTCGGCTCGCCGATCGCCCACAGCGGCTCGGGAATCTTCGGCGCGAAAGGGTTCTTGGGGACGGCTCTCGGTGAACCTGGCAGCGTGCTAAGCCACACCGCCGAGGAGGGTCGAGCGGTGATTCCCTCGATCACGACAGGGCCGGATTTCCACTTCCCGGAGTCCTCGCTGGTCTACTTCCAGTTCGTGTTCGCCGCGATCACACCGATCCTGGCGCTCGGTTCGGTGCTTGGGCGGGTCAACTTCAAGGCGTGGATCCCGTACGTGGCGTTGTGGATCACGTTCGTGTACACGGTCAACGCCTTCCTGATCTGGGGCGGCGGCTACTTCGCCTCGCACGGCGCACTCGACTATTCCGGTGGTTATGTGATCCACCTCTCCGCCGGTATCTCAGGATTCGTGTTCGCCTGGGTGATCGGGCCGCGATTGCAGCGCGATCGCGAGGTCGACGCGCCCAACAACCTGCTGATGCTGGCGTGTGGCGCCGGGCTGCTGTGGCTGGGCTGGAACGGCTTCAACGGCGGCGACTCCTACTACGCCGGCGCCGACGCGTCGGCGGCGGTGCTCAACACCAACCTGGCCACCGCGGTGGCGATGATGGTGTGGATCGCGTGGGACTACATCTACCGCGACAAGCCGTCGATGATCGGCGCGATCAACGGCATGATCACTGGTCTCGTCGGGATCACACCATCGGCCGGGTTCGTCAACGGATGGGGCGCGATCGTCGTCGGCGCGGTCGACGCGACGATCGTGTGGATGGCGATCCGCTACCTCAGCCGCACGCGGCCGTTCCGCAACGTTGACGACACGCTCGGGGTGATCTACACCCACGGGATTGCGGGGCTGTGCGGTGGCCTGATGGTGGGGCTGCTCGCCGATCCTGCGATCGTGGAGTACGCGGGCAAGTTTGGGACTAACACCCCCAACCTGCCGGGGTTCACCGGGTTGCTGCTCGGCGGTGGCTGGACGTTGCTGCGCTGGCAGGCCGAGACCGCCGCGTGGGTGATCGCCTACACGGCTGTCGTGACGTTCATCATCCTCAAGGTCGTCGGGCTGGTGTTCCCGTTGCGGCTCACGGATGAGGAACTGGAGATCGGCGATCACGCGATCCACGGCAACGAGGTGTACCCCGCGGACGTGCCCACCCTTGGGGGTCCGCATCCGCCGACATGGCAGCCCACGCCGGCCGCGGTGGGCGGAACGACGTAGGGCAAGGTCGTCTCCGGCGGAGCGCGCCATCCTCTGGGCTCGACTCCGCCACACGACGCGACGCACTGTGGCCCCGCTTCGGCGGGGCCACAGTTGTTAACCGCTTGCCGCCAGCCCCACGGGGCAGCTGACCCCGGTGCCACCCAGTCCGCAGTAACCGCCGGGGTTCTTAGCGAGGTACTGCTGGTGGTAGGACTCGGCGTAGTAGAACGGGTGCGCCGGTGGGCCCTCGATCAGCTCTGTGGTGATCTCCCCGTGCCCCGCGGCGCTCAGCATCCGCTGGTAGGTCTCCCGCGAGGCCTCTGCCTGCGCGCGCTGGGTCTCGTTCTGCCAGATGATCGCCGAGCGGTACTGCGTGCCCACGTCGGCGCCTTGGCGCATGCTCTGGGTTGGGTCGTGGCCCTCCCAAAAGAGCCTCAACATCTCCTCGTAGCTGGTTGCGGTCGACTCGAACGCGACCAGCACGACCTCCGCGTGGCCGGTGCGCCCCGAGCACACCTCCTCGTAGGTGGGGTTGGGCGTATACCCGCCCGCGTAGCCGACCGCCGTCGTATACACCCCCGGGGCCTGCCAAAAGATCCGCTCGGCGCCCCAGAAGCAGCCCATCCCGAAGACGGCCTGTTCGAGGCCCTCCGGCGTCTGGCCCGCGTCCAGCCGCAGCGGGGTGCCGAGCACCTCGTGGCGCTCGGGCACCGCGAGCGGCTCGCTGCGCCCCGGCAGCGCCGAAGAGGCGTCGACCATCGCGGGTGGGCGGCGGCTGAAGAGCATTGCGATTCAGGTTAGCCGCGCCGAGGGGTGTTCCCGGCCGACGTTTGCGGTAGCCGGGTGGCGGACGCAAGCGCTCAAGCCGGCGGCGGGCGGTTCCGAAGAGACGAGCAGATGATTCGCGCGCGTCCCCAGAGAGCCACCGGCCGCGGCTTGGGGTTGCTGTTGCAGCGGCGCCCGCCGATGGTGTGGGCGGCGGCGCTGGTGTACGTGTGCCGTGGCGCCATGTGCTTCGCAACGCTGGCGTTTCCGGTGAGCGCCAACCAGCCGGTGCGCTTGGATCTGGTGATGGGCGTGCTCGCCGTGCTGGGAGGGGCGGCGCTGTGGGTGTTGGCCCGCAACCCGCCCGCCATGCTGATGCAGGGGCTGATGGCGCTGAGCGCGGTGACGGCGAGCGTGGTGGTCGCCCAGGCCCACACCGGCGCCGGCGCGATGCTGGTGGCGTTTGCCTACCCGTGGTCGATGATGTACGTGGCGCACTTCTTCTCGCGGCGCGCCCTGATCGTGCAGGGAATGCTGGTGTCGGTGAGCTTCGCCGTGGGTTTGCTGGCGAGCGGGCTGCCCGACATGGGGATCGTGTGGCTGGTGGTGATCGGCACTGCGTGGTCGACCGGGCTGGTGTTGGGCAACCTCAGCGAAAGCTTGCGCCAGCGCGCCGACACCGATCCGCTCACTGGGCTGCTCAACCGCGGCGGGTTCCTCGCGCTGGCGGCGCGCGAGCGGGCGATCGCCGACCGCACGCGCACGCCGCTGACAGTGGCGGTGCTGGACCTCAACGGCTTCAAGGAGATCAACGACCGGCTGGGGCACGCGGCCGGCGATCGCGTGCTGGCCGAGCTGGCGCGGCAGTGGCGCGCGCGGCTGCGCGCCGGCGACATCCTGGCACGTCACGGAGGCGACGAGTTCGTGCTGCTGCTGCCCGCCACCGCCCCCGGCGAAGCGGGTGGGGTGCTGGAGCGGCTGCGCTTCGACGACCTGCCCGTGGACTGGTCGGTGGGGATCAGCGGCTGGCTGCAAGGCGAGGACCTGGACGCCTGCTTGGCACGGGCCGACCGCAGTTTGTACAGCGTCAAGCAGGCGCGCGTCGCCGCACCGGTGGCGCCGGTGGAGGGCCGCCGCGCGCCGTCGCTGGTGGTCCCGGCATAACCTGCGGCGCGCCGCCGCCGCCGGCACCCATGTAACGCGCCGTATTCCAATAATTCCAAAGCGGACAAATCCATGTTTGGAGTTGCGCCGTCCGGGCATCATACGCACGAGGAGCATCCCTCCCTCATTCCCTCCCTGATCGGCCCGCTGCCCCCGGCGGGCCGATCCCGTTAAGGAGGAAGCCGGCGCACGACGCGAAGGCGGTTGGTTGGTGTCTCAAAAGAGACACAACACAGTGCGGCCGCAGACGACCTTTGGTTGGCGTCACAAAGGTAGAGGCAACTGCGCAGCGCTGCCAGGCGGCTGGTGGCGTCGCAGAAGAAGACAACAGCGCAGCCGCAGACGACGTTGGTTGGCGTTGCGAAAGTAACAAACAACACCACCCCTGTCACTGTCGGCAGCGGCCTGGAATCTTGGAGCGGCTACCGTTGCCGGTGCGCCGGCAGCCCCAGCCAGTTCTCCAGCGGCGCCGGCCGCCCGAGGTGAAAGCCCTGGGCGTAGTCAACGCCCAGCTCGGCCAGCACCGTGAGCGTCTGCTCGTCGCCGACGAACTCGGCGATGGTGCGCTTGCCCATCCCCCGCGCCAGCTCCACCACCGCCCCGATCACGAGGCGGTCGGTGGGGTCGGAGGCGCAGGAGCGCACGAACTCCCCGTCGATCTTGATGAAGTGGAAGGGGAGGTGCTTGAGGTAGTAGAAGGAGCCAAACCCGGCGCCGAAGTCGTCCAGGGCGAAGCGGCAGCCGAGCTCGCCCAGCCGCTGTGCGAACGAGCGCGCGGCCGCCATGTTGCCGATCGCGGCGGTCTCTGTCACCTCGAAGATCAACTGGGTGGCGTCCACCCCCGCGGTGCGCAGCTCGCGGCCGATGTGCAGCGCCAGCTGCGCGTCGCCGAGCGAGTGGGCGGAGAGGTTGATCTCCACGACCGGGTGGCGGCCCTCGGCGCGGTGCTCGCCGAGCATCCGGATCGCGCGGGTGACCACCCAGCGGTCGATCTCGCGGATCAGCCCGAACCGCTCGGCCACCGGCAGGAAGCTGGAGGGCGGGATCAGGTCGCCGTGCACGTCCACCATCCGCACCAGCAACTCGTGCTGGGTGGCGCGCCCGGTGGCGGTCTCGACGACCGGCTGGGCGTGCAGCACCAGACGATCCTCGTCGAGCGCCGCGCGGATCCGCTCGGCCCATTCCAGGCGCGCCTCGATGTGCGCCTGCCCGTGCGAGGCCCCGCCGTAGGTGACGCTGCGGTCGCGCCCGGCCTCCTTGGCGTCGTACATCGCCAGATCGGCGTTGATCAGTGCCTCCTCGGCGTCAAGCTGTTCGGTGCCCTCCAGCGGTGCCACGCCGATCGAGGCGGTGATCGGCCGCTCGCGCCCGCCGGGCCCGCGCGGGGCGTGCTCGCGGCGCACCACCTCCAGCAGCGATCGCGCCAGCGTTTCGGCTTCGGCGCGACCGCCGAGCGGCGTGAGGATCGCGAACTCGTCGCCTCCCAGCCGTGCCAGCGTGTCGCTCTCGCGCAGCCTCGAGGCCAGGGCGCCGGCCACGCGCACGATCAGCTCGTCGCCGGCGCGGTGGCCGAGCGTGTCGTTGACCTCCTTGAAGGAGTCGAGGTCCAGCACCATCACCGCGCCGGCGTGACCGTAGCGCTCGCCCCGCTCCAGGTGCTCCTTCAGCGAGCGCTCGTACGCGCGCCGGTTGAGCAGCCCGGTGAGCGGGTCGTGGTCGGCCATGTGACGCAGTTCGGCCTCGTAGCGCCGGCGCGAAGCCGCTTCTTCCAAGCGCACCTCCTCGAGCGCCTGCTCGGCTTCGTCGCGTTCGGCCAGCCGCCGCTGCACGAGCGCCTGCGCGTAGCGCTCGCGCCGGCGCGCCTGCAGTGAGACGGTGCCCACCAGCAGCGTCAGCATCGTCCCCACCAGCACAATCGCCAGCGGCAGCGAAAGCGAGGTGCCGGGTTGCCCGACGGCCAGCGTCCACACGCGGCCGGCCACGGCGATGTGCGAGATGGCGGGGTGGTGCGGCGTGCCGGCGGCCAGCAACGTGGCGGCGCCTTCGCGCAGCGCAAACGCAGCCCCGGTGGGCGCAGCGCGCGTCAGCGCGGGCCCCAGCAGCGCGTAACTGTAGCCGATCGAGGCGAATCCGCGCAGCGGCCCGTAGGCGCCGGCGCCGGGCGCCACCACGCCCGGCGGGATCGCCCCCGGGCGGCCGGGCGGGCCGCCCGCCGGCGGGGGCGCACCGGCCGGCGGAGGCGCAGGAGCGAGGGGAGCGCCGGTGCCCGCGCCTGTGTGCGCTCGCGCGGTCATTGTGCCGGGCCGACCGGCCGGCGGCCGCGGCGCGCCGGCGGGCGGCGGCGGGGGAGTGCCGCTGTAGATCGGCACATACAGCACGGTGCCGGCACCGCCGTTGTTCATCAGGCGCACTGTGGGGGTGGCGCGCGGCTGGCCGCTGCGTGCCGCCGCCAGCAGCGTGGCGAGGCGGGTGGGCTCGGCGCCGACGTCGAGCCCAATGCTCGAAGGGCCGCGGCTGGAGCGGGCGCTGTCGAGCACCACGTAGTACTCGCTCATCGCCGGCGCCACTTGGCGCACGCCGCCCCGTGGGGGCAGATCGATCGGGCCGTGCGCGCGTTCGAAGCGCGGTCGGAGCGGCGCCGGCACCGCTTCCATCAGCCCCACTCCGTTGATCCCCGGTTCGCGCTCCAACCCGCGGGCGGCGGCGGCGAAGATTGCGTTGTGCGCGCCCCAGTCGGCGCCGATGCTGGCGGCCAGCTCGGAGGTGCGCTGAATCGCCGCATCCACCGTGTAGAGCGTTTGCGTGCGGATGTTGGTGGCCAGCGTGGCGCGCCGCGCCTGCGCTTCGTGCTGGGCTTGGTGGTAGGTCACGAACGCGCCCACCGTGGTGAGCACCGCCACGCACACGGTCACCAGCGCCGGCAGCCACCGCACAAGACGCTCTCCCCGAGACACGTCTACGTATCGGCGCAAGCGGGAGAGACCTGAATATCGAAAGCCCCGCGGCCGCGCGATGAAAGTCGCGTGGCAGCTCGGCGAGATGAAAGTCGCGTGGCTGCGCGGTGAGAATCTTCAGGTCTCCCGGTATGTGGTTTTTGGCATTCCCCACAAGGGGTGTGCAAAGTGTGGCGCATGCAGACCATGCCATCGATCGACGCCACCGGCACCCGCGCCCGGAGCCGTGCGTATAAGACGGGACTGAGGCTGGCCGTGGGGCTGGCGACGGGGCTGGTGGGCCTGGTCGCGATCGCCCCCGCGCCCGGCGCCCGCGCCGAAGAACTGCCCGACGGTCGCGCCTACGAGTTGGTGACGCCCGCCGAAAAAAACGGCCTCGAACCGGGCGTGGCGGCGATCGCGCCGGATGGGGAAGCGGTTGACTGGGAGGCCACCGGCGGCTGCTGCGGCGCCAGCTCCGGCGCGGTCGAGCTGTACCGCGCACAGCGCGGCGTCGAAGGATGGGCGACGACGCCGCTCACCCCCGCCCCCAAACGGCCGCTGGTGGGGATCTTCGAAGAGCAGGCGCCGATGTTCATCACGTCCGACCTCAGCGAGACGATCTTCGAGACACCCTCCTCCTACAGCGCCGGCGACGCCGAAGACGGCGCGCTCAACCTCTACCTCGTCGGCCCCGAAGGCTCGCCCGCGTGGCTGTCGCAGGGCCCGCTGGGCGGCAGCCCGCCCGAAAGCGTCACCTTCGACGGGGCCAACGCCGACGCCGGCACGGTTGTGTTCAGCACCGCCGCGCCGCTCACCGCCGATGCCACCGGGCTGGGCGGCGGGGGCGCCGCACAGCCCGACTACCTCTACGCGCGCCAGCCCGCCACCAACCAGACCAGCCTGGTGGACGTCGACAACAACGACCAGCTGATCAACCCCTTGGGGGCGACGCTCGGCAACGGCGGCTTTTTGAATGACGGCGATATCCCGGCCGACTACAACGGCACCACCACCAACGCCATCTCCAGCGATGGGACGAAGGTGTTCTTCGAGAGTCCCCCGTACGGGCTGGAGGGGCTCGGTGCGACGCCGCCGTCGCACCTGTACATGCGCGACCTAGCCACGCACACCACCACGGCGCTCGATGAACCGTCGTCCTCCGGGTATGCGCGTTACGAGGGCGCCGCCGAAGACGGCTCGCTGGTGTTCTTCACCAGCAACGAGGGCCTCGGCGGCGATCCCTACACCGACACGGAGCTGTACGAGGCCAACACCACCGAACACCAGATCGGGCCGGCGGCGCCGGGCTCGGTGTACCCGATCTCCGCCGGCGGCGGCCCCGGGTTCCTCGACGGCGGCCTGCTGGGCGCCACCGCGATCGCCAACGACGGCTCGCACGTGTACTTCGTGGCGAAGGGGGTGCTCGCCGGCAACACCGACGCAGAGGGGGGGACGGCGACGCAGGGGGAACCCAACCTCTACGTGTTCGACACCGCCACCGGGCAAACCACGTTCGTCGTCACGCTGGGCCAGCGCGACGTCGAAATCGAAGACGAGTCGGGCCCGCTGGTGGCCGAGCCCGACCTCGACCGGCCGGCGATCCCCACGCCCGACGGCACGGTGCTGATCTTCGACTCCAGCGCCAACCTCACCGGGCAGAACGAAGCGGGGCCGGCCACCACGCTTACGGCGGAAGCCGAATACGGCCGCGAAACGCCGATCACGGTCGCCAGCACCGCGGGCATGATCGCCGGCCGCACGGTCCAGATCGGCAGCGGTCCGTTCGCCGAGACCCGGCGGATCACCGCGGTGGTGGACGCCACCCACCTGAAACTCTCCTCACCCTTCAACTACAGCCACCAGGCGGGAGAATCGGTGGAACTGCTGAGCGCCTTCGAGCTCTACCGCTACGCCACCGCCAACGGCTCGCTGGTATGCGTGTCGTGCTCGCCGCCCGGGGTGGTGACGCGCGGGTCGGTCGGCCTCGGCGGCGGCGCCGGCGGCACCTACGGCGACTCGGGGTACCCCGTGCCGATGAGCGCCGACGGGTCGCGCATCTTCTTCACCACCACCAGCTCGCTGGTGCCCGACGACGTCAACGGCGAAGAACAGCCGGTGGGGCCGTTTCGAGCGTCGCTGGCGCTGGACGTGTACGAGTGGGAGGGTGGCCAGGTGCACCTGATTTCCGCCGGGCGCGCCACCGGCGCCGCGCTGGCCGGCACCACCCCCAGCGGCAACGACGTCTTCTTCCTGACCGCCGCGCGCCTGGCGGGTCACAGTGACGGCTTCTACAACCTCTACGACGCGCGTGTCGGCGGCGGCTTCGGCACTCCGCCCGCGCCGCCCTCCTGCGAAGGCACCGGCTGCCGGCCCACCGCGCCCTCGCAGCCGGAAACCAGCTCGCCGCCCGCCAGCACACTGGTGCCCGAACAGGCCACGCTGATCGCGCCGCCCACCCCCGCGCCGACATTCGCGGTGGGTGCCGTGTCGGCCACGCAGCGCGCCCGGTTTGCGAAATCGGGGCGACTCGCGCTGACGGTGAGCGCCACCGTAGCCGGCGCGATCACCGCGCGCGCGTATGCCACGCTGCGCGGTCACAAGCGGCAGGTGGCGGCCGGCGCCGTCGCGGTGCCGGCCGGGGGCAGCCGGCAGCTGCTACTGGCGCTCACCAAGGCCGCGCGCACGGCGCTGGCGGCGCACGGCGAGCTGTCGTTGCGGATCGAAGTCAGCTTCACGCGAGCCGGCCCGCCGCAGACGATTCGCCTGACACTCACGGCCGCACGTCGGGCGCGGCGCGCGCGAACGAAGGCGCCCACCGGCAACCACTCGAGCAAAAGCGAGGCGCGACGATGATCTCGATCGACACTGCGGATCGCCTGCGTCCGGCGCGGGGGGCGTGCCCCAAACGCCGCACACGCGTGGAGTGGGCGGCGGCGCGCCCGGCGCACCGGCGGCATTGGCGGCGGCCGGCGCGCGCGGCGTTGTTGGCGCTCGTGCTGGCGGCATCTGCGGCGGGGGCGCTGACGAGCACTGCGTGGGCGGGGGAAACGGGCGCGTTTGGGATCGCCTCGTTCACCACCAGCTCCTCCTCCACGCAGGCTGGCGCGCATGCCAACTTCAGCGCATCCTTCTCGTTCGACACCGACGCGCTGAACAACCCGATCGACCAGATCGGATACGCGCACATACAGCTGCCGGCGGGGCTGATCGGCAACCCACAGAACGTGCCCCAATGCTCCGACGAACTGTTCGCCGACTTCGACTGCCCCCCCGACTCTCAGGTGGGTTTGCTGATTCCCTCGTTTGAGATCTGCCGCGGCGTCTCCACCACGCTCAGCCCCGATGGGGTGGTGGCACCGACCACGCTCGCAGTGGCGATGCACCCCGGAGCGACGACGCTCACGCTCGCCACCACAACAGGGATCGAAGCGGGCGACACACTCACCATCGGCACCGGGCCCACCTCCGCGAAGGTGATCGTCAACGAAGTGGTCAGCGGCACCGAAGTGGCACTGCTGTATGGGGTGTACGGCAGAACTTACCCGGAAGGCACACCGGTCGCCGACAACACGATCGCCGTCGCCAGCACCGCCGGCTTCTGCGCCGGCTCGTCCGAAAACGTGATCACGATCGGCAGCGGTCCCTCCGCGCAAACCGCCATGATCGCGTACGTCACCAACGCCACCCACCTGACGCTCGAAGAACCGCTGAGCGGTCAGCCCGGCGCGGGCGAACCGGTTACCTACCAAGCACACCCCGTGCCGGTGCCGATCCCGCTGTACAACCTCCAACCGCTCCCCGGCCACCTGGCGACGCTGGGCGCGTCGTTCCTGTTCGGTACGTTCCTGATGCAGGTTGAACTGCCCGGCGATCGAATGGCGGCGACGGTCAACGACGTGTCCACGCTGCTCACTATCGGAGGGGTCGGCATGACGTTGTGGGGGGTGCCCGGCGAAACGGCGCACAACCCCGAACGGTGCGAACAGATCGGCTTTCCCTGCGACATCTCCGCCGGCGGGACGGCGACGCCGTTTCTCACCAACCCCACCAGCTGCGGCGGAGCGATGACCAGCAGGCTCACCGTCAGCTCCTGGCAACAGCCCCAGCAGCAGGTGACGGAAACCACCACGCAGGGCGCCACCACCGGCTGCAGTGATCTGCGCCTGGCGCCCACACTGACGGTGACGCCGGAAACCACCCGGCGCGATACGCCCTCCGGCTATGAGCTCGACCTGAACGTCCCCCAGAACGAATCGCCGTATGGGCTGGCCAGCGCGGTGGTGCGCAGTGCGGCGATCCAGCTGCCCGCCGGCACCTCGCTGTCGCCGCCGGGCGCCAACGGGCTGCAGGGGTGCTCGCCGGCGCAGCTCGCCGCGTCCGGCTGCCCACCGGCGTCGAAGGTGGGGAGCGCCACGATCGTCACGCCGCTGCTGTCGCAGCCGCTGGTGGGCTCGGTGTATCTCGCCGACCCCACACCCTCCCAGCCGTTCGGCATTTTGCTGAGCGCGTCGGCCGAAACTGTGCGGGTGGAGCTCGCCGGCCAGCTGCAGCCGGATCCCATCAGCGGACGTTTGACGATCGTTTTCCCCGAATTGCCCGAACTGCCGTTCAGCCAGCTGCGCCTCAACGTTTTCGGGGGTCCGTCGGCGGCGCTTGCCAACCCGTTGGCGTGCGGATCGGCGCGCACGAGCTCGCGGCTGCTGGCCTACGGTGGCCAGGTGGCCGAACCAAGCTCGGAATTTGTGGTGGACGGCAACGGTGAAGGCGGCGCGTGCCCCGCCGCGCAACCGTTTGCCCCCAGCTTCAGCGCCGGCACCAGCTCGCCGGTGGCGGGCGGCTTCTCGCCGCTCACGCTCGCGGTGGGGCGCGAAGACGGCCAGCAGCAGCTTTCGACGATCACCGCGCAACTGCCAGCGGGTCTGCTGGGGATGGTGTCGCAGGTGCCGCCCTGCCCCGAACCGCAGGCGGCCAGGGGCGAATGCGACGCGGCGGCGCAGATCGGAACGGTCGCGGTCGCCCTCGGCGCCGGCTCGCAGCCACTGTGGCTGGATGGCAACGTGTACCTCACCGGTCCCTACGAAAACGCCCCGTTCGGCCTGTCGATCGCCGTGCCCGCCAGGGTCGGCCCGTTTGCGCTCGGCACGGTGGTGTTGCGTGCGCGCATCCTGGTAAATCCCGAAACGCTGCAGCTGTCGGTGAGCACCGCGCCGCTGCCGCAGATCGTGCAGGGCATCCCTCTGCGCATGCGCGCGCTGCAATTGACGATCGATCGGCCGGGGTTCATCTTCAACCCCAGCGACTGCGCCGCGCAGACGATCCTCGCCACCGTCGCCTCCAGCGAAGGCGCCGGCGCCACGCTCCACACCCCTTACGATCCGCTCGCCTGCGGCGAACTGCCGTTCGCGCCGAAACTCGCCGCCACCGTCCATCGCTCGGCTGCGGCCGGCAAAGACGGGGCCGCGGTGGCGCTGCACGTCGACTCGACGCTCGGCCAGGCCAGTTTGCGGGAAATGAGCGTGCAGCTGCCCGCACGGCTGCGCGCACGCGACGGCACGCTCCGAGGGGCGTGCCCGCAGGCCACCTTTGCGGTGGCGCCCGCCGACTGCCCCGGCACCTCGCTGGTGGGCTCGGCGACGGTCGCCACACCGGTGCTGAGCGGTCCGCTGAGCGGCCCGATCTACCTGGTGGCCGGCGCGTCGCCGGCGGCTGGGTCGTCGACGCCGGCGGGGCTGCCGGGCGCAGCACCAGCCGCTCCCCAGACGCGGCTGGTGCTGCAACTGCACGGCCAGGGCCTGACGGTGGCGGTGAACGGCAGCGTCGGTGTCGCCAAGTCGGGCGCCGCCACCATCCACTTCGCCGCGGTGCCCGACGCGCCGATCGAAGCGCTCACGCTCGATCTCCCCAGCGGTGCGCATTCGCTGCTGGGCGCCAGCCGCCTGTGTGACGGCGCGCTGGCGGTGCCGTTCACACTCACCGCTCAAAACGGCCGGGCGGTGCGGCACGTGGCGCGATTGCGGGCCTCGGGGTGCGGTTCGCCCGTGCCCCGCCACCGCTCTCACTCTCGCTGAGCGCGCCCCGCTCCGAGGCTGGCTGGGGCAGCCGGGCTACGGTCGCCGGGACACGATCCGGCGACGTAACCGCGTGGGGGTGTCGCCGGTGAGCAGCGTGCCGCACTCGGGGCAGATGCGCTCCTGGTTGGCGACTCCGTTGCGAGCAAGGTCGGCATCCTGCTCGCCGTGTGCCTGGGGGGCGGCGAGCCGGGGCGAGCGGTCGTCGTCGGGCGCGGATCGATCGCTCGCCAGTCGCCGGACGCGTCGCAGCTCTTCGCGCAGGCACCGCACCGAGAGGTGTTCGCGCTGGGCGAGCTCCAACCACCGTTCGCGCTCGTCCGCCGGCAGCGCGCACACCTCCGCGTGGTGGCTCCACGAGAGATTCTCCCGTCGTTGGGAGATTTCGAAGTGGGTGGCCACATACACCATGTTCATCAGTGTTTGCACGTCGTAGCCGGTGATCCGTGACGCGCGCGCGTAACGCTCGCCGAACTGGACGTTGCCGTAGCGCAGCCAATCGCCGATCCACCACGCCACGGCGCGGCCGATGCCGCCCAGCCGCCGCCCATGTTCAGACCATTCACGCAGATCGAGCGAATGTGTGGTGTTGCACGACCACGACGTGGGCGTAAGGTGCGCCGAGGACGAGCTGCCGGAGCGTGGCCGCTCCTGCGACGCGGCGCCTGGCCGCTCCTTCGACGGGGAGGGGGGAAGCCCGCCGATCCCCTGTCCTGGCTCGGAAATTCCCATCGATCGCCGTCCTCCACTCCCTTTTGGATAACGGGTACTGCGGGCGGCTGCTCCCGAGCCGTCCTGTACCTTGCGTCGGCAAAATTCCCACGCGTACCGCCCCCGCGGGAGAAGCATGCCCTCATCGATGCCCTCCATCGGACTACTCGAAGCATGCTATCAAATATTCAGAAGCTTGGGAATATCACGGAAGCTCATGTATCCCATTCAGGCGACGTGTCCGACTCAAGGCGTGGGGGGGCGGCAATCGCGGGGGCGTGGCGCGCTCGGTCGCGGCGGGGGAGCGGCGCTCGCGAGAAAGACCATGTCCCTGGCGGGGGGCACTTGACACGAGCGGATAGTGCTAGTTATATTAGCTTCATTGTGTTTGTGAGCGCACGCGACGATCCAACGCCGAAGCGAATGCTGGAGGCGGCGCTCGACCGTGGCGACCCCACGCCGCTGCACGACCAGGTGGCGGCGCAGATTCGCCGTGCGATCGCCGAAGGCGAGGCGCGGCCGGGCGAGCGCCTGCCGCCCGCCCGCGATCTGGCGGCGGTGATGGGCGTCAACACCAACACCGTGTTGCGCGCACTGCGGGCGTTGCGCGATGAAGGACTGCTGGAGTTTCGCCGCGGGAATGGCATCCGCGTGAGCGGCACTCCGCAACGCGGCGCGGTGGTGGCGCGCGTGCGCGAGCTGGTGAGCTTCGCCCGCCAGCAGGGGTATCGCCCCGACGAGTTGATCGCGATCATCCACGACCTCCACTGAAAGGTGCCGATGTTGCTCGACACAACAGCCCCCGTAGAGTCGCCCGGCACCGAGTCGCCCGGCACCGAGTCGCCTGTCGCGGCGAGCCCTGTGGAGGGGCCGGCACCGGCGGGTATGGCGGGGTCGCACGGGATGCCCGACGGGCCCAACCAGGGCGTAATCGAAGAGGCCAGGCGGCGCCAGCGCCAGCGCCGCGTGCGCGGAGTGCTGGGTGGGCTGGCGGCGCTGGCGGGCGTGGGCGCGCTCGTGGCGGCGCTCGGCGCCGGCGGCGACCCGGCGCCCGGCAGCCGCCACACCATCCCGGCGCCGCGCGCGGACGTGGCGCGCGCGGCCGCCAGCGGGGCGGGATTTGCGATTCGCCTGTCGCCGTCGCTGGACGGTGGTCAGGAGGGATGGTGCGTGGCCGTCGAAGAACCCGCTGGCGCTGGCATCGCGGGCGGCGGCTGTGGCATGCTGCCGGTGCGCTCCACCCCGATCGCATTCCAGGTGAGCGGCGGGAGCGCGCGCACGCGTAAGGAGTCGATCGTGGCGATCACCACGCCGCAGGTGGCGGCGGTGATGGTGGACGGCAAACGCCTGCCCACGGTGGTGCCGACAGGACTGCTGTACGGGCTGCGCGCGGTGCGCATCGTGATGCCGCTGGCGGTCCACCGCTCTCGGCACGGTCGGCTCGGCGTGAGCGTGCCCGCCGAACCGACGCTCACCCCGCTCGACGCGCAAGGGCGCCCGATCGCGCAACATGTGCTTCGCAAGCCGGGGTCGCCGGCGGCGCCGCACGCCCCCGGCGACGCGGGGCGGCCCCCGTGCTCCCTGCGCGCGCAGGGTCTGGCGGGAGTGGCGGCGCAATGGAGCCACGTGGCAGGCGCCGTGCGCCCCTATCCCGGCGCGCTGGTGGGACGCGCGTATGTGTCGTGCGTGGACGTCGAGTACTCCCTCGACCACTGGCCGCTGGATGCGGCGATCTTGCTGGACGCCGCCCACCCCGGTGCGCGGCCGGCGGCGATCCCGGGCCTGAGAAGCGTCGCCGGCGAGCCCGCCTACAACAACGGCGAGGGCGACTTCAAAGGCGACGTGACCGCCACCCGCATCCCGCACGCGTGGCTGGTGGTGGCGGGCGGGCGCAGCCTGCGGCAGCGGATCGTGCTGTTGCGCCACCTCGCCGCGGCGGTAACGCTTCCGGCCGGGTGAGCCGCGGGTGGGTGGGGCCGGCGCATGCGCCGGCCCTCGACGGGCCGCATGCGGCCCGTCGCCCGGTGGGCGCATGCGCCCACCGGCGCCTTCGCGCATGCGCGAAGGCGCACAACAACAATTAGAGTGGTAGCCGGCGATGGGGGTGAATGCTGAGGTTATGAGCGGTGCCGGCACCCGTGCGCGCACGGGCGGCGGCTGGCGCGTGGTGGCCGCCTATGGCGCGGTGGCGGCGGCCACCCAGATGCTGTGGCTGACGTATGCCGCGATCACCACCGAAAGCGCCCACCGGTACGGCGTGTCGGTTGGCGCGGTGGGGTGGTTGGCGGAGATCTTCCCGTTGCTGTACGTATTGCTGGCGATCCCCGCGGGGGCGCTGCTGGACCGCTGGTTTCGCCCGTCGCTGGCGCTCGGCGGCGCGCTGGTGGCCGTCGGCGGGTTGGTGCGGCTGGGCGGGCCGACATTCGCGTGGGCGCTGGCCGGCCAAGCGCTGGTGGCGCTGGCCCAGCCGGTGGTGATGAGCGCGGTGGCGAAGCTGCCCGGCGAATACCTTCCGGAGGGGCAGCGCGCGCTGGGAATCTCGCTGGCGTCGGCCGCCGGCTTCGTGGGGATGCTGGCGGCGCTGCTGCTGGGCCCGCTGGTGGGGGCGGCGTCTACGAGCAGCCTGCAGACGCTGCTGCAAGTGCAGGCCGTGATCGGCGTGCTGGCCGCGGTGGCGCTGGCGATGGCGCTGCGCCGGCGCGGCAGCGGCGAGGGCGAGCACACGGCGATCGCACGCGGCGTGGCGCGGGCGTTGTGGGCGCGCTCGGAGATCCGTGTGATCTCGGGGCTGGCGTTTCTCGGGTTTGGCGTGTTCGTGGCGCTGTCCACATGGCTGCAAACGCTGCTGCACCCGTCGGGTGTCTCCGAAACGGCGGCGGGCGGGCTGCTGGTGGGGATGATCGTGGCGGGCATCGTCGGCTGCGCGGTGCTGCCCGCCGCGATCGCCGCGCGCGGGGGCGAGCGCCGGTATATGGGCGCGGTGATCGTCGCCGGCTGCGTGGGCAGCCTCGCGCTGGGGGTGCTGCCGGGCGTGGCGGGCAGGGCGGTGGTGATGGTGGCGATGGGCGTCGTGCTGCTGCCGGCGCTGCCGGTGCTGATGACGCTCGCCGAGCGCCTCGCCGGCCCGGCGGCGGGCACCGCCGGCGCGATCGTGTGGATGGCGGGCAACCTCGGCGGGTTGGTGGTGGCGCTGCTGGTGCAGGCGCTGGTGCACCACCCGCTGGCGGCGTTTGGCGCGATGGCGGCGGTGGTGTTGCTGGCGGTGCCGCTGGCCACGCGCGTGGTGACGCTGCGAGCGCTCTCGCGGGAGGCGGGTGCGGACGCCGGCATCCGCGAACGTGCCTACACCGGCTGATCCTACCGGCTGATCCCTATGGTCTGGTCCCTACTGGCCGACCCTACCGGCCGACCCACCCGGCTGATCCCACCGGCCGACCCCCGGACGTGCCTACACCGGCTGATCGGCCAGCCAGTCCAGCACCTCGGCCGGGTTGCGGTGCGGGGGGAACACGGGGTAGAACACCTTGGCGATCCGCCGCTGGTGGGCGATGAACGTCAGCCTCCGGTAGAACGTCGCGCCGGCCGCCTCGAAGGTGGGCAGCCCCAGCGCCTCCGCCAGCACCAGCTCGGGGTCGCTGAGCAGCGCGTAGGGGATGTGCTCGCGCTGGGCAAACTCCACTTGCTCGTCGTGCGATTGGGCGCTGATGCCAAGCACCGCCGCGCCGTACGCGGCCAGCTCCAGCACGTGGTCGCGGAACGCGCAGCTCTGCGGCGTGCACCCACGCGCCCCGGGGATCGCGTCCCAGCCGGCGGGCAGCGGCTGGTTGGGCACGCCCGTGCGCGGGTACACGTACACCACCACCATGCGCTCGGTGGCCTCCGCCAGCAGCAGCGGCGGGCCCTGCGTGGAGCGCAGCTTCACGGGAGGCACCTCCATCCCTCGCAGGTGGTCGGCGGCGCCGTCGTCGACCGGCACGGGGATGTCCAGCGGCACTTGTCGGTAGCTCTCTGTCTCGGTCATCTTCGAGATTCTTCCAAAGGGCGGCTGGCTTTTGCTTTCTGGAGCAACGTCCGCTGTTCCAGTAGTCGCCATCGATGTGGTCAGAAGGAATTGTGGCAGGCATCGGATGATCGAAATGCAAGCTTGAGCTTTGAACGGCGCGCCCGCGAGTGTTCTAGTCGCCGGTGCTGCCGAAGCCGCCGCGGCTGCGCTCGCCGGGCTGGTGCACGCTCCACTGCGCGCGGTCGGCGCGCACAAACACGCCCTGCGCGATCCGGCTGCCAGCCGGGATGGCGGTGGGGGAGGCGGTGAAGTTGAGCAGCTGCAGCCGCACCTCGTCGTCGGGGCCGCAGTAGTCCTCGTCGATCACCCCCACCGCGTGCGGCTGCATCACGCCGAACTTGCGCGGCGTGGAGGAGCGCAAGCACACCAGCAAACACCACCCCGGCGGCGTGGCCACCACCAGGCCGGTGCCCACCAGCGCGATCTCGCCCGGCGCGATCTCCACCGGTTCGGCGGTGCACAGATCGAAGCCGTGCGCGCCCTCCGTCGCGTAGTGCGGCGGCTGGGCGGCGGGGTGCAGCAGGTGGATCGGCACATCCATCGATCGCTCCGTGGTCGGCGCCAGGGCTGGGCGCGGCCGCAGCCGCGAAGGTGGTGGAGCCTATCGGGCGAGCGCCACCGTGCGCGGTGCAGGCGGGCACTTGCGGATGCCGGCGGCGGCATGCGGGGGAGCCGGGCGCGGCGGCGCGCCCGCTGGTCGGCTTTGGCCGGGGCCGGCCGGGGCTTTGGCCGAGGTGCACGGTGGGGGCGGCGCGGGCCGGTGCCGCCGCCGGGGGGCTACCGCCCCTCACCACCCGCCGGCCGTCGCGGCAACCGGTCGCCGGCGCCGGGGCCGGAGCGCCGGGCGACGCTCGCCAGCCGGTAGCGCCGGATCCGCGGGCCCCTGCCCGGAGTGTCGAGCGCTTCCTCGGGCAACAGCAAAAACCGCCGGGGAGTGCTGGGCATCGAGTGGAAGAGAGAGCGGTTCATGACGTAATCTTGGCGTCCAACAACCTTCGCGTCTTTGGACCGCGGTCCAAAATGCGCGGCGGGCGGGTGTGGTCGATGGCGCGGGTGGCGGTGGCGTGCTTCTCATCCTTGATGTTTGATCCAGCGGCTCAGGCCGACGGGCGTGGCTGTCGCGGGCGTTGGTGTGCGGGCCAGCCGCGATCGCTCTGTATGATCCCGCCATGTTGTTGCCTGGCAACGTCGAGTGCGACTGAGGCACGATGGCTGTCAAGTTGCATCGCTGCAGCATCATGTTCGTCAAGGGCCCCCACCCCTGCTGGCGGGTGCAGAAGGCGCTGGATGAGGCGGGGGTCGAGTACGAGGTGGTCAAGCACCCCGCGCGGCGCGGCCGGCGCACGGAGCTGATCCAGACGACCGGTCAGAAGCTGCTGCCGGCGATCGAGCTGCCTGACGGCACCTTGGTGCGCGAAGAGTCGGCGCAGTTGGTGGAGCGCATTCGCGCCGGGAAGCTGGAACAGCAGTCGGCTGCGTGAGGGCGCACGGGCACGTGGCTGGCTTTGCGCGCGGTGAGCCGATTGGGCGTGCCGTTGGGGCGGTGTTGTGTGTTCACTTTTTGGGCTCCAACCAGCTTTACTTTATGAAGTCCGGCGCGGCGGATCGGCCGGGGAGAAGCTGGACGATCGGGATGGCGCGACCGGTGCGGGCGGCGCTCTCGCGGTAGGCGGGGAAGCCGGGGAACACCAGGTCGGCCAGCTCCCACAGCCGAGCCCGCTCGGTCTCGTCTTCGACGATCTCAGCGCGGAAGCGCTGGCCGCCGAGCATCACGTCGTGGGGGTGGGCGCGCACGTTGTAATACCACGACGGGTTGCCGGGAAGCCCGGCCTGGGAGGCGATGATCGTCACGCGCTGGCCGTCGTGGAAGTAGATGACGGCGTTGCGGCGCAACCGGCCGGTGCGCGCGCCACGCGTTTGCAGCAGCGCGGTGGGGATCGACAAACCGGTGCCCAAACGGCCTTTGGTGAGCCCCAGCAGGTGCGGGTCGAGCTTCCACACGATCGCCCCCCACACCGGCTGGCGCGCCAGCCGGGTGGCGAAGCGCCCGCCGGCGATGCGCACGTAGGCGCGGTGGATCGGGCCGTGGTGGGCGTGAGGGTCGACGTGGCGCAGGGGCGCGCCGCCGCGCTTACCGAGACCGCCCGGCGGTGGGGATTCGGAGTTGCCCACGCCGGAGCATTATGCCGCCCGGCGGGATCGCCACGCGGATCGACGTGGATGCCGCCAACAGAACCGCCGACAGCGGCGATCCGGAGCGCGATCTGGCGACGCTGTTTGCGAACGCAAATCAAGCTGCCTCGACGAGCACAGCGCCCCGGGCCCGCCCCGGCGGCGCCGGCTGCTGAGGCTTGGGGCTACCTGACTTCTCCTTCTTCTTCAAAGGTCAGCTTATCTTCGGTTCCCAGGCCTGCCTCTTCGGAGCCGAACGTTTCAGGCCACTACCTTCCACGTCAAGGAACGCTTTTTATACGGTTTCTCCTTTTTTCGTACTCGATGTGTCCCTCTACCCCTTTTTTTTCTCGGAGAAATCGGCCGTGAGGCTTGGTGAGTTTCGCGGGCTCCTCGGCGATGTCCTCGTAGAGCTGGTCGAGTTCCTCCTCGGTTGGCGGTGGCGGGCCCGGCCGGACGAGCGCCCTTGCTTGTCGCAGATCGTCAATCTGGGACCAGCCGTCGCGGTCTGTGATCAGCTCGAACTGGCTCAAGTCGGCGCCGGGCACGGCCGCGCTTACGATCTGCGCTGTGCGCACTGTCATCGCCGAGGCTCGTAACCCGGAGGGCCATCTGATCCAGATGGACGAGGAAGCATGGAAGCACGTGCTTGAGCAGCACGTTGAGATGCGCGACTACCTGGAGGAGACGATGGCTGCTATTCGGGCACCGGATCATCGCGAGCCGGACACCCGAGTGGGTCGCGAACGCTATTTTCGTCGCGGTGGGCCGTTGCGCTGGCTGCGAGTCGTGACCGAGCTGACCGATGCCGGCACGGATCGGGTTGTGACAGCGTTTCCGCAGTCCAACGATCCCGAGACGGTAGTCTGGAGGCGATGAGCGTGCACGTTGGCCCCTACGAGTTCGACCATGCCTCCTACGACAGCGACGGGGACGTCCTGTATCTGCGCCGCGGCGAGCCGCGGGAGGCGGCGGACACGTTCGGTACCCCCGAGGGCCACGCGGTGCGATTGGACGAGCAGGGTGAGGTCATCGGCATCACGATCGTCAACGCCAAGTGGCTGCTCGGGCGCAAGGGGAAGATCACGATCACGGTGCCCAGTCTGATCGAGCCCGACTCCGACGAGCTCGCGGCCGTCCTCGCAGCCGCCTGACCTCGACCGCTTGAGCCGGAGGGCGGTCTCGAAAGGGTCTCCCTGAGCGGCCAGTTTGAACCCAGCGGATAGGCGGCTCGATCGAAGCGGCGAGGCTCCGAGGGCGACGTGGTGCCCTTCTAGACCGCCGTCAGCGCTAGCGCCAAATCATCGGCGTTGATCTCGACTGTCTCCGAGATCGTGACCACGAGTCGGCCATCGCGCTCCAGCACACGCCGGGCGCCAAGCACCGTGAGACCGACCGCCTGGCTCGTTCCGGGCGCGTAGCGGACCACATGGCCCTCAGGTGTCTCCTCGCCCTCTCCCGGTGTGGGCTTGCCCGCGTGCAGTAGAGCACGTCGTTCGCGACATCGTAGTCGTCGTGGTCGAAGTGCAGTGACCCGATCGTGATGTTCGCGAACTCCATGACAACACTCTCCAGTGCGTGCACGAACGACAGCGATTTGGTACCCGCGGCCCTTCGCGCGAAGCTCGCGCCGCTCCTTCAAACAGAAAACCCCGCGATTAGCAGGGCTTTCCTAAGAGCGGATGATGGGACTCGAACCCACGACCTTCTGCATGGCAAGCAGACGCTCTAGCCAACTGAGCTACATCCGCGCGAGCCCACAACTATACCCAGCCGCACGCGAGCGAGGGTCGCTGGCCGCGCCGGCACGCGGGTGCGTCCCTCTTGTGCCTGCGCTCGCCGGCGCCACCGTCGCGGCTCCCAACCTCTACTCCTCCCACCGCGCCAACCGCAGCCCGCCCCAGCTCCCGCCCTCGCTCATGGCGCTGAACGCCGGCACCAGCTCGCTGGTCACCAACCCGTGCTCGGCGGTGAGCTCGTCGACGATCGTCCACGCGCGCGCGATCCGCTCCGGCGTGTCGATCGCCACGGTGATCACCGGCACGTGGCGACGGACTTGCAGCAGGCGGTCGCCGTGCGGGGGGTGATCGCCGTGAAAGCCCCAGATGCCGCGCACACTGGTTGCCCCGGCCGCGTCGCCGGCGCGCAGGCGGCGGATCAGCTGCACGTTGAGTGGCTGTCCCTCGTGGGTGGCGCTCTGCGCGCAGATCACCGTCAGCTTCTGCCACACGCCCAGCCCGCGCTCGTCGGTCGCCGGCGGCTCGTGCGGGCTGGTGAGCAGTTGCCCGTCGCGCTTGCACACGCGCACGCGCTCCAACGTCAGCAGCGGTTCGTGCAGCATGCGGCCCAGCTCGGGCAGCGCCGCGGCGATCTGCCTGCCGGTGCCCACCGCCAATACGATCATCGGGACGTCGGCGTTGCGGCTGAAAAAGCGGGCGCGCGCGCGGCGACCGTTGCGGGTGCCGTCCACACCCAGCAGCACCGTGGCGCCCGCCACGCCGCGTCGGTGCAGCAGATCGCAGATCGCCGCCCACGCCGGCTGGCCGTCGGCGCGCTCCTGGCGGCCCACATACACGCTCAGCTTCGTCTCCTGTTCCAGCTGCGCATGCGCGTGGTGGAGATCCTCGCCGCGCAGCAGCCGCGTGCGCTCCAGCGTCACCAGTCCGCGACGCTTGATTTGCAGCAGCGGCTCCAGCATCGTTTCGATCCGGTCGCGGCGGTCCACCGCGATCGACACCACCGGCAAATCTTCGGAGAGGCTCAGCAAACGGTCGGTGCGCAGGTGATGCAGCCGCCCGAAGCCCTCGCTGCCGCGCAGCAGCACGCTCGCCGCCACGCGGTGGCCGCCGTAGATTTCCAGTAGCTCGTCCGCCAGCAGCCCGTCCTTCGTGCGGTCGCGCTCGCCGAAGTAGGTGGTGAGCGTGATGCACTCCTCGTTCACAGCGCTGCTCCGATCGTGTGCCCCAGCGCCACGGCCGCAACGCCGGCGGCGAGGCTCAGCAGGATGTTGAGCGCCGCGCTGCGCCCCTGCGCCTCCTCGGCCAAACGCTGCGACTCCAGCATCCACGTGGAGAAGGTGGTGTAGGAGCCCAATGTGGCGGCACCTGCCAGCACCAGCGCGTCGCCGCCCACGCCGGCGCCGCTCAGCAGACCCAGCAGCAGCGCGCCGCTGGCGTTCACCGCGAGCGTTCCCAGCGGCAGGCTGCTTGCCTGGGCGGCGTGCGCGCCGATCGCCCTGTCCAACGCAAATCGCGCGATCGCGCCCCCGCCGCCCAGCAGCGCCACGCCGATCCACACCGGGGCGCCGATCACGCGACCACCCGCACCCTGCGCACCATCGCGGTGGCGACCCAGATCGCCGCATAGCCGGCGGCGATGCTGGCGATCGCATAGCCGGCGGCGAGCGTGTAGCGGTGGTGTTCCAGCATCGCCAGCAGCTCCACCTGCATCGTCGAGAAGGTGGTGTACGCGCCGCAGAAGCCCGTGCCCAGCAGTGGCCGGCGGTAGGTGGAGAGTGGCAGGCGGTCCTGCAATCGGGTGGCGAAATAGCCCAGCAGCAGCGAGCCGCTCACGTTGATCGCGAAGATTGCCCACGGCCACTGTGTGGCGGTGGTAACGAACGTGCTGCCTAACCACACGCGCAGCAAACCGCCCGCGGCGCCTCCCGCGAAGATCGCGCCCAGCTCGCGGGGGTCATGGCCGAGTGCCGGCCAGCGCGACATCGGCATCGGTATCCGTGAACGGCGCAAAACAGTGGGCTCCTTTCGCTGAGGCGTTTACGCGAAAGGAGCCATCAGCCCTTTTCAGGTGGGCGGTTTGGGAGGACTCGACGGCCTCCGCGTCAGGGCTCCATCTGACTGCGCGGCACCATACCGCAGCGTCGTACCACCCACTGCACGCTCACATGCACGCCACATACCGCCCGCCGTCGCCGCGCACCACCGCGCCGCGGCACTCCAGCTGCGCCAGCGCCACCAGCAGCTCGCGCGGGTCCTCGCCCTCCAGGCAGGCGCTGGCGGTGAGCTTCTCCACCGTGTCGTTGCCGGCGCCCACCTCTTCCCACACGCTCCGCGCACGGCCGCTCCCCACCGCCGGCGCGAGCATCGGCAGCTGTTCGCCGATGCCGTCCGGCGCGTCCACGCCGTGCAGCGCGTCCAGCACGTCGTAAACGCCGCGTACCATCAGTGCGCCCTCCTCGCGCAACAGCAGGTGGGGGCCGGCGGCGGCCGGGGCGCATACACGGCCCGGGACCGCCGCGATCTTCGTGCCGGCCGCGGCCGCCAGGCGCGCCGGCAGCAGCTCGGCGGGACGCTCGTGCGCCTCCACCACGATCACCAGCTGCGCCAGTGCCACCACGATCCGCGCTTGCGCCACATGACACCAGCCGCGTACCGCGCTGCCGCAGGGCAGCTCGGCCAGGGCGCAGCCGTTGGCGACGATCCGCCGGTGCAGCGCCCGCCAGCTGGCGGGGCTGGCGCGGTCGACGCCACCCGCCATCACCGTCACCGTGTTGACGCCACCGTCCCCCGCCCGCAAGGCGCCCTGATGGGCGGCCGCGGCGACGCCTTCGGCGAAACCGCCCACCACCGTGACTCCGCTCGCGGCCAGATCGCGGGCGAGGCTGTAAGCCACCTCCATGCCGTAGTCGCTTGCCCTGCGCGTCCCCACAATCGCCACCGTCGGACGCCTCAGCAGCTCGTGCATCCGCGCCACGCCGCCCGCCACGTGCAGCGTCGCCGGAGCGCGCTCGCCGTACAGCCTTGCGGGATAGCGCGTGTGGTGGCGGCAGATGCGCTCCACGCCGTCCACCGGCGGCAGTTGTGCGGCGGTGAATTGCGCGTGCGCCGTCAGCAGCTCCTCCTTGCGCCGGCCGGCGAGCGCCCGCACCAACTGCTCGTCGTTGAGCTCCAGTGCCTCCAGCAGCCGTTCGGGCTTGCGCGCGCGATAGGCCAGGCGCGCGCTCAGCTGCGCCAGCAGCCACGCACGGCGCAGGCACCTGTGGCAGGCCATCACGCGGCCCGCCTGGCGGCGCCGCGGTGCTGGGCACGCAGCGACAGCACCAGCGCTACATCCCGCTCGCGCGTGTGCCAGCTGCCGTCGAGGTCGGCGGCGGTGCGGGCCACGCGCAGCACGCGGGCCGCGCCGCGGGCACTCACCGTGCCCCGCTCCTGTGCCGCGCGCAGCAGCTGCTCGGCGCCCTCGCTGAGGGCGACGTGGCGGCGCAGCATTCGCGCGTCCATGTGTGCGTTGGCGCCCACCCCATCCTCGCGCAAACGCGCCGCCTGGCGTTCGCGGGCGGCGATCACGCGCTCGCGGGTCTCGGCCGACGTTTGCGCGGCGGCGCTTGTGCAAGGCCGCTGCAGGTGGGCGATCAAATCGATGCGGTCCAGCAGCGGGCCGCTGAGGCGCCGGCGGTGGCGGGCGAGGTCGGCTTCCGAGCAGCCACAGCGGTCGCCTTCGCCGAGATAGCCGCAGGGGCATGGATTGGTGGCGGCGATCAGCGCAAACCGCGCGGGGTACACCGCCGAGTGGCGGGCGCGCACGATCGCCACGCGCCCGTCCTCCAGCGGCTGGCGCAGCGCCTCCAGGGTGGGGCGGGCGAACTCGGACAGCTCGTCGAGAAACAGCACTCCGCGGTGAGCCAGCACCACCTCGCCCACCCATCCCCGGCGCGCGCCGCCCACCAGGCCGGCGGTGGTGGTCGAGTGGTGGGGGGCACGAAACGGGCGTCGCCCCAACAGCTCGCCGTCGTCCAGCAAGCCGGTGATGCTGTGGATGCGTGTCACCTCGATCGCTTCGGCGCGGCTGAGCGGCGGCAAAATCGTGGGCAGCCGCTGCGCCAGCATCGTCTTGCCGGTGCCCGGCGGGCCGCTCAACAGCAGGTTGTGCTCGCCGGCCGCCGCCAGCATCAGTGCCTCGACGGCGTGCGGCTGGCCGCGCACGTCGGCCAAGTCGAGCGGTGACGGTCCGCCGGGGAGGCCGGTGGGGCCTGTGTTGCCCTCTTCGCGGCCGGCGCGCGGCGGTGGCGCCGGCAGCGGGTCGCCGGGATCGCCGCGCAGCACGCGCGCCGCGCTCGTCAGCCTGCTGGCGACCTGCACCTCGATGTCGTCCACCAGCGCCGCCTCGCGGGCGCGCTCACCGGCGAGCACCAGCGCGCGCATACCCTCCTCGTGCGCGGCCTGCGCGATCGCCAGCGTGCCGTGGCAGGGCTGCACCTCGCCGTCGAGTGACAGCTCCCCGTACAGCGCATGGCTGTGCAGGCGCTCGGGCGGCAGCTGGCCGGATGCTGCCAGCACCGCGCAGGCGATCGCCAAATCGAGGCCGGGGCCGGCCTTGGGGATGTCGCCGGGGGCGAGGTTGACGGTGATCCGCCGCTCGGCAAACTCATACCCCGAGTTGAGGATCGCGGCGCGCACGCGGTCGCGCGCCTCGCGCACGGCGGCGCCGGCGAGGCCGACGATCGTGAACGCCGGCAGCCCGGCGCGGATATCCACCTCCACGGTGACCGCGCGCGTTTGCAGCCCGTCGATCGTGAACGTGTGCGCTCGCGCCAGCATCGTGCCTCCTTGGGTCGAACGGTGACGTCGCCCCGGACGGAGTGCGGCCGTCAGACGACTGTCAGCACGTTACGGCGCGCTTGGGACGGTACGCTCGGCCGAAGGCGACGATGCCCGCGCAAAGCGAGCGCCAATCAGTGGTTGGGGACTGCGAGAAAACATCGCCACCCGGGTCCGAGCTGGTGGTTGGTGCCGAGAGAAACGACAACCAGCCTCACCTGGATGGGGTGCTCGGCCGAGCTGATGGTCTGCCGAGCTGCTGGGACTCGCCATTGGGGGTCGTTCGTGTGAAGGCTATGCTTACGACGTGAGTTCCTATGTCCAAGAGATAGAGTTGCTGCTCGAAACCAACGGTGACGCTGACTTCGAGCCGGGTGTGGACGACATCGAGATCTCCGACTGGCACGAGATCACCATTCCAGAACGTCAGCTGTCGGAGGCGGGCTTTCAAATAGGGGACACAGTCGAGGTCCGCACCGTGGGTCCGGGGCAGATTCTCGTCACGCGTCTGGAGGACATGATCGCTCAGTACAGTGGCGCTCTGCCGGCCGGCACCTACTCGCCGGGCTGGCTCGAGCAGCTGCGCGATGAGTGGCAGTAGCGGCAAGCGGCGTCCGACGGGCGTCGTCCTTCTGGATACCTCGGCGGTCGTTGCCTTTCTGCAGCCGGATCACATCTTTCATGCATCTACGTCGACAGTCATCGCCGCGTATCTGCGTGCAGGCAGTCGGCTCGCGATCTCGGCAGTGACTTTGACGGAGCTCTTCGCGGGCGTTGTCCTCGGTCACCAAGAGGAGCAGGTGGTGAACGGATTTCTCGAGGAGTTCGGGGTGCTGAAGCTGCCGCTCGAAGAGGTGATCGCAAAGCGGGCCGCGCAAATTCGTGGGGCACATGTCGAGCGGACCGCGAAGGGCGCTGCCCGCCTCACTGTCAGGGTCCCGGACGCAGTGATTCTGGCGACGGCGGATCTGCATCCGCAAATCGAACTGAAAGTGAGCGCGCCCGCTTGCTCGGAGCGATGACGCACCTGTTGCTCGACGTGGGTTACAGCGAGCTGACGGATAAACAGATCGCTCAGTTCGGGGGAGTGTCCACGCGAGCTTTTCACAAACAATTCAGCGGCAAGCAGGAGTGCCTGCTGGCGGTGGTGGACGCGTTCGTCGACGAAACTCTTGATGCGATGACCGCAGCGTCTGCTGATGCCCGGGACTGGCCAGAAGCCGCTTACCTGGGTGTGAAGGCGGGAGTAACGCATCTGGTGATACATCCTGGACTCACGCGGATATCTTTGATCGATGTCTTCGAGACAGGGCCGACTGTCGGTGACTACATCGGTCGCTCGCTGCGTAAGCTCTCGAATGCCTTGGCCGAGGGCGCTCCCGAACCCCGCCGTGCTCCGCGGATCGCGCACGAAGCGGTTGCGGGAGCGCTGTGGGCTGTGGTGCTCAACTACGCGGCGAGACGGCGCTTGCGCTACCTGCAGCCTCTGGGGGGCCACCTCGCATTTATCGTGCTCGCTCCATACCTCGGTCCAAAGGAGGCCGCGCAAACGATCGGCCGCATGAGCGGCGGAACCGCTTCATAGCCCGGTGCTCTGCACGCCCGACATCGAGCGCCCGCTCTCTGCTCGCTACAACCCGTCCGGGTGGCGCACCACGAAGTCGCCGCCGTCGTCGCCGGGGCCGCCCCAGCGAGAGCCGTCTTCGGCGAGCGCGACGGTGTCGAAGCGGCGACCGTCGATCGTCATCCAGGCGTGTTCGGCGTTGGCGTAGATCGTGATGTAGCGCCCGGGGCCCGGTTCGCCGTAGGACTCGAGACCTGTGGAGTCCTCCGGTGCGGACAGCAGCCCGCCGCCGTGCAGCGCGTAGGAGACCGAGCCCGAGCAGTCGTAGCCGTAGGAGACGAACGAGCCGTGGCCACCGCCGTACACGTAGGGCCGGGTGGCGATTTCGTTGGCGGCGGCGATCACCCGCGCGACGATCGCTTCGGCGCTGGAGGAGCTGGCGCCCGGGGTGGAGCCGCCGGCGCTCGAGGAGCCCCCGCCGCCGCTGCCGCCGGCGAGCGCCCAGCGGGGAGGATGCAGTTCGGGCATCCCTCCACTGCCGAGCGCGCTCCAGGTGGCGGGGCCGACGACGCCATCCACTTCGAGGCCGTGTTCGGACTGGAAGCGACGCACGGCCGCCTCGGTTTGGGGGCCGAATTCGCCGTCGACTTCGACGTGCAGCGCTTCCTGCAGGCTGCGCACGGCGGAGCCCCGGCCGACCCGCCCGGTGCGACCAGGCGAACGGTAGGCGACGACGTGGGCGCCGCCCAACGGGTCGCCGGTCTGGCCGGCGCCCGCGTTGCCGCCGCCACCGCCGCCCCGGTTGGCGGCCGGGCGCGGCAGCGCCGAGGGCGGGGGGGTGAGTTCGGGCTGGTGGGAGACTCCTAGCGCGTGCCAGGTGGCGGGCCCGACCACGCCGTCCACCTGCAGCCCGTGCGCCGACTGGAAGCTGCGGATGGCGCGCTCGGTTGCGGGGCCGAATTCGCCGTCGACGGCGACGTGCAGGGAGGCCTGCAGATGCCGCACGGCACCGGCGGCCGCGCGTGCTTGCGCGGCCGCTTCGGCGCGTTCTTTGCGCGCGGCGGCTTCGGCGGCGGCGTGTTCGGTACGCGTGCGCGCCGCTTCGGCCGGGCTTTCGCTGGTGATGGCGCCGTTCTGCGGTTCCGTGCCGGGCGCCGGTTCGGTTTCTTCGGCGGTGGCGCCGCCCGCTGAGCTTTCGAGGATCGCGGGCGTCTGGTAGTCGCCGGTGGCGCCGGCACCGGCGGGGATCGCCGCGCCCCCATTGGCACCGTCGGTCGCCGCGCCGCTCCCCGTGGCGCCGCTGCCCGCGGCCGCTGTGCCGCCGCCCGCGGTCCCGCCGCCGGCCGTTGCTTCGCCGCCGCCCGTGGTCCCGCCGTTTGTGGCGCCGGCGCCGGACTGCGTGCCTGCGGCGGAGGTGCCGCCGTCCGCTGACCCGCCGCCCGCGGCCGCCGACCCGGACGCTTCAGAGGTGGTGCTCGCGCCCGACCCGTCCGCGCTTTCCGGCGTGGTGGCGCTGTCGTCGACGGTCAGTTCGGAGTTGGCGGCTTCGACGTCCACCGGGCCGGGGCTTTCGGCGGTGGCGTCGATCGCGCCGCCCGCACCGGACGTGCCCGCGACTTCGCGGATTTCCCCGGGCGAGGGTTCGCGTGTTTCCCCGGCGAGATCGCGCAGCACGGCCGCGCCTGACAGTACCGGCGGCGCCTGTGCGGCGAGTGCGCGCGAGGTGGCGGGGCCGACGACGCCGTCGACCGACAGCCCGCGCGTGGACTGGAAGCGGCGCACGGCCGCTTCGGTTTCGGAGCCGTATACGCCGTCGATCGCGATGCCCAGCGCCCGTTGCAGCAGGCGCACCTGGCGCCCTTCGCTGCCGGAGCGCAGCACGATGTGGTGCTGGGAGGTGGTGATCGGGTCGAGCTCCGCGGGGGCCGCGCCGGCGACGGCGACCGAGCCGCCCGTCTCCAGCAGTGCCGCGGTGGGCCCGGCGGCGAGCGCCACGAACGCGCCCAGCGACAGCCGCCGGGCGCGCGTGGAGGCCGGCACGAAGCGCAGCCGCGCGGCACGGCGTCGCGCCCGCGAGCGCCCCAGCGAGACCTCCCAGTGCTCTTGCTCGGCAAGATCGCGCGCCGCTTCGCGGCGGGCGTCGATCAATGCGGCCAACGACACCGGCGAGGCGAGTGCGGCGATTGTGGAGGAGCGCCCGCGCCGATGCTCGCGCTGGGCGTCGCGGCGGCGGCGCGCGCGTGAGCGCGCAAGCGAAGCCTCCCACGGCTCCAGCGTGGCGAGGTCGCGGGTGGCGAGATCGCGGGTGGGGACGGCACGACGGGCGTGTCCCGACATGGGCGCAGGTGCTCCTTTCAAATATTGCGATGGCGCCTACGGGGTTAGCTGTCGGGCTCGCGCACGATGCGCTACGTCACAAACGTGACGATTCGCCCCCGCGACCTCTATGTCGGTCGCTTTGGTTCCCCCGCTCGCCCTCCCCATAGGGAGGAGGATTCGGCACGAACGGCGGGGACCGTATCAGGTTTGCTCGCAATTTGCATCACATTGGAAGGAGTGCAAATACTTTTGCCGACGGCTCACCCCGGTAGCGCCGCCCGCGCGCGCCGCCGCTGCGGCGGGAGCGTGACCACGGCGGCGCTGCCGGGCGAGAGCTGCAGCGAGAGCGCGCCCGGGCGGCCGTGCACCGCCGGCAGGGCGGATGCCGGCGCCCACGTGCCGCCGGCGCTCACCGTGCGCCCGCCCAGGCGCGTGCCCTGAGTGGCCGCGGGGGAGGGTCCGGTGAGCCGCAGGATGGCACCGCCGCGCAGCCCGCGGGAGGCGCCCAGGGAGACCGCCAGCGGCGGCGAGCCGGGAGCGTCGTAGTCGATCAGCGCCAGACGGATCGTGCCGCCGGGGGAGCGCAGCGCGTAGGCGCTCAGCTCGCCCGGCGCGGTGCCGCTGAGTGTGAGCGGCAGCGGCCGCGCGCCGCCGTGGCCGGCGAGCGCGTGGGCGGCGAGCAACGCATACCACTCGGGGGCTGCGCGCAATTCGCCGGCGGCCAGCGCGCGGGTGCCGTGGGCGGCGAGCGCCGCATAGGAGGTGGGTTTTTCGATCAGATCGTGGAAGTTGACGCCGACCGTGCCGGCGGTCATCCCCCGGGCGATCCAGTCGAGCGCCCACAGCGCCGAGGCGAAGGAGTTGCTGACGCCGGGCTGGCCTTCGCAGGAGATGTTGTTGGTCTCGTCCATCCGCAGGGGCGTGCGGTGGGCGCGCGCGACGGCGAGCATTTCGGCGAGCATTTCGCTCTCGTGCAGCCGCACGGTGGGGCTGAGCAGTTCGGAGACGGTGGGGTGTTCGCCGCAGCTGGAGAGTGGGTAGTAGTGGTCGGTGAGCAGTTGCGGGTGCAGTGTGGCGGCGGCGTCGCGCACCCAGGTCAGGCCGTGCACGCCGGTGGAGGGGTCGGGGCCCGCGATCGGCACGCCCGGTGCGGCGGCCTGGATCGCGGCGATGTAGGCGGCTGCCTGCGGCAGGTAGCCGCTGACGCCGTAGCCGGGTGGGCGTAAATGCTTGCGCGGGAACAGGTCGGGCTCGTTGCCGACCTCGATGCCGGCGAGATACGGCCCGAGCTGCGCATGCGCCACGGCCGCCTCCTGCGCGGCGGCGGCCTTTTCGAAGTGGGCGAGGTTGACGGTCAGCAGCACCCGCCAGCCGCTGGCGCGCGCGAGCGCGGCGAGGTTGGCAAGGTCGGCTTCGTCGACGGTGGCGATCGCCCAGCCGGGTTTGGCGGCGCCGGCGGGCACCCACGCGGTTTGTTCGTCGGCGCTGATCCCGCCGAAGCGCATCACCCCCGGGCCGAGCGAGCGCAGCAGCGCCACCAGATCGCCGCGGTGCGCCCAGGAGGCGATCAGCGGCAAACTGCGCATCTCGAACGACAGCCCGAGGAAGTCGGCGGGGATCGCCGCCCCCCGCGGGCGCGTGCCGATGGCGATGCTCACCGGCGTGCCGCGCGGCGCTGGGCTGGCGATGAGCGCCGGCGCCGCGGCGGTGGCGGGCGGATCGGCGGCGTGCGCGTGCTGGCCGAAACGGGGATGCTCGCCGGAGGCGAGCGTCTCCCGGCTTCGATCGGCGGGGTGAGGGGGGGAGGAGGAGGGGGAGGGACTGCCCGCCAGCACCCACGCCGCGACGGCTAGCGCCGTCACTGCCGCCGAAACCTGCGGCAGGCGGCGAATGTGGACGGCGGGTACGTGCATCGGAGCATTCCTCCAGGGGTCGGCGCGACGCGATGGCCGGGCGATGGACGACGATAGGACTGTGGCACAGCGTCTCCATCACGATCAAGCGGCGCGCGCGGTCGTCCTCCTCGCGTTGCTCGCCGCGGCACTCGCCCTCGCCGGCTGCGGGGGCTCCGGGGCGACGGTGGGGACGCGGCCGCAAACCCTCGCGGTGGGCGGCTGTCCGGGGGCCACCGGGGCGTGTCCCTACCGCGACGTGGCGATCGTCAGCCGCCGCGGAGAAGGGGTGCTGCGCTGCCCGGAGGCGCTGGCGTGGGCGCCCGACGGCGATCTGTATGTGGCCGACCAGTTCAGCCACGTCGTGCAGCGCTTCTCGCCCTCCGGGCGGTTTCTCGGCCAGTGGGGCTCCTACGGCGCCGGGCCCGGCCAGTTGGGCGCGGTGGACGGCCTCGCGGTGGACGGCGCCGGCGATGTGTACGTGCTGGACTCCACGCACGACCGCATCCTGCGTTTCACGCCGTCGGGGCAGCTGCTGGGCGAATGGGGCCGGCCGGGGAGCGCGCTCGGCGAGTTCGACTTCGGCCCCGGCTACGGCCCCGACAAGCCGCCCGGCGGCGGGCTGGCGGTGGGGGGCCGGTATGTGTACGTCTCCGATTCGGCCAACAACCGGATCGTGCGCTTCGACCTCGACGGTTCCCACCCGGTGTTGTTGGCGGGCCCGGGGAGCGCGCCGGGGGAGGTCTCCTCGCCGCGCGGCCTTGCGGTGGCGGGCGACACGGTGTATGTGGCCGACGAGGGCAACCACCGCGTCCAGGCGCTGTCGCTCGGCGGGCGGGCGCTTTATGCGGAGGGCACGTTCGGCAAAGAACCGGGCCAGTTCGTCAACCCGTTCGGGGTGACGGTGTACGGGGGGCGGGTGTATGCGGTGGACGACAACAACAACCGCATCGTGGTGCTCACGCGCGCGCTGCATTACGTGGAAGAGTGGAGCGGCGAAGGCGCGTTTCACCTCAGCTACATCCGCGCCGCCGCCGTTTCGCCTTCGGGGCGTATCTATGTCGCCGACACCGGCCACGAACGGGTCGTCGCATTCGACGCCGCCGGGCGGGGGCTGCTGGCGTTTGGCACCCCCGGCATCGCGCCGGGGCAGCTGATCCTGCCGCTCGGCGTTGCCGCCGACCCTTCGGGTGGCGCGTTCGTGGTGGAGACCTACGGCTCGCGCAGCCCCATCTACCGCTTCGGCGCCGCTTTGCGCTACCGCGGCGAGTGGCAGCGTGGGGGAGGCGCGATCGTCGGCAGCCACTGGTTCGGCCCCACCGCCGCCGCGGTAGCGCCCGACGGGTCGTTGTGGGTCACCGACCCGCGCAACGACATCGTGCGCCACCTCAGCGGCGACGGCGGGTATCTCGGCGCGCTCAGCGGGCTCAGCGGCCCCGAAGGGGTCGCGCTCTCGCCCTCCGGCAACGTCGTCTACGTCGCCGACACCGGCGCCGGCACCGTCGTACGCTTCAGCTCCTCCTACCGGCCGCTCGGAAGCTTCGGCGCGGTGGCGTTCGCGCGGCCGGTGGCGGTGGCGGTGGCGCCGCGCGGCGATGTGTATGTGGCCGACGCCGGCCGCGATCGCGTGTTTGCGCTCAGCCCCTCGGGTGCGCAGCTCGCCTCGTGGGGCGGCGCGGGGCGCGCGCCCGGCCGCTTCGAGGAGCCCTCCGGGATCGCGGTGGACGCGGGGGGCGACGTGTTCGTCTCCGATCGGCTGCTCGACCGCGTGCAGAAGTTCTCGCCGCGCGGGCGCCTGCTTGGCGCCTGGGGCGCCCCCGGCGGCGCTCCGGGCCAGCTGAGCGAGCCGTCCGGCCTCGCCGTCGACTGCGCCGGACAGGTGCTGGTGGCGGACACGGCCAACAACCGCGTGCAGGCGTTCGCCGGGGCCGCCGCGCGCGGCGGCTGCACCTCTGCCCACGGTGGCTGAGCGACCGTCAAGCGCGATGCGCTATGTGCCGATAGTTGGTAGGTGTCGGCCTCCTCGCCCAATCCTCCCGGCGCCCGTGGCGAGCGTTCGGGGGCTGACGGCACGGTCGCGCTGTCGGCGCTGCGGCATGCGCAGGAGCAGTTCGAGCTGGTGTTCGAGCAGGCGCCGATCGGGATGGCGCTGCTGACCCCGGAGGGCCGCTGGGTGCGCGTCAACCGGGCGCTGCTGGCGATCACCGGCTACAGCGCCGAGGAGCTGCTGGCGAAGACGCTCGAGGAGGTCACCCACCCCGACGACCTCGCCGCCGACCTCGAGAACGTGCGCCGTCTGACGGCGGGCGAGATTCGCCACTACACGATGGAGCGCCGCTACTTCCACGCCCGCGGCCACGTTATCTCGACGATCCTGTCGGTGTCGCTGATGCGCGACCGCGACGGCAACCCCCAGCACTTCATCGCTCAGATCCAAGACATCACCGAGCGCAAGCTGATGGAGGCGCGGCTGCGCCACCTGGCCGAACACGACTCGCTCACCGGCCTCTACAACCGACGCCTGCTGGAACGCCAGCTGGCGATGCAGGTCGCGCGCTGCCGCCGCTACGGCGAGCAGGCGGCGCTGTTGGTGATCGATCTCGACAGCTTCAAGCAGGTCAACGACAACTACGGCCACAAGGTCGGCGACGAGCTGCTGACGGCGATCGCCACCGAGCTGCAGCACCGGCTGCGCGGCACCGACATGGTGGCGCGTCTCGGCGGCGACGAGTTTGCCGTGCTGCTCCCCGGCACCACCGCCGAGGATGCCCGCAAAGTGGCCGAGATCCTGCGCGAGGCGATCGCCGGCTCGAGCGTCCCGGCCCCCGACGGCGGCCTCCGCCTGTCGGTCACCGCCGCGGTTGGGGTCTCCGCGCTCGATGCCGACTCCCCCGGCGCCGAAGCGGCGTTGATGGAGGCCGACCGCGCCATGTACACCGCCAAGGGCCCGCGCGTGCGGGCGGTGGGGTAGCTGCGGGCGGTGGGGTAGCGGAGCGGCGGTCGCGTACGGCGAGACGGTGTGCGTTGCACGGAGGTTGGCGCGTCACACGACGTCGGCGCAGAGCCAGGGGAGCCGTCGCGCAGCTGGGGCTACGATCGCCTGGTGGCTTTCGCCGACGGCAACACTCTCGAGGAGACCGGCGCGAGCATCCGGTGCGCGGGAGCGAGCGCGTGAGCGGCCCCGAGGTGGGACTGGCGCTGTCGGTGTTCCTCGCTTGCGCCGTGGAGGCGGTGGAGGCGCTGACGATCGTGCTGGCGGTGGGCGCCACCCGCAGCTGGTCGTCGGCGTTCAGCGGCGTTGGCGCGGCCACGCTGGTGCTGGCCGCGATCGTGGTGGCGCTCGGCCCGGCGCTGACGGCGCTGCCGATCGACGCGCTGCGCGTGGTGGTGGGCGGACTGCTGTTGATCTTTGGGTTGCAGTGGCTGCGCAAGGCGGTGCTGCGCGAGGCGGGGCTGAAGGCCAAGCACGATGAGCTGGCGACCTTTCAGGAGGAGACCGAGGCCGCGCGGGCAGCGGGCCGCGAGGGAGGTGGCGGCTTCGACGGCTACGCGTTCACGGTCGCCTTCAAGGGCGTGCTGCTGGAGGGGCTGGAGGTGGCGTTCATCGTGCTCACGTTCGGCGCCAACCAGCACAACGTCGGGCTGGCGGCGGTGGCCGCGGCGGTGGCGGTGCTGGTGGTGATTGCCGCCGGCGTGGCTGCCCGCGCGCCGCTGGCGCGGGTGCCGGAGAACACGATGAAGTTCGCGGTCGGCGTGATGCTCAGCTCGTTCGGCATGTTCTGGGGAGCCGAGGGCGCCGGCGCCAGCTGGCCGGGCGGCGACGCCGCGCTGCTGGCGATCGTTCCCTGCGTGCTGGCGGCGGCGGCGGCGATGGTGTGGGCGCTGCGGCGCCTCCCGCGCCCGGTCGCGAGCCCCGCGGAGGGTGATTCGCTGTCCCGGCGGGCCGAGGCGATCCCATGAGCAGGGTGATCGCGCTTCTGGTCGGCGTATGGGAGTTCGTGGTTGGTGAGGACTGGCGCACCGCCATCGGCGTGGTGGTGGCGCTGGGCCTCACCGCCCTGGTTGCCCAAGCCGGCAACGCTGCCTGGTGGGTGATGCCGATCGCAGTGGTGGCGCTGCTGGCCCTGTCGCTGCGGCGCGCCGCGCGGTCGGCCGTTCGCAAGCGGTGAGGCGCTCACCGCGGCGTGCGCGAACGGACGCCAGCACACCGTCGGCGCTCACGGGCCACTGGCGCCGGCGCTGGCGGGCCACCGGCGCTGGCGTGCCACCGGCGCTGGCGTGGCGTCACGCCACTGGCGCCGGGGTGACGCTGCGCAGCCCCAGCCGGACGACGGTGCGCGCCGGGCAGAGGATCAGCTCGTAAGTGACGCAGTTCTCCAGCTCGAGCAACAGCTCGCCCCGGTTGGAGATGGCCTCGGCCACGCAAAACAGCGCTGTGCCGTCGGTGAGGTAGGCGCCGGCCGCGGGGGACCACGCCGTTTCCTCGACGCCGGCGGCCGCGTCGCTCTGCCTGGCGGCCGTCGCCGCGGCCCCGGTGAGATCGGGGATGTTGTTGGTTTGACGGCGAAGTCCCATGCCGTGAAGCTACACATGTTGGGGGCGGTGTTCTTCGGGGGAAAGCGACATTGCGCGCGAGCCTTTGCCGCGAATGGGATCGGGGCAAGCTACGGAGAGTGCTAAAAGTGGCGGCGATGGGACTGGTAACCAGGTTTGGCTTGCAGATCCCCAGCTTTAGCTATCCGGGGGTGAGCGATGCCGAGCTGTTCGAGCGGATCGCCGCGATCGCGGCGAGCGCCGAGGAGTCGGGGTGGGACTCGGTGTGGGTGATGGACCACTTCTACCAAATCGCCACTGTGGGCCCCAGCGAGGAGCCGATGCTGGAGTCGTACACGCTGCTGAGCGCGCTGGCGGCGCGCACACGCAGGGTGAGTCTCGGCGCGATGGTCACCGGCGTCACCTACCGCAACCCGGCGCTGCTGGCCAAGCAGGCGACCACGCTGGACGTGGTGTCGGGCGGCCGCGCCATCCTCGGCATCGGGGCGGCGTGGAACGAGGAGGAGCACGCGGGCTACGGCTTTCGCTTCCCGCCGATCGGCGAGCGCATGGACCGACTGGAGGAGGCGTTGCAAATCTGCCGCGCGATGTTCACGCGCGAGCGCCCCTCCTTCGATGGCCGCCACTACAAGATCGAGCGGGCGCTCAACGTGCCCCGGCCGCTGCGCCCGGAGGGCATCCCGATCCTCGTCGGCGGGGGCGGGGAGCGGCGCACGCTGGCGCTGGTGGCCAAGTACGCCGACGCCTGCAATCTGTTCGGCGACCTCGACACCGTCCGCCACAAGCTGGAGGTGCTGGCGCGTCACTGCGACACGGTGGGCCGTGACCCGGCCACGATCACCAAGACGCGGCTGGGCGCGCTCGTGATCGCCGACACCGCCGAGGAGGCGCAGCGCCGCCGCGACGCTCTGATCAGGGCGCGCGGCGGGGACCCCGAGCGCTTCCGCGGGTACGTGCTCGCCGGCGACCCCGACACGGTGTGCGAGCAGGTGGCGGCCTACCTCGACGCGGGACTGGATGGGTTGGTGTTCAACATGCACGAAGCCCATGAGCTGGCGCCGGTGCGGTTGGCTGGGGAGACGCTCACGCGGGCGTTTGGCTGAGTCGCTCCCGCTGGATCACGCGCTCTCTTTGTTGTACCGCTGGTGGGCGATCGCGTAGACGCTGGGCTTGGTGGGCGCCGGGTGGCGAACGCCGTACGCGAACGCGCGCAGGGCAAAACTCCTGGTGGGGTGGGCAACCGCGAGCATCACCAGGCCGAAGTGCCCGGACGGCCACGGCACGTAGGTCTTTACGCAGCCGCCCAACCGAGTGCCATCGTGCCCTTCCGCTTCGCAGCTGCGCAGGCGCGCCAACGGCAGGCCGCCGGCGTGGTCGACTTCGCGCCTGAACTGCTCCAGCGCGGTGCAGGCGACCGGTGGGTGGTGGGCGAGGTCGTCGGCGATCGCGTGCTCGTCGAACAGCACCGGCACGACCGGCGCCGCGCGGGTGTCGGCCATCGTTTCAGCCCTCGCCGTCGGTGGGGAGCCCGCCGAGGTGCTGCTCGAACTCGGCCGGGGTGAGCTGGCGCTCCCCGTGGCGAGCGAGCATCGCCCTCACACTCAGGTCGGGGCGCAGCAACAGGCGACCGTCGGGCTGGTGGTCCTCGACCACGTACTCGCCCGACAGATCGCCGCTGAGCGTGACATGAGCTGGCTCCATGCCCGTAAGTGTGGCAGGCGTGGCAGACCGAACCAAGGCGAGCGCGGGGAAATTTCGGGGGCCGCGATCGTTAGAATTGCGGTGCTTTGTCTGGCGGTGTTTTGTATGCATTTTCCCAACCTACCACGCCAACAGTCTCCGCGCAACCACTCTTTTCGCCGACAGCGTGGAGACTGCAACTCGCGGTGGCGGTCAGCAGCGGGGAAGTGCGCGAATGAACCCCGCCAGCCCGCCACCGGGCTCGACGGCCGATGATCCCTATCAGGCCGAGCGCGCCCGGCTGCTGCGGATGTTCGGGGAGAAACTGCGTGCCGCGCGCGAGCGCCGCGAGCTCTCCCAAGAAGCTTTGGCTCGCCTGCTCGACGTCCACCGCACCCACATCGGTGCGCTCGAGCTGGGGTTGCGCGATCCCCACCTGACGATGCTGCTGATCCTCGCCGACGGCCTCCAGGTCCCGCCGAGCGCACTGCTGGAGGGCCTGTTCGTGCCGCGCCAGCGCAAGGCGGCGACGCACTCCAAGGGTGGGGGCGGGGGGTGAGGAGCCGGCGGTGGGCGAGTCTGACGACAGGTCTGCCCCCTCCGATCCCTCGTCTGGTGGACGGGTAGTCGTCGGCGGCACGAGGCGCCACGGCCAGCCTCGCTCGGAGGTGTCGCGCTCGATACCCTTGATGGCTCTCGGCGACGTGGCGGAGTGGCTACGCAGCGGCCTGCAAAGCCGTGTACACCGGTTCGATTCCGGTCGTCGCCTCTGTGGAAAATACCTGCAAAACGACACTTTTTGACGTAGCCGGCCGTGGCCCAGAAGCTTCCAAAACGGGCCACTCTCCCAAAACTCTCCCAAAACGAGCGTATTGGCCGGCAACACAAAGGGGGCGAGCCTGGCGGCTCGCCCCCTTTAGGCGCCCCTCGATCTGTGCTTTAGGCGGCGCGGCGCAATGGCACGACGTTGTCCGGCAGCGGAGGTGGCGGAGTGCTGCGTCCGGGCTTGCCGCGGTCGCCCCAGAGCTCGGTCAGCTTCGCCGATGCCTCGCCATCCGGTGCGTAGTGCAGATAGATTTCGGTCGTCGTGATGTGGCGGTGGCCGAGCATCCGCTGCAGCTCATGGATCTTGAACTGGCGGATCGCCTGCGTACCGAAGGTGTGGCGCAGGTCGTGGAAGCGGACGCGCGGCAGGCCGGCTCGCTTGCACGCGCTGATGAAGCGCCGGTAGAGATCTGCCCCGACGATCGGCTCGCCCGGCCGGGAGCGGCGCTGAAAGACAAGCTCCTCGCCGTCCTTGCTCTGGCACAACGGCCAGAGCACCCGACGGACGTTCGCGCTCATCGGCACCGACCGGGTACGCCGGCCCTTATGCCGGCGAATCCCCCGTGAGTGGTGTAGCCGTCCTCCAGGCGGATCACCTCGACGGCGAAATCCACGTCGGAGACCTTCAGCGCGCGGATTTCGCTCATCCTCGCCCCTGCCTCCGTGGCGACGGTGTAGACCGCCTTGTCTTCCTCGTCGTTTGCCGCGGCGATCAGCCGCTCAACCTGCTCAGGCGTGTAGAAGCGCAGCTTGCCCTCGCTCTCCACCTTGGGCGGCATCCACGCCCATGCGAGCACCGGGCTTGTCGGATGCGTGCCAAAGACGCCACGAATGACACGGCGGTGATGATTGAGCGTATCTGCACTGCGCCCAGCCCGGACCAGCTCCCGTCGCAGGGCGAGGAGATCCTCCGCAGCGAAGGTGTCGAGGATGCGATCGGCCCAGGTCGAGTCAGCTCGCCACGGTCGGTCGCCAAGCCGCTTGCCGATCCGTTCGTACTCATGCAGGGTCGAGCCGCGAAGACCCTTCTCCTCCCTGGAGTGGCGGACGAACCGCTCCAGAGCGACGCGGAACGTGTGTCGGGCGTTCGGCGTCTCAGTTGCGTGCGACGCCGCGAACGTCTGTGCCTTGGCAATCGCTTCGCCTTCGGTCAGGTACCCGTGCGGCGGACGACCCTTCTTCGTCCACGCGGGGCCGAGAACCTTCCGCGAGTCCTTCCCCGAGGGAAGGACGTAGCGCATCACCCATACCGGCTTGGAGCGCGGCTTGCCCTTGCACGTCTTGGACAACCCAACCTTGACGAGCACGTGCGTTCTTTGATCTTGCATCGGGATCATTCCTCCTGATGCTGGAGTCGAGCGGCGGTTCCCAGCGCTGCTCGACTGCTGTTCCGAGTGCCCCCGGGGTTCCAGCCCCGGGGGCACTCCCTATGTGTATGCGGCATCTTATGGGAGACCTGAGACGGCGCAGTCATGCGTCTGACCGCTGGCTCTCTAGCCATGCTTCGATATCCGGCCACCGGAAGCGTCGGTAGCGGCCCACGCGGACATGGGGGATACGGTTGGCCCGCGCTGCCTTGCTGACCCATGATGGCTGGACTCCTAGACGGGCAGCCAGCTCGTCCGCCGTGAGCAGCCGCGAAGCTGCTGTCCCCTGCATTTCAGGGGTCTCGCGGATAGTCATTGCGCTGCCCGGTCGAGCATGTAGATCGGCTCCCATGCGGTTATTGACCGTGAGCGACCCAAAGCGGCCATGTAATTTCCATAGCGCCTGTTGGGGCCCTGTGGAAAGCGGGCTGACCGTCGCGTAGCGGAGCCCGAGGGCGTAGGCGAAGCGGCGGTCATGCAGTGGCGTCCGGTGCCCCGTGAAGGGTG